>Ga0307477_10000189_pt1 | contig 85432 bp, 85 predicted proteins | sample atmos_gasesECM2C_FD_203316 | JGI IMG/M metagenome (GOLD analysis project Ga0307477, IMG submission 203316) | Hardwood forest soil microbial communities from Morgan-Monroe State Forest, Indiana, United States - atmos_gasesECM2C_515 | ecosystem: Environmental > Terrestrial > Soil > Temperate...
GGCCTCTCCCCCCCCCCGGGCCGCCCACACACCCCCACCACAGCCAGCAGGGAGGCGTAGCGCAACGTGCCGCTTTCTTCTGTTGACGACGCGATCGACGATATTCGTTCCGGCAGGTTCGTGGTCATCGTCGACGACGAGGATCGCGAGAACGAGGGAGACCTGGCGATCGCGGCGGATCGCATCAGTCCCGATGCCGTCAACTTCATGGCCACGCACGCGCGCGGGCTCGTCTGCCTCTCCACCGAAGCGTGGCGGCTCGACGAGCTCGGCCTGGGCGCGATGGTCGACCGCAACACGTCCCGGTACGAGACCGCCTTCACGGTGAGCATCGACGCGGTCGGGCGCGGGGTCACGACGGGCATCAGCGCGTTCGATCGCGCCACCACGATCCGCCTGCTCTGCGACGAGCACGCCAAGCCGGGTGACTTCGCGCGCCCCGGTCACATCTTTCCGCTGCGCGCGCGCCCCGGCGGCGTGCTGGAGCGCGCCGGCCAGACCGAGGCGATCGTCGACCTGTGCAAGCTGGCCGGCCGGTATCCCGCGGGCGTGATCTGCGAGGTCATGCGCGAGGACGGGCAGATGGCGCGGCGGCCCGACCTCGAGAGGTTCGCCGCCGAGCACGGCATACGCATCGTCGCGGTCAGCGACCTGATCGCTCACCGCCGACGCAGCGAACGGTTGGTGGTGCGCGGTGCGAGCACCACCCTGCCCACCGACTACGGCACCGTGACCGCCCACGCCTACGAGGACGTCATCACGCAGGCCACGCACATGGCGCTGGTCTGGGGTGACGTGCACGACGGTGAGCCGGTCCTCGTGCGCGTGCACAGCGAGTGCCTCACGGGCGACGTGTTCGGATCCCAACGATGCGACTGCCGCGCGCAGCTGCACAAGGCGATGACGATCATCTCCGCAGAACGGCGCGGCGTCCTCGTGTACCTGCGGCAGGAGGGTCGCGGCATCGGCCTGATGGACAAGCTGCGCGCGTACGCGCTGCAGGACCGCGGCCTGGACACCGTTGAGGCCAACCAGCACCTCGGACTTCCGGTGGACAGCCGCGACTACGGCATCGGGCAGCAGATCCTCGCCGACCTCGGCGTGACCAGGATCGTGGTGCTGACCAACAATCCGCGCAAGTACTACGGCCTCAGCGCGTACGGTCTCGAGGTCGTCGATCAGGTGCCGCTCGTGGTGCCGGCGACCGAGCACAGCGCCCGGTACCTGCGCACCAAGCGCGACAAGCTCGGCCACAGTCTCGACCAGCAGGACCCGGCCGAGTCCGCGTGAGCCGCGCTCGCGAGCCTGTGCGAACATGCCCGCGATGAAGGTCCACACCGGCAAGCTCGACGCGACCGGCATGCGCTTCGGCATCGTGGTCTCCCGGTTCAACGAGCTCGTGTCGCAGCGGCTGCTCGACGGCGCGGTGGATGCGCTGGTCCGGCACGGTGCGTCCGAGGACGACATCGAGGTCGCCTGGGTTCCGGGGAGCTTCGAGATTCCCATTGCCGCTCGCGAGCTGGGCGAGGGCGGGCGGGTCGACGGCGTCGTGTGCGTCGGGGTGGTGATCCGCGGAGAGACCGCGCACTTCGACTACATCGCCGCCGAGGCGGCGCGCGGCGTCGCTGCCGTCCACGTGAGCACAGGCGTGCCCGCCGGGTTCGGGGTGCTGACCGTCGACACGCTCGACCAGGCCCTGGAGCGCGCCGGGGGCAAGCACGGCAACAAGGGCGCGGACGCAGCCGTCGCCACCATCGAGATGGTGTCGCTGCTGCGCGAGGTGCGGCGTCCGCACGCCTCGCGGAGGGTGGCTTCGTAGCCGCACCCGCCGGCGACCCGCCCCCGCGCGTCGTCTCGCTGCTGCCGAGCGCTACCGAGATCCTCTTCGCGATCGGCGCCGGGCCGCAGGTGGTCGGCGTGACGCACGAGTGCGACTTCCCGCCCGACGCGCAGCGGCTCCCCCGCCTCACCTCCGACGCGCTCGCCACCGCCGGGGCCACGCCGGCCGAGATCGACCGGCACATTCGGCACGCGCTGCACGAGGGCTCCAGCATCTACGCGCTCGACGAGGCCGCGCTGAAAGCGCTTGCGCCGGACCTCGTGATCACGCAGGAGCTCTGCAAGGTCTGCGCCGTCGCCTACCAGGAGGTGGCTCGAGCGGTGCGCAGGCTGGACCGCGACGTGTCGCTGCTCTCGCTGGAGCCGGAGAGCCTCAAGGGCATCTGCTCGACGATCGTGTCGGTGGGCGATGTCACCGGCCATCGCCGCGCGGCAGAGCTGGTGGAGGAGGCGATGCGCGAGCGTATCGAGGTGGTGCGCTCGATGGAGGCTCCGTCACCGCGGCCCGTCGTCGTCTGCCTCGAGTGGACCGAGCCGCTGATGGTGGCGGGTCACTGGGTGCCCGAGATGGTGGAGCTGGCGGGCGGCGTGGACGCCCTCGGCACCGCGGGAGCGCCCTCGAGGGTCGCCCGTTGGGACGAGGTCTTCGACGCGAGGCCGGACGTGCTCGTGCTCATGCCGTGCGGGTTCGACCTGGCGCGCACGATTGAGATCAGCGACGAGATCACCTCCCGTCCGGGGTTCGACGACCTCCCGTGCGCTCGAGACGGCCGGGTGATCGCCGTGGACGGGTCGAGCTACTTCAACCGTCCGGGCCCGAGGATCGTCAGCGGCCTGGAGATCCTCGCGTCGGCCGTGGGCACCGCTCCCGGCGAGGCGCTGCCCAGGGGCGCGGACTGGGTCCGCCTGCCCGTCGCCCGATCCTGAGGACCGGTCGCTACCGCGCCGCTTTGGCCTGGGTCCGCAGGCAGCGTGTGCAGACCCGGGCCTTCACCCTCTGTCCCTTGAGCAGGATGTGCGCCGTCTGCAGGTTGGGCATGAACCGTCGCTTCGTGTGCACCTTCGAGTGGCTCACGTTGTGCCCCGCCATGGGGCCTTTGCCGCAGACGTCGCAGCGCTGGGACATGAGGACAGGGGATACCTCTTTTATCTGGATCTTCGGAGGGCGCGCTCCGGACGCATACTAGAATCCCACGGGCCGCAGACGGGCGGCGAGCCGGCGCCCACCTAACAGTCGGCGAGCATAACACAGGGCCCGGAAACGGCTTATGGAGGCACGTGAAAAGCAAAGTCAGGCCGCCCGACGCGCTGACGCGCAGCGCGGCGATGGGCCGGATCGAGGTCGCTCCGCGAGTGGTCGCGTCGGTGGTCGGTCACGTCGCCAACGAGAGCTACGGGATCGTCGGGATGGCCGCCCGCGGGCTTCGGGACGGCATCGCCGAGCGTCTGAACCGCGAAAACGTGCACCGCGGCGTCGAGGTGAAAATCACCGACGACGGGGTGGTCGTGGAGCTGTACGTGATCGCCGAGTACGGCACCCGCATCAGCGAGGTGGCGCACAACCTGATGAGCGCCGTGCGCTACACGCTCGAGAAGACGCTCGGGCTTCGCATCGTGGCCGTCAACGTCAACGTGCAGGGCATCCACCTCGAGGGCGACGGTGCCCGCGGGTGATTCCGCGCAGGCCCGCGTGACGGTGCTTCGCCAACCGCTCCGCGAGGTCGACGGAGGGCAGGTGCTCATGGGGCTTCGCGCAGCCCTCGCCTGGCTGCAGACCAATCAGCAGGAGGTCAACGACCTCAACGTCTTTCCCGTCCCCGACGGTGACACGGGCTCGAACATGTACCTCACGCTGCGCTCGGCCGTCGAAGAGGCCCAAGAGGCGCCCAACCCTGATCAGGTCGACTCGGTGTTCGCCGCTGCTGCGCACGGTTCGCTCATGGGGGCTCGCGGCAACAGCGGCGTCATCCTCTCGCAGATCCTGCGCGGCTTCGCCCAGGGCGTCTCCGGGAAGCGGACGCTCGACGTGCACAGCGTCGCGCACGCGTTCCGCGAGGCGTCCAACGTCGCGTACCGCGCCGTGATGAAGCCGACGGAGGGAACGATCCTCACCGTCATCCGCGAAGCCGCGGAGGCCGCCGAGGCCGCCGCCGGGGAGACCGACGACATCCGCGCCCAACTGGCGCGGGTGGTGAAGGAGAGCCACGCTGCGGTGGAGCGAACCATCGACCAGCTCGACGTCCTCCGCGACGCCGGCGTCGTCGACGCGGGCGGATTCGGGCTCGCGGTGGCGTTCGAGGGCTTCTCGCACGCGGTCGACGAGTCGGATGCGCTCCCGGTGGGCGTGACGGCGATGAGGCGCAGCACCGAGCCGCGCGTGCGGTCGCCGTCTCTGGCGCCGGCCGGCGGCGTGGACACCTCGGCCGCGGCGCAGCGGCGGGGAGCCGCCGCGGTTGCCGCGCGCGACGAGGGCTGGGGCTACTGCACGGAGTTCATCATCAACGGCCCGGGGCTGGACCTCGAGGCTGTGCGCGACGAGCTCAGCGCGCTCGGCGATTCGGTGCTCATCGTCGGAGACAGCGAGACGATCCGCGTGCACATCCACACCGAGGACCCCGCCTCGCTCATCGCGGCCGCCTCCCGAAGGGGCAGCCTGACCAAGCTCAAGGTCGAGGACATGACCGCGCAACACCACGAGGTGCTGGAGCGAGCCGTGGCCGCGGAGCTGGCGCCGCCGGTTCCGCGCAAGCAGCTGGGAGTCGTCAGCGTCGCCCCCGCCGACGGCTTTGGCGACATCCTGAGAAGCCTCGGCGCGGACCAGGTCGTGCCTGGCGGGCAGACGATGAACCCGTCGACGGAGGACCTCCTCAACGCGGTGCAGGCGGCCAACGCGGCGAAGGTCATCCTGCTGCCCAACAACAGCAACGTGATCCTCAGCGCCCAGCACGTCGACGAGGTGGCGGACAACGACCTCACGGTGCGCGTCGTGCCCACGCGAAACCTTCCCCAGGGCATCAGCGCCCTGCTGGCGTTCGACCCGGGCGCCGACCTCGAATCGAACGTGCTACGTATGCAGGCCGCGATGTCGTCCGTGCGCTGCGTCGAGGTGACGCGTGCCGTCCGTGACAGCACCGCCAACGGGCACGAGATCAAGGAGGGCAACGTCATCGCGATCGTCGACGACGACATCACCGATGTCGGCGCCGACTACGCCGCGGTGATCGACTCGGTCCTCGCCGCGCAGGCTCCTGCGCCCGAGCTGGTCACGGTGTACCGGGGAGAGGAGCCGAGCGAGCAGGAGGCGGAGGCGCTCGTGGCGTCGCTGCGGACAACGCATCCGGACGTCGAGTTCGAGCTGCACGAGGGCGGCCAGGACCACTACCCCTACGTCCTCTCGCTCGAGTGATCCATATCGTCACCGACAGCACGTCGGACTTCACGCAGGCGCAGGCCGAGGAGCTCGGCGTGACGATCGTGCCGCTGGTGGTGCGCTTCGGCGACGAGCAGTTTCGTGACGGCGTCGACCTCACCGCCGACGCCTTCTATCGCAGGCTCACCACGGGACGGACCCATCCCTCCACGTCGCAACCCTCACCGGAGGAGTTCAGCGCGGTGTACGAGTCGCTGCTGCGCAGCAGGGACGACTCCGTGCTGAGCATCCACATCTCCGGGAAGCTCAGCGGCACGCTGCAGTCTGCGCACATCGCTGCGCAGCAGTTCGACGCAGGACGCATTCATCTGGTGGACTCGGAGACGGTCAGCGGCGGTCTCCAACTGCTGGTGCGCGCGGCCGTCGAGGATGTGCGCGCGGGCCACGACTTCGAGACCGTCTCCGGCACCGCGACACGCCGGCGAAGCCGCGTCGGCCTGTACGTCCTGCTCGACACGCTCACGTACCTGCACCGCGGCGGCCGGATCGGCCGCGCGCAGGCGATGCTGGGCAGCCTGCTCAACGTGAAGCCGCTGCTCACCACCGACCACGGCGAGGTGGCTCCGCAGGCGCGCGTGCGCAGTCGCAACCGCGGGCTGGACATGATCGTGGACCTGCTCCGCCCCCGCGCGCCGCTTCGCGCGCTGGCCGCGTTCCACGCCGGTGCGCCGGAGCTGGTCGACCAGATCTGCACGCGGCTCGCCGCGGCGTTTCCCGACACCGAGGTGATCGTGGGCCAGGTGGGACCGGTGGTGGGGACGTACGCGGGTCCCGGCGGCATCGGTGTCGCGTATCTCGCCAGGTAGCGTCGTGCGGCCGGCGACAGCCGCACAACCGGCGGTCGCCATCGCCGCCGGCGTTACCGTGGACTCGCCCATGTCGGCGGTGGGTGGCATCCAGCCCGCCTACATCGACCGGCTGCGCCGGCTCGGCATCGAGACGGTCACCGACCTGCTCTTCCACCTCCCGCGCCGGTACGAGGACACGCGCGAGACGGTGACGCTCGACCGGCTGCGCCCTGGAGAGGTCCAGACCGCGCGCGTGCGCGTCGCAAGCGTGCGTTCGTACCAGGCGCGCAGACGGCGCATGACGCTCGTCGAGGCGACGCTGGAGGACGAGACGGGCTCCGCGAGGGCCGTGTGGTTCAACCAGGACTTCCTCCTCGCGCAGCTGCGCCGCGAGCCCGAGCTGTTGGTCAGTGGCAAGGTCGAGCTCTCGAGCCGCGGGCTCTCGTTCCGCAACCCGTCGTTCGAGCGGCCGCGCGACGAGCAGCGCCACGTCGGCCGGCTGGCGCCCGTGTACCCGGAGACCGAGAAGCTCTCCTCACGCTGGCTGCGAAGCCGCATCGAGCCCCTGCTCCCGCTGGCTGACACGCTGCCCGATCGCCTGCCGCCGTCGGTGCGCGAGAGCCAGAACCTCATCACGATCGCCGACGCCATCCGCCAGGTGCACTTCCCGGACTCGGAGGACGACGTGGCCAGGGCGCGGGAGCGGATCGGGTTCGAGGAGCTGTTCCTGCTCAAGCTCGCGAGCGGACGGGCGCGTCGACGGCGTCTGAGCAGCGCGGGCGTGGTCGTTCCCTACGACGTCGGGGTGGCGCGTTCGTTCGCGCAGTCGCTGCCGTTTCAGCTCACGGACGCGCAGCGCATCAGCGCCCACGAGATCCTCACGGACATGGCGGCGGAGGGACCGATGAGCCGCCTCCTGCACGGCGACGTCGGCAGCGGCAAGACGGTCGTGGCCGCGATGGCCGCGCTGATGACACACCGCGCCGGCCTGCAGACGGCGCTTATGGCGCCGACGGAGATCCTCGCCCGGCAGCACTTCGTCACCCTCGACCGGCTCCTCTCCCCGTGCGGGCTGCCGCCGCGCCTGCTCGTGGGCAGCACGTCGGCAGGCGCGCGGCGCGAGATCAAGGAGGGCGTCGCCGCCGGTCACGACGCGCTCATCGTCGGGACGCACGCGCTGATAGAGGAGGACGTCGTCATCGAGAACCTCGGGCTCGCCGTCGTCGACGAGCAGCACCGCTTCGGCGTCGCACAGCGCCAGCGGCTGCGCAGCAAATCCGCGGCCGCTCCGAACTTCCTCGCCATGACCGCCACGCCGATTCCGCGGTCGCTCGCGCTCACCGTGTACGGCGACGTCGACATCAGCGAGCTTCGCGAGATGCCCCCTGGACGCCGGCCGGTGGAGACGCGCGTCGTCCCTCCGCATGAGCGTTCGGCCGCGTACGCGTTCGTGCGTCAGCAGGTGCAGAACGGCCGGCAGGCCTTTGTGATCTGTCCGATCATCGAGGACTCCGATCGGCTCGGCGTGCGCAGCGCCACCGCGGAGTACGACCGGCTGCGCACCGACGTCTTTCCGGATCTCCGCGTCGAGCTCGTGCACGGACGCATGCCCGCGCGCGACAAGGAGGCGCGGATGGCGCGCTTCGTGGAAGGTGCGGCCGACATTCTCGTGTCGACGAGTGTGGTGGAGGTGGGGGTCGACGTCCCCAACGCCACGGTCATGCTGATCGAGGGCGCCGAGCGGTTCGGGCTGGCCCAGCTGCACCAGTTCCGCGGTCGCGTCGGACGCAGTGAGCACGCGTCGTTCTGCCTGCTGTTCGAGGGTGGCATCGACGCGGAGGGATCACGGCGGCTCGCCGAGGTGGCGCGCAGCAACGACGGCTTCGAGCTCGCCGAGCTCGACCTGCGGCTGCGCGGCCCCGGGGACATCGCCGGGCTGCGCCAGCACGGACTGCCCGAGCTCCGAGTGGGCGACCTGCTCGACGCGGCGCTCGCGGAGCGCGCGCGGAGCGCCGCCGAGGCGTGGCTCGACGTCGATCCATCGCTCACGGCGCACCCGCCGCTGGCGGCCGCGATGAACGGCTACCGCGCCGTCTACGACCTTGACTAGCCCTTCACCTGCGACCCGCCACTCCGCCCGTTCGCGGTCGCGGCCGCGGTGGGCCGAGCGCGATTCCTGCTTCGCGGCCGCGGCCGGCCGAGGGAGCATCTCGCAGGCGCGCCGGGACCGTTCGCGTTTGCACAGTGGCGCGCCGAGGGTGAGCGGCGGGACCAACGAGTCCCGACCGCGACTCCCGAGCCGGCTGCGCGACGTGAGGCATCTATCGTGGCAGGCGCGGCGCAGACGCGCATAACGGGCGGCGAGTGGCGCGGGCGCGTGGTCGACACGCCTCGTGGGGCCGTCATCCGGCCGACGCGCGCGATGGTGCGGCAGGCGCTGTTCAACGTGCTCGGCGAGCGAGTCGTCGGCGCGGCGTTCGTCGATCTCTACGCGGGTGCCGGCACCGTGGGGTTCGAGGCGCTGTCGCGCGGGGCATCGGCCTGCGTGTTCGTCGAGCGCAGTCGCGAGAACGCCGCGCTCATCGAGGCCAACGCGTCGCGCTTCGCGTGCGGCGACCGCTGCCGGCTGATTCGCACCGACTCGCTCGCGTGGCTGCGGTCGCGTCCTGCCGAATCAGCGAGCGCGGACGTCTGCTTCGTCGACGCGCCGTATCGCGACCCCGGACTCGACTCGGTGCTGGCGCTGCTGGGGGAGCGCCCTCCCAAGCTCGTCGTGTGCGAACATCACCGCGCACGACACCTCCCGGACCGCGCCGGGAGCCTCGCCTGCGTGCGCGAGCTGAACCACGGCCTGACCACCCTGACATTCCTGCAGCCGACCAGCGACGAGACGCAGTGACAGAACGGACAGCCCTCTATCCGGGCAGCTTCGACCCGGTGACGCTGGGGCACCTCGACATCCTGGAGCGAGCGAGGTCCATCTTCGACAGCGTCGAGATCGCCGTGCTGGCGAACCCGTCGAAGCAGCCGCTCTTCAGCGCGCAGGAACGTGTCGAGCTTCTGACGGAAGCCATCGACACCCTGCCCAACGTGAGGGTGAGCATGTTCGACGGTCTCACCGTCGACTACGCGGCGTCTGTGGGAGCGATCGCGATCGTGCGCGGGCTGCGCGTGATCAGCGATTTCGAGAACGAGTTCCAGATGGCGCTCATGAACCGCAGCCTCAACCCGAACATCAACACGGTGTTCCTCATGACGTCCTTCCGCAACGTCTTCATCTCCTCCTCGATCATCAAGGAGGTGTGCCGCCTTGGCGGAGACGTCGGCGACGTCGTTCCCCGGGCGAGCGCGGAGGCGATGAGGCGCAAGTTCGCCGTGCAGGCCTCGCCGTGACGGAGATGCGCGCCGGCGCCGAGTCGGTGGTGCAGTTGATCGACCAGCTGGAGGAGCTGATCGCCACCGGCCGCCGCGTGCCGTTCAGCGCCAGCGTGGTGATCAACGAGGACGACGCGCTCGACCTCGTCGACCGTGTTCGCGTCGGTCTCCCGGACGACCTCGTGCAGGCACGACACACCCTCGAGGATCGTGAGCGGATCATCGCCGGCGCGGAACAGGAGGCGGAGGCGGTCGCGGCGAAGGCCGACCACGACGCCAAGGAGCTCGTCGACGAGGCGGAGCAGCGCGCGGCCAGCCTCACCGCGGAGAGCACGATCATCGCGCAGGCGCACGTGCGTGCCGAGGCGATCGTCTCCGAGGCGGAGTCGCGCGCCGCTTCTACCAGAGAAGAGGCCGACGCGTACGCGCGCGACCTCATGGAGCAGCTCGAGGGCACCCTCTCACGCGCTGTCGAGACGATTCGCAAGGGCATCGACACGTTGCCCAAGGCGTCGGCCAGGCCTCGCCGCAGGAAGGCGTGACCGACTGCCGGTATACTCAGCGCGAAACAGTTCGGGTGCGCCGCCAGACTCGCGCAGGTCACCCATCGGAGAGCGATGCCCCTTCCCAAACAACGAATCTCCAAGCGCCGCCGCGACTTCCGTCGGGCCCACCACGCCCTGGGCGTGCCGACGCTGAATCCGTGTCCGCAGTGCCGCCAGCCGCGGCGTCCGCACCAGGTGTGTCCCAACTGCGGCTCGTACAACGGTCGCGAAGTCATCGTCACGGAGTAGGCGCAACCACCGTTTGCCTCCGCACGGACGCGAAGCCGGCCCTGTGACGCTCGCAGCCCTCTGTTTTCCGGGACAGGGAAGTCAGGCGGCCGGCATGGCGGCAGGCCTCGAAGGCGATGCGCTCTCCAGGCTGACGTCGGTCGCCCGCGAGCACGGTCTCGACCTGGACGGCGCGCTGGCGGGGGACGACGCCACCCTGCGCGCGACGGAGGTGGCGCAGCCTGCGCTCGTCGCCGTGGAGATCGCGCTGCTCGCCCATCTCCCCGCGACGCTGGAGGTCGTGGGCGTCGCAGGCCACAGCGTCGGTGAATACGCGGCTGCCGTCGCGGCCGGCGCCCTGCGCGCGGAGGATGCGATGGCCTTGGTCGTCGCGCGCGGGAGCGCGATGGCGAAGATGCGCTCCGGCGCGATGAGCGCACTGCTGGGGCTGAACGAGCAGGTCGTCGCCGCACTATGCGCCGAGGCGTCTGCACGGGGCGCCGGCGTGGTGGTGGTCGCCAACGTCAACGCGCCCGGTCAGGTGGTGGTGAGCGGCGACAGCGGCGCCGTCGCGATTGCGGAGGAGCTCGCCCGCGAGCGCGGCTGCCGCCGCTCCGTGCGGCTCAATGTGAGCGGCGCATTCCACTCCCCGCTGATGCGAGCGGCTGCCGCCGAGTACGCGCCAACCCTGCGGAGCGCACCCATCCGCGACGCGCGAACGCCCGTCGTGTGCAACGTCGACGGCGCGGCAGTCACGGCCGCGGGCGAGGTGCGCAGCCGGCTCGAGCAGCAGCTCGTCTCCCCGGTGCGCTGGACGGACTGCGTCGAAGGGCTCGTGAGACTGGGAGCGGAGGTGCTGGTGGAAGTCGGTCCCGGTGCGGTTCTCACCGGCTTGGCGAAGCGGATCGTACCGGGCGTGCGTGCGGTCGCGGCCGGCACGCCGGACGCTGTTCGCGGGCTGGCCGGCGCCCTGGTGCGATCGTGAGCGCGCGACCCCTCTTGGGACGGGTGGCCCTGGTGACGGGCGGGTCTCGCGGCATCGGTCGCGCCGCCGTCCTGTCCCTCGCCGGAGCGGGGGCACACGTTGCAGTCGGCTACGAGCGGCGGTCGGAGGCCGCCGAGCAGGTCGCGGCGGAGGCTCGCGCGGGGGGCGTGAACGCCGTCACGCTTCGAGCCGACCTGGCGGACCCCGCGGCGGCCGCTTCGCTGGTCAGCGAGGCCGCGTCGGCGCTGGGCCCGCTGTCCATCGTCGTCAACAACGCGGGGCTCACCCGCGACGGACTCGCGCTGCGCATGAGCGACGCCGATTGGGCGGCGGTGATCGACGTCGACCTGTCGGCCGCGTTCCGCATCAGCCGCGCCGCGCTCCGAGGGATGCTGCGCGGCGGCTACGGCCGAATCATCAACGTGTCGAGCGTCTCCGGTGTGCGCGGCAACGCCGGGCAGGCCAACTACTCGGCGGCCAAGGCGGGCCTGATCGGGCTCACCAAGGCGCTGGCGCGCGAGGTGGCCAGCCGCGGCATCACGGTCAACGCAGTCGCGCCGGGCTTCATCGACACGGAGATGACCGCCGAGCTCACCGACGCGCAGCGCAGCAGCGCGGTGGCCGCGATCCCGTTCGAACGCCTGGGCACCGCCGACGAGGTGGCGGCGACGATCTGCTTCCTGGCCGGACCGGCCGCGTCGTACATCACCGGCGCCGTGGTGCCGGTGGACGGGGGCCTGGCTGCGTGAGCGCCGCGGATAATCGGTCGTCAGACGTGCCCGACAACGTTCCGAAGCCGCCTTCCGGGGGCGACCCACAGGCCCGCAAACGGCGTCGAGCCCCTTCCAGCACGTCGAACCCTGCCCAGGTGCCGCCCGTGGTCGTCGACGGCGCGTCGGGTCCGTACGCGTTCCGCCCACCCTCGGGCGACGCTATCGTTAGCACGACATCCGAATCGGCGGAAGCCGCTACACAAGGAAGCTCTGATGCCAGACTTCAGCTTCGAGAGGTTCAAAGCGATCGTGGCCGACCAGCTGGGCGTCGAGCTCGAGCAGGTGACTCCAGAGGCGTCGTTCGTCGAGGATCTGAACGCGGACTCCCTCGACCTGGTCGAGCTGATCATGGCGTTCGAGGAGGAGTACCAGATGGAGATCTCCGACGAGGACGCGGAGAAGATCACAACGGTCGGGCAGGCCTGGGACTACATCCAGGAGAAGGTGGGAGCGGCGTCCTAGCGCCAGACCAGAAACCCTCGACACCGTCGCCTCTCGCCGGCGCCGAACAACAGCGCCTCGACGAGCTGCAAACGCGCCTGGCGGTGCGCTTTCGCAACCACCAACTCCTCCGCGAGTCGATGACGCACGCGTCGTGGACGAACGAGCGCGGCGAACCCAGCGGGCCCGGCCACGACAACGAGCGCCTCGAGTACCTCGGTGACGCCGTGCTCGAGCTGGTGGTCGGCGAGTACCTCTTCCGGCGCTTTCCCGCCTACGATGAGGGCCAGCTGACGCAGCTCCGGGCGGCGCTCGTGAACACCGCGTCGCTCGCCCGCCTGGCCGAGCGCCTGGACCTTGGCGAGACGCTGCTGCTCGGCAAGGGGGCGGCGAAGACCGGAGGCAGGAGCCTTCCGTCGCTGCTGGCGAACGCGTTCGAGGCGCTGATCGGGGCGATCTTTCTGGACCAGGGGTTCCGCACGGCGGCCCGCGTCTTCCTGCAGAACATCGGCGACCTGACCGAGTGGACGGACGAGAACCACAAAGGTCGGCTGCAGGAGGTGGCGCAGGAGCGCCTCGGTGAGACGCCGCGGTACCGGGTGGTCGCAGCAGGCGGCCCCGGTCACAAACGTGAGTACACCGCAGAGGTGGTGGTCGGCGACCGCGCCCTGGGCTCCGGGAAGGGGCACACCAAGCAGTCGGCCGAGCAGGAGGCCGCGCGGACTGCGTTGGTGGGCCTCGTCGCGGCGCCCTCCAGGCAGGGAGTCGCGCGCGCAGCCGCCGGCGCCGCGCGGGAGGCTGCCCGCGGCGCGGCCGAGGAATCGGCGCGGGTGCGCCGCCGCGTCGCCGAGGTGGCTGCCGACCGGGGGGCGACATCGCTCAGTCGCAGACGGAGGCGATCCGGCGGCGCCGCCGCTTCCGCCGCCGCGAGCGAGGCGAAGGCGGCCGAGGGGCGTCCGCGGCGGGGCCTGCTCGCCGCGCTGCGTGCTGCGGCCGAGGCGCTGGTGGGAAAGCAGCAGGAGCCGCCGCCCGAACCCGAGGCCCCCAAACGCCGGCGGCGCGGACGCCGGGGCGGACGGGGCCGGAGCGGGGGAGCGCGCCCCGGGGCGACAGGGAGCCAGTGAGCCCAAGATCTTGTGCCGGGTCGAGCTTTCCGCCGCAAGATGTTGACGCATTAGCGTCGGCGCGGAGACAATCCCGCCGATGAAGCTTCTTCGCCTGCGTCTGTCCGGCTTCAAGACCTTCGCTCGGGACACTGAGGTGCTCTTCGACCGGGGCATCACCGCAATCGTCGGCCCCAACGGAAGCGGCAAGAGCAACCTCGTCGACGCAGTCCGCTGGGCCCTCGGAGAGACCAACGCCCGCGAGTTGCGCGGGCAGCGCATGGACGAGGTCATCTACGCGGGCGGCAGTGGAAGGTCACGTCTCGGGCTCGCGACGGTGGAGCTGGTGCTCGACAACGAGCAGGGCCGGCTCCCGCTCGAGGACGCCGAGATCTCCCTGGAGCGCCGGGTCGTGCGCGGGGCGGGCGACACCGAGTACCGGCTCAACGGAGACCGGGTGCGGCTCCGCGACGTCGAGCGGCTGCTCACCGCGACCGGGTTGACCCAGAGCGGGTACGCCGTGGTCGCGCAGAACGACATCGACGCGATCATCGAGGCGAGCCCGGCGCACCGCCGGATGCTCGTCGAGCAGGCCGCCGGCGTGCGGCACCTCCGCGCCGCCGGGGACGAGGCGCTCGTCAAGGTGGCCCGGGGAGAGGCCGTCATCCGAAGGCTCGACGACCTGCTCGAGGATGCGGAGCCCCGTCTCGCCGAGCTGGCCGAGCAGGCCGGCGTGGCTCGCGAGCAGCGGTCGCTCGCCGAGAGGCTCTCCGAGCTTCGCGGCAGCCTTGCGCGCGAGGAGTGGCGGGCGGCGCGTGGACGGTTGCGCCAAGCGATGCGCGCCCGCGACCACGCGGCCACGAAGCTCGAGGCGGCCGAAGAGGCGGAGCGAGCGTTCGCCGTGCGCATCGACACAGGTCGCGGCGGGCTGACCGACGCGCGGCGGGCGCATGCGTCCGCGCTCGAGCGGCTCGAGGCCGCGAGGCTCGGCGCGGAGCGTGCCGCCGGAGAGCACCGCCGCTACTCGGATCGGCTGCGGGCCGCCGCACGCCAGCGCGCCGTGATCGCTGCGGAGCTGCGCTTCGTGGAGGCCGAGCTGAGCGCCGCCGCGACCGCCGCCGACAGCAGGCTGGCGGGTCTGCGACGCGACCTCCACGCGCGCGACGAGACCGCCCAGCGCGCCACCTCGGACCTCGGTGTTGCGGAGGCGGCGCTCCAGGCGGCTCGATCGGCTGCCGACGAGGCGGGCCGCGCGCGGCGCGACGCCGAGGCTCGCGCGGACGAGCTTCGCCAGGCAGTGGCGGATGCCGTTTCCCAGGTGGCCGCGGTGCGTGGAACCCTCTCCGGCCTGGCGGGCGGCGAAGGCGGCGTGGCCCGGGCGGTCGCGGCCGGGCGGCTGTCCGCGAAGCGGTTGTGGGACTGCGTCGCAGCGCCCGCCCACCTGCGCATCGCGGCGGAGGCCGCGCTGGAGCCGTACATCGGGGCCTGGGTTGTCGCCGACGCCACTTCCGCCGCGGCCCACCTCGACCCCGGCGGGACCCGCGAGCAGCTGCTCGCGGCAGACCTCGAGGTCGTCCTCGGGGCGCCTATCTCCGCTCCGGGGCAGGACCTGTTCAGCGCGCTCGAGGTGGAGGCATCGGCAGCCGGCGCCGTGTCGCGATGCCTTCGCAGGATCTGGCTGGCGCCCGACATGAGCAGCGCCCGCAGAGCCATCGACGCCGGGGCCACCGCCGCCGTCCTGGCCGACGGCACGGTCGTGACCGAGGCAGGGATCCGGGGTGGAGGCCGCCCCGGACGCGTGCTCGCGCTGGCGGCCGACGAGCGACGCCTTTCGGCCCATGCCGAGTCGGCACGATCCGCCGAAGCGGCGGCGACCGAGGAGGCCGCGGCGGCGCGCGAGCTCGCGATCGAGTCGGAGAAGAGGCTCGTCGGGGCTGCCGAGGTGGCTCGCACGGCGCAGGCCGTCGCTGCTGAGGCAGGAGCGCTCGCTCAGGCCGCGAGGGCGGCAGCGGAGTCCGCCGAGGCCGGCGCCGACGAGTCGGCCGGGCTGGTCCGCGCGGCCCTCGGGCGATGTGAGGACACTGCGCTCCGGCTGGCAGCGACCGAGGCCGAAGCCCTGGCCGCTCTTGTCGGGCTCGCGCGCCGCGCGCTCGACGCGGAGCGGCTGCGCGCGAGCGCCGAGAGCGAGCAGCGCAACGTGGACGCAACCGCGACTCCGCTCCGCGAGCTCGAGCGCGCCCTGGAGGCTCTCGAGGCTGAGCGCACGGAGGTGGCGGTGCTGTTGGCGCGGGCCCAGGACGAGCACGCGGCCACCGCGGCGGTGGTGGCGGCCTGCGAAGCGGAACTGCGAGACCACACCGAGGCGTTGGCCGGCGATTCCGAGGAAGACGTCGAAGCCTTCGACGCGCAGGCGCTGGAGCGCGCGGAGCGCGAGATCGTCCGGTTGGAGAGGCGGGTGGCTGCGCTCGGCGCGGTCAACGCGCTGGCCCCGGAGCAGCACGACGCGTTGACGCAGCGGGTGTCGCACCTCCTGCGTGACCGAGCCGACCTTGGTGCGGCCTGCTCGGACATCCGTGAGCTCGTCGGCTGGCTCACCAAGCACCTCGACGATCGCTTCGACGCGATCTTCGGCGCTGTGTCGTTCCACTTCCACCAGCTCTTCTCCGAGCTCTTCCCCGGAGGCAAGGCGGCGCTGCGCATGGAGGAGGTGGCCGCGACAGACCTCGAGGACGGAGAGGGGGAGCGCCGCGCGGGCGTGGAGATCCTCGCGCAGCCGCCGGGAAAGCGCCTCGGCCCGCTGCGGCTGCTCAGCGGCGGCGAACGCGCCCTCACCGCGCTCTCGGTGATCCTGGCGCTGCAGCAGGTCAACCCGAGCCCCTTCTACATCTTCGACGAGGTGGACGCCGCGCTCGACGACACCAACGTGCTCCGCTTCGTGCGGCTCGTCCAGCGGCTGGCGGCCGAGCAGCAGTTCGTCGTCGTCACCCACAACCACATCACGATGGCCGCGGCGGACAGCCTCTGGGGCGTCACCATCGACTCCGAGGGCGTGAGCACCGTGATCGGCGTCCGCTTCGACGAGCGGGCCGGTCCTACCGACGCCGCAACGACGTTGCCACAACCGGTTGCCGCGCACGCGGGCTGAGCCCGCGCGCGGCATGCTCGCAGCGTGAGCGAACAGACTGCGCCCGCGCCGAGCCTCAAGCGCGCCGCCTGGTGGCGGCGGATGTCCGGCCGCATGGGTCGTGCGTCCGCGAGCTTCGGCGGACAGCTCAAACGCCTCGTCGTGCGACGCACGCTCGACGATGAGTTCTTCGACGACGTGTTCGAGCTGCTCATCGGCGCGGACTGCGGCGTGCAGCTCTCCGAGGAGCTCGTGTCGTCACTGCGCGAGCGCGTGCGGCGCGACACGCTTCGCGACGCGGGGGCCGCCATCGGCGCGTTGAAGGCGGAGCTGCTGGACGTGCTCGGCGAGCGGGACCGGCGCCTGAGGCTCGACGATCTGCCCAGCGTGCTGCTGCTCGTCGGCGTGAACGGCAGCGGGAAGACCACCACCGCGGGGAAGCTCGCGCACCGGCTGCGCGAGGAGGATCGCTCGGTGCTGGTCGCGGCGGCGGACACCTACCGGGCCGCGGCCATCGACCAGATGCGCGTGTGGGCGAACGCTGCCGAAGTGGACGTCGTCGCCCACCAACCCGGGGGCGACCCGGGGGCCGTCGTGTACGACGCCATCCAGGCCGCGCAGGCCCGGCGCATCGACTGCGTCATCGTCGACACCGCCGGCCGGCTGCACACCAAGGCCAACCTCATGTCCGAGCTCGCCAAGGTGCGCCGCGTGGCCGAGCGGCTGATCCCGGGCGCCCCCCACGAGACGCTGCTGGTGCTCGAGGCCAACACCGGGATGAACGCGATCGCGCAGGCGCGCGCCTTCCATGACGCCCTGCCTCTCACGGGGCTCGTGCTCACCAAGCTGGACGGCACGGCGCGCGGCGGAACGGTGATCGCCATCGAGCGCGAGCTGGGCGTCCCCGTCAAGCTCGTGGGTCTCGGCGAGGGCATCGACGACCTCAACGTGTTCGATCCCGCCGCCTACCTCGACGCGTTGTTCGCCGAGGCTTCGGAGCCGACGGCCGCCCCTTCGGGCTGACGCGTATGATGTCAAGGATTTGACCTTGACAGACGCTGCCATCCCCGCGGGTGGCCTGCCCGCGCGCCTCGACCAGCTGCGCCTGCTCGACGTGTACGGCGCGCTGCTGACGCACCACCAGCGCGAGGCCTGCCGGCTGCACCTGCAGGAGGACTGGTCGATCACCGAGCTCGCCGAGCACCTCAGCTGTTCGCGCAGCGGCGCCCACGACCTGGTGCGGCGTGCGCTCGCCCAGCTCAACCACTACGAATCTCGTCTCGGGCACGCCGCCGAGCTCGAACGCCGGGACGGCGTCGAACGGCGCCTGCGCGACGAGCTGCGGTCGGCGGGCGGCCGAGGAGACCTGCGTGTTTGACGCTCTCAGCGACAGGCTCACCGCGGCGCTCGGCAAGCTCGGCGGCCGCGGCCGCCTGAGCAAGGAGGACGTCGAGGCCGGGCTGCGCGAGGTCCGCGTCGCGCTGCTGGAGGCGGACGTCAACTTCCGCGTGGCTCGCGCGTTCGTCGATCGCATCCGTGAGCGCGCGGTGGGCAGCGAGGTCCTCGAGTCGCTCTCGCCCGACCAGCAGATCATCAAGATCGTCGACGAGGAGCTCACCGCGCTGCTCGGCGGAGAGCAGCGCAGAGTCCGCTATTCGCCGAGCCCGCCAACTGTGCTGATGCTGGTCGGCCTGCAGGGCTCGGGCAAGACGACGACCGCGGCCAAGCTGGCGCTGTCGACACGGCGCGACGGCCACCGACCGCTCCTGGTCGCGGCGGACATCCAGCGTCCCGCGGCGGTGCAGCAGCTGGAGAAGCTCGGGCAGGACAACGACGTGCCCGTGGCCATCCCGGACGGGAAGAGCGACCCGCCGAAACTCAGCAGGCGTGGCGTGGAGGAGGCACGGCGTCTCAACTGCGACGTGGTGATCATCGACACGGCCGGCCGGCTGCACGTCGACGAGGCGCTGCTCGACGAGCTGAAAAGGATCCGCAAGAACGTCGACGTCGCGGAGACGATTCTGGTGGTCGACGCGATGACGGGCCAGGAGGCGGTCAACGTCGCCAGGGCGTTCGAGGACGCTGTGGGCATCGACGGCGTCGTGCTCACCAAGCTCGACGGTGATGCGCGCGGTGGCGCGGCGCTCTCGATGCGCGAGGCGATCGGCAAGCCGATCATGTACAGCGGCGTCGGCGAGAAGGTGACCGACCTCGAAGCGTTCGCGCCCGACCGCATGGCGTCGCGCATCCTGGGCATGGGTGACGTGCTCACGCTCGTCGAGCGCGCCCAGGAGCACGTCGACGAGAAGAAGGCGCAGCAGGTCCTGGAGCGTTCGCTGGCGGGGAGGCTCACCCTCGACGACTGGCTGGACCAGCTGCGCCAGCTTCGCAGCATGGGTCCGCTGGAGGGGATCCTCGGAATGATGCCCGGTGGTCGAAAGCTCGTTCAGCAGGCCGGCGGTGCGATGCCGTCCGAGCAGGACATCAGCCGGATGGAGGCGATCGTGCTCTCCATGACCCCGCAGGAACGGCGCCAACCCGACGTGATCAAGGGTTCTCGCCGCAAGCGCATCGCAGCCGGAAGCGGGACGACGATCGCCGACGTCAACCGCATGCTGAAGGGCTTCGACCAGATGCAGGCGGTGGTGAAGGCGCTCGGCGGGTCAGCCAAGGGCGCGAAGGGCGTGCGCGGCAAGGCGCGAATGTTGAAGCAGCTGAGAAACCTCGATCCGACCCAGCTCGGGATCGGCAACATCTAAAAGGGAAGCACGTGGTCAAGATTCGACTCAAGCGGATGGGCGCGACCAAGCGGCCCGTGTACCGGATCGTCGTCGCCGACTCGCGCAGCCCGCGCGACGGACGGTTCATCGAGACGATCGGTTTCTACGACCCGCTGCACGACCCGGCGGTGGTGCGCATCGACGAGGAGAAGGCGCGCACGTGGATGCGCAAGGGCGCCCGTCCGAGCGACAGCGCTCGGGAGCTGCTGGTGCGCCAGGGGATCCTCGCGGCGACGCCGAGGCCGGCGCGCGCCTCCAGAGCCGAGACGCCCGCCGCTCCGGCGCCGGCGGTAGCGGCTGCCCTGCCCGAGCCGGTGGCCGCCCACGCTGCTCAGCCCGAGGCCGCGGCGGACGAGAGCGACACCCTGGTGGCGGCGGCGGAGTCAGAGGAAGCCGCGCCGCCGGCCGTGGAGGAGACCGAGTCGTGACGGACTACTCCGACCTCACGCGCTTCATCGCCGAGCACATCGTCAGCAACCAGGGGGCGATCGAGATCGAGGCACGGCCCCGCGGGCGAAGCACGATCATCCGGCTCGGCGTCGCCAACGAGGACATGCCCAAAGTTATTGGCAAGGGTGGCCGCAACATCGAAGCCATCCGAGCCGTGGTCCGCGCTGCCGGCCTCAGGCATCACGAGCGCGTGCAGGTGGAGCTCAAGGAGCGGCGCTAGTGTCAGCGCAGAGCGCGCCTGCGCGGCTGCGCGTCGCCTGGGTGCTGCGTCCGCACGGAGTGCTGGGCGAGGTGCGGGCGGAACCGCTCGGCGGCGACGCGGGGCGCTTCGCGCCCGGCCTGCGCCTGCATGCGGAGGACGGGTCGACCTCGCTGGTCGTGCGCAGCGTGCGACCTCAGGGGGAACACGTGCTGCTCGGCTTCGAGGGCGTCGACTCCCCCGAGCAGGCGGGAGCCCTCCGCCAGCGCTACCTCTGCGTGGAGACCGGGAAAGCACGGACGCTCGGCCCCGGCGAATGGTTCGTGTGGCAGCTGGTGGGCATGGAGGTGCACGACACCGCGGGCAACCGGCTGGGTGTGGTCACCGACGTGGAGCCGGGGGTCGCGCACGACGTGCTGGTGGTGCAGGGCGACCCCGAGCTGCTGCGGTTTCCGATGGTCGCGGCATTCGTTTCGGAGGTGGACACGGACTTGCGGCGGATCACGCTGCACCAATGGCGCGTCGAGCCGTGACGCGCTTCCACGTGCTCACCATCTTCCCCGAGGTCTTTCCCGGGCCTCTCGGCGTCGGCGTCGTCGGAAGGGCCCTGGAGAGCGGGACGATCTCGCTCACGGTGCACGACCTTCGCGACCACGCGGGCGGCAGGCACAGGCAGGTCGACGACTCGCCGTTCGGCGGCGGGCCGGGCATGGTGCTCAAGCCGGAGCCGCTCATCCGCGCCGTCCGCGCGCTCCGCGCGCGGGAGCCCGGTGTCCGCACGATCCTGCTCTCGCCGCAAGGGACGCGCTTCGACCACGCTGTGGCGCGCGAGATCGCGACGCTGCCGGCGGTACTCCTGGTCTGTGGGCGGTACCAGGGGGTCGACGAGCGTGCTCGGGCGGAGATCGGTGAGGAGCTCTCGATCGGCGATTACGTGTTGAGCGGCGGTGAGGTGGCGGCCATGGTCGTCGTCGAGGCCACGGCTCGTCTGGTCGGTGGCGTCGTCGGATCGCCGGAGTCGTTGCGCGAGGAGACCTTCTCGCCCGGGGTCGACGGCGGCCTGGAGGCGCCGCTCTACACGCGCCCGGCCGACTTCGAGGGAGCGGTGGTGCCGGAGGTGCTGCGCAGCGGCAACCACAGCTCCATCGCGGCGTGGCGGCGCGAACAGGAGCGCGCGCGGACGGGAAAGCGCCGACCGGATCTGGTACGGTCAGACCCAAGCTCGTCCGCGCAATGGTCTGCGCATCATCTGAGGTCGTCGTGAACGTGATCGATCTGCTCCAGCGCGAGCAGGAAAAGCCTGAAGTCCCTGTCCTGCGCCCGGGCGACACCGTGCGCGTGCACGTGAAGGTCGTAGAGGGCACTCGCGAGCGCATCCAGGTGTTCGAGGGATTGGTGATCGCGGTGAACGGCAAGACCGGTCTGGCCACCAGCTTCAGAGTGCGGCGCATCTCGCACGGCGTCGGCGTGGAGCGGACGTTTCTCGTCCATTCACCCAGGCTCGACAAGATCGAGGTGCTTCGTCACGGACATGTCCGCCGGGCGAAGCTCTTCTACCTGCGTGAGAAGGTCGGCAAGCGGGCTCGCATCCGCGAGCGGCGGCAACCGGTGGGCGGCCCCGGCATGGTGATCACGCGCGGGACCGCCGCGGCCCAGCAGGACACTGAGGCGCTGGACGGCGAGTTCGGCGACGCCTCCGCTCTGGAGATTCCCGGCGAGGCGGATCTCCCGCCCGAGCAAACCGCGGAGCTGCCCGAGGACGATCCGGAGGCGGTGGCCGTAGGTTCCGGCGAAGGCGACACCCACGGCTGACCGGGGGCTGAGGCGCCCGGAGCCGCTGCCGCCCGCGCGTCCGCTGCGGGATCGGGTCGGCCACGCGGGCGAGGCCGCTGCGCTCGACCATCTGAAGGCGAACGGGTTCAAGATCCTCGCGCGCGACTGGCGCAGCCAGCTCGGTCAGATCGACATCGTGGCGGAGGAGGGCGACACGCTCGTGCTGGTGGAGGTGAAGGCGCGCCGGGGCACGGCGTTCGGCCTCCCCGAGGAAGCCGTGGATCCGCGCAAGCAGAAGAAGCTGCGCATGCTCCTGGAGACGTACCGCGCGCAGACGCGACGCCGGCAGCAGCCCTGCCGCATCGACGTGATCGGGCTCCTGGTGGACGACAACCTCAAGGTGACGCGGACCGAGCACATCCGGGATGCGGTGCAGGAAAGCTGATCGAACCGCGCGGACGCACCAGAACGTACTGATCCGCTAGCCTGCTCCAAACGTATCGAAGTCGCGGGCGGCGGGACCTAGCCAGGTACAGATTCCTGACACCGCCGCTCTCAGGGGGCCACCCACGACGAGGTGGAGAGGAGGTTGTCGCATGGCGAAGGTGACCCGAAGAGGTTTTCTCACGTCTGCCGGTGCTGCCGCCGGCGCCGTAGCCCTGGGCGCGGCTGCGGCAGGGCCGACGCTCATCGCGGCGGCAGCGGACGCGGGCTCGCCCGTGGCGCTCTCCGATGAGCCCGTGGTGGCGTACGTGCGCAACCCGAAGGCCGGCGAGGTGCGCCTCATGGTCGGCCATCGCGAGGTGGCCGTGAAGGACCGGGCGCTCGTGCAGCGCATCGTGTCCGCGGCCGGCTGAGCGGAGAGGGAGGTACGACATGTCGTCTCACAGAGAAGCTCCTGCGATCAGTCAGGACCCCGTTGCTGACAACACGGACACATACGCGTTCGTCAGCCCCGACGACCCGAGCACGCTGACGATCATCAGCAACTACATCCCCGGAGAAGCCCCGGCAGGGGGGCCGAACTTCTATGAGTTCGGCGAAGAGGTCCGCTACGAGATCAACATCGACAACGACGGCGACGCGGACGACGACTACAGCTTCCAGTTCACGTTCGAGACCAAGATCGCGAACGACAGCACCTTCCTCTACAACACGGGCCCGATCACGTCGATCGGCAGCGCTAACTGGAACCGGAAGCAGTTCTACGACGTGACGCTCGTTCGCGAGGGCGGTGAGTCCCAGGAATTGGGCGAGGACCTCGCCTGCCCGCCCTGCAACATCGGCCCGCGTTCGACGCCCAACTACGACAGGCTTGCCGACTCTGCGGTGCACGACCTCGGCGGCGGCGTCAAGGTCTTCGCCGGCCAGCGAGCGGACCCGTTCTTCGTCGATCTCGGCTCGATCTTCGACCTCGCCGCGCTGCGGCCCATCGAGGGTCTGCACCAGATCCCGATCCCCGGCAACACCGCGGGCGTCAACTCGCTGCGGAACGCAAACGTCCACACGATCGCGCTGCAGATCCCGATCACCATGGTGACCAAGGGCCACGTGACCCCTGGCGTCATGGACGCGGCGGCGACGCTCGGCATCTACGCGTCGGCCAGCCGCCGGCGAGTGACCGTCTCCGAGGACGACGGCGAGCGCGAAGGCACCGGCCCGTGGCAGCAGGTCTCGCGTCTGGGGAACCCGCTGTTCAACGAGGTCCTCGTGCCCATGGCCAAGAAGGACCTCTGGAACGCGGTCGATCCCAGCTCGGACAGCCAGTTCCTCGCGGGAGTCCAGCACCCCGAGCTCCAGGGCCTCCTGGTGGCGCTGTATCCCACCGCATTTCCGAATCTGGCCGCCTTCAGCGGAGCCCGCGGGGACCTCGTCGCGGTCTTCCTCACCGGAATTCCGCCCGGCATCGTCTCGGGGTTCCAGAACTTCACCGGCAACACGCTGGCGGATCTGCTCCGGCTGAACGTGGCCGTTCCGCCCACCGCGAACCCGAATCCGCTCGGCCTCGTCGCCGGCGACGCGGCCGGCTGGCCCAACGGACGCAGGCTCGTCGACGACATCATCACCATCGAGCTGCGGGCGGTTGCGGGGCTGACGCTGCCGCTCGTGACCAAGTACAACGTGGACGCCGCGGTGCCGGCCGTCACCGACGGTCTCACCATCGCCAACAGCGGCGCCCGCTACCTCGACCACTTCCCGTACGTCGGGCTGCCGCACGACGGGTTCCACACGCCACTGCACTGATGACACGCGCCGCCGGCAGCGTCGCGATCGACATCGGTCCCGGCCATGGGGCGCTGATCGTCAGCGTCCCGGCCGGCCGGGCCGGTGACGAGATCGAGGTGACGCGGGATTCCGACGGCTTCAGGACGCACGTCGGGGTGTTGCCCCGCGAGACGCGGGGCGGCACCGTCCACGCCGCGGTCTTCGGGTCGCTGCCCGCCGGGCGGTACCGCCTCACCGGCTCCGGCCTCGATCGACACGTCGTGATCGCCAGCGGGCAGGTCGCAGAGATCCACGACGACCTGGGCTAGGTCGGACAGCGGGGGCGGCCGCACGCCGCCTCCGCGCCGTGGCCTACCATTACGCCGCGCTGACCCCGCGCGGCAGCGGGGAGCGGGTTCAGGAGGCAATTCGCACGGTGGGACGGTTGCGAACGGCGCTGGTCGCTGCGCTCCTTCTGGTGCCGGTCTCCGCGGCCACCTTCGCCGTGCACGCGCGCGCGGCGACGTGCGCAGCGCAGCCCGGCGGCCCCTATCCGAACGATCCCGGGTACGCCCCGGCTGAGACCGCCGCCGGGCAAGCGGCCGGTGACACATGGGACGGCGAGGATTGGTACCTCTACGACTGCATTCCGCAGACGGCGTCCGCGGCATCCGACCCGGAGGGGGCGTCGGGCATGAGCGTCTCCGCGCTCTGGAACCGCAGCCCCAATCCGAACCGCGGCCGCGACGACGTGCTGGTCGCGTACATGGAGGGAGGCGTCAACTGGCGCATCGGACAGAGCTGTGAGCTGAAGGACCGCGCCTGGCTGAACACGGCCAACCTTCCCTACCCCGAGGACTCGATGGGACACGACCACGGCACGTACGACCTGAACGGCGACGGGGTCGTGAACGTGGAGGACTGGGTCGACGACCCGCGCGTGGCGGTCGCGGTCGCGGCGCTCGGTCCCTCGGCGAAGAGCCCCGCCGGCGGTCCGTTCCTGCACCACGTGTGCTCGACGGTGGCCAGCACGGCGAACACCGACGGGTACCGACCCACGGACATCACGCCGGAGGACCTCATCGTCGCGTTCGGGCACTGCCAGGTCGTCAATCACGAGATCGGTCCGAGCGGATGCCCCGCCGGCGGCCGCTTCGACAACGCGAACGACGGCTACCCCAACAACATCAACGGCTGGAACTTCAACCGCGACGACAACGACCCGCAGACCGAGCAGAGCGTCTACGAGCACTTCGACGGTGAGTCGTCCACGCTCGTCGGCGAGGGGAACAACGGCTTCAGCGACGTCGGCCTCTGCCCGCTCTGCCGCTACATCCCGATCAAGGCAGGCGACGAAGCGATCGACCGCCCGGACCGGGTGGCGGAGGCGATCGTGTTCGCGGCCAACCACGGCGTCGACGTGATGGACGTGACGGACGCGTCGCTCGGCCTGAACCAGACGGTGCAGGCGGCGATCGACTACGCGTGGCACAGGGGCACCGTCGTCGTGTGGGCGAGCAACGACTTCGAGGCTGCGGACCACACCGACGGGATGTTCTACGCGCACGTCTGGCCGGGCAACTCGATCACTGGCGATCACTCGACGCGCAGCGGCGCGACCTGCCCGCCGTCGCCGACCAGCAACTCGCTCCTGTGCCCGTACGTGAAGTCGGACACCACCTTCGAGTCGCGCTCGTCGCTGACCTCGTACGGCCCGCACGCGCTGTTCTCCACACCCAACACCGACGGGTCGACGTCCACCGGCACCCCCACGAACGCCGGCGTCGCCGCGCTGGTCGTCGCCGAAGGCAAGGCGGCGCATCAGCGCGACCCCGCCCAGACGCCGCTGAACGCCGACGAGGTGAAGCAGGTTGTCATGGCCACGGCGAACCCGATCAGCCAGCCGTGCCCCGCTGCGGAGCCGTGCTTCACGGGGCCTGCAGGCGCGTCCTGGAACATCATGTACGGCTACGGACGCCCGAACGTCCTCAAGGCCGCCGGGCTCGTCGACTCCGGCGACATCCCGCCCACCGCGTCGGTCGATTCGCCCGGTTGGTACCAGGAGTTCGACCCCACGCAGGCGTCGACGGTGCACGTCACCGCGGACGTTGCCGCGCGGCGCTACCCGAACTACGCCTGGCAGCTGCAGTACGGGCTCGGCCCGCAGCCGCTCGATTCCGCGTGGACGACGTTCGCGGGGGGCACCGGCACGTCGGCGCAGACGGTCGCCGGTGACATCCCCCTCTCGAGCATTCCCCAGTCGTTTTGGGACGCGAGCGGCTACGCGATCGACTCCGCCGGGCGCACGTCGATCGAGCGTTTCGACGTCAGCATCCGCGTGCGCGTCACCGCCACCAACCCTTCGGACGGCCACTCGCTGCTCGGCGAGGACCGCCGGGCGATCCACGTCGATCACGACTCCACGCGACGCCCCGGGTTCCCGCTGTACCTGGGCAGCTCCGGCGACGCGTCACCGACGCTCGCGGACGTCGAGGGGCGGGGTTGGCTCGACACCATCGTCGCGACGTCGGACGGCAGCGTCCTCGCCGTGCGCCCGGACGGCACCGAGGCCCCGGGTTTCCCGGTGCACACGAATCCCGCGATCGGCGTCAGCTCCTCGTACGCCGCCAACTATCTGGCGGACCCGACCTGGGGGAACAACGCCGTCCCGCGACCGCGCGACCCCATCTTCAGCACGGTCGCCGTCGGTGACCTGAACCACACGGGGGCGCTCGACATCGTCGCGAGCACCGCCGACGGATACACGTACGTCTGGGACGGGCTCGGGCGGTTGCTGCCCGGATTCCCGGTGCTCGACGGATCCGGGAGCGACTTCACGATGTCCGTGCCGCCGCCGGACACGCCCTACCACTTCTCGCCGGAGAACTACACCGCGGCGTCACCGGTGCTCGCCCATCTGACTGGTGGCAGCGAGCTGGACATCGTCCAGGCCGCGGGGGACGACCAGATCCACGCGTGGCGACCCAACGGACAGCCGGTACCCGGGTGGCCGGTGAGCGACGTGCTGCCGGCGTCGGCGACGAGCGGCGCCACTTGGACGCACGATTCGAAGGTGGTCCCCACGCCGGCGATCGCCACGATCAACGGCGAGACCGTCGTGCTGGTCGGCTCCGACGACTCGCTGCTCGGCCCCGGGCCGGCCGGCGCGGGCGTCGTCGCGTTCCTCGAGGCGTTCCACGCGGCCGGCAACAACGCGCCCGGCGGCGCGATATTTCCGGGGTATCCGGTGAAGATCCAGGGGCTCGTGCAGGGCTACGGCGTGGCCCAGGACTTCGTCACGCAGGGTGTCGAGTCGCCGGTCGTCTACGACACGGCGAGCGGCCCGCAGGCGGTGGTGAACGCGAACCTGTTCGCGCCTTTCCGCGTCGACCTGGCCACCGCGACAGCCTCGGCGAACCCGTTCACGCCGACGACGATCAACCCCGCTCCCGCGTCGTCGTCGTGCCCGACGCCGAACACCGTGCCGCCGACGAACCCCGGTCAGTGCACGCTGGTGCAGTTCACGACGTCGGCGTCACTCGGAAAGGTGGTGGCCGGGTCCGCCAACCCCCAGGCCTTCCAGATGGGGTCCGCGGGTGCGGACGTCCTCCTTGGCATCACGCAGACGGAGGGCATCGGCGTCCGGGTGGACAACGGGGTCGGCGGGTGGGACCCGGCGACGGGCGCGAGCCTCACGCAGTACAGCCACTACATCCAAGGGCTGGCGTTCTTCGCGGCGCCGGCGATCGCGGACGTCACCGGGCCCGACCCCGGCGGAGCGACGACCACGCCGGACATCATCGTTCCTGCCGACTCTGGCGCAATCATGGCGTTCGACGGCCTCACGGGGCAGCCGGCAGCTGGGTTTCCGAAGTGGACCGGCGGCTGGTCCGTGTTCACGCCCGCGACCGGGGACGTGAGCGGCAGCGGCAGCACCGACCTGGCGGCGACCACTCGCGAGGGCTACCTCTTCGAATGGCAGACGGGCGGTGGGTGCACCGGCAACAGCGAAGCGTGGCACTGGCATCAGGACGAGTGGAACGACGGGCACTACGGCACCGACTCGCGTCCACCGTCGGCGATCGCGGACCTCACGGTCACGCAACAGGGCGCCGGCGACCAGCTGTCGTTCACCGCGGTGGGCGACGACTGGAAGTGCGGTACGGCCAGGAAGTACGACCTCTTCACCTCGTCATCGCCGATAACGCAGGACAACCTCGGCCAGGCAACGACGATCGACGTGAGCAGCGTCACGCCGCTGCCCTCGGGCAGCCACCAGAGCTTCACGATCGCGGCCTCGAGCAACCTCGGCTTCCTGGCGATCCGCGCCGAGGACGCCGCCGGCAACATCGGGCCGATCGTGATGAGCCTGGCGCCGTCCAATTCGCTGCCCGAGTTCGCGCCGGGCCCCCTGGCGGGACTGGCGGTCGCGGCGGGTCTGGTCGGGGGCGTCCTGGTGCGCCGGCGGCGGTCCGCCCGGGGCCCGGCTGCCTGACCCCTGGGGAGATAGGATGCGGGGGTGGTCATAGCGTAACCACACCGCAGTAGTTATACTGCACTGTGTGATTGCATCGACCTTGAGCTGCTCCGTGCGGGGCCTGGAGGGGATCCCGGTCACGGTGGAGGCCGACGTGGCCAACGGGCTGCCGCACGTGGCGATCGTGGGGATGACCGACCGGGCGATCCAGGAGGCCCGCGAGCGCGTCCGGGCCGCCGTCCGCAACAGCGGGTTCGACTTCCCGCAGCGGCGTGTCACTGTGAACCTGGCGCCTGCCGAGGTGCCCAAGGAGGGGACCGGGTTCGACCTGGCCATCGCTCTCGCCGTGCTGCGGGCCGCGGGCCGCCGGCTGTCGACCCGGGGCGTTGCATTTCTGGGAGAGCTCTCCCTCGACGGCAGGCTGCGACCCATCGCGGGCGTGCTTCCGATGGCGCGATGTCTGGTGGCCCACGGTGTGAAGCGACTGGTAGTCGCGGCCGGCAACGCGGCGGAGGCCGCGCTGGTCGACGGTCTCGCCGTGTACGGGGTCGAGGACCTGCACTCGCTCGTCGACCACCTCGAGGGCGAGGCGCAGCTGCAGGTCGCGGTGAGGAGCTCGCTGCCCGCCAACCAGGGGGATTCAGGCGTCGACCTGGCCGACGTGCGCGGGCAGGCGCAGGCCAAGCGCTGCCTCGAGATCGCCGCGGCCGGCGGCCACAACGTGCTGATGACAGGTCCGCCCGGGTCGGGCAAGACCATGCTGGCCCAGGCGTTCGGCTCCCTGCTCCCGGACCTGCGCTGGGACGACGCGCTGGAGGTCGCCGCGGTCTACTCGCTGCGTGGCGCGTTCTCCGAGCGCGCCGACGTGCCCCTGAGACCGCCCTTTCGGGCGCCTCACCACACGGTTTCGCGGGCCGGGCTGGTGGGTGGCGGCAGCGGGCTCGCGATGCCGGGGGAGATCAGCCTGGCGCATCGCGGCGTTCTCTTTCTCGACGAGCTGTACGAGTTCCCCCGCGGCCACCTGGAGGCCCTGCGCCAGCCGCTCGAGGAGCGGGCCGTGACGGTGGTGCGGGCCCGAGGGGCGGTCCGCTACCCCTCCAACTTCGTTCTGCTCGCGGCGGCCAACCCGTGCCCGTGCGGGCACCTGGGCGACAGCACCGGGTGCCGATGCTCGCCCCGCCAGCTCGCCGAGTACGCCACCCGCCTGAGCGGGCCGATCAAGGACAGGATCGACGTGGTGGTCTCCGTCCCGCGGGTGGCGGATCGCGAGCTGTTCGACGCCCCGGCGGAGGCGCCGGGCGGAGAGGTGCGGGCTCGCGTCGACGCGGCCCGTGCGCGTCAGCACGCCAGGGCGTCGCAGCTCAACGCGCGCCTGTCCGGCAAGGCCGCGCTGGCGAGCTGCCGACTGGCCCCCTCGACGCGCCGAATCCTCGGCAGGTCCGGCGAGCGCCTGCGCCTCAGCGCGCGCGCCTACTTCCGCGTCCTGCGCGTGGCCCGGACGATCGCGGACCTGGCCGGGGACGACCGGGTCGGCGACGGCGCAATCGAAGAGGCGCTGCGGTACCGCTCGGAGGCGGCGACGTGACCAGCACGGGGCCAGCCTGGCGGCGCCGCGCGGCTGCCGGCTGGCCGGAACGCTTCGAGCACCTGACCGAGCCGCCCGCCGGGGTGTGGATGTGGGGAGCGCTGGATCCGGTGCTGCCCTGCGTGGCCGTGGTGGGGTCGCGCCGGGCGACGGCGATCGGCCTCGACATCGCGAGCACCCTGGGCAGCCAGCTGGCCGAGGCCGGCGTGCAGGTGATCAGCGGCATGGCCAGGGGCATCGACGCGGCGGCGCACCGGGGCGCGCTCGACGCCGGCGGCTCGACGGTGGCGGTGCTCGGGTGCGGGATCGACGTGTGCTACCCGCCCGAGGAGGCGGCGCTTCGCGACGGGATCGTCGAGAACGGCTGCCTGCTCTCCGAGGAGGAACGGCGCGCGCAGCCACTCGCCTTCCAGTTTCCGAAGCGCAACCGGCTCATCGCAGCGCTGGCCCAGGCGGTCGTGGTGGTCGAGGCCACCGAGAGAAGCGGCGCGCTGAGCACAGCGCGGTGGGCGGCCGACCTGGGCCGCGAGGTGCTCGCCGCCCCCGGGTCGATCAGGTCGACCAGGAGCGACGGCACCAACCGTCTCATCCGCGACGGAGCGCGGCCGTTCCTCGACGTCTCGGACCTCTTCGAGGTCGTTCCCGAGATGGCGCCGTCGCGACGGGTCCGTTCGAAGCGCTCGCTCGCCATGCCCAGGCTCGACCCCGATCTGGAGCAGCTGCTGCTCCGCCTCGGGCCCGATCCCGTCCACCCCGACGCCGTCGGGCGTGTGCTCGGCTGGACCGCTCCCGAGGTGGCGGCCCGGCTCACCGCGCTGGAGCTCGCCGGCGCCGTGATGTCCCTCCCGGGAGGATTGGTCGCCCGTAGGGTGTGAGACCCTGAATTAACCGGGCCTTCACATTCGGCGCCCGAGATATGAGTAAAGCTAGAGAGATGCCGCAGCGCCTGATCATCGTCGAGTCCCCCAGCAAGGCGAGGACGCTGGCCCGCTTCCTCGGCTCCGAGTACACGGTGCTCGCGTCGATGGGCCACGTGCGTGACCTGCCCAAATCCAAGATCGGCGTGGACGTGGACCACGACTTCCTCCCCGCCTACGAGGTCATCAAGGGCAAGGAGAAGCAGATCCGCGAGCTCAAGGCGGCCGCCAAAAAGGCCGAGTCGACGCTGCTCGCGGCGGACCCGGACCGCGAGGGCGAGGCGATCGCCTGGCACCTCACGCAAGCACTGGGTCTGCGCGACCCGGATCGCATCGTCTTCCACGAGATCACGCGCTCCGCGGTGGAGGCGGCGCTGGCGAACCCGCGAAAGATCGACCGGTCGCTCGTGGCCGCGCAGGAGGCGCGGCGTGTCATCGATCGACTGGTCGGGTACAGGCTCAGCCCGCTGCTCTGGCGCAAGGTGCGCGCGGGGCTCAGCGCGGGACGCGTGCAGTCGGTGGCGGTGCGTCTGGTGGTCGATCGAGAGAACGAGATCGCGGCCTTCGTGGCGGTGGAGTCCTGGACCGTCGACGCTGTTCTTACCAAAGATGGCGGTAACCCGTTCAAGGCACGACTGGTGGGCAGGCGCGCGGCGAAGCAGGACGGAGGCGACGCCTCGCCGGACGCGGAGAGAGAGAAGCTCGAGATGGGCACCAGGTCCGAGGCGGACGAGGTCTTGCGGGCGCTCGGCATCGACTCCGACGGCCATCCGACGGACGCGACGCCACCGTTTGTGGTTCGTTCGGTCGATGCGCGCGAGGCCTCTCGCCAGGCGCCGCTCCCGTACACGACGAGCAGCCTCCAGCAGGACGCCAGCACGCGCCTCCGCATGGCGCCCAAGCGGACGATGAGCATCGCGCAACAGCTCTACGAGGGCGTGGAGCTGGGAAGCGCCGGCGCCACAGGGCTGATCACCTACATGCGCACCGACTCGACTCGCGTCAGTGATCTGGCGCGGGACGCCGCCCACGCGTACATCGAGGCGGATTTCGGCAAGGAATACGTGCGCACGGGCGCGCCGCGCCAGCGGGCCAAACCCTCGGTCAACGTCCAGGACGCGCACGAGGCGGTCCGCCCGACCGACGTCACGCGCACGCCGGACATGATCAAGGCACACCTCGAGCCTGCCCAGGCGCGTCTCTACGACCTGATCTGGCGCAGGTTCATGGCCAGTCAGATGAGCGCGGCGAAGTACCTCAACACGCGCGCTGCCATCGACGCGGCCGACTTCGAGTTCCGGGCCAGCGGCTCGCGCGTCACGTTCGACGGTTTCCAGAGAGTGTGGAAGCGCGACGAGGAGCGCGACGGTGACGAGCCGCTGCCCGCGCTGGACGCCGGCGATCGATTGGGGTGTACGGACGTGCTCTCGGAGCAGCACTTCACGCAGCCGCCGCCGCGGTACACGGAGGCGTCGCTGATCAAGGAGCTGGAGGAGCGCGGCATCGGCCGGCCGTCCACGTACGCGCCCACCCTCGAGACGGTCCAGGAGCGCAACTACGTGCGTCAGGAGGATCGACGGCTGCACGCCACCGAGCTGGGCAAGACGGTCGACTCCGTGCTGCGCGCGAACTTTCCGGACATCGTCGACGTCGCCTTCACCGCCGAGCTGGAGAAGCGTCTGGACCGCGTCGAGGAGGGCCGCCGCGAGTACGTTCGCACCGTCCGCGAGTGGTACGAGCCGTTCGCGAAGACCCTCGAGAAGGCGGAGGCGTCGATGCAGCGCGTGCGCGTCCCGGCGCGCGAGACGGGCGAGACCTGTCCCGAGTGCGAGGTCGGCCAGCTGGTCGTGCGCGAGGGCCGCTTCGGCGAGTTCGTGGGCTGCAGCCGCTTTCCCGCGTGCACGTACATCAAGGACCGCAAGACCGCCGAGGCGCAGCCCACCGGCGAGGCGTGCCCGCAGTGCGGGCGCCCCCTCGTGCAGCGCAGCGGACGCCGCGGCCCGTTCGTCGGCTGCTCGGGGTACCCGGACTGCGCGTACATCAAGAACGAACGCGGCGCGGCTCGCACCCCGGCTCCGGCGCCCGAGCCGACCGGCGAGAACTGCCCCGAGTGCGGGAAACCGCTCGTCAATCGCCGGGGGCGCTACGGACCGTTCGTGAGCTGCTCGGGGTACCCGCAGTGCAAGTACCGGCCGCCGCGGACGTCGGCAAAGGCGGCGAGGACCGAGGACGGGCGCTCGCTGGAACCGGTGGGGACCGGGGACCGATCGTGACGCGCGCGCACGGCACGACGATCGTGGCGGTGCGGCGGGGCGGTGAGGTGGCTGTGGCCGGCGACGGCCAGGTCACCGTCGGCGACGTCGTGATGAAGCACCACGCATCGAAGGTGCGACGGCTGCACAACCGGCAGGTGGTGTGTGGCTTCGCGGGAGCCGTCGCCGACGCGCTGACGCTGTTCGATCGCTTCGAGCAGCAGCTCGACAAGCACCAGGGCAACCTGCTCCGAGCCGCGGTCGGCCTGAGCAAGGAGTGGCGCACCGACCGCTACCTGCGCCACCTCGAGGCGAACCTCATCGTCGCGGGCAGCAACACGATGCTCCTGCTCAGCGGCGACGGCGAGGTGATCGAACCCGACGAGGACGACGGCGTCGCCGCCATCGGCAGCGGCGGACCCTACGCGCACGCCGCGGCACGCGCGCTCCTCGATCACACCGACATGAGCGCGGCCGAGGTTGCCAGGCGATCGCTGGAGATCGCCGCCCAGCTGTGCATCTACACCAACGCGGACATCACCGTCGAGACGGTGCTCGCGAACCCGGACCTGGCCGTCGCGGGGGATGGAGCCCGCAGCGCATGACCGTGCAACCGCCGTCCGAACGCGTCGACCAGCCCGCAGCGCCGGCACAGATCGGGCAGGACGCGCAGACCGCAGGTGCGCTGAGCGCCGAGCGCTCCATGCAGGTGGAGCCCTCGAGCGCCAACGGCGTCAACGGTGCCGGCCCGGCGAGGACGGACCTCGTGGCGGAGGTCGACGGCGAGCTGCTGCGACCGGTCGAGGTGGTGCGCAGGCTCGACGAGTACATCGTCGGGCAGCAGGCCGCCAAGCGGGCGATCGCGATCGCGCTTCGCAACCGCATCCGCCGCCAGCAGCTCCCCGACGACATGCGGGACGAGGTGCTGCCCAAGAACATCCTGATGATCGGTCCGACCGGCGTGGGCAAGACGGAGATCGCCCGGCGCGTTGCTCGGCTCACCAGCTCACCGTTCCTCAAGGTGGAGGCGACCAAGTTCACCGAGGTGGGCTACGTCGGCCGCGACGTGGAGTCGATCGTGCGAGACCTGCTCGAGCAAACGATCACCGACGTGCACAACGATCGGATCGCGGACGTCGAAGAGCACGCCAGGGCGCTCGCCGAGGCGCGCATCCTCGACTCGCTTGCGGAGCAGGAGGACAGGCTCGCTGCGCAGAAGCAGGGGCAGCAGGAGGCGGTGGCGGCCGCCGACGAGTCGCCCCAGGTCCGCCGGCGTGCCCGGCTGCGGCGTCGCCGCATGCAGAAGCGCCTGCAGGCCGGCCAGCTCGAGGGCAGGTACGTCGACATCGAGGTCGAGGAGGCGTTCCAGCCCGCGTTCGAAGGGTTCGCCAGCAGTGGCTTGGAGGAGGTCGGACTCTCGCTGTCGGACTTCTTCTCTCAGATGGCGCCGCCGCGCAAGAAGCAGAAGCGCATGACGGTGACCGACGCTCGCGCCGCGCTGGTGGAGGAGGAGACGGACCGCCTCATCGACATGGACCGCGTGTACGACGACGCGATCCGCCTCGTCGAGGACGACGGCATCGTGTTCATCGACGAGGTGGACAAGATCTGCGGCCCGTCGTCCGAGCGCGGCCCGGACGTGAGTGGCGAGGGTGTGCAGCGCGACCTGCTGCCCATCCTGGAGGGCTCGACCGTGCACACGCGCTACGGATCGGTGCGCACCGAGCACATCCTCTTCGTCGCGGCCGGCGCCTTCAACGTCACCCGGCCGAGCGATCTGATCCCCGAGTTCCAGGGCCGCTTCCCGATCCGTGTCGAGCTGCAGGCGCTGACCGAGGCTGATCTGGAGCGGATCCTCACCGAGCCCAGCAACGCCCTCACCAGGCAGTACAGGGCGCTCCTCGGCACCGAGAACGTGACGCTCGACTTCTCGGCCGACGGCGTCGCCGAGCTCGCGCGCAATGCGCACGCCATCAACAGCGAAGACGAGAACCTCGGCGCGCGACGCCTGTTCACGGTGCTCGAAAAGGTGCTCGAGGAGCTCTCCTTCCGCGCAGAGGACTTCGCGGGGCAGACCCTCGTCGTCGACGCGACGTACGTGCGCGAGCGCATCGCCGAGCTTGTGCGCAACACCGACGTGCGCCGCTTCGTTCTCTGATCTTGCGTTCTCGAGCCGGGACGAGCCAGCGCATCGTCGCCCGAGTCGGTGTCGCACGAAAGCCAGGGAGGCCACGCGCCGGCTCCCGAGCGTCGCGGAGCCGAGCCCGGACCGACCGGCTGGTAGACTGAACCTCACTTCACACGTCCCTCAGACGCTCGACGGGTGCCCGCGACGCGGGTCGTCGCTGCGGAAGACGAGGGGCGGAGGCCATCAACCAACCCTCGGGAGGCACAGCCCATGCCGGCTGCCACGCTCCGCCAGCTGCTCGAAGCCGGCGTCCACTTCGGCCACCAGACCAGCCGGTGGAATCCCCGAATGCGCCCGTACATCTTCACGGCGCGCAACGGGATCCACATCATCGACCTGGAGAAGACCCAGGTCCTCCTCGACGAGGCCTGCGACTACGTCCGCGACCTCGTCGCGAACGGTCAGAAGATCCTCTTCGTGGGCACCAAGAAACAGGCCCAGGACATCATCGAGGAGGTCTGCAACCGCACCGGGCAGCCCTTCGTCATCCACCGCTGGATGGGCGGCATGCTCACGAATTTCTCGGTCATCCAGCGCCGCCTTCGCCGGCTCGCAGAGCTGCGCACGATGCGCGACCGGGGCGACTTCGAGCGGATGAGCGGCAAGGAGGCGAACGACTACCGCGACGACCTCGAGCGCCTGGAGCGCAACTTCGCCGGCATCGCGGACATGAGCAGGCTGCCCGGCGCGCTGTTCGTGATCGACTGCAAGAAGGAGCGCATCGCGGTGAGCGAGGCCGAGAAGCTCAGCCTCCCGATTGTGGCCATTGTCGACACCAACTGCGACCCCGACCAGATCGACCACGTCATCCCCGGCAACGACGATGCGATTCGCAGCTGCCGGCTGATCGTCGGCGTCATCGGTGAGGCCATCGCGGAAGGACTGCAGCTGCTGAGCGAACGCGAGCTGCGCGAGCGCGAGGAGCAGGCGCGACGCGAGCGCGAGGAGGCAGTTGCCGCGAAGGCTGCGGCGGCGCAGGAGAAGGAGCGCGCCGAGGTGGCTGCGGAAACGGCGGAGGAGCTGGCGGTGGCGGCCAACGAGAGCAAACCGGAGGGCGTCTGATGGCGAACATCACCCCGGCGATGGTGAAGAAGCTGCGCGACGAGACCGGCGCCGGGATGATGGACGCGAAGCGCGCTCTCGAAGCCACCGGTGGCGACTTCGAGAAGGCGAAGGACTGGCTGCGCGCCAAGGGGCTAGCGAGCGCTGCCGCCAAAGCCGGACGCGCCACCAACGAGGGCGTCGTGCACGCCTACATCCACAGCTCGGGCGGCATCGCCAAGACCGGTGCGCTGGTGGAGCTGGACTGCGAGTCGGACTTCGTCGCCAAGACCGACGACTTCAAGAACCTGGCGCACGCGGTCGCGATGCAGGTGGTGGGAGCCAACCCCCTCTACGTGCGCCGCGAGGAGGTGCCGCCCGAGGAGGTCGAGCACGAGCGCGGCGTGTATCGCGAGCAGGTTCAAGGCAAGCCCGAGAACATCGTCGAGAAGATCCTCGAGGGCAAGCTCAACGACTTCTACTCGAAGGTCTGCCTCCTCGAGCAGCCGTGGATCAAGGACGACAAGAAGAAGGTGCGCGACCTCATCAGCGACGCGGTCGGCAAGCTGGGCGAGAACATCACGGTCGCCCGCTTCGCGCGGTTCTCGGTCGGAGACGCACCGCCCTCGGACAACGGCGAAGCGCAGCCGGCGTGAGCACGGAGGTTTCCGCCGTGGGAGTGGCGCACGGACAGGCCCGATTGGAGAGTGAGGAGCCGGTCTTCCAGCGGGTCGTGCTGAAGATCGGCGGCGAGGCGCTGATGGGCGACGCGCAATACGGGCTCGACCAGAAAGCGGCCCGGCGCATCGCGGAACAGGTCGGCAGGGTGCACGGCCACGGCGTGCAGGTGGCGATCGTCGTCGGCGGCGGGAACATCGTCCGGGGTTTTCAGGCGGCGGCCTCCGGCGGCCTCGACCGCGTCACCGGCGACTACATGGGCATGCTCGCCACCGTCATCAACGCGCTGGCCCTGCGCGACGCGATCGAGCGGCAGGACATGCAGTGCCGGGTGCAGAGCGCCATCGCCATGGCACAGGTCGCCGAGCCCTTCATCCCGCGCCGGGCCATCCGGCACCTGGAGAAGGGGAGGATCGTCATCCTCGCCGCGGGCACCGGCAACCCGTTCTTCACGACCGACACCACCGCAGCGCTGCGCGCCGCGGAGATCGGCGCCGACGTGCTCCTGAAGGCCACCAAGGTGGACGGGATCTACACCGCGGATCCGCTGAAGGACCGCGCGGCCCGGAGGTTCTCGCACCTGTCGTATCTCGAGGTGCTCAAGCGCGGCCTGGAGGTGATGGACAGCACCGCTGTCACGCTCTGCATGGACAACAAGATGCCGATCGTCGTCTTCGACCTCTTTGCCGACGGGAACATCGAGCGGGTGGTGCTGGGTGAGCCGATCGGTACGCGTGTCGACGGCGTGGACGGCGAGGAGTGACCGACCGGGCCAAGTCCGATGAGGCTCGAGCCGCCATCGCCGAGCGGCTCGTCGAGGCGGAGCTGCGCATGGAGAAGAGCCTCGAGGCGCTCCACAAGGAGCTGATGACGATTCGGACCGGACGCGCCTCGCCGGCGCTCGTCGACCGGCTGCACGTCGACTATTACGGCGCACCAACGCCGCTGCAGAGCCTCGCCTCGGTCAAGACGCCTGAGCCCAGGCTTTTGGTGATCGAGCCCTATGACCGCGGTGCGATCGGCGCCATCGAGAAGGCGATCCAGAAGAGCGAGCTCGGCCTCAACCCGAGCAACGACGGCCAGGTGATCAGGCTCGCCATTCCCGCGCTGAACGAGGAGAGCCGGCGCGAGCTGGTCAAGACGGTGCACCGTAAGGCGGAGGACGCTCGGGTGTCCGTCCGCAACATCCGTCGGGACGAGGTGGAGCACCTGCGCAAGGTGGAGAAGGACGGCCACGTAAGCAAGGACGAGGTGGACCGCAACATCGACGAGATGCAGAAGTTGACGGATCAGTACACCGCGAAGGTGGACGACGCTGTGCAGAAGAAGGAGACTGCAATCCTGGAGGTCTGACGTCTGGGCCCCGAAACGGCGGTGGAGGTCCCGGCGTTCCTCAGATCAGCCCCACATGCGCACAGAGATCAATCGACCGCCGCCCCCGGCCGCCATACCGCCCCCCGCGCGTCCCGACCTGCCCTGGCACGTGGGCATCATCATGGACGGCAACGGCCGCTGGGCGCGCATGCGGCGGATGCCGCGAGTGGCGGGGCACCGAGCGGGCGTCCGCACCATCCGGCCGGTGATGGAGGAGTGCGACGCCCAGGGCGTCCACATCCTCACGCTCTACGCGTTCAGCACCGAGAACTGGTCGCGTCCGCGCCACGAGGTGACGGCCCTCATGCAGCTCTTCGCGGACACCATCCACCGCGAGGTCGGAGAGCTCGACGCCGAGGGGGTCCAGATCCGGATCCTCGGCGACCGTGAGCGGCTGAGCCCGCGCCTGCGCGACCGCGTGGCGGAAGCCGAGGACCGCACCCGCAACAACACCAAGGGCGTGCTCAACGTGGCGATCAACTACGGCGGACGCGGGGAGATCGTGAACGCCGTGCGCGACCTCGCCGCCCGAGGGGTGGACCTCACGCAGCTCGACGAGGCCACCCTGTCGCGCGCGCTGTACACAGCGGGCCTCCCGGACCCGGACCTGATCATCAGGACGGCGGGCGAGATGAGGATGAGCAACTTCCTCCTCTGGCAGGCGGCATATGCCGAGCTCTACGTCACCGACACGCTCTGGCCGGACTTCGGGGGAGCCGCGATCCGCGCGGCCCTCCAAGCGTTCTCGGGCCGCGAGCGCAAGTTCGGAGCGGTGGACCAGCCGGGCCCGGGCTCCGCGGCGCCGGCGCTCGACGCGGTCGCAGCGGCGCCGCGCCGCTGACCCGCCGGACGGGCATGACCGCCACCGACCTCGGCACCGATGCCGCGCAGCCACGCAGGCCCGTCCTGAGCGCCAATCTGACGCTCCGCATCGCCTCCGCGGCAGTGCTGCTCGCCCTGGTCGTGGCGGCGCTGTGGACCGGCTTCGTCGAGGTGACCGCCGTCGTGGTGGCCGCGGCGCTGGTCGCAGCCTGGGAGTACCAGAGGCTCATGCGGCTCACCGGCACCGCGCCGCCGGGCTGGTTGCTGTACCCGCTCACGGCGTGGCTGGCCCTGTCGTTCTCGATCCCGGCGGTTCCGCGCGACGCGTTGACGCCGGCGGAGGCGGGCGTCGTCCTCGGGCTGCTCGCCGGCGTGGTCACGCGCACGTCGTTCGCGAGGTGGTCCGCGGCGCTGGGCGGCGCGCTCTACGCGGGATTCAGCCTCTCGTACTACGTGGGCCTGTACCGATGGCGCGCGGTCGACACGTCGCATTTCGGCCTCCGCCTGGTGGCGCTGGCCCTCATATGCGTCGTGGCGAACGACTCGATCGCCTACTTCACCGGCACGGCGATCGGGCGCCACCCGTTCTTCCCGTCGATCTCACCCCACAAGTCGCTCGAGGGGGCGGTGGGCGGAGCGATCGCCGCCACCGTCCTGGGGGCCGCCGTGGGACCCGCGCTCGTCGGCATCCACTGGCCGGCCGGCGCCGGGCTGGGGCTGCTCGCCGCCGTCGCAGCACAGGGGGGAGATCTCGCCGAATCGTCACTGAAGCGACAGGCGGGCGTGAAAGACTCGAGCAATCTGATTCCGGGACACGGCGGGCTGCTGGATCGCGTCGACAGCCTCGTGCTCGTGGGTCCCGTGCTGTACTGCTATCTAAAGTTGATCGCGTTGTGAGCATCCTCCCGTGAGCCGCGGAGCGGCAGCGCCCCGCCGGGTCGTCCTCCTCGGAGCCACCGGGTCGATCGGCCGTCAGGCCTGCGACGTGATTCGCCGCTACCCGGACCACTTTCGGCTGGTCGGCGTCGTGGGTGGCAGCGACGCCGCCGCGCTCTCGGCCGTGATCGACGAATTCCGCGTTCAGCGTTCGGCCCTGGCGGCCGCGCCTGCCGGCAGCCGGCTGCCGGAGGGCTGCGGCGGCGGCCTGGAGGCCGCCTGCGAGGTGGCCGCGATGGACTCCGACGTCGTCTGCGTCGCCATCACGGGAGCCGCTGCACTCCGCCCCACCCTGGCTGCGATCGACGCCGGCCGCGTCGTGGCCACCGCGACCAAGGAGGTCCTCGTCATGGCGGGCGACCTGGTGCGGCGCCGCGCGACCGCTGCGGGGGCTCGGCTGGTTCCGATCGACAGCGAGCACAGCGCGCTGTGGCAGTGCCTGCGAGGGGAGGACGTCGCCACCGTCAAACGGCTCGTTCTCACCGCGAGCGGCGGGCCGTTCCGCAACCGCGCTCCGGAGACGCTCTCGGTGGTGACCCCCGCCGAGGCGCTTCGCCATCCCACCTGGGTCATGGGGCCGAAGGTGACGATCGACTCCGCGACGATGATGAACAAGGGCCTGGAGATTCTCGAGGCCCATTTCCTCTTCGGGGTGGACTACGCGCGCATCGAGGTGGCGATCCATCCCGACAGCGTCGTGCACAGCTACGTCGAGTTCTGGGACGGGGCCATCGTCGCCCAGCTCGGCGCTCCCGACATGCGCGTGCCGATTGCGCTCGCGCTGAGTGACGGTGCCCGCCTCCCAGGAGTCGGCAACACCCTCGAGTTGCGCGGATCGCGGCCCATCGAGGTGCTCCCTGTTAACCTCGAGCGGTTTCCCGCCGTGGCCGTGGCTCGTCGCGCCGGCGAGCGCGGCGGCGTCGCCCCCGCGGCGCTGAACGCCGCCAACGAGGTGGCGGTCGCGGCGTTCCTCGCGGGCACCTGCCGCTTCGACGAGATCGTCCCGACGGTGGCGAGCGCGATGGATGCCGCACCCGACGTTCCGCGGCCGTCCCTCGACGACATCCTCGACGCTGACTCGAGCGCCCGCGAGCACGCGCGCGTTCGCCTCACGAGCGGGGCGCCGCTGGCGTGACCGTCGGCTCCTTCCTTTTCGGCGTGGGCGCCGTGATCCTGCTCATCTTCGCGGTCGTCATCGTTCACGAAGGGGGGCACTTCATCTTCGCGAAGCTGTCCGGTGTCCAGGTGGACGAGTTCGCGGTCGGCTTCGGTCCGCGGCTGCTCGCCAAGCGCTGGGGGACGACCGTCTACTCGCTGCGAGCGCTGCCGTTCGGCGGGTTCGTGCGGATGGCGGGGATGCTCGGGCTGGAGGGCGAGTCGGACGCGGGCGCGCGCAACTTCTACCGCGCGCCCATACCGAAGCGCTTCATCACGATCGCCGCGGGCGTCATCTTCAACTTCGTCTTCGGCGCGGCGTGCTTCGCCGCGGTCAACATGCAACCCCTCGACTCGCGCGTGTTGCACGGCAGCCCGGCCCAGCGCGCCGGCGTTCGCGACGGCGACGTGATCATCAGCGTCGACGGCAGAGCGATCCGCCACGACACCAGAGACGACGTGACCGCGGATCTGCACGTCGTCACCACGGAAAGTCAGGGGCGGCCGCTGCACGTCGCGTATCGGGACGCGGGCGGGAGGCTCCTCACGACGGTGATCACTCCCGAGCTCGTGGTGATCAACGCGGACACGACGACAACTGCTCCCACGGGCGAGCTGGTCGTGACGGCGATCGAGGGGAGACCGACGGCCCCCGGTGACCCCGCCACGCTGTTGAGCAACGCCACGGTCTCCGGCTACCAGGAAAACGCGGACGGCTCCCCGGGGAAGACGTTCAGCGGCGTGACGCTGCCGGCCGTGAAAAGGGGATACGGCGCGTCCGGCTCGATCCAGGCGGCCTGGCTCATCGGCGTCCAGGCGGGCTCGGACGGCGAGCCGTTCGTTGCCGCGGTCAAAGACGGCTTCGCGGCGATCCCGGCATTCATCCACGACACGGTCACCGGCATCTACCACGTGGTCACGACGCCGTCCGCCGGAGGCCTGAACGGTCCGCGGGGTCTGTCCGGTCCCGTGGGCATCGCCCAGGCCACGGTGACCGCCGCCAACAGCGGCGGAACGCCGTACCTCTACTGGATCGGATTGGTGAGCATCAATCTCGCATTCGTCAACCTCATCCCGATACCGTTCCTCGACGGCGGCAAGCTCGTGTTCCTCCTTCTCGAGGCGGTGCGGCGGCGCCGCATCGACCCGCGTCACGAAGCGCTCGCCTACGCAGTCGGGCTCGCGATCGTCGCGCTGTTCGCCGTCTATGTCACGATCGGGGACGTCAGCAGGCTCTGACGACACACACATGACGATCAAGCGCAGACCCACCGTCCCTGTGAACGTCGGCGGCGTCGTCATCGGTGGCGCCGCGCGGATCCCGGTGCAAACGATGACCAAGACGCAGACCGAGGATGCGCGTGCCACCATCGCGCAGATCGAACGAGCGGCTGCGGCGGGCGCGGACCTCATCCGCGTCACGTGTGACACGAAGGAGGCAGCGACGTCGCTGCGCGAGATCGTGCGCGAATCGCCCATCCCGATCGTCGCGGACATCCACTACGACGCGCCGCTGGCGCTGCTCGCGCTGGAGGCGGGGGTGCACTGCCTGCGGCTCAACCCGGGAAACATCACCGACGGCGGGAAGGTGGCGGACATCGCCACCGAGGCCAAGGCCCGCGGGGTGCCCATCCGCATCGGTGTCAACGCGGGGAGCATTCCGCAGCGCAAGGAGCTGACGCGCGGCCGCGGCGCCACCATCGACGAGACCGCGCAGCGGATGGTCGACGCGGCGATGTCGCACATCCGCGTCCTCGAACAGCTCGACTTCCGCAACATCAAGGTGTCGCTGAAAGCCAGCGACGTGCTCACCAACCTCGCTGCCAACCGCAAGTTCACAGCGCTCGGCAACCGCTATCCGCTGCACCTCGGCCTCACCGAGGCGGGGCCGGTGGAGAGCGGCAGCATCAAGTCCGCCATGGGCATAGGGATCCTGCTGAGCGAAGGCATCGGCGACACGATTCGCGTCTCCCTGGTGGGTGAGCCGGAGGAGGAGGTTCGCGTCGGCAAGCAGATCCTGGCCAATCTGCAGGAGAAGCCGGAGGGGCCGAACCTCGTCGCGTGCCCCACGTGCGGACGCCTCGAGATCGACATGGTGCCCATGGTGAAGCGCGTCGAGGAGGCGCTCGCCGGCGTGAAGCGAAGCATCACGGTGTCCGTGATGGGTTGCGTGGTAAACGGACCCGGCGAGGGCATGCACGCGGACATCGGCATCGCCGGCGGGCGCCAGAAAGGCATCCTGTACCGTGGCGGAAAGGTTGTGGCCACGCTGCCGGAGGAGCTGCTCATCGACACGCTCGTCGAGGAGCTGCGCGCCATCGCGGACGAGGACGCGCGCCTCATCGCCGCGGGCAAACCGCTGCCGGAAGGGGCCGGAGCAAACGCCGAGAAGGGCCTCGCCCGTCTACCGGTCACAGCGAGCTGACCGAGCGCGCCCCAACCCTCACCTATACTCGCCGCCGATGACGCAGCGCGATCCGAAGGCGATCACGCGCATGCGCGACGACTTCGATCGCTGGTACGTCGACGTCGTGCTGCGCGCGGAGCTGGCCGACTATGCGCCGGTGCGTGGCTGCATGGTGATCCGGCCGTACGGGTTCGCGCTGTGGGAGAACACGCAGCGCGCGCTCGACGACATGATCAAGCGAACCGGGCACGAGAACATGTACTTCCCGCTGTTCATCCCGGAGTCGTACCTGCAGAAGGAGGCGCAGCACGTGAAGGGGTTCGCGCCCGAGGTGGCGTGGGTCACGCACGGCGGCGACAAGCTGCTCGAAGAGCGGCTGGCGATCCGTCCCACCAGCGAGACGATCATCTGCTCGCTCTACGCGGACTGGATCCACTCGTGGCGCGACCTGCCCGTGAAGATCAACCAGTGGGCCAACGTGTGCCGCTGGGAGAAGCGCACGCGACTCTTCCTGCGCACCACCGAGTTTCTCTGGCAGGAGGGCCACACATTTCACGCCACCGACACCGAAGCGAAGGAGGAGGTCGACACCATGCTCGGCTGCTACGCGGAGCTGTGCGAGCACTGGCTGGCGATCCCGGTGGTCCGCGGGCGCAAGACCGAGTCGGAGAAGTTCGCCGGCGCCGAGTACACGCTGAGCATCGAGGCCATGATGGCCGACGGCTGGGCGCTGCAGTCGGGCACCTCGCACTATCTCGCCCAGAACTTCACGCGCGCCTACGAGATCGAGTACAGCGATCGCGAGAACACGCTGCAGCACCCGTTCCAGACGTCGTGGGGCCTCTCGACCCGGATCATCGGCAGCGTGATCATGGCGCACGGCGACGATCAGGGCCTGGTGCTGCCGCCGCGCGTCGCCCCCGTGCAGGCCGTGGTCGTGCCCATCGTCAGGAGCGACGATGCGGCCGGCGCTGCCGCGGTGGAGAGCGCCGTCGCCCGGATCGAGCAGCAGGTCGGCTCTCGGCTGCGCATTCGTGTCGACCGGCGCGAGGGGATGCGGCCGGGCGAGAAGTACGCCGAATGGGAGCTGCGCGGCGTGCCGCTGCGCATCGTCGCCGGCGCGCGCGACCTCGCCGCCGGCAACGTGACCGTGGTCCGGCGGGTCGACGGTGATCAGCAGGTCCTGCCGGTGGATTCCGTGGACCGGTGGCTACCGGACCAGCTCGAGGCTGCGCAGGCCGCGATCTTCCAGCGTGCCCGTGAGCGGCTGGAGGAGCGCAGCGTCGACGTGGCGAGCATCGCGGAGCTCGTGGCCGCGTTCGAGGAGCGCCCGGTGTTCGCCAGCGGCCCTTTCTGCAACAGCGCGGATTGTGAGGTCCGGCTCAAGGAGTCGGTGCACGGCCTGACCGTGCGCGTCCTCCGCGCCGACCGCGCGGCCGGCGGCGCGCCCTGCATCGCGTGCGGCACGCCGGCAGAGTCGGTCGCGCTGTTGGCGCGCGCGTACTGATGGCGCGCCGCGTCACGCGGCCGCTCGCCGAGGGTTGAACCCGCCCGCTGCGCCGTACACTCGTTAGGGCAATGCCCTTCCAGGACCTGCTGGACAAGTCGCGGTATCTGCCCGAGAACGATCAAGCCACGCTCGAGCGCGCCCACCAGCTGGCCGAACGCGCGCACACGGGCCAGTCCCGGCTGAGCGGCGAGCCGTACGTCGAGCACCCCCTGGCCGTCGCCGGGATTCTCGCGGACCTCCGGCTCGACGTCGACACCCTGGCCGCAGCCATCCTGCACGACACCGTCGAGGACACCGACGTCACGCGCGAGGAGATCCGCTCGACCTTCGGCGAGCACGTGGCCAAGCTCGTGGACGGCGTCACCAAGCTGGGCAAGATCCACGTGCGCACGGCGGAGGAACACCAGGCCGAGAACATCCGCAAGATGCTCGTGGCGATGGCGGAGGACATCCGCGTGGTCCTCATCAAGCTGGGAGACCGGCTGCACAACATGCGCACGATCCAGGCGCACGGACCGGAGAGGCGAGAGCGGATCAGCCGCGAGACGCTCGACATCTACGCGCCGCTCGCGCACAGACTGGGGATCTGGCAGATCAAGGGTGAGCTCGAGGACCTCGCGTTCGCGCAGCTGGACCCCGACAACTACCAGGTCCTCGAGTCGCGCCTGGCCAGCAAGGTTCAGCAGCGCGAGGCGTTCGTCCGCGACGTCACCGAGATCCTGCGGCGGGAGTTCGAGGCCGTGGGCGTGAGCGCGGAGGTGAGCGGCCGCACCAAGCACGTCTACAGCATCTACGACAAGATGCGGCGCAGCCAGAAGGAGTTCGACGAGATCTACGACATCGTCGCGATACGCGTGCTGGTGGACTCGATCAAGGACACCTACGGCGCGCTCGGCGTCGTGCATTCGCTGTGGAAGCCGATCCCGGGGCGGTTCAAGGACTACATCGCCATGCCGAAGGGCAACGGCTACCAGTCGCTGCACACCACGGTCCTGGCCCACACCGCGGAGCCGATGGAGGTGCAGATCCGCACCCAGGAGATGCATCTCATGTCGGAGTACGGCGTGGCGGCGCACTGGCGCTACAAGGGCGGCAACACGCAGCGGTTCGACGAGCGCTTCGGCTGGCTGCGCCTGCTCATGGACTGGCAGAAGGAGGTGCTCGACGCGGAGGCGTTCGTCGACACCGTCCGCGTCGACATCTTCCAGGACGAGGTCTTCGTCTTCACGCCGCGCGGCGACGTGCGCTCGCTGCCGCAGGGAAGCACGCCGGTGGACTTCGCGTACCGCATCCACACCGACGTCGGCCACCACTGCATCGGCGCCAAGGTGAGCGGCCGGATGGTGCCGCTGGACTACCGGTTGCAGAACGGCGATATCGTCGAGGTGCTGACGACCAAGGCGCCGCACGGCCCGTCGCGAGACTGGCTGAGCTTCGTCAAGACGTCGAGCGCTCGGGAGAAGATTCGCAGCTGGTTCAAGAAGGAGCGGCGCGAGGAGAACATCCAGAAGGGCCGCGAGGCGCTGGACAAGGAGTTTCGGAGGCTGCGCCAGTTCTCGCTGGCGACGGTCAAGGACGAGCGGCTCGCCGAGCTGTCGCGGGCGTTCAACTCGAGCAGCGTCGAGGACTTCCTCGCCGCCGTCGGTTACGGCGACATCAGCGCGCGCAGCGCGGTGCTGCGCTTCAGCGACGGGGAGCAGCCACCCGTGGACGCGCAGGGCCTGTCCATCCCCCTGACCAGTGTGCCCGCGCCGATCGGGGCGGTGCGCGTGCACGGATACAGCGACATGCTCAGCGTGCTCGCGCAGTGCTGCAAGCCGGTGGCCGGGGAACCGATCCGCGGCTACGTCACCCGCGGCAAGGGCGTGTCCGTGCACCGCTCGGAGTGCGTCAACATCCGCAACGCGCTGGCCCTCGAGCGTCTCGTGGAGGTGGAGTGGGAGACGGGCGCCAAGCAGGTGTACCCGGTGAGCATCAAGATCGAGGCCTGGGACCGCACCGGTCTGCTGCGCGACATCGCAGCGGTGATCGCGGAGTCGAAGATCAACCTCAGCGGCGCCGACGTGCAGGTGTACGACGACCGGACGGCGGTGATCTCGACGATCGTCGAGATCCAGAACCTCACGCAGCTGAGCCGCCTCCTGGAGCGGCTCGAGTCCGTGCGCGACGTGCACACCGTGGCGCGCGAGTCGGGTTGAGCGGGCTGCCCCCGCTTTCTCCACGTAGACTCCGCCGTTCATGCCCCCGATAGCCGCCCTGCGGGGCATGCGAGACGTGCTCCCCGCCGAGTCGACGGCGTGGCGGTGGTTGCTCGACACGCACCGCCGCGTCGCGGAGGCGCACGGGTACCGCTCCATCGACACCCCGATCCTCGAGCCGACCGAGCTGTTCGAGCGTGGGGTCGGGTCAGGAACCGACGTCGTGGAGAAGGAGATGTTCACGTTCGTGGACCGCGGCGGCCGCTCGGTGACGCTTCGTCCCGAGGGCACGGCGAGCGTCGTGCGCGCGGTCCTCACGCCACGCCTCGACCAGGAGCTGCGCCCGCTGCGGCTGCACTACCAGGGTCCGTTCTTCCGCAACGAGAAGCCGCAGACCGGGGTGCAGCGGCAGTTCACGCAGGTGGGGATCGAGTGCATCGGCGAGCGCCGGCCGGACCTCGACGCGGAGGTGATCGAGACCGGCTGGCGGTTCTTCGAAGCGCTCGGGATCGGTCGCGTGCAGCTCCAGGTCAACTCGTTGGGCAGCGTCGCTGACCGGGCGCGCTACCGTGACGCGCTGGTCGCCTACTACGAGCCGCTGCGCGACCAGCTCTGCGACGACTGCAAGCGGCGGCTGAGCACCAATCCCCTCCGGCTTCTCGACTGCAAGCGGGACCGGCGCTTCGTCGCCGACGCGCCGCTGATCTGGGACCACCTGTCCGGCGAGAGCCGCGACTACTTCACCGCGGTTCTGGCCCGGCTCGAGGCCGCCGGCATCGAGTCCGTCAGCAACCCGCGGCTTGTGCGCGGTCTCGACTACTACGCGGACACCGCGTTCGAGTTCTGGCACGAGAGCCTCCAGGGTTCGCAGAACGCCCTGGGCGGCGGCGGCCGCTACGACGGGCTCGCCGAGCTGCTCGACCTGCCCCCAGAGCCGGGCATCGGCTACGCGCTCGGCGCCGAGCGGATCCTCATCGCGGCGAGAGCGGAGGGCGTGGCGCCGAGCCCCGAGGCGGTCTGCGACGCGGTGGCCATCTCGGTAGGCGAAGCCGCCGCGGACGCGATCGCGCAGGTGGCGCGCGAGCTGCGGCGCGCCGGGCTGCGCGTGATCGTCGACACGACCGAGCGCCGGCTGGACCGCAAGCTGCGCCACACCGACAGGCTCGGCGCGAGAGCCGGCGTGATCATCGGAGACGACGAGCTGGCGGCGCACAGCGCGGTGGTGCGCGACCTCAGCAGGCGCTCTCAGCAGAGCGTTCCACGAGCGCTGCTCGCAGACGCGGTGCTAAGCCTCGTCGGGACCGCCTCGTGACCACGGAGCGGACACTCTGCGGCTCGCCGCGCGCCGACGACGACGGAAGCGAGGTGACCGTCTACGGCTGGGTGGACCGGCGTCGCGACATGGGCGGCCTCATCTTCCTCGACGTCCGCGACTACTCAGGGATCATCCAGGTCGTGGTCGATCCGGACGAGGCTCCCGAAGCGCACGCTGCCGCGCACCGCGTGCGCCTCGAGTGGGTCGTGAAGATCGTGGGCAGGATCACCGCGCGCCCGGAGGGCAGCGAGAACGTCAACCTGCAGACCGGGGCCGTGGAGCTGCGCGCGGGGGCGTTCGCCGTCATGTCCGCGGCGCGACCGGCGCCGTTTCCCGTCAACGAGGACACAGACGTCGACGAGCAGGTGCGGCTGCGCTACCGCTACCTCGACCTGCGCCGCTCGCGGCTGCAGCGAAACCTGCGCACGCGCGCTCGGTTCATCGGCGAGATCCGCCGCGCCATGTCCGAGCGCGGGTTCGTGGAGGTGGAGACGCCGATGATGATCCGCGCCACCCCGGAGGGCGCGCGCGACTACCTGGTGCCGAGCCGGCTCTTCCGCGGCAGCTTCTACGCGCTGCCGCAGTCGCCCCAGCTGTACAAGCAGCTGTGCATGGTGGCCGGCGTCGACCGCTACTTCCAGATCGCGCGGTGCATGCGCGACGAGGACCTGCGCGCGGACCGGCAGCCCGAGTTCACCCAGCTCGACGTCGAGATGTCGTTCGTCGACGAGGAGGACGTGTTCGAGGCGCTCGAGCACGCCATCCCGGCGGCGTGGAACGCCTGCAGCTTCGTGGGCGCGCCGGTCACGGCGCCGTTTCCGCGGATGAGCTGGCGAGAGGCGATGGAGGCGTACGGCGTCGACAAGCCCGACATCCGGTTCGGCATGCTCCTACGCGACCTGACCGCGGTGGTTGGCACCAGCGGGTTCCGCGTGTTCTCGGACACGGTCGCGCGCGGCGGGGTCGTGAAGGGGATCTGCGTGGAGGGCGGGGTCGACCTGACGCGCACCGAGATCGAGGGATCGCTCACAGACCTCGCCCGCGGCGCCGGCGCCAGGGGGCTGGCCTACCTGTGGAAGCGGCCGGAGGGCTGGCAGGGCGCGATCGCCAAGTTCTTCGGCGCCGAAGAGCTGGAGGGCATCGCCACCGCCGTGGACGCGCGCGACGGCGACGCCGTCCTGATGGTCGCCGACCTGCCGGCAGTGGCGTCCGCCTCGCTCGGTGCGCTGCGCAACCATCTCGGACGCGCTCGCGGCCTCGTGGACGGAACCCGCGCGGCGTTCGTGTGGGTGACCGACTTCCCGATGTTCGAGCGCGCGGAGGCGGCCGGAGGGATCACTCCGGCCCACCACCCGTTTACGATGATCAATCCCGACGACCTGGACCTGCTGGAGCGCGACCCGCTCTCGGTCCGCTCCCGCGCGTACGACCTCGTCCTCAACGGACGTGAGGTCGGCAGCGGCAGCATCCGCATCACCGATGCGGACATCCAGCGCCGGGTGTTCAGCGCGATCGGCATCGACGAGCACGAGGCACGGCGCAAGTTCGGCTTCCTGCTCGAAGCGTTCGAGTACGGCGTCCCCCCGCACGGCGGCTGGGCCGGCGGCGTCGACCGGCTGCTCATGGAGGGCCTGGGCGAGGAGAACATCCGCGACGTGATCGCCTACCCGAAGAACCAGCAGGCGCAGGAGCCGATGACGGACGCTCCCGCGGCAGTCGACGAGGGGCAGCTCCGCGACCTGGGGATCAGGGTGGCGCGCCCGCCAGGGTGAGCCCTGGGCTCGTCGCCGGCGTGCTGATCGTGCTCATCACGGCGCAGGCGGTGCGGGTGGTGGCCCCGCGACGCGTTCGCTACGTGTGGCTGCTGGTCATCGCCGCGGCCGGCTTCGTCCTCGGCGAGCTGTTCGCGCTGGCCTCCGGCGTGGGCGGGCCGCTGCTTGGCGGTCTGCACCCCGTCGCAGACGTGGTGGCGATCTGCGCGGCGGAGGCGGGTGGCGCTCTGCTGGCGCCCGGACGCCGGGCTCCATAATCACCGTTTCGGCTGTGTGTGGAGGCGAGACATGAAGGTGCCGTTTGGCCGCAGAGGGCTGATCGCCGCGGGAGCCGTCCTGGGCGCGGTCTCGCTGTGGCGAGTGCGCAACCAGCGCCGCGAACGCGATGCTCGCGAGTGGGAAGCCGAGATCGCCGGTGCCGTCGACGAGGGCCGCACGGCCGCAGAGTCCGCGTTGACCGACGGCGAGCAGTAGGCCTGGGCGCCGGGTTTCGAAGCGGAGCTCCGAGGATATGCCCTTGAGCGTGAGCAAGAGCGTCGAGCTGCGACTGCCCGCCGACCGCGACTACATCGTCGTCGCCAAGCGCTGTGCTTCGGCGCTGGCCTCGGCGGCCGGGTTTGACGTCGAGTCGCTGGACGAGCTGACGATCGCTGTCGCGCAGGTGTGCGAGAACGCGATCGAGTGCCTCGATCGCGCCGGCGCCCTGGCGGGCGAGGTCCGGCTAGTGTTCAAGGTCGAGGACGCCTCGATCGAGGTGAGCGTGAAGAGCACGGTCACCCGCGAAGCCGAGATCGAAGCCCGGGTGCGACTCGACAACGAACGCCGGGCGCGTGATCGCGAGCGAGCGCTGCTCGAAAAGCAACAGGGTCCTTCGCGGCGTGCTCTCGACACCGACCTGGCGCTGCGGCTCATGGGACTGCTGGTGGACGACCACAGTTACCGTCTCGACGAACGCACCGGAGGGCTCCGGGTCCGGCTGACCAAATACCGGATTTCGTGAGCCGCGCGCCGCGGCCCGGCGGGGGGACGGCGGTGCGCCCCCGCACGATGGCGAAGCCGGCGGCCACTCCGGAGCGCGAAGAGGTGCGCCGGTTGCTGAGGGAGTTCGCGCGCACTCGTGACCCCAAGATCCGCGAGCGCCTGGTGGAGCTCAACAGCGACCTCGTGCGCTACATCGCGCGCCGCTTCGTCAACCGCGGCGAACCGCTCGAAGACATCGAGCAGGTGGGCTTTGTGGGGCTGATCCAGGCGATCGAGCGGTTCGATCCCTCCCTGGAGAACGAGTTCAGCACCTTCGCGACGCCCACGATCATGGGCGAGATTCGGCGCTACTTCCGCGACCGCTCGTGGTCCGTCCGCGTGCCCCGGCGCCTGCAGGAGAACCTCATGCGCGTCAACGCGGCGTCGCAACAACTCCAGGCGGACCTGGGCCGGGTGCCGACGGTGGCGGAGATCGGCGCCCGCGTGGGCCTGGAGCCCGACGAGGTGCTGGCCGCGCTCGAGGTGTCCCCGGCGCAGCGAAGCATCTCGCTGGAGGCGCCGGGTCTCGTCGGGGGCGAGGACGGCGTCACGCTCGGCGACCGCCTGGGACGCGACGACGAGAACCTGGAGCGCGTGGAGATGAAGGAGGTCCTCGACCGGGTCATGCAGCACCTCACGCCGCGCGAGCGCAAGATCCTCGCTCTGCGTTTCGTCGAGCAGCTGCCCCAGACAGAGGTCGCGAAGCGCCTGGGAATCTCACAGATGCACGTCTCGCGCCTGCAGCGGGCGGCGGTCGACCACCTTCGACGCGAGTTCGGCGCCGAGGTGGGCCTCTGACCTGACTGCGGCGGCCGGACCGGCGGGCCCGACCCGACTCGTCGATTTCGCATCGCCGGGTCACGCCCAACAGGCTCGGCTAGAATCACGACGTCTTCTTTCCGCTTCCTCGAGCATAGGCGTGCGTAGCCCAGAGATCCGGGAGCGATTTCTTCGCTTCTTCGAGGACCGCGGGCACAAACGCTTGCCCAGCGCCTCACTCATCCCCCGCGACGACCCATCGCTGCTCTTCACAGTGGCCGGGATGGTGCCGTTGAAGCCGTACATCTCCGGTGCGCGGACGCCGCCGAGCGCCCGGCTGGTGTCGTGCCAGAAGTGCTTTCGCGGCGACGTGCTCACCTACGACGACATCGCGGCCGTCGGGGACACGCAGCACCACACCTTCTTCGAGATGCTGGGCAACTGGTCCATCGGCGACTACTTCAAGGAAACGGCGATCCAGTACGCCTGGGAGCTCGTGACCGGCGTGTGGGGTCTCGACCCCTCGCGACTGTGGGCCAGCGTCTATCCCAGCGACGGCGAGTCCGCGCGGGTGTGGACCGACGTCATCGGACTGCCGCGCAACCGCGTCGCACGGCTCACCGACAACTGGTGGGCGGCCGGGCCGACCGGCCCGTGCGGCTACGACAGCGAGATCTACTGGGACTGGGGCCCTCCCTGCAGCTGCGGGCTGGCGCACTGCACGCCTGAGGACGAGTGCCCGGGCGACCGCTGGGTCGAGATCTGGAACCTGGTATTCATGGAATTCGACCAGCGCGACGACGGCAGCCGGCCGTTGCTGCCTCAGCCGACGGTGGACACGGGGCTGGGGTTCGAGAGGATCACCGCCGTCCTCCAGGGGGTGCGCAGCAACTACGAGACAGACCTGTTCGCGCCGCTGGTGGAGGGCTTTCACAAGCGCGCCGGCGGGGCCTCGGCAGAGACCGGCCGCTCGCTCAACGTTCTCGCCGACCACCTCCGGGGTGCGTCGTTCCTGGTCGCCGACGGGGTGCTGCCCAGCAACGAGGGCCGTGGCTACGTGCTCCGCCGCGTGATCCGCCGGGCGGCCGTGCACGGCAGGCGGATCGACCTCTCGGGAGGGCTCGCGGACGGCGTGGACGACCTGGTCGGCGTGATGGGCTCCGCCTACCCCGAGCTGCGCGAGCAGCGCGATCTCATCATCTCGACGCTCCGGGCCGAGGAGAGCGCGTTTCAGCGAACCCTGGAGAGCGGCGTCGACCGCTTCGAGCGCCTGGCCGAGTCGAGCAGCACGTCGATCAGCGGGGCCGACGCCTTCCGGCTCTACGACACCTTCGGCCTGCCGATCGAGTTGACCGTGGAGATGGCTGCCGAACGCGGGATGGGCGTGGATCGAGAGGGCTTTGACAGCGCTCTCGACGAGCAGCGTGCGCGGAGCCGTTCCGCGGCGACGGCGACGGGCTTCCCCAACGTCGCCTCGGGGCTGCCCGAGACCCGGTTCGTCGGGTACGAGACAACCGGGTCCGACGCCACGGTGACGCGGATCGGGGCGGCCGAGGCTCTCGAAGCGCTGCCCGCCGGCCAGACCGAGGCCGTGCTCCTCGACGTCTCGCCCTTCTACGCCGAGGCGGGTGGACAGATCGGTGACAGCGGCGCGCTCGAGTGGCCAGGGGGCTTGGCTCGGGTCCTCGACACGCTCTACGCGCCCGATGGCCAGGCCAGGCTGCACATCGCTCGGGTCGAGGCGGGCGAGCTTCGCGCCGGCGCAGCCGTGCGGGCCTCGGTCGACGAGCCCCGGCGCGCGCAGATCGCCCGCCACCACAGCGCGACCCACCTGCTCAACCAGTCGCTGCGCGACGTCCTGGGCAGCAACGTCGTGCAGCGCGGCTCGTACGTCGGCCCGGACCACACCACGTTCGACTTCTCGTTCTCGCGTCAGCTCACGACGGACGAGCTCCGCGACGTCGAGCACGGGGTCAACGACGCGATCCGCCGAGACCTGGCGCGACGAGTCGAGGAGATGCCTCTCGCCGAGGCGCGCGCCAGCGGCGCGATCGCTCTCCTCGACGAGAGCTACGCGGACCTGGTGCGCGTAGTCAGCTTCGGTGACTTCTCACGAGAGCTGTGCGGCGGGACGCACGTGGCGCGCACCGGCGAAATCGGCGCCGCGGTGATCGCTTCGGAATCCAGCATCGGGCAGGGAACCCGGCGCATCGAGCTGGTTGCCGGCGAGGCGGCGGAGCAGCGGTGGCGCTCCACGGCCGCCGCACTGCAGAGCGCCGGGCGGGCGCTGCGCGCTCGCGGAGACGAGGTGCCCGAACGCATCGCTGCACTCCAGGACCAGGTCAAGCGGCTGACGCGTGAGCTCGAGCAGACGCGTCGAGACGCGCTGAGCGGCGGCAAAGCCCTCGGCTCCGCCACGATCGAGGACGTCGCCGGCGTGCAGGTCGCCCACCTGCTGCTGGACGGCGAGGACGGCGTCGACGACGCCGCCGACCGGCTCTTCGCGGAGCGGTTGCAGAGCGACGGAGTCGCAGTCGTGTTGGGGAGGTCCAAGGCTGCGGTGAAGGTGGGCGGGTCGGCGCTGCAGGCGGGCGTCGAGGCCCAGAAGCTCATGCAGGTTGCCGCCGCGGCGACGGGCGGCAGGGGAGGGGGCAACCGCGAGCGGGCGCGCGGCGGCGTCGGGGATGCGGCCCGGCGCGGCGACGCGCTGCAGCAGGTGCTCGCGGTGGTGCGCGACGTCGTGGGTGGCGGCTGATGCCGCAGCAGCGCAAGTTCCAACTGCTTCGCCGGCGCGACGAGTTCCTCTCGCACTTCACCGTGCTCGACATCGGGACGGAGTTCGTGAAGGCGCTCATCGTCAAGCGCGAGGGCGAGAAGGGGATCGTGCTCGGCGTCGGCAAGGTGCGCCAGTCCACGACGCACATGCAGGCCGGGGCGGTCGCCGACATCCAGTCGGTGATCGACAACTGCGACCGGGCGCTCACCGAAGCCGAGGACATGTGCGAGGTGATTCCCGGCCAGGCGGTGATCGGCATCGCGGGCGAGCAGGTGCGTGGGTTCAGCACGACGATGACGATGCCGCGCCCGCAGCCGCAGCGGCGGATCACCCAGGTGGACATGGCGACCGCCCTCCAGGCGGTGCAGCGCCGCGCGCTGCGCGAGGCGGTGCGGCAGATGTCGCAGGACCTCGGCGTCTCGGAGGTGAACGTCAAGCTCGTGCACAGCACGATCACCGCGGTCCGCATCGACGGCTACGCCGTCACGAACCCGGTGGACTTCCAGGGGCACGTCGTCGAGATCACCGTCTTCAACACGTTCGCGCCGCTCACGCACATCGGCGCGCTGCAGACCATCGCGCAGGAGCTGGACCTCGAGCTCGTGGCCACCGTCGCCGAGCCCTACGCGCTCGCGCGCGGGTGCTCGTCGGACGAGGTCTACGAGATCGGCGGCGTGTTCATCGACATCGGCGGCGGGACCACCGACGTCGCTGTCGTCCGGCACGGCGGCATCGAGACGACCCGGATGTTCGCTCTCGGCGGCCGGTCCTTCACGAAGCGCCTGGCCACCGACCTGGGGCTGGGCCTCGAAGAGGCCGAGCGTTTCAAGGTCGCGCACGCCGAGCGTCGCCTCCCAGCCGAGCAGAGTGCCGTCGCGCACAAGAGCCTCGAGCCCACTGCCGAGGTGCTCGCCCAGGGCGTGGCCCTCACGCTCGAAGAGCTCGCCGGGGACAGGCCGCTGCCTCCGGCCATCCTGGTGGCCGGCGGCGGCGCCGAGCTGCCCGAGGTCGCCGAGCAGCTGCGAAACCTCGACTGGCGCGAGAGCGTTCCGTTCACGGCCGCACCGACTGTCAAGGTGCTTGGCCCCGAGGATGTGCAAGGCATTTACGACACCACCGGGCTCCTGGTCGGCAGCCAGGATGTCACACCCATGGGTCTCGCCCGCCAGGCCGTGTCACTCGAGGACGACGCTGACGAGCCGCTCGGCGGCCTCATGCGCCGCGTCCTCAAGACGATGAAGGTCTGAACGTGACCGAGCTGCTGCGGTCCCAGGTCGAGGACGAGATCGCCGACCTCATCGCCCGGGTGCGGGACGCGCCGGGTGACGACGTCGGCATCGTGATCCCGCACGGATCGCGCGCGTTTCAGACGCCTCTGAACGCGCGTCTGCTGCTCCAGTTCGGCAGGCAGGCGGGCAAGCGCACCGCGATCGTGAGCGAGGACTCGCAGGTGCAGCAGCTGGCTCGCATGTCGGGGTTCCCGACATTCGCGTCGGTTCCGGCGTTCGAGCACGGCGTCGAGATGAAGATGGCTCAGCAACCGCAGCCGGTCCGCGCGCTGCTCGACGACGGGACCTCTGCGGTCGCGGTGGCGCCACCGAAGCCGCCGCCGGTGGAGACCTCGGCGGCGCCTCCCCGGGTCGCGGGCGCGCCGCCCACGGGGGGACCGAGGTCGCCGCGCATCGCACCGACGGGGATGTCCCCGTTCGACGAGACACCACGGCCGCACAACCGGCGCGCGCTCTACTTCGTGGCCGCGGGCGTGGCGCTGCTCGGCGTGATCCTCTTCCTGCTGCTGAGTCCCTCGGCCACGATCACCATGACGGTGGCGGCGACGCCGCTCTCGGTGAACCCGACGATCCAGGGCAGCACCGATCAGAGCGCCGCGTCGCAGGGCGACCATCTGCTGACGCAGGTTGCCAACGCGACGACGCAGAACGCCTTCCAGGCAACCCCGACGGGGCAGCAGGCGCTGCCGGCCACCGCAGCGTCGGGTGTCGAGACGATCTCGTCGCAGTTCCCGATCCAGGGGATCATTCCTGCGGGGACGCAGTTCGAGAGCAGCGACCCAGGGCATACAACGGTCTTCGGCGTGACCGCTGGCACGTACATCTGCGTCGGGCCGAACGGTCCGCCGAGCGGCTGTGCGGAGAGCCCCAACGCCAACCTGCCGATCAAGGCGGAGAGCACGGGCTCATCCGGCAACGTGAGCGCCGGCATCCTCACGTACTGGCCGCCGACGCAGCAGCCGACACAGTGCATGGCTCAACCCGGGCCGAGCCTCTGCAGCGCCACGAACGCGCAGGCGGCGTCCGGCGGGGCCGATCAGAAGCAGGTGACGGTCGCCAGCAGCACGGACGTGGCCAACTGGAACCAGCAGGCGCAGCAGCTCGAGGACCAGATGAACACGCAGCTGAAGACCGAGCTGCAGTCGAAGGCGCCGGGGCAGACCCTGGCGATAGATCCGGCCAAGAACGGCTTCAACGTGACCTGCACCGCGGCACCCCCGGTCCCCGCGGTCAACGCGCAGTTCTCGCCACAGCAGATCTCGATCACGTGCAACGCGACGGGCGTCTTCTACGACCCCAAGGCGGTCAAACGCGACGTGCTCGCGGACCTGCAGGGACAGGTGCCGCAGGGCTACCAGCTTGCCCAGGGCAAGCTGACGATGCAGCCGGTCGTGGTCACCCAGGCCGGGCCCGACGGAACCGTGATCCTGAGCGCGAGCGCTGCCGACTACAGCCAGCCCACGGTGAACGTCGAGGGGCTCAAGGGCCAGCTCGCGGGCAAGAGCCCCGGCGACGCGCAGCGGATCATCAGCGGCCGCATCGACAAGGTGCAGAGCGTGCAGGTCTCGGAGTTTCCGTTCGGTCTGCCCTACCTGCCGTTCTTCGGCTCGCGCATCACGATCGACGAGAACTTCGTGCCGCTCTCACCGTCTTCGTGAGCGGAGCGGCGCCGGTCGCGGTGGAGCGCGCTCTCGGCCTCGACGTCGGCTCGGCGCGCGTCGGTGTCGCCGCCACCGATCCGACCGGGACGCTCGCCTCGCCGGTGGCCGTGCTGCCCCGCCGCAATCCCGCGGAGCTCTGGTCCCGGCTCCATCTCGAGGTCACCGATCGTGAGGTGCGCCTGCTCGTTGTGGGGCTTCCCCGCCTGCTCGACGGGTCGGAGGGCGAGGCCGCGAGCGACGCGAGAGCGTTCGCCGCAGCCGCGGAGCGCGAGCTGGGCATCCCCGCCGTGATGTGGGACGAGCGCCTCACGACCGTGCAGGCGGAGCGCGCCCTCATCTCGGCCGGCCTGCGCCGCCGGCGCCGGCGGCAGACCATCGACTCGGTCGCCGCGTCTCTCATGCTCCAGAACTGGCTCGACTTCCAGCACCGCAGTTGAGCTCTCCGCCAGGGACCGCCGAGGGGCTTCCCGGCGTGATCCGTCTCTGCCTGGTGGGGCGCGGCATCAGCGGCTCGCCGTCGCGCTCGATGCAGGAGGCTGTGATGGGCGCCTGCGGCGTCGAGGGGTCGTACGAGATCCGCGACGTCACCGAGGCCGACCTCCCCGAGTTCGTTCGTAGCCTCCGCGAGGGGGCGTACCGAGGCTGCAACGTGACCATGCCCTACAAGGCCGTCCTGGCCGGCCGTTGCGACCGGCTGGAGGGCGATGCCCGGGTGCTCGGGGTCGTGAACACGATCACCGTCGAGGAGCGCTCGCTCATCGGCGCCAACACCGACGCCCTCGGGTTTCAGCAGGCGATGGAGCTCGAGGGCCTCGCGCCGCAGCCGGGTTTCGCAGCGCTCGTGCTCGGCGCCGGCGGCGCCGCGACGGCCGTTTGCCTCGCGCTCGCCCGCTGGGAGGCGTCACTGGTGAGCCTCGTCACCCGGCGTCCCGAGGCGGTGCGCTCCATCGCCGAGCGACTCGCCGGCGTCGTCGAGGTGACCGGGGTCGCCTGGGAGCCGGATGCGCTCGTGCCGCTGCTCGACGGGCTCGGCCTCGTGGTGAACGCGACGCCCGCGGGACTGTCACAGTTGCCGTTGCATCCGCGAGCGCTGCCGGCGTCGTGTACGGTCGCGGACGTGCGCTACCGGCCCGCGCCCGTCGACGTCGTGAGCGCGGCCCGCGCGGCCGGGTTGAAGGCGTCGGACGGCCGCGAGATGCTCGTGCAGCAGGGGCTGCTCAGCTTCCGGCGCTGGACCGGCCTGGAGGCGCCGGCCCCGGTCGCCCGGCGAGCCCTCGCGGAGGCGTTGGGATGACCTGGCTGCTCGCCGTGGCCATCCCGGCCGGGCTGCTGCTCGGTCTCGGATCGGGGTTCCTGGGCACGGTGCTCGAACGCGTCGAAAAGCTCGAGGCCGAGGAGCACGAGGAGCGTGAGCAGTACGAGCGCGACGTCGCCGAGGCGATGGCCAAGGCACGCGACCGAGGCGAGCCGGAGCCCCGCGTCGAGCCCTGGATCGGCGAGAGGTACGGCTGGACCTGGTTGGAGTACGCGCTTTCGCCGGCGCTCATGGCGCTGGGGTACATGGCGATGGTTCTCCACGGACCGGTCGACGGCGGCCTCCTCATCCGCCTGCTCTGGGTCACCGTCCTCGTGCACGTCCTCGTGTTCGACCTCAAGCACCGCCTGATCCTCAACAAGATCACGTACCCCGCGATCGTCCTCGCCCTGGTGCTGGCGCCCTTCTCGCCGGGATTGACCCTCCCGCGGGCGCTCATCGGCGGGGCCGGTGTCGCACTCTTCTTCTTCGTGCTCAACGTCATCAGCCGCGGCAGCATCGGCCTCGGCGACGCCAAGCTCGGAGCCTTCATCGGCGCCATCACGGGGGCCGGCTCGGACCCCGCCCACATCGGCGCCGTCTACGCGACGATCTACGGGATCCTGCTGGGTGGCGCGGCAGCGCTGGTCCTGCTGGTGACGCGCCTCCGCCGCCTCAAGGACCCCATCCCGTACGGGCCGTTCCTGTGCGCGGGGGCGGCGATCATCCTGTATCAGGGGCCCTGAGTCGGATGGCTCGGGCGCTGATGCAAGGCGAGCGCGAGCTCGCCGACACGCGCCAGCACTGGTCGGTCGTGCTCCCCGGAGTGTTGGGGGTGGCGCTCATCGCAGCCGCGGTGCTGGTGGGGGTCCTCCTGATCCCCGACAGCGTCGGATCGGTGCGGCTGGGAGGCGTGCGGGTCGCGGTCGCCGCGGCCGTGGCGGTCGTCGCGGTGATCGTCGGCTCCATCCGCTATCTGCGCTGGCGCTGCGAGCGGTACGTCCTCACCAACCGGAGGATCATCCGCGAGCGGGGCGTCCTCTCCAGGGACGTGGAGTCGATCGAGCTGGGCCGCATCCAGAACACCAACATGCACCGTCCACTCGGGGACCGGTTCATCGGCGCGGGGAACATCGACGTCGAGTCGGCGGGGCGTGACGGCACCGAGTTCTTCCACCGAGTCCCGCAGTGCGAGCGGTTCTACGCGCACCTGCTCGAGGCCATCGACGGCTGGCGTCAGGGCGGTTCGGCGCCACCCGAGACCGCCCCGTCGCCGACGCCCGGCCTCTGAACGCGCGTCGCGCCGGGTCGCGCCGACGGGTTCGCGGGCTGCGCCACCAATAGAATCGGGCCATGCTGCGCTTGCTGACGGCGGGGGAGTCGCACGGTCCCCAGCTCTCCGCCGTCATCGACGGCGTCCCCGCCGGGTTGCGACTGGACGCCGCCCGCGACATCGACCCTCACCTGCGCCGCAGGCAGGGCGGCTACGGCCGCGGCAAGCGCCAGCAGATCGAGCAGGACTGCGCGCAGATCGTGGGCGGTGTGCGCGGCGGCAGGACCCTGGGATCGCCGATCGCCCTGGTGCTGGCCAACCGCGACTGGGACAACTGGAAGGGGCCCATGCAGGTGGAGGAGGCCGGCTTCAAGGCCAAGCGCGTGACGCGGGTGCGCCCCGGGCACGCCGACCTCGCCGGCGTCCTCAAGTACGGGTTCGACGACGCGCGCAACGTGCTGGAGCGGGCGAGCGCGCGCGAGACGGCGGCGCGGGTCGCAGCAGGGTCTGTCGCGCGCAGGCTGCTGGAGGAGATCGGCGTTCGCGTGCGCTCCTGCGTCGTGCGGATCGGCGCGGTGGCGGTGGATCCTCCGGCGGACGAGCACGCGTGGGAAGGTGTCGAGGAGTCGCCGGTGCGCTGTTCGGACCCGGCGGCTTCCGAGCAGATGGTGGCGGCCATCGACGCTGCCCGCGCTGCGGGCGACACGCTGGGCGGGACGGCCTACGTCACGGCCACCGGAGTTCCCGTCGGATTTGGCAGTTACGTGCAGTGGGACCGCAAGCTCGACGGCCTGCTCGCGCAGGCTCTGTGCAGCATCCCGTCGGTGAAGGGGGTCGAGATCGGCGCCGCGGCCTGGGCGGCGGGGCAGATGGGGTCCGCGGTGCACGACGAGCCCCGGTTCACCGAGGGCCGGGGGTTCGGCCACCGCAGCAACCGGCAGGGCGGGCTGACCGGTGGCGTGAGCGACGGCGAGAGCGTCTGGGCGCTGGCTCACTTTAAGCCGATCTCCACGCTGCTCAAGCCGCTGCGGAGCGTCGACGTCAGCACCGGCGAGGAGGTCAACGCCCACTACGAGCGCAGCGACATCTGCGTGGTTGCGGCCGGAGCCGTGATCACGGAGGCGATGGTCGCCTGGGTCCTCGCCGGCGTCGCGCTGGAGAAGTTCGGCGGTGACACGGTCACCGAGTTCCAGCGCGCCGCGACCGCATACCGGACGGACCTCACCCGTCTCAGATGACCACCCGGTTCGAGAGGATCGCGCTCGTCGGTCTCCCGGGTGCGGGCAAGTCGACGGTCGCTCGACTGCTGGCGGACCGGCTGGGCTGGGCCTGCGCCGACACCGACAGTGAGGTTGCCGCGGTCGCCGGGAGAGACCCGGCGTGGGTCATCGAACACGACGGCGAGGCCGCATTCCGCAGGCTCGAGCTCGAAGCGCTCCGCCGGATCGTGGCCGGCCCCACACCGGTCGTGATCGCCTGCGGCGGGGGGCTCGTCGCGCAGCCGGACTCCGCTCGGCTGCTCACCGGGGTCGCCGACGTCGTCTGGCTCGACGCGCCCGACGCCGTGCTCCTCCATCGCCTCGGCGACGGCCTCGGACGGCCGCTGCTCGCCCCGGATCCGGTGCAGCGACTCGCCGCGTTGCGTGCGGAGCGCTCGCGCGCGTACGGCGTGGCGCACCTGTGCGTCGCCGCCGACGCACCCGCCGCCGACGTGGCCGGCCGCATCGCCGCGGTCGTCGGCAGCTCGGTCTCCGTCGACGCCGCGAGCGCCTCGTACCGCGTCGAGGTCCGCTCCGGAGCCGTCGACGACGTGTCGCTGCACCTGCCACCGGGGGCCGCACGCGTGGCGGTGGTGGCCGACCAGGCGGTTCGGCGCCCATGCCGTCGCATCATGTCGCAGCTCAAGCGGGAGGGCCGGGCCGTCTCGCTCATCGCGATGCGCGGCGGCGAGCGCGTCAAGACGTGGCAATCGGCGGGCCGGCTCCTCGCCAGGCTCGGCGACGCCGGGGTCCGCCGCAGCGACTGCGTCGTCGCCGTCGGCGGCGGCAGCGTGGGAGACCTGGCCGGGTTCGCCGCGGCCACGCACCTTCGTGGCGTGGCCTGGATCAACGTGCCCAGCACGCTCCTGGCGATGGTGGACAGCGCGATCGGCGGCAAGACGGGCGTCAACCTCGCGCGCGGCAAGAACCTGGCCGGCGCGATCTGGCAACCCCGCGCCGTCATCTGCGACCCCGACCTTCTCGCAGGGCTGCCGGTCCGTCAGTACCGCGCGGCCCTCGCCGAAGTCGTCAAGTACTCTATGGTCTTCGGCGATGGCCTGGTCGACGTTCTCGACCGCCACCTCGAGGCACTGCTCGCCCGCGACCCCGAGCGCCTCACCGACGTGATACGCCGGAGCATCGAGGCCAAGGCACGCACGGTCGCCGAGGACGAGCGCGAGAGCGGGCCGCGGGCGCTGCTGAACTACGGACACACGGTGGGACACGCATTGGAGACCGCGACGGACTACTCGGCGGTGCTCAACCACGGCGAGGCGGTGGCCGTCGGCATGCGCGTCGCCGGCGCCCTGAGCGTCGCGCAGCTCGGCTGCCCCGGCGACGACATCGCCTGGCAGGATTCCGTGCTGGAACGGTGCGGGCTGGGCCGCGCGCCCTCGGTCCCCGTCCGGCGGGTCATGGCCGCCATCTCGTCCGACAAGAAGCAGACCGCGGGTGGCACCGGGTGGGTGCTGCTCGAGTCGCGCGGTTCCGCATGTTATGGACAGCTCGTACCGGAACACCTGGTCGAAGCCGAGCTGCGGCGAGTGCTCCCCGGGTGAAGCGCATCCTGGTGCTCAACGGACCCAACCTGGGGACGCTGGGCACCCGCGAGACGTCGATCTACGGCAGCGAGACGCTCGCGGCCATCGAGGCCAGGGTACGCGAGCGCGCGCGAACCCTGGGCGTCGACGTGCGCTGGGAGCAGAGCAACCACGAGGGCTCGCTCGTCGACCTGCTCGAGGAGGAGCGCGCGTCCGCGGACGGGTGCGTGATCAACCCGGGAGGCCTCTCGCACACGAGCGTCGCCCTCGCCGACGCCATCCGCGCGTTCGGCAAGCCCGTGGTCGAGGTGCACGTGACGAACATCCACGCCCGCGAGCCGTACCGGCGCGTCTCGCTCTCTGCGGAGGCGGCGCGAGGCGTCGTGGCCGGCCTGGGTGCGCAGGGCTACCTGCTGGCGCTGGAGGGGTTGGCGCACCTCCTGTCCGACGCCGCAACGACGGAGGGAACGGCATGATCGACGCGGGCGACCTGAGAAACGGCAGCACGTTCGAGCGAGGCGGCGAGCTCTTCCAGGTGCTCGACTTCGCGCACGTCAAACAGGGGCGCGGGACCGCGTTCGTGCGCGCCAAGTTCAAGAACCTCATGACCGGCGCCGTCACCGAGGAGACGTTCCGGCCGGAGGAGAAGTTCGGCCGCGCCCGGATCGAGCGCGTGGAGGCGCAGTTCCTGTACCGAGACGGGGACAATTACGTGGTGATGGACACGAGCACGTACGACCAGTACCCGATCTCGCCGGACCTCGTGGGCGGCGCATCCGGATACCTCAAGGAGAACGACACCCTCTCGCTGCTCCAGTACGACGGCAGAACGCTCGGCGTGGAATTGCCGACCGCGGTAGAGCTCGAGGTGACCGAAACCGAGCCCGGCTTCAAGGGCGACACCGCCAACGCCGCGTTCAAGCCCGCGACGCTGGAGACGGGGCTGGTGATCGACGTGCCGCTGTTCGTGAACCAGGGTGACCGCGTGCGCGTCGACACGCGCAGCAAGCGGTACATCGAGCGCGCCTGATGGAGACCCGGACGCCGAGCGGCGCAGGCGTGCAGATCGACGACGGCAGGGGGCGCGACGCCATCGGCGCGACGCGCGTCGCCAACGAGGTCGTGGCCTCGATCGCGGCGCTCGCCGCCCTGCAGGTGGACGGCGTCAACGCCATGTACCAGCCCGCCGGACAGCAGATCGACCGCATCCTCAGGCGCGCATACGCGCATCGCGGGGTGCGGGTGGACCTCGTGGCCGACGCGCTGCACCTGGACCTGTGGATCGTGGTCGAGGCGGGTGGAACGGTCCCCGCCATCGGCGCGGATGTGCAGCGGCGGGTCGTCGACGCCGTCGAGCGCATGCTGGGGCTGCGCGTCGCGGAGGTGAACGTCTTCGTCAGCGAGGTCATCTACCGGTGACGTCGCGCGTGGGCGGTGCCGGTCGGCGCCACCGCGGCCGCGAGCTGGCGCTGCGGGTCCTCTTCGAGCTGGAGGGCACCCAGAAGGACTTCGAGGATGCGTTGCGCTACCAGGCTCGCGATGTGGGCGCCACCGCCGACGTCGCCGGCTTCGCGCGGGCGATCGTGAGCGGGTGCCTTGCGCACGCCGACGAGATCGACGCACTGCTCGAGGACGCCAGCACGAACTGGCGGCTTGCCGACGTCGGCAAGGTGGAGCGCGCGGTCCTGCGCCTTGGCGCGTACGAGCTCCGGCTCGAGCCGGGCACGCCGGTCGCGGTGACGATCAACGAGTCGGTCGAGCTGGCCAAGGCGTACGCAGGTGACGCGGCGGCTCAGTTCGTCAACGGCGTGCTCGGTCACATCGCCCGGGCTCAGGTGTGAGCGCGAGCCCTTACTCGGTCTCCGGCGTGACCGAGCTGATCAGGAACGCCTTGGCCGTCGTGCCGGACCTGGAGGACGTCCTCGTCGAGGGCGAGCTCAGCAACCTGAGCACGCCCGCGTCGGGTCACGTGTTCTTCACGCTCAAGGACTCGCGCGCGTCGCTCAAGTGCGTCGCGTTCCGCAGCGACGCGTCGCGCATCCCGTTCCGCCCGGAGAACGGCATGACGGTCATCGCGCACGGCCACCTGGGCGTGTACGACCAAGACGGCAGGTACCAGCTCTACGTGGACCGGCTGGAGCCGTCGGGCGTCGGCGCGCTCGCCATGGCGGTGGAGCAGCGCAGACGGAGGCTCGCCGTCGAGGGCGTCTTCGACGACCGCCTCAAGCGCGCGTTGCCGCTGCTTCCCCGCCGGGTCGTCGTGGTGACCTCGCGAACCGGCGCCGTCCTGCGCGACGTGCTCACGGTCATGCACCGCCGCGCTCCCTGCGTCGATGTGGTCCTCTCCCCGGCGACGATGCAGGGTGACGGCGCAGCGGACACGGTGGTGCGTGCCCTCCAGCGCGCCGACGGCGTCCGCGACGCGGACGTGATCCTGCTGGTGCGCGGCGGTGGGTCGTTCGAGGACCTCATGCCCTTCAACGACGAGGCGGTGGCCCACGCCATCCGGTCGACCCGCCTGCCGGTCGTGACCGGCATCGGACACGAGACGGACACCACCATCGCCGACCTCGCGGCGGACCGTCGCGCCGCCACGCCGTCCGCCGCCGCCGAGACGGTCGCTCCCAACGCGGCGCTGCTGCGTCAGGACCTCGCGGATCGGCGGCGCCGTCTCGGTCGCGGAGTTCGTGACGGGGTTGGCATGAAGCGAAAGACGCTGGAGGTGACGCGCGGGCGGCTCGAGCGGCTGTCGCCCGCGCACCGGCTCGCGGCGATGCGCGGCGAGCTCGACCAGCGCTCGGCGCGTCTGCGCTACGCGCTCATGGAGGCTGTGCACGTCAAACGGCGGCGCGTCGACTCGCTGAGGGGTCGCCTCGAGGTGCGCACACCGCGCCGCCGGCTCGAGCTGGCCCGGGCCGAGCTGGGCTCGCGGCGCAACCTCCTGGAGTCGCTCTCACCGACCCGGACGCTGGACCGTGGCTACTCGATCACCGTCGACGACGTCAGCTCGGCGCTGGTGCGCTCGGCGCGCGACGTCCGCGAAGGGCAGCGGCTGCGGACCATCACCGCATCCGGTGTCATCCGCAGCAACGTCGTCTCGGCCGCGGAGCCCCCGGGCGACGGATGACAGAGGCGAGCGAACAGATGTACGATACCGGTTCGACGCGAGGATGACCGAGCCATCCGAGGACGTGGCCGCTTTGACGTATGAGGAAGCCTTGGCGCAGCTGGACGCGCTGATCGCCCGCCTGGAACGGGGCGACATCCCGCTCGACGAGGCCATCACGGCCTACGAGCGGGGGAGCCTGCTGGCGACGCACTGCTCGGCGCTCCTCGATCGCACCGAGCAGCGCGTGACGCAGCTCGTCGTCGGAGGTGACGGCTCGCTCCGCGAACGGTCGCTGGACCCGGCGCCGGAGCCGGCGCTCCAGAAGCCGGAGCGCCGGCGAGTCGACCCCGGCGAGATACCCTTCTGATTGCGCGAATACACAAGGATGTGTAAGATCGCCGGATGCCGATGCTGACCGCGTCCCGGCTGGACCTGGCGCTGGTGGAGCGCGCTCTCGCGCCCAGCAGGGAGAGGGCCCAGTCGCTGATCGCCGCGGGGCTCGTCGAGGTGGACGGGCAGCGGGCGCGGAGCGCCGCCCAGCGGGTGGGGGAGACCGCGGCGCTGCGCGTCACTGGCCGCGATCACCCGTGGGCCGGCCGGGGCGGGCTCAAGCTGGACGCGGCGATGCGGGCGCTCGGCGTGTCATCTGCCGGTCGCGTCTGCCTCGACGCCGGAGCGTCGACGGGCGGGTTCACCGACGTGCTGCTCGCTGGTGGCGCGACGCTTGTGCACGCGGTCGACGTCGGCCACGGGCTGCTCGATCCACGCCTCGCCGGGGATCCGCGAGTACACGTCATGGATGGCACAAACCTGCGCACGCTCGCCGTGCCGCCGGATCCCGCGCCCGACCTGGTTACGCTCGACCTCGCGTTCATCTCGCTGCGCGCGGTGCTGCCCAATCTCTGCGTGCTGACGTCCGGCGCGGAGGTCGTGGCGCTGTTCAAGCCCCAGTTCGAGGTGGGCCGCGCCGCCGTCTCCCGTGGCGGCATCGTTCGTGACCAGGCCGTGGTGACGGACTCGGTGCGCGCATTTCTCGCGTGGGCGGCCGAGGCCCACGGCGTCGCCAGCCTGAGCGACCCCGTGCCCGCGTCCGTGCGCGGCGCGAAGGGCAATCAGGAGTGGTTCGTGCACGTCCGCATCCCGGCGGTGCCCGGCTCATGAGCGGTGAGCGGTCGATCGGCTTTCTCGTCCACCCGGGCGAGCAGCGGGCCATCGAAACGGCGCTGGCGCGGGCGCAGAGCTGCGGGTTCGACGTGTGGATCGCGGTGGACCACCCGGAGACGAGCTTCGCGGAGCACGCGGGCGCGACGTCGTTGCTGGTGACGGTGGGCGGCGACGGCACGTTTCTGTACGGCGCGCGGTTGGCGGCCCCCGTGGGCATACCCGTCCTCGGCGTCAATCGCGGGCGCCTGGGGTTTCTCGCCGACGTGGAGCTGGAGCTGCTGCCGGAAGCGATCGCGCGGTTCGCCGCCCAGGAGTACACGACGCAGCGGCGCTCCCTCGTGGAAACGGCCGTCTCCACGCCGGACGGCCGCACGTCCGAGCCGGCGCTCGCGCTCAACGAGCTGGTGGTACGCGCTCGCGGTGTCAACGTCGTCCGCCTGCGCGTCGACGCCGACGGAGAGCTGCTCGGCGAGTTCGACTCCGACGGGGTCGTCGTCGCGACGGCCACGGGGTCGACGGCCTACGCGCTCAGCGCGGGAGGCCCGCCGGTCGATCCCCGGCTGCGGGCGCTGGTGGTGGTTCCGCTGGCGCCGCACGCCGTCATCAGCCGTCCCGTGGTGATCCCGGAGGCGTCGCGCGTCGACGTCACCGTGGAGTCCGGCGACGTCGAGGTCGCGGCCGACGGCCGCATCGTCGCCCTGCTGGACGGCAGGGGGACCGCCGCCGTGCGCGCGGGTCCTGAGCTGGCGGTGGTGCGTTTTGCGGACTCGCCGCCGTTTCTGGAGCGCCTGCGAGAGAAGTTCCGCTTCGGAGTCCCCCACAAGGTTGCCGGCTGGGCGGAGCGGGAGCCGTCGCGTTCCCTCCGAGACGGCGCCGACGCGCTCGAGGAGGGCTATGGCGCTTCGTGAGCTGCGCATCGCGAACGTGGTGGTGGTCGCCGGGGCCCGCATCACGCCGGGGGACGGGTTCACCGTGCTCACCGGAGAGACCGGCGCCGGAAAGTCGGTGTGCGTCAACGCGCTGCGCGCCGTGCTCGGCGCCCGGAGCGAGCAGGACATGGTCCGAGGCGGCGCCGAGTGCGCCGAGGTGGCCGCCGTGTTCGATGACGTGCCGCTGCTCGTCCAGACGCGCCTCGCCGAGCTCGGCGTGCCGGCGGATGACCTGCTGACGCTCACCCGGCAGATTCCCCGCGGCGGACGCGGCGCCTTTCGGATCAACGGCGCGCTCGTCTCGCAGAGTGTCGCCCGCGAGGTCGGTGAGCAGCTCGTGGACGTCACCACACAGGGTGCGAGCCAACGGCTGCTCCGGCGGAGCGTGCAGCGCCGGCTGCTCGACGCAGCCTCCGGAGAAACGGCCAGATCTGTCTCGAACAGCCTCGCGACGGCGGTCGGGGAATGGCGCGAGGCGGTGGAGCACCTGGACGCCCGCAGGCGCGCCGCGGCCGCGACGGAGAACGAGCTGCGCGCCGCCCGCGACGCGATCTCCGAGCTCACGCCGCTGCAGCTGCGCACCGACGAGGAGGCGGAGCTGATGAGCGAGCGGACGAGGCTACGGCACGCCGCCGCGATCGCGAGCGCCGCGGCCGCGTTGGCCGAGGCCGCCGGAGGCGACGAACGGGGCGCTGCCGACGTCCTCGCCACGAGTTGCCGAGGCGCGTCGGAGCCGGCCTCGCTGGACCCGGCGCTGCGGCGCCTTGTCCTCGAGGCGGACGACGTGGTGGAGCGGCTCCACGAGCTCCAGACCGATGCCCGGCGGCTGGCCTCCGAGTGCGTGGTCGATGACCCCCGGCTCGCCGCGGTGGAGGAGCGGCTCGAGCTCGTGGCGCGGGTCAAGCGGCGCTACGGGTCGGTCGACGCCGCGCTTCGGGCGCTCGTCGAAGCCGGCGACGCCGTCGAGTCCGCGGACGGTGGCCCCCAACGGGTCTTCGCGGAGGAGGAGCGGGTCGGAGCGCTGCGCCGGCGGGCCGGAGCGACCGCTGCGGAGCTGAGCGGGCTGCGCAAGCGGAGCGCGTCGCGGCTCGAGCGCGCCGTCACCCAGCAGCTGCGAGCGCTGGCGCTTCCGCACGCCCGCGTGCGCGTCATCATCAGCCACGTGGCCGATCCGGACGGCGTCGAGGTCGACGGCGAATTCCTCCGCTGCACGCAGGAGGGGATCGACGAGGTGGAGATACGCATGGCGGCCGACAAGGACGTCCTTCCCGCGCCCCTCGACGAGGGACCCTCCGGTGGCGAGCTGTCCCGGCTCGCGCTGGCGGTGTCCGCGGTCGTCACCGACGCGGAGGCGCCCGCGCTCGTGCTCGACGAGGTTGACGCCGGCATCGGCGGCGAGACCGCGGCGGCGGTGGGCGACGTCCTGGCGGCCATAGGGCGTTCGCGGCAGGTGGTCGCCGTCACGCATCGCGCCGAGATCGCCGCCCGAGCGCAGCATCACCTTCGCGTGGTCAAGCGGCAGCTGGCGGGAGGGCCGGAGGTGGAGGTCCGCCAGCTCGTCGCGGAGGAGCGTCTGCACGAGATCGCGCGGCTGATGTCGGGCCGCAGCACGGATGCGGCGCTGCGGCGAGCCGACGAGCTGCTCCGCGAGGGGGCCGGCGAACAGACCGGCGGGGACGTCGGGGGAGCACGCCGGGTGCCGGTCGCGTGACCCCGGCCACGCACCATGGCGGCGGTACCGAGGTGTCGCGGTTCCCCGTCGAGGTCGAGGGCTACTCGGGGTCGCTCGAAGAGCTCGTCGCCAAGGCGCAGCGCGGTGAGGTGGACCTCACGGGCGTCTCCGTGGGCGCGATCACCCACGACTATCGCCGCCGCCTGCAGGGTCCGGGCGCGAAACCGGACCTGCGCGACGTCGCCGACTTCCTCACCCTGATGGCGCGACTCGTGGCCCTGAAGGCAGCCGTCGTGCTTCCCGATCAGCGCGAGGGAGAGGAGGAGCCCGAACACCCCGTCGACGACGCAGAGCGCCGTCTTGCCGAGTACCGCCTGTTCAAGGCGGCCGCCGAGGCGCTGCTCGCCGGCGCCGTCGAGGAGGGTGCGCAGAGCTTCCTGGGCCTGGTCTCGCCCGACGTGATCCCGCTGGAGCGGATGCGCATCGCGCCGGAGCGCCTGGCGGCCGCCTTTCGGGCGGTCCTCGAGCGCATCAGCGAGGTGGAGCCTCTGCCGGCGGGCGTCGTCACGTTCTCCGTCGAGGAGAAGGTCGCGCTGCTCGCCGAGAGGCTGCGGGACGGGTCGCTGGCGTTCGAGGAGCTCTTCGCCGGCGTCGCGACGAGGCTCGAGGCGGTGGCGTGCTTCCTCGCGCTGCTCGAGCTGCTTCGCCGCGGCGAGGCGAGCGTCGAGCAGAGCGAGCCGTTCGGGTCCATCACGGTGCGAGGTATGTCAACCGGATGACGGCGCATGGTTTCGGCGGCGGCCCATCGCACGCGCCGGCGCCTCCGGAGGAGCCGGACGACGGCGTCGAGGTGGACGTCTTCGGCAGGGCGGTCGTCCCCACCGGCACGCAGGAGGCCGAGGCGGAGGATCTCGCGGTCGCGCTCGAGGCGCTCTGCTTCGCGCTCAACCGCCCGGTCACCGTGACGGAGGCCGGCGGCATCCTCCAGCGCTCGCACGGCGCGGTCTCGGGCGCCGCGGAGGCGCTGGCTGAGCAGCTTCGCGGCCGGGGGCTGATGCTCCAGCGCCACGAGGATCAGATGCAGATCGTCACCCGGCCCGAGGTGGCCTGGGCGGTGCAGCGCGCGCTCAACCCGGAGCGCCCGGCGCGCCTCTCGCGCGCGGCCATGGAGACCCTCGCGATCGTCGCCTACCGCCAGCCCTTGACCAGGGCTCGCCTCGAAGCGGTGCGGGGTGTCAACTGCGAAGCGGTCCTCGAGCACCTCGAGCACCGCGGGCTCATCACCGAGGTGAGCCGCCAGCCGACGCCGGGCAACCCGAGGCTCTTCGGCACCACCCTTCGCTTCCTACAGGTGGTCGGTCTGGAGAGCATCGCCGACCTGCCCGCCCTGCCGGAGGGCGCCTACCTCCCCAACCTGGACGACGAGCGGTGGCAGGCGGCCGAGGAAGCCACGGGCGCTCCCGAAGCCGAGCGCCGGACCGATGACCCACAGCGCTCCTGAGCGGCTCAATCGCTACCTCGCCCGGCGGGGGGTCGCCTCACGCCGCGGCGCCGACGCGCTGATCGTCGCCGGCCGCGTGCGTGTCAACGGCGCCTCGGCAGCGCTGGGCGTCAGGGTGGATCCGGAGGCGGACCGCATCAGCGTGGACGGCCGGCCGGTGGCCACCGGGGCACGGTCGGCCTCCTTCCTGCTCAACAAGCCGTACGGGGTGGTGTCCACGGTGTCGGACCCGGGCGACCGCCCGACGGTGATGGGGCTGGTGCCGGACGTCGCCGGGCTCGTGCCCGTCGGCCGGCTGGACCGGGACACCACCGGCCTGCTCCTCCTGACCACAGACGGCGAGCTCGCCCACCGCGTCGCCCATCCGCGCTACGGGATCCACAAGCGGTATCGCGTCACGGCGCGGAAGCCGGTCAGCGTCGGTCACGTCGAGGCGCTGGTGCGCGGCGCGATGCTGGACGACGGACCCGCACGGGCTGTCGCGGCTGCCCGCGCCTCCGCGCGCACGGTCGACCTGACCATGGGCGATGGGCGCAAGCGCGAGGTGCGCCGCCTCTGCGAGGCGGCCGGCATCGAGGTCCTCAGCCTCACGCGCACGGCCGTCGGCCCGCTCCGCCTCGGCCGGCTGCGACCCGGCGAACACCGAGCCCTCACGTCGCGAGAGCTGGCGGCGCTCTACGCCGCTGTCGGCCTGCCCCGAGCCGCGAGCTGAGCGTGACGCGCGTCGTCACCGTCGACGGGCCGGCCGGCAGCGGCAAGAGCACGCTCGGCCGGCGCCTGGCCGTCGCGCTGGAGCTGCCGTTCATCGACACCGGGCTGCTGTACCGCGGGCTGACGGTGGCCGCGGCGCGTGCCGGCATCGCCGCGAGCGATGACGCGGCGCTGGTTCGGCTGGCCGAGACGACCGACCTCGCGGTCGAAACGGATGCGCGCAGGATCGGCCAGGTGCCGCGCGTCCGGGTGGGCGGCGTGCCGGTCGACGCGGAGCTCTACGATCCGGGGCACGCCGAGCTGCTGGCCAGCATCAGCAGCCTCGAAGTGGTGCGCAGCGCGCTTCGACCCGCCCAGCGGGCGCTCGCCGCCGCCGGCGCGGTGGCGGCGGGGCGCGATTGCGGAACGGTCGTCTTCCCCGACGCCCCGCTGAAGGTCTACCTGCAGGCGTCCGAGGAGGTGCGGTCGCGCAGGCGGGCTGCGCAGCTGCTCGCCGGTGGCCGCGCGGCCGACCGGGACACCCTCGCGGGCGAGATCGTGGACCGGGACCGCAGCGACAGCACGAGGACTGCCGGTCCATTGAAGCCGGCCGCTGACGCCGTGATCATCGACACCGGAGCTCTCGGGATCGAGGCGATGGTCGAGCGCGTCCTCGAGCTCTGCGAGGAGCGCGGGCTCACGCTGTGATCTACGCGTTCATGCGGTCGCTCGTCCGCGCGATCGCCTTCGTGGTGCTCGGCCGGCGGCTGCGGGTGGAGGGCATGGGCGCGTTCCCCCGCCGCGGCGCGGTCCTGGTGGTGGGCAACCACGTGGGCACGGTGGACCCACCGCTGACGGGCGTCCTCATACCGAGGCTCGACGTGTACTACATGGCCAAGGCCGAGCTCTTCGCCAACCACGTCCTCGGCTGGCTGTTCGAGCAGAACCACGCCTTTCCCGTGGTGCGCGACTCCGCCGATCGCAGGGCGCTGCGGCGCGCGCTCGGGATCCTCAGGTCCGGCCACGTGCTGCTGGTGTACCCGGAGGGCACCAGGTCGTGGGACGGCCACGTCGGTGAGCCGCAGGCCGGCGCAGGCTTCCTTGCCAGGCGCAGCGGTGCGACGATCGTTCCCGTCGCGAGCTGGGGCGGAGAGAACGTCATCCCCCGCGGCAAGGTGATCCCGCGCCGCGCTGACATGCACATCCGCGTCGGGCCGGGCTTCCGCCTGCCCGAGCGAGGCGCAGACGGCCGGCCGCTCACGAACCAGGAGGCCGCGAACCTGATGATGGCGCGGGTCGAGGAGCTGCTCGCATATCGCCACCTCCCCCCGGACGCGGCTTCGGTCCGCCCGCCGGCTGCGTGAGCGCAGACGTGCAGTCGCCGCGAGCCTTCGTCGCCTTCGACCTGGAGACCACCGGGCTCTCGCCCAAGGCGGATCGCCCCCTCGAGATCGGCGCGGTGCGTTACGACGCGGACCTGGGGACGGTCGGCGAGATGGAGCTCGTCCTCGACCCGGGCATCCCCGTGCCGCTGGCGGTGCAGCGGCTCACCGGCATCCGCGAGCGGGATGTGCGGGGCGCGCCCAGTCCCGAGGAGGGGATGGCGCAGCTGGCCGAGTTCTGCGACGGCGCCGCGCTGGTCACGCACGGGGGCGCCTTCGACCTCGCCTTCTGCCGCGCCTACCTGCCCGCGCAGTTCACGGCCCGCACCGTGTTCGACACCCTGGAGCTGGGCCGCATCCTGCTTCCCCGCGAGCCGAGCCACAGCCTTCCGCTGCTCACGCGGGCGCTCGGCCTCGACCACAGCAGGCCCCATCGCGCGCACAGCGACGCCGCCGCCACGGGTGCGCTGTTCGGCCGGCTCCTCGCGCTCGCCGATTCGCTGCCCGGCGAGACCCTCGGGCTCGTCAGGCGGGTGGCTGGCCAGGCCGACGGACCGCTCCACCAGTTCTTCGCCGCGCTGGTGCGCGGCGGCGGCGTCGCGGCCCCGCCCCCTGCCCGCCAACCTCCTGCCACCGAGGCCCGCCGGGCCGCCGCGGCTCCCCAGGTCGGCGCGCTGTCGCTGGAACGGGCGGCCGCGGCGCTGCTCGGCCCGGACGGTCCGTTCCCCTCTGACGGGTCGTACGAGTTCCGCGACAGCCAGGTGCAGATGGCCGTCGCCGTCGCCCAGGCGCTGGAGCGCGGGCGCCGGCTGATGGTCGAGGCGGGGACCGGCGTCGGCAAGTCGCTGGCGTACGCCGTGCCACTGGCCCTCTGGGCGTCGCGCACCGGCAGGCGCGCGGTCATCGCCACCAACACGATCACCCTGCAGGAGCAGTTGATCGCTCGCGACCTCCCAGCTGCCATGCGAATGCTGCCCACGGCCGTTTCGGCGACGCTGCTCAAGGGCCGCTCCCACTACATCAGCCTTCGGCGCTGGGCGAGGTGGCTCGAGCAACCCGACGGGAGCGGCCAGGACGTCGACGTCGACGCGGTACGGTTCAAGCTCAAGCTCCTCGTCTGGCTGGCCCAGACCGGGACCGGAGACCGGGCCGAGCTGCACCTGGGCGCGCAGGAGATGGCGTACTGGCGGCGCGTGGAGTCGGACAGCAACGACTGCCTCGGCGCCGAATGCTTCAACTGGCAGACCCGCCGTTGCCACATGGTCGCGGCGCGTCATGCCGCGTCCGCCGCGCAGATCGTCGTGACCAACCACAGCGTGCTCATGGCGGACTCCGAGCGCCAGGGCCAGGTGCTTGGCGAGCATTCGGCGCTGGTGGTGGACGAGGCCCACCACCTCGAGGCGTCGGCAACGCAGCAGCTGGGCACCGCGATCTCCGCAGCCGACGTCACGCTGGTGCTCGATCGCCTTCCCGCCGCCTGGCTGGGGCCGGTCGCGGAGGTGGTGGCCGACTGCCGCGAGGCGGCGAAGCGGCTCTTCGGCGACGCCAAGGGCTTGGTCGTCGAGCGGCTGGGGGGCGAGGGAAACGGCGTCGTCGCCCTGACGCTCGAGGTTCGCGACGATCCCCGCTTCGCGCCGCTGCTGCGGTCCGGGCGCCACGCCGTGGGTGTGTTCCTCCGTGCGGTCGAGGCGCTCGAGCTGGTGCAGACGGACGCCGAGGCGCGGGACACGCTCGTCTCGGCAGGGGGCGGCGTCGAAGAGGAGCTGCCCCTGATGTCGATCGCGCTCTCCGGCCTGGCGCACGGCATCGACCGCGTGCTCTGCCGTCCCGAGCCGGGGCGCGTCGCGTGGCTGGAGCTGCGCGCCGAGCACGCCGAGCTGCACGACGCGCCGACGAGCGTCGCGGAGGCGCTCGACGAGCGGGTCTTCGCCCGCGTCGAAGCGGCCGTGCTGACCTCGGCTACGCTCGCTGTTGCGGACAGCTTTGACTTCATCCGGGCGCGGGTCGGGTTCGGGGCCGGCGCGGACGAGCTCGTGCTGGCGTCGCCCTTCGACTACCTCGCGCAGGCGCTGTGCGTGCTCGCGTCCGGCGTGCCGCCGTACGACGAGCCGGACCACGAGCGGGTCGTGGCGGAGCTGGTCGAGGACATCGCCCGCCGGCTGGAGGGGCGCACGCTCGTGCTGTTCACCGGCTACGGGCCGCTCAAGCGCGTGCACCAGCTCATCGGCCAGCGCCTCGAGGCGTCGGGCATCTCGCTCCTCGGCCAAGGGCTCGACGGCACGCGCCGGCAGATCCTCGACAGCTTTCTGGCGGACCCGCGCAGCGTGCTGCTCGGCACCAACAGCTTCTGGGAAGGCGTCGACCTGCCGGGAGACGCCTTGCGCTGCGTGGTCATCGACAAGCTGCCCTTCGCGGTACCCACGGACCCGCTGGTGCGCGCTCGCACCGAGCAGCTGTCCGACCCGTTCGGTCAGTACGTGCTGCCGCTCGCCGTGCTGCGGCTCAAGCAGGGCTTCGGCCGGTTGATTCGAAGCCGTCGTGATCGCGGGGCGGTGGTGCTGTGCGATCCACGTCTGGAGAGCCGCGACTATGGAGCCCGCTTCCTGGCCGCGCTGCCGCCGGCGGCGGTGGTGCGGGAGAGCACGCCGGCGGTGGCGTCGCTGGTGCGCGAGTTCGTCGCGACGGGAGTGCTGCCGGATGCCATGGGACAATCGAACTCGTGGGACGACATCGACCTGGAGCCGGCTTGAGCGAAGCGCCGCCGTCCGGCAGCGCGTCGACGGTCGCACGCCAGCGCGTCGAACCCGGCGCGGTTGCGGACGACTCGCTGCTCGTCGCGATGGCGCAGATCCAGCCGCGCCTGGGCGACGTCGCGACCAACCTGGCGCAGCACCTGGGGGTCATCGGCGAAGCCGCGAAGCAGGGCGCCGACCTGGTCGTCTTTCCCGAGCTCTCGCTCACCGGTTACTTCCTCAAGGACCTCGTGCCCGAGGTGGCGGTGCGGCTCGACTCCGACGAGGTGCGCGAGCTGGCCGCGGCGTGCCGCGCCACGACGGCGCTGGTGGGGTGCGTGCTCGAGTCGGACAGCTCGCGGTTCCACAACGCGGTGCTGGTGCTCGGCGACGGAGTCGTGCGTCACGTGCATCGCAAGGTGTACCTCCCCACCTACGGCCTCTTCGACGAGCAGCGCTACCTCGCGGCGGGTGAGCGGTTCGAGACCTTCGGGGTCGCAGCAGCGGGACGCGCTCGCAGCTGGCGTGCGGGCGTGCTCATCTGCGAGGACATGTGGCACCCGTCGTCCGTTGCGCTGCTCGCGCGCCAGGACGTCGACGTCTTCCTGTGCCCGTCGGCGTCACCGGGCCGCGGCGTGCTGCGCGGCGAAGCCCTGGGAACGGCGTCCAGCTACGACGTCATGACCCGCACCTACGCGCAGCTGTACACGTCCTACCTCGTGTACTGCAACCGCACCGGCTACGAGGACGGGGTGAACTTCTGGGGCGGATCACGCGTCGTGAAGCCCGACGGGACGATCGCGCGTGATCCGGCCGGTTCCGAGGCAGCGCTCGTCTACGAACGCCTCGAGCGCAGCGAGCTGCGCCGGGCTCGCATCGAGACGCCGCTGCTGCGCGACGAGCGGCACGACGTCAACGATGCGGAGACCGACCGGCTGCGAGGCCGCCGCAACGCGTAGCGCGGCGCGGCCTCCCCAATGCCGGTGACCGAGACCTCCACGTCGACCGCGCCGCTGCGCATCGACTCGCCCGTCGTGTGCAGGATCCTCGAAGGGTTCATCGACCACGAGGTGCACAAGGTGGGGTTCGACCGCGTGGTGGTGGGCCTGTCCGGGGGCATCGACTCGTCGCTCGTGACCGCGCTCGCCTGTCGCGCCCTCGGCCAGGAGCACGTCACGCCGGTGATCATGCCCTACAGGGACAGCGCGCCCTCGTCGGAGGCTGACGCCCGGCTCGTCTGCGAACGGCTCGGGCTCACGCCGGAGCTCGTCGACATCACGCCGCAGGTGGACGCGTACTTCACGCGTTTCCCCGACGCGGACCGGACGCGCCGCGGGAACAAGATGGCGCGCGAGCGCATGTCCATTCTCTACGACCGTTCGATGGCGCTCGGTGCGCTCGTGCTGGGCACGTCGAACAAATCCGAGCTGCTGCTCGGCTACGGCACGCTGTTCGGCGACATGGCCAGCGCGCTCAACCCCATCGGAGACCTCTACAAGACCCAGGTGTTCGAGCTCGCCAGGGCGGTGGAACTGCCGGAGCCGGTCGTCACCAAGGCGCCCAGCGCGGACCTCTGGGCAGGACAGTCCGATGAGGAGGATCTCGGCATCCGCTACGCGACGGTCGACGTCGTCCTCTACCACCTGGTCGACGAGCGGATGCGCGTCGAGGAGGTCGTCGCCCTGGGTTTCGACGCCGCCGTCGTGGAGGACGTGCGCCGCCGCGTTCGCACCAGCCAGTACAAGCGGCGTCCTCCGCTCATCGCCAAGCTCTCCAATCGCACGATCGACAGGGACTTCCGGTACCCGCGCGACTGGGGGAGATGAGCGCGCCGGGCGCCCGCGGCGAGCTCTTCGTGGTCGCCACTCCCATCGGCAACCTCGAGGACATCACGCTCCGCGCGCTGCGCGTGCTGCGCGAGTGCGACTGCGTGGTGGCCGAGGATTCGCGGCGGACGAGGAAGCTCCTCAGCGCGCACGCGATATCGAAGCCGGTCGTCTCGCTGCCCGCGTTCGACGAGCGAGCGCGCATCCCCGCGCTCCTCGGTCGCCTGGAGCGCGGCGAGCGCCTGGCGCTCTGCACCGACGCGGGCACCCCGGCGGTGAGCGATCCGGGCGCGGCGGTGGTTCGCGAAGCGCGCGCCGCGGGGCACGCGGTGATCCCGATCCCCGGCGCTTCGGCGCTGACCACGGCCCTCTCCGCCGCCGGCGTCGGCGCGGACTCGTTCTGCTTCATGGGCTTCCTGCCACGCACACCGGGGAAGCTGAGGCGCTCGCTGGAGTCGGCGCTCGCGTGCGGCCGCACGGTGGCGTTCTACGAATCGCCGCAACGGCTGGCCCGCACACTGCGCCTCGCCGCACCGCTGCTCGGGGACCGCGACGTCGTGGTGGCGCGGGAGCTGACCAAGCTCCACGAGACGTTCCACACAGGCACCGCCCTGGAGCTCGTCGAGGAGTTCTCCGCGCGTCCGCCGCGCGGAGAATGCACCATTCTTGTCAAGAACTGAGCACCCGCCGGCGGAGGCGGGCGCGGCGTCCGCGCCGCTGGTCGACACGCACTGTCACCTCGCGCTGCTCGACGACCGTGGCCTGCTGCCTGCGGCGCTCGAGGGAGCGGCCGCCGCGGGCGTGGCGACCATCGTCACGGTCGGGCTCAACGCGGACGACTCGGAGCGCAACCGCGTGATCGCCGAGGCGCACCCGGGTGTCGTGTTCAGCGTGGGATGGCACCCACACGAGCCGGCCCCGCCCGACGTGAGGCAGGTCGAGGCGCTCGACCGCCTGCTTCGCCACCCGCTCGCGGTCGCTGTGGGGGAGATCGGCCTGGACCTGTTCTTCAGGCCGGGCTACCACGAGGTCCCGCTCGAGGTGCAGGAGCGCTCGCTGCGCACGATGCTCGACCTCGCCGCAGCTCACGACAAGCCGGTGCTCGTGCACGACCGCGACGCGCACGACCAGGTCTGCGCAGCGATGGCGGCGGCGACGGGCGTCCGGGGGCTCATGCACTGCTTCAGCGGAGACCTCGCGCATGCGCGACGATGCATCGAGATGGGCTTCGCGATCTCCTTCTCCGGCATCGTCACGTTCCCCAGAGCCGACGACCTCCGCGAGACGGCCGCACAGTGCCCGGAGGACTCTTTCGTCGTCGAGACCGACGCGCCCTTCCTCGCGCCGGTGCCTCACCGGGGAACGGTGAACCTCCCCGAGCGGGTGGCGGACACCGCGGCGGCCATCGCGGCGCTTCGCGGCGCCTCCGCCGCTGCGGTGCGCTCGCGCACCACGGCGACCGCCCGCCTGGTCCTCGGCATCGACGCAGCGCAGGGACAGCCTGTTGACACCCGCTGACGCTCCGCGTGCTGCCGGGTCGCGCAAGGCGCTCGACCTCACCAACCCCGGGACCGTGCAGGCCGTGGCGCGCCGCGCCGGGGTCTTCGCGGGAAGGCGGCTCGGCCAGCACTTTCTCGTCGATCGCCTGGCTCTCGAGGCGATCGTCGCCACGCTCGCGCCGAGCGGCGACGACGACGTTCTCGAGGTGGGGTGTGGCATCGGGACGCTCACCGGCGAGCTGGCGGCGGGAGCGCGTCGCGTGGTCGCCGTGGACGTCGACCCGGCCTGCGTTCGGGCGACGGCCATCACGCAGCGGAGCCGGGCCAACGTCGACGCGGTCGAAGCGGACGCACGAACGCTCGACCCGGGTGCGTACGGCCTGGAGCCGCCCTGGCTCGCGGCCGGCAACCTTCCCTACCGGCTCACCGGCGCGATCCTGAGTCACCTGTACGAACGGCCGCACCCGCCGGCCCGAGGCGTCTTCCTCGTCCAGCGCGAGGTCGCCGCGAGGCTTGCCGCTCCCGCGGGAGGGTGGAGCCTGGCCACCGTAGCGCTGCGCTCGCTCGCCGACATCGAACGTGTGGCCGACATCGGGCCCCAGTCGTTCGATCCACCGCCCGCGGTGCACTCGAGCGTGATCCGCATGCTGCCGCGCAGCGATGTCGACATTCGCGCGCGAGCGCACGTCATCACGCTCGCGCGCCTCGTGTTCCAGCAGCGGCGCAAGACGCTGCGTCACGGGATGACACACGCGCTGGCGGGTGACGCGGTCGCGGCGGCGCGCGTGCTCGAGGCGGGCGCGATAGACCCCCAGCGCCGGCCCGGTACCCTGTCGCTCGATGAGTGGGACCGCCTCGCCCGAGCAGTCGCGGCGCTGAGAAGACACGCCTGATGCGACGGCCGGGTCGGGTGGCTACCCCGGAGCGCGCCGATTCGATGCCCGAGGACGGCCAGCCTCTGCCCCTGCACGCGACCCGCCCGGCGGTCCCAACGATTCCCGAGGACAGGCAGGGATTCATCGCGGTGCTGCGCCGGCGCGACTTCAGGCTGCTGTGGGCTGCTCAGGCCGCCTCCCAGCTCGCCGACAAGTTCATCATCTTCACGCTGCTCATCGTCACGTTCTCCATCAGCGGGAGCGCGTCACTGCAGAGCGTGCTGATGATCGCGTACACACTGCCGAGCGTTCTGCTCAGCGCACCCGCCGGCGTCTACGCGGACCGTCACGACAAGCGGACGCTCATGGTTCTGACCAACCTGCTGCGCGCGGGGCTGATCCTGCTGATCCCGCTCCTCCTGATACTTCCGGGGCTGAAGGGGCAGCCCTGGCCGCTGATCCTCATCACGCTGCTGTTCAGCTCCGCCGGCCAGGTGTTCGCTCCGGCGGAGGCCGCCAGCATCCCGTCGCTCGTTTCGCGACGGCAGATCACCGAGGCGACGTCGGTGTTCATGACTACCGTGATCCTTACGCTCGTGCTCGGCGTGCCCGCGGCGACGCTGGCGATCGCCTTCAGCGGCACCGACACGCCGTTCTTCATCGGCGCCGGGCTGTTCGCGCTCGCGGCCGTGTTGGTGTGGCGGGTGAGGACGAGCCTCAAAGCGCGCGTGGCGCCGTCGGCCGCGCCGCACGTGTTGCGGGAGCTGCGCGAGGGCCTGGCGATCCTGCGCCACAGCCCGGCGCTGCGTCTGGGCCTTTACCAGCTGGCGTTCGCGCTGGTGGTCGTGTTCACGATCTTCGCCCTGGGTCCCGTCTACATGGTGCGCGTTCTGCACCGGTCGGATCAGCAGACCTACCTCGTGCTGGTGCCCGCCACGGTCGGGCTCGTGGCCGTGGCCGGCGTCCTCGGTCAGGTGCGCACGTTCCCGCGCGCCGCGGTGCTCGTCGCCGCCGTGTTCACCACGGGTACGACCCTGCTCCTCATGGGGATCCTGCCCAGCGTGCTCGACTCGCTGGGACACGGTTCGCTGTTGCTGCCGATCACGGTGGTGCTCGCGTTCGTCTTCGGGTGCGCGCTCGCGGCGATCCTGGTTCCGGCCTTCACGGTGCTTCAGGAGAAGTCCACGGACGAGACCCGCGGACGGATCTTCGGTGGCATCTTCACCGTGATCAACGCGGCCGTCGCGGTGCCGCTGCTGCTGGCCGGCATCGTGTCCGACCTTGTCGGCGTCGACCGCGCGGTTGCGGCGCTCGGAGTGCTGCTGCTGCTCGGTGGCGCGCTGGTGCGCGGGTTTTTCTGGCAGCGCCTCAACGTCTTGGAGGACGAAGAGCCCGCCGCGACGACGTTTTCCGAGCGCTGATCGCGGCGTTGCAACAGGCCGGTCGCGGCAGCGTGGATGGGGGCTCATCGGCGCGAGGTGGTGGCAGTCTCGCACCGACCCGAGGGGTCTCCAGTAGGTGCAGTGGAGGCGGAAATGCGAGCGGTCGTCACGTGCGAGAGTTGCGGATTCCGAGAAACCGTGGCGCGCTCGATCAGGTTGCCGCAGGAGTTCTTCGTGGTGTGCCACCAGTGCGAGGGCGTGCTGCGGGTGGAGGTCACGGCGGCTGACCTCCAGGCGGCTCAGGCCAGGACAGCGCCTGCCCGGTCGCCCTCGAGCGTCTGACGGTTTCGCGGCGTTTCGCGCTCACGGCGCTTGATATCATCGATGCGCGCGCACGGCACGCGCGTTGCCCGAATGGGCGCATAGCTCAGTTGGTACGAGCGCTGCGTTGACATCGCAGAGGTCATAGGTTCGATCCCTATTGCGCCCACCACATCACCACGCTTGGGGCTCTTCGCTCGCGAAGATCGCCACCAGAATGAAGGCTGAGCCGCGCAGTCTGTTCGGTTGAGCAGCGTGAGATGAGCGGACGGCAGTCCGTATGACCAGCACGATCGGCCAGCTGATACACGATCCTGAATGCCAAGTTGCTGCTCGATAGGAAAGAGCCCACCACTGTGACCGTCCCCGAGCGCGTCGACGTCGATCCCGCCACGCTGGCTGGCGCCATTCACACCGCCGCGTGAATGCTTCGCAGCAGCTGATTCCGCCGCAGGCCCTCACCCTGCACGACCGGCCTGACTGACTATCCTTCAGCCGATGCCTCCAGAAGACGGGCGCGCAACCGACCGCGCGCACGAGTTCGCGTCCGTCGACGAGCTCGCGCCGCTGACCCTCATGGAGGGGATTCGCGCGCGTGCCGTGCACGGCGAGCGAATCACTCTGGCCGTTGTGGAGCTCGACGCCGCCACGCGGATGCCGGAGCACCGCCACGCCCAGGAGCAGGTGGGGGTCGTGCTCCAGGGAGACTTCACGTTCACGGTCGGTGGCGAGACCCGCGTGCGTCGGGCCGGCGACATGTGGGTGATCCCCGCCGGCGTGCCGCACACGGTCGAGTCGACCGGTGCGTCGGGCTGCGTCGTGATCGAGACGTTCACTCCGATCAGGGGGGACTGGGACGGCCTCCTCAGCGGGGCGCCGGCGCCGGGCGCCTGGCCGGGTCCCGTGACGCGGGGCTGACCGCGGCGACTCGCGGTCGACGCTGAGGAGCGGGATGGACCTCGGGCTGCGCGGCAGGCGCGCGCTGGTGACGGCGGCGAGCAAAGGACTGGGACGGGCGGTCGCCGAAGTTCTCTCGGAGGAGGGCTGCCGCGTCTGCATCAGCTCCAGCAGCGAGGAGCGCATCGCGGCCGCGGCTGCGGAGCTGCGACGGTCGGGCGCCGACGTGCACGCGATGGCCGCCGACATCTCCAACGCCGAAGCGTGCACGCGGCTCTTCGATTGGACGGTGGAGACGCTCGGCGGTGTCGACGTCCTCGTCAACAACACCGTCGGGCCGCCGGCGGGATCCGTGCTCGAATTGGACGAATCTCGCTGGTATGACGCGTTCGAGTCCATTCTCATGAGCGCGCTTCGCCTCAGCCGGGCCGCGATCCCGCTCATGCGGCGCGACGGTGGCGGCGTGATCGTCAACCTCGCCTCGTTGAGCGCAAAGCAACCGATCGACGGGATCGCTCTCTCCAACGCGATGCGGCCCGCGCTCGTCGGGATGGCCAAGACGCTGTCACGCGAGGCCGCACCCGATGTGCGCGTGAACAACATCGCCACCGAGCACATCCTCACCGACCGCATCAGGGAGATCGCTCGCACCGTATGGCGCCGCGACGGCGAGTCGGAGGACGACGTGATCGAGCGAATGAGCCGTTCGGTGCCACTGCAGCGGTACGGAACGGCGCGGGAGCTGGCCAACGCAGTCGTCTTCCTCTGCAGCGACGCCGCGAGCTACATCACCGGGGTCACCCTCGCGGTGGACGGTGGACTCGACCGCGGGTTGTACTGACCGCCGCTCTGTAACCCGGCCGCTTAAGGCACCTCTAGGACGGCCAGCCCTGCCGGTTGCAAGGAGGTGGACATGCTCGAGGGTCGCTGCTCGTCGGGTCTCGTCTGCTCGATCGCGTTGAGCTCCATCCCGGCGGCGGCCCTCGCCCTCGTCGAGCCGGTGACCGCGGCCGCCGTCACCGAATTCGTCACCCTGACGCACGCGAGCGGCCCCGACCTCATTGCAGCGGGCCCCGACGGCAACGTGTGGTTCACCGAGAACAAGGTCGGACAGGTCGGCCGGATCACACCCCTCGGCGCGATCAACGAGTTCAGGCTGTCGACGGCGACGAGTGCTCCGTCGGGCATCTCGGTCGGCCCCGACGGCAACCTATGGGCCGCGGAGGCGGCGGCCAACAAGGTCGCCCGCATCACGCCCTCCGGCGCCGTCACCGAGTTCCCGCTTGCCGCGGGCAGCAAGCCCGCCGCCATCGCCGCCGGCGGCGACGGTGCGCTCTGGTTCGCCGAGTCGGGAACCAACAGGATCGGCCGCATCACCACGGGCGGAACCGTCACGCAGTTCACCGTCCCCACCGCGCTGGGTGCGCCCAACTCGATCGCGGCCGGCCCGGACGGAGCCCTGTGGTTCATCGAGGGGCACGCGAACAAGGTCGGCCGGATCACCACGGGAGGGTCGGCGAGCGAGTTCTCGATTCCCACTGCGGCGAGCGCCAGCACCGGCATCACCGCTGGTCCCGACGGCGCGCTCTGGTTCGTCGAGTCGGCCAAGGGAAAGGTCGGCCGCGTCACCACGGGCGGCGCGTTCAAAGAGTTCACGACCAGCGCGAACGGCCCCCGCTCGATAGTCGCCGGTCCTGAGGGCGCTCTCTGGTTCACCGACTTCGGCGCAAACAGGATCGGTCGCATCACGACCACGGGGACGGTGACCGAGTTTGCCGTACCCACCGGCGCGAGCCAGCCGACCGGCATCGCCACCGGGCCGGACGGCAACCTCTGGTTCACGGAGCAGGCCACTAGCAGGCTCGGCCGCCTCGCCGACGCGGGGGAGCGCCACACGTAAGGGCGCAAAACCACGG
>Ga0307477_10000190_pt1 | contig 84523 bp, 83 predicted proteins | sample atmos_gasesECM2C_FD_203316 | JGI IMG/M metagenome (GOLD analysis project Ga0307477, IMG submission 203316) | Hardwood forest soil microbial communities from Morgan-Monroe State Forest, Indiana, United States - atmos_gasesECM2C_515 | ecosystem: Environmental > Terrestrial > Soil > Temperate...
CAGCTTTGTCCATTGTTAATGAATCGGCTGGCAACCGCGCCGGTTGAGGCTGCTTCAATATCAGCATCGTCCAGTACGATGAATGGATCACTGCCGCCTAATTCGAGGACGATCTTCTTCAACTGTCTACCCGCCTGTTCTGCGACGCTGCGTCCGGCCGGAACGCTTCCTGTGAAGGAAACCGCGGCGGTCTTGGCTTCGATCAGGTAGGACGCTACCTCAGAGCTTCCCAGGACGACGCTGAAGGTGCCCGGGAAAGTCTCTGACGAGTCAAAGATCTCCTGTAGAGCAAGTCCTGACTGAGGGGTGATGCTCGACGGTTTGAAGATCGCCGTGTTCCCCGCCATCAAGGCGGGGGCGGCAAATCGGATGCATTGCCATAATGGAAAGTTCCAGGGCATTATCGAGGCGATAACGCCGAGCGGTTCGAAGGATACGTAGCTGTCTGACGCGTCAGTGTTGAAAGCTTCAGGGCTGAGGAATTTCGGCCCATTCTCAGCGAAGTATTCTAGAGCCCACGCGCACTTTGTGACTTCTGGTATCGCCTCTTTGATTGTCTTTCCCATCTCAAGAGTGATTGTCCTGCCTAGCTTCTCCTTCTTCTCTCTCAGAAGTTTAGCTGCCCTCTGGAGAAACTCGCTTCGCCGTGAAGGGGTTAGAGCGCGCCATTTCTCAAACGCCTTCCTAGCCTTCTCAACAGATTTCTCGACATCAGTTCGGGTCGCAGCTCGGAATCTGCGTATGATCTTGCCACTGGCTGGATTGATCGTTTCGATCCAACGCTGGTTCTTCCTTACGGGCAAAATGGTTCCGGCTCCGGTGAGTTCCTTAGACTCCTATAAGCTATGCACGTGAACCATCTTCTAACAGTCGTCTTAAGATCCAAGCGGTAGGAAACGCCGCATTTGGAGATGCGCCCGTCCATCTGGGACCTAGCGCTAAACTTATTTTCCGATTTGCAATTCGTTTCAGGCATGGCCAAATACGCTGATATCGTTGTGAAAGGTGCCCTGGACAATATTCGAAACCTAACCCATCAGGCGTTCATGTCAAACGGGTTCGACGTGAGCTGGGAGAGTCAGACGAAAGGCAAGGCAGAGAAGGGAAGTAAGGGTGCCAACATAATGTTGGGAGTCTTGGCGCAACACTACAAGGTAGAATTCGAGATATTTCCAGCGACTGAGGGCGGGACACTAAGGCTCGTCAAAGTTGGATCGGGGGCGGCCGGAGGCTTACTAGGCATGCGGAAGGTCAACAAACAGTTCGACCTTCTATCAGACACCCTATCATCATGGTTCAGACAGCAGGGTGTACTCGTGGGCATGAAGAAGGAATAACCAGGAAGAGGGTTAGCCCGGCCGGTCTCCGGGATCAACTAACAAGTATGCGAGTTTGGTGGACCGGGCGGGATTTGAACCCGCGGCCCTACGGAGCAGGGTTAGTGCCTTCCCGCAATCAGGGTCCACGGTGACCTGCCAAGCGGGCGATCTTCGGCCAGCAAGCACGCTGCATACCAGGCTGATCTACCGGCCCACAAAAAAGCGCCAGCCACCCCTCGCTTCATAAATTGGTTTGCATCCTTAGCCGAAGCTCTTCCTATGATGGCCGGAGCACAGGAATCGTCTTCCTCGACATGACCCTCTGAAGTAGAACCCCTGAGACGATGCTTAGAACCGTGAGAATTGCAACTGCTGAGTAGAATACTCCCTGGACTCCGCAAGGCGGTCCACAAGACTGGCTTCCCAGCTGATCGGCAAGACCGGCCAAGACTGTTCCCAGCGCGAGTCCCACGCTGAGCATTAGACTGTAAAGGCCCATCGTCGCTCCCCGGAAGCCGAGGCTTGCCTTGTCCGCCATGTAAGCCAAGACCGAAGGCAACAGCGCAGCCCCGAAAAAGAACAACAACGCAGCGACAACTAAGATCGGGCCGATCGTGTTGTAGGCGTCAAGCCAGGGAGTGCCCTGAGGAACCAGGATGAGTCTCTGGAACAAGTCCGGAAAGATCAGTAGGAACCCTATCTGTCCCACTAGTCCGATGATCATAGTCTTCGTCCGTCCGATCTTGTCTGAAACCCTTCCGAACAACACCGCGCCCGCGCCTAGCACGACCAGCCCGAGCAGAAGTAGCGGAGTCACCTGCGAAATATAGGACTGGGCCAGACCCGGCTTAGCCTCCTTCAACAATCGAGGAATGAAGAGGTAGAACCCGAGAACAACCGTCAGCGCAAACCAGACAGGCAGAATCGATGAGACATCCCCCGTCAGACTATCAAAAATCTGTTTCAGGCTACGCCTCTGGGGAGGAGAGTGGACTGGCTCTCTAAGAGCAAAATAGGCGAAAACCGGAGCGATGGCCATGACGCCCGAGACGATAAAGAATGAGTCTCCCAGAGACCCGCTATAGACCTGGCTGAAGGCCACGCCGAGCACGAGTCCGACTCCATAGCCGGCGAGGGTGAACAGGTTAAACGCGCCCATCCCAGTCCCCCGATTCTTCTCCACAGTAAGATCTGTAATCATTGCGAGGGACGAGACAGTGATCAAGGCGGCTGCAAGTCCCTCAATAGCATGAGCACTGCCGACCAGAAACAGGTTGTTTGACAATCCGATAACAAACGTCAACGAGGAGACAAGAATCAAGCCTGCTAGGAACGCCCGCCTTCTACCCCGCTGGTCAACATAAGCGCCTACAGGCAATGCAGCCAGTCCCTCAACGGCGGGATAGAGCGCGGTCACTATGCCTGTAACAGCAGGGCCAGCCTGAATATAGAGCGGAAAGATCCAGATAATTGCGCCAAACCCTATCCGAGTAATAAAGACTGAAGCGTAGAGCAGCGACAGTGTTCCTAGCTTAGCGAGCCAGGCTGGACCCTTGACCAATATTCTTCCGCACACGCTCAGTCCAGGCAGGCTTTATTCGTCTTATCTAACCGGCCGCGACGAGTATCAGGTATCCCTCTAGAAAGCTTAATTCGTCAAACATGTTTTGCGGACAGTCGCCGAGGATTGCCGAGGTAGCTCAGCCTGATCCTTCTACGCGGAGGCCACGGAGAGCGCCCGGCTGAAGATCCAATTCAGAAACCGGGTTGGCGGCCAAATCTGACCGGCCCATTCGCAGGTTCAAATCCTGCCCTCGGCACCACAAATGTGACAACAGAAGACTATGCTATAGCTAGAGAGAAGTATAGACCCGACAAGATCCGGATTCTATTCGTAGCCGAGTCACCGCCCTCCTCTGGAGGCTACTTCTACTTTCCAAACACGATTGGAAAAGACCATCTTTTCAGGGAAACAATGAAGGCGTTGAAACTTTGGCCCGCGAAGAAAGTGATGAGTAAGGGCGTTGACAAGAGGCCGCTTCTAGAAGAGTTCTGCTCTAGAGGCTTCTTTCTGATCGACACTTGCGAGGTGCCTGTCGACAAGCTGCCGGCCGCTGAGAGACGTGAAGCGATTAATCGAGACGCCCCTGGCCTAGCAGCAAGGGCGCAAGCGCTTCATCCAGGCCACATTATAGTGGTCAAAAAGACGGTCTACCGTCCAATACGGGACGCTCTACAACGCGCAGGCCTCCAACAATCGATTCTGAACAAGCAACCGATTAGTTTTCCAAGCCATGGCAACCAGAGAAACTATCGTATCGCCCTGCGCCGACTAATGGGAAACTGTCAAGAAATGAGCGAGTAGGAAGTAGCTTCATGAGTCAATACGAAGTACTGACCTTCGATTGCTATGGAACGCTTATCGATTGGGAAACCGGAATCAGAACCGCTTTCAAGAACGCTCTCGGGAGAGCCAATGGCCCCGTTCAACTCGCGGAAGAGGCCTCAAAGATATACGAGGCTGAAGAACGCAGAGTCGAGAAGCAGACTCCGCATCTACCATACCGCGATGTCCTGGCGAAAACTGCTCTGGCAGTTGCCGCGAGAATCGGCTGGGCTCTCTCGCCGGCCGACTCTTCTTTCTTGGCCAAGGAGCTCCCTCAATGGCAACCTTTCACCGACACGAATCCGGCATTGGGGAGGCTCGGTAAGAAGCACACTCTCGGTATACTGTCCAATGTTGACAATGATCTCTTAGATCTCACCCTCAAACAGCTTCGAGCGAAATTCGAAATAATCGTTACCGCTGAGAGTGTTGGGTCCTACAAGCCGGCCCCAGCACACTTCAAGGAGGCTCAGAGAATAATCGGCGACAGACCCTGGATCCACATCGCTTCAAGCCTGTACCATGATATCGAGCCGGCCAACAAACTCGGAATAAGAGCCGCCTGGGTAAACAGGAAACATCTGCCTAAACAGAACCATTTCTCACCAGCTGATGTCTGGGAAGTCGAGGATCTCCTCCAACTGGCAGAACGGCTCCGCGTATAACGGCACTATTCCCTTCCCGAGCGGGGACAGATCAAGTTTCTAGCAGAAATAAGATTCTTCGAATTTCTAGGGTGCTATGAGGGTTGGCTAAGTGCTGATTGCACTGCTGCACTGATAGTTTCTTCCCAGCCTATCATGTACTGCCTCTCCATCTTCCTAACAACTGACTCTTCGACATAACGGGACATTCCCCTTGCGGCCATTTTCGCGTGGAACATCTCGTGAAGCAGTGTCGAGACTGCGTTCATCGTGATCTCTTGCAGAAGCTTCTGCCGCTTCTCAGAGAAGCCGATCTCGGGTTTTTCGAAGAGGCTCAACCCGTTGTTCCTTATCCATTCCTTAGGTATTTTCAGCGGGTAGACGCTGATCTGTGACGCGGTAGAATTGTAGCTGCCGTGAAGGACTCTGTTCGGTTGTCCTCGGAAAGAGCGTGCGGGGAAGACCATCACGCGCACATCCACGGGTCCATTGATTCTTATGTTCTCGATTTCAAGAATCTGGCGAAGTTTATCACTTATCGATGGGTCCTGGATGATCTTGACGACGAAGCTCGCGTAGCTGTAGAAGAACGCCTTTTCCTTCTTCGTATACTTGACGAGAAGAGAAGGCGGCGGGTTTGCTATCCTCAGTTCCGGCGTCCATAAGATTCCGGCAGTTTGCTCACTCGGCCGGCTCAGCATACTCGTCTCTATTCGAACATGCCCATCCTTTAACGTTCGAGAGCCGTTCTTGTTAAGAACGCGAACTGTGCCCCGCGCGGAATCACAGCGAAGATTGAGGTTTGCGAATGACCCGGCTGAAGTCTAGAGTTGGCCGCCGCATCCGCCACAGAACTTTGAGCCTTGCGCGCTGATCTGGCCACACTTGGCGCATCTGACGCCCATCGCTGCTGCTGGCACCGGCTGGGGCATCGGACCAGCGGGGGCCATCGCGGCGTATCCTGTCGCGAACGGAGTCTGATATCTTGCAATGTTCGACCGGATAATTCCGTACGCTTTTTCAGCGTCCGAGTTGGGCAGGTCAGCCAAGTTCAGCGCTTCTCCGCCCATCCTGAGCTGGCATTTGACAGTGGACCTCAATAGACCCTTATCCAAGATCGCGTTGGCAATATCAGTGTAGGAGAAATCGGTAAAGTCTCTCTTTAGACGAAGATCGTGTGGATGTCTCAGTATGATCCTCTCGTTCGTCAGAACAACCGAGTCCACATTGATCTTAGGATGATAGATCTTCTGCTGGATGAATAACTGTACTTGTTCGCCTGGACCGAGTATCCTTGTAATATCGGGAGGAACGTTGCCCACTCTGGCGCACGACGATTATTCGATCATTCGGTGCAAATATGTGCGTTTAGTATCCGAAACGGAGGAAGAGCGGTTCAGACTTTCGCGACGACCTCGTTCGGCAGCCCATCCTTTATGACTTCCACTTTTCCACCCTTCCACCTGTCTTCAATCCATTGGCCAGCGTAGTTTTCTTCTCTTGACACCCATTCTAGTTTTACAGCTCCAAGTTTCTTCATTAGCGCTCTAACGTTGTCGCATAGCTGGCGGAGTCTCGTATCGGTCGCTTCATAGACGCCTTTGACTTGATTGACGATGAGAAGAGAGTCGGAGTAGACCTTGATCGGCTCAACCCCCTTCCGGGTCCCGGCAGCACCGAGCTCGGGCCATTTGGCCATTATCATGTTGAGAGCCTTGAGCAGCGCATAATATTCCGCCTCATTGTTCGTCCTGTCCCCGATCTCCTCCCAGTGTAGCTCGAACGAGGAAGTGGGTTTCTCCCTAAGAGCAACAGCGATCTTCGCCTGGCGAGGCAGCGTTTTCTGCTGGTTTCCAAGACTCTGGCCGTCGATATAGACCTCTGTCATCTTTGTCGACCTTGAATGACCTTCCGAGAGCCAATATCATAACGGGAGTTATATCCGCTTCTGTCAAGGAAAGATCAGGAAAGATGGGATCGGATACAACCACCCAACCTACTCAAAGCAACTGTGCAAGCCCGATCAGACTTTAAATGACCGAAACTCTTCGAGTCGAAGTGTGCGGCCGTGGTCTAGCCTGGTCTATGATATCAGCCTGCCAATGCAGCGTTTAGCAGAACGCTGACGACCCGGGAAGCCGCTCAGAGCGGCTCGGGAATTCAAATCCCGGCGGCCGCACCATGATCACTCGTTCGATGCAATGGATCAACTAGAATGTTGATCTGATCATTCCGCCGTCGATTGGGATCATTGCACCGTTAATGTACCCAGCCAAGTCACTAGCCAAGAACGCTGTCAAATAGCCGACCTCTTCGACTGTCCCATACCTGCCTGCAGGTACTTCAGCGAGAGCCTGCTTCATGGCATTCTCGACGCTCCCCCCAGTTCGTTTCGAAACATCCATTGCGATCTCTCTCTGCCTATCGGTCAGAATGTGTCCCTGCATTATTCCGTTTGAAGTGATCCCCTTCGGGCCATATTCGGTTGCTAGGGATTTTGACAACCCGGCAACGCTCAACCTCACGGTATCCGAAAGCAGCAGGTTTCCGATAGGCTGTCGCAGAGTCGTTGAGGTTATGAAAATGAGCCTCCCCCAATGGTTCTGCACCATTCCAGGTAGGACTCCTTTCGCTAGTCGCGTGGCGCTCAGGAGTAGCAACTTGACTCCACTCTCCCAGTCTTCGTCGCTCAGATCCGCGAAGGTTCCCGGCTTCGGGGGTCCAGTATTGTAAGCGAGTACGTCGATTCTTCCTATCCTCTGTCCCGCCGATTCGAGCAGTCGCTCAATATCGTCTTTGATGGTCAGGTTTGCGCTGATTCCGTAGACTTCTCTATTCCCTGTTTGCTCCACGATCTTCTTGGTCGCTTGTTGGATTGAGTCCTGACTCCGGGACGAAATCATGACCTTACAGCCTTCGGAAGCGAGAACTCTTGCCACTCCGAGGCCAATTCCCTTGCTCGCGGCAGTCACGATGGCCCCCTTGCCCTTTAGACCAAGTTCCAATCCTGTTCTCTCCGCTATTGTTCCGAGATTGCTGAAAAACGTGTCTGGGAACAACCATATAATCAACAGGGAGGTCTAGTTGTTTGATCGTGTCGAATCCTCTCATTCTTCATCACGAGAAGCTGGGGGCTCAGCTTGACTCGTCCAGCTCTCCGGTCAGCTTTTCAGACCCGGCTGATGAGTATTGGGCTATCAAGAGATCTGCCGGGATAGCGGACATATCCAGTTCTGGCCGTCTCATCTTCACGGGAAAAGATCGCATCTCATTCCTCAATGGGCTTCTCACGAATGATGTGACACAGGTTAAGGAAGACGGGGGTCAACACACTGCACTCCTCAGCCCCAAGGCCCGAGTTCTTGCAGACCTCTACCTCTATGGACTTGCCGATGAAATACTCATCGACACCGGAAGCTCTCCAGCCGGCCACGTACAGGAAGAACTCGAACGGTTCGTAATCACAGAAGACGTCAAAATAAGAAATGCCACATCAGAACTCGTCCATCTGACCATACAGGGGCCAGAGTCGGGTCGCGCGATCAAGGAGACATTGAGAGTCGGTGTAGAAGATCTCAAACCCTTACATCACAAGAGCTTCGGACCGAGCGTCATCATTTCTAGAGACAGAACCGGACAGGGAGGATACGACATTGTCTTGCCTAATGATGAGGCAGAGGCTGTCTGGCAAGGCTTCCTGTTAAACACAGGAGATTTCGGAATCAAACCAATTGGCAGTCGAGCGATGGAGATATTGCGCCTGGAAGCAGGCTACCCGAAGTATGGAACGGACATTGACCAGGACATGATTGTCTTGGAAGCGGGATTCAAAGACGGAATCAGTTTCACAAAGGGATGCTACATGGGCCAAGAGGTTGTCGCTAGAGCGACTCACATAGGCAGAGTGAACAAGCAACTGGTCAAGCTAGAGATTGAGTCAACAGACCCACCATCAACACGATCCAGGCTAAAGAGCGATGGGGTCGATGTTGGCTTCGTCACAAGCGCAGCCTTTTCGCCGGGGCTTGGAAGGGTCGTAAGCCTAGGATATGCGAATAGAGACCATGCCAAGGAAGGAACCCAGCTCACAGTTGAGAGTTCGAGTAACCAGTTTCCTGCCCTTGTCACTAAGGTGATCTAGTTCTTGACGGTTTGGAAGCAGCCGGAGTGCCAGGCTTCCAGTCGCGAATCCTGTGAGCTTCGAAGCACGATTTTCTGAGTCTCAAATGAAATGCTCTTCTTACACCCTCTACAGAAGTTCCCCGCCAGTTGTGGGCCTCTGTTAAAGGCAGCCCGCATGGTCTCCGATTCTTTGTTCAGCTGTTGCCTCTTGAGGTCAATGTAGGTTCTGAACTCTACGATTTCCGCATTCTTCGAATTCACTTGCAACAGCTCGTTAACTGATTCTTCCGCGTCGGTGAGAGTCGAAACGATCTCTTGGAACTTGTCTAGCATTCGACTCGTCATTGCTCCATCAATCATGAGAGCTCCATTACCGATTGGCTGGATCACTTTGGGATATGAGCTAAGCTCGTTACTCATGGCGTCAGCTATCTTGTAGCCGAAATACGCTTTCAGGAATAGAAGACCCTCAGAGGCTGGATGCGCGTCCAACCCATGAGTCACAATCTCCAAAGCAGAGGGAAAATTAGAGTTCTGGGCTTCATGCAATGCCGGATCTGCAAAATGCCTTTTCTCCTCTGGCGAGCACTTCAACGGCGCGTTGAAAGCTACATCGATAGGGTCCATGGGACCAATCGACATACTCACGCCTCCATCGAAAAAATAGCTTCCGTGCCCATCGGACAATCCGGGAAGTACTACGAATACACGTGGAGTCTCCACTAATAATCGGCTTATCGATCAACGCTAGGCCAGGGACAATATTCTGATTGAAATATCTATTCAAAGGCAGACTTAGCTTCTGCAAACGTACGGGGCGGGAGAGGAATTGTGAACAGAGCCCTGTCTCAGCTATAGGAGTCTGGATCGCTATTATCTGGGCCAACGAGGCCAATATTATTGGGAGTCTCGGAACTTTTGTTCCAGTGTCTTCAGCTCGCCGTGCTCTTTTACGCGGATCTTTACATCCATGTTGAAAACGAGTCCGACTCGTCTGAGAAAAGAATAGAGTTCCTCCCCGGACAGTGGGCCTTTTAGTCTGCCAGAATCAATCAGCCCTGCAAGGGTATCCTCGACCTGACCAACTTCCTTCGGGTAATATCGTCTCGCAGTCTCCAAGACTTCTTCCCCTCTTCCCGCAAGAATTCTCCGAACAGTCTCATGCGGGCTGATCTTCGGAGTCTGAGGCTGTGGCGGAAGGGTCTTCTCCTGCGAACGGATCATTTTCTTCCGAAGCTCTAGAGCCTTCCTCTGACGGAGAATCTCGATCTCGGAAGACATTGCTCTATGCGGTTGAAGATAGCCAAGGCGTCTACATAAGGGCTGGTTTTCCTAGAATCTCTTCAACCCAATAGTCTTCTCATAATCGTATACTGCTCTCCCGACGACCGTCCACGCCTCCAACCGTCTCTTGTCAATACGATATCTATTGGAAGACAGGTCGACTGTAGCTTGAGAAAAATGTCCGCTGGGAAACCCTCCGACTAGGACTACAGGTTTTCTCGCCCGGCTCAACTCGACCATGATCGCCTCCATCGGTTTCGGAGTTCCTTGAGTTGTTAGGGTCGCAACTTGATCAGGGGATAATTCACCCACTAGTCTCTGCAAAGATTGCTTCTTCAGTGACAGAAGCGGTGTCCCGCTTGAAGGGACAACTCGTTGCTTGTACAACTGTTCAAGGAGCGATGTGAACCTGTCAGTATTCCTTGGCAGCCTCGCATCAGGGTTCACGGTGATAACGTGATCGTCCCGAGTGTGAACATAGCATCGTAGGTCGCCATCGATGTTCAGCGGCGATCCGAGTGCTAGTAGAAGAGAATAGTGGGCAATATCAGGCCGGCCTCTTCCGACGCCCGCTTTCCCCAGTCGGAGGATGGCAGAGTGATGATTGCTCTGATCAAGAATCAGCTCGTGAGAGTCCGTCCCCCTCCTCTTGGCAGACGCGGTCACGCTTGGATGGCCAGCGATTTCATTAGGCACCCGCTCTATCGACGATTCAGCAAGGACTAGAGTCAGAACCAATGATTCCCACTCGATCGAACTGCTCCCAGCTCAGGTTATGAGCTTCATGGGACGCCCAACTGCTCGACGAAACTATGGCAAGACGCGGTCCGCTGTGGCATCTGTAGCGCGGGAGAGGATTGAGATCCTCATAACGCAAGCGAAAGAGATGGTTGAGACAGACAAGAAACTGTCTAGGCGGTATGTGGATCTTGCTCGAAGGATCTCTGAGCGGACGAAGGTTAGGATACCGAGCGAGCTGAAGAAGTATCTGTGCAAGGGATGTGAAATAGTGCTTGTACCAGGGCGTAACGCTAGAGTTCGGCTGTACGCGCACAATTCTGGAATCGTCATAACATGCTTGGAGTGTGGGACAATGAAACGATTCCCTGTTACTCGGAGAAAAGGCTCCCAGACGGGTCAGTCTGCGATGAAGCCTTATATCGTTCAGACCGCGCCGTTCTCGAAGAAAAATTCCACCAACGATTGAGGACGTGTTAGTTGCCAACAGCATTCGAGGTCCCAGCAAACGAACTCATAGACCGGCTAGCAAAGCATCTGAAAGAAAACGTCTCAGAGATCTCACCTCCGGCTTGGTCCGAGTTCGCGAAGACCGGTGCTCACAAGGAGCGGCCCCCTCAAGATCCCGACTGGTGGTACACGAGGTGCGCCTCACTTTTGCGGAAGCTGTATGTGCATGGATCGGTGGGAGTGTCCCGCCTCCGAGTCCAGTATGGAGGAAATGTTGGACAAGGCAATTGGCCAGAACATCACGTCGACGCTGGAGGCTCGGCCATCCGAGAGCCCCTGCAACAGCTGCAGAAGGCTGACCTAGTCGCGATTGATGGCAAGAAGGGACGAAAGCTGACGAAACAGGGTCTCACATTGTTGAACAAGACGGCGGCAGAGGTCGCGAAAGAGTTGAAGGCTAGGCCCAGAGAGGCCGCGAGCTGATGTCCGAGGAAGACTATTCTGACGAAGAGCTCGAAGCCCTGCGCCGCCGCAGACTTGCTGAGATGCAGAGGGCCGCTGGAGACGACCAGCGACGATCCCAAGCACAACAACAAGTCGAGCGGCAGAAACAGGCAGTAATCAGAAGAATCCTTACTCCAGAAGCAAGACAACGTCTCACAAATATACGAATGGTTAAGCCAGAGTTCGCCGACGAGCTGGAAATGCAGCTCATCCAGCTGGCACAGTCCGGAAGGTTACGTGGTCAGGTGACCGATGAACAGTTGAAAAAGACCCTCGTTCAGCTCGGGGGCCAGAAGAGAGAGATCAAGATCAAGAGAGCATAGCAATGGCAAGGCACAAACCGTCAGGAAAGAAAAAGCACCTTTCACATGCACTGAAACAGGCTCAGCCTGTCCCATCTTGGGTCGTTGCGAAGACAGAGGGAAAGGTTCGACGAACACCCAAGCAGAGAAACTGGAGAGATACCAAGATCAAGGTGTAGATAGTCACGAGCAAAGAAAAGAAAGAGAAGAAGGAGAAGAAGCCAAAGGCTCCTAAAAAGGAAAAGGGATCCAAGAAGAAAGAAACCGAGCCTCGCGAAGCCAAGGAAGATCTCGCTCTAGAAAAGCCCACACCGCTCGAGCCGGTCAAGGCGGAGCTCGAAGAGAAGCCTGAAGGATTATCAAAGGAGACAAAAGAGGAAGTCGGGGTCGAAGAGACCCCTGAGGCTCCGGCAGAAGCTGAGCTGGCCCCCGAAGAGGAAGAGCTCGAAATCGTAGAGGAGAAATTCTACGACCTCAATCTCAACCGGATAATGAACACCCCACGTGAGAAGCGAACCCCTAGGGCGGTCAGGTTCCTTAGAGAATTTGTTAGCAAGAGAATGAAGACGACCGAGGTCTCCATCAGCGAAGCAGCAAACAGCATGCTCTGGCAGAGAGGCATTAGCAAGCCGCCACGACACATCAGGATCCGAGTCGTCAAAGACAAGGAAGGCCGCGTCATAGTATTTCCAGGAGAGGGAAAATGAGTCGTGCCGATTGTTTTCTCTGACATTTTCGGAGACCCGAACGTAGGAATATTCAGCTTCGCCAACGAAAACATAGCAGTACTCCCGGCTGGAACTTCCCCTAAGAAGCTCGAAAGCTACAAGGAAGCACTCGGCATAGAAGCCTATGCCATAGGGGTTGCCGATTCAAGACTCGTAGGCATATACACTAGCGGAAACTCTAACGCCATACTGCTTCCATACATAGCTACGCCGGAAGAAGTCTCCAAACTCCGGTCAACGGGAACTCGAATCGCCATAATCGAAGAGAAACGGACAGCCCTAGGAAACCTGATCCTATGCAACGACTACGGCGCGATAATCGACCCCAGACTCAAACCCAAAACAGTATCAGCAATCGAAAAAGCGCTCAAGGTACCCGTCCGTATCGGAACGATAGGGGGACTGCCCCAGGTCGGATCCCTCGCCACAGCATCTAACAAAGGAGTGCTCGCAAATCCCATGATAACCGAATCAGAGAAAGAACACATCGCAGAGGTCCTAAAGGTCCCCGTGTCCGTTGGGACGGTTAACTCGGGCGTTCCCTACCCGAAGTCGGGAATCGTTGTAAACTCGAGAGGGGCAGTGGTGGGGTCCCACACGCTCGGCACCGAGCTAGTAGCCGTCAGCACGGTATTCCAGACGGATTAGGTTAAGTACGGCTCAGCGCATTCTCGCGTTCTTCATCGAGCATTGAACCTCATGAGTGAAGTGAAACGGTTTCGAATAACTGGCGATCTTAGAAAGGGAGGAGAGAATCTGCATTTCAAGAAAGAGATCCGCGCGCTCAAGAAGGAACATGCTATCCAGAGCCTCTATGCAGATATGGGAAGCCGTCACAAGGCTCGAAAGTTCGAGATAGCGATCAAGACTGTAGAAGAGATTCCAGAGACAGGAGAACCGAGTTAGTGGCCGTCGCCAAGAGGCAGCCCGCTCGCACAAGCGACATCGACGATCAAATGCGACAGGTCCTCATGGACATACGCCTATTAGAGAACTCGGGCCGCGTGCTACAGTCAAGGCTCGACATCGTCACCGCAGCGCTCTCGGAAACCCTGACAGCAATATCGACACTAGAAGGAGCCAAAGGCAAGACAGGCGAAACCGAGGCATTGGTTCCAATCGGATCCGGCAGCTTCGTCAAAGCAAACCTCGCAAATGTTGACAAAGTCATCATCGGCGTAGGAGCAGGAGTTTGCATAGAGAAACCGATCGACGACTCGATGAAAGACCTCCGCCTACGCTCAAGCGAACTCGAAAGAGCGAGAACAACCGTCACCCAACAGCTCAATCAGATCATCGGGCAGAGCGAGGATTACAGAGCCCATCTCAACGATCTATCAAGGAAGAGGGGCGGTGGAACGGTAGAGATTGTTTGATCGCCTCAAAGCACAATTCTCAAACTTCTACGACCGCATAGCCAAGACAGAACTCAAAGGCAAAGATCTCGAAACGGTCCTAGACGAGTTCGAACTATCACTCGTAGAGAACGATGTCGCGGTTTCAGTTGCGGAGTTCGTTGGTAACGAACTAAAGGAGAAACTGAAGGATGCACAGTTCGCCAGGTTCACTGATCCCCGCGCCAGGGTAAAGGTCATCCTTCAAGGAGTACTCATGTCCGTCCTACAGAGGGCGGGAACACTCGACATATTCTCCCTCATCGACAAGAAAAAAGCCGCAGGAGAACCGGCAATAATTGTCTTCATCGGAATCAACGGCACCGGCAAAACAACGAGCGTAGCCAAACTAGCATACAGTCTCCAGAAGAAAGGACGAAGCGTCATACTGGCCGCTAGCGACACTTACCGTTCGGGATCGATCGAACAACTAGAAGAACACGCGCGACGAGTAGGAGTACGCGTAATCAGGCACCAGTACGGAGCTGACCCGGCAGCAGTAGCCTTTGACGCAGTAAGCTACGCGAAAGCGCATTCGGTAAACGTGGTTCTCATAGACACAGCGGGAAGAATGCAGACCAACAAGAACCTGCTAGAAGAGATGCGAAAAATTGTCCGAGTAACCAATCCCGACCTGACAATTCTGGTAGTAGACGCTCTTACTGGAAATGATGCGGTAGAACAAGGGAAGATTTTCTCAGAGGCAGTCAAGATCGACGGAATAATACTCGCCAAGCTGGACGCTGATGTGAAAGGAGGAAGCGCAATATCACTGTCTTACATAATGGGTAAACCTGTTGCGATGGTCGGTACGGGCCAAAAATATGATGATCTTGAACCGTTTCAGCCCGAAGCCATTGTTAAGAACCTAATTGGCTGAAGGATCGGCAGAACTCAACGTAGGGTGGCTCGATAGTCTAGTCCTATGTCCTTTGGGTGCCGTGCTTACTTCGACGGTATTTCTAGCGGGACGGCAAGACTCGGGTCTATCTGCTTCTTGATCTCTTCGACTGTAGGAAATCTGCCTTCCTGTTTTCTCGAGAAGATCAGTTTTCCATCTAGGACTATGTCGAAGATTCCGCCGTCCGAGGGATTCAGAGCGATTGAGAGCTTCTTGTTCAAGGGCATGCCATAGGATGCAAGGAGCTGATTGACTAGCTCGATGGCTCGGGGTTGGTGACCACATGGTTGACAATAGGTTATTGCAAGATCCATTTTCTATTCGCAGAGCCAAGCGTCTAGGGACGATTTAAATCTGGTTTTGCATGGCGAACTGACAGTTTCATGGCTTTCAGGCCGACGCTGCGTTCAACGAAACATGTAGCCTAAGCGCCCGTTTTATCATCCGATACCTATCCTACGGGAGACGGGACTAGGAACTTGAGGTCAAGGAATACTCGGCAGGACGGTTGGAGTTGTCCCACTCCACTGGTCTACGGGAAAGTCTTGGCCGCAACTTTCTTTGACATTGCGGCCAAGCCTGAAGCTAAGGAATTCTATTCGTTCGGCGCTAGTAAACGGTCGTATGGTTAAATAGGAAGGTGGGAGCCTCGCTTTCAAGAAAATAGTAGAGGGTCCGAAACTGGGCGCTAGAAGCTTCCTACAATCAACAAGAAGGCTGTTCCACGTAGCCCAGAAACCGAACTGGGAAGAAACGTTCTTGCTCATAAAAATAAGCGTGATTGGAGTAGCGATAGTCGGCGGATTAGGGTTCGTCATACGGATACTTTTCTGGCTCGTAGGACTCTACACGTTACCCTCGTCCCAGACAGGGACTGGGACAACCGGACTCATCTACGGACTGATCTAAGAGGAGACACACTATGACTCAGCAGACACAGAAATCATCGATTTACGCGGTTCGCACAACAAGTGGTCAGGAGAGAACTGTAGTCGACTTGATGGCGAGTAGAGCTAAAGTCAAGAATCTACCGATCACCGCGATCCTTGCTCCCGAAGTCATCAAAGGATACATTTTCGTCGAAGCCACTGGACCCCATTTCGTGGACGAGGCAATTGCGGGAACGAGACACGCTAGAACCCGGACTAAAGGAGTAGTCTCGATTCAAGCCATCGAACGGTTCGTAGTCACGAAACCGGTAATCGAAGAATTGAGCGTCGGAAACCTTGTTGAGGTTGTAGGAGGTCCCTTCAGAGGACTACGTGCGAAGATTACACATGTCGACAAGGTGAAACAGGAGGTCGTCATCGAACTCTTAGAAGAGGGATTTGCGACATTGCCAATCACGGTTCACGCGGACTATGTCAAGCTGGTAAGTAGAGGAGAGGAGAATAGTGGGCGAGAAGAAAACAGTTGACTCACTGATTGACGGCGGAAAGGCAACCGCAGGTCCCCCGCTCGGACCGACCTTGGGACCCCTAGGAGTCAATGTTCTCCAGATAGTCAACAGGATCAATGAGCTGACAAAGTCCTATGCGGGGATGAAAGTCCCCATCAAAGTAATAGTGGATGTTGATGACAAGAGCTTCGACGTTGAAGTCGGAACTCCCACCACATCAGCCTTGATCGTGAAGGAGCTAGGAGTTGAGAAAGGGTCTGGGACCCCCAAGGCGACAAAAGTCGGAAACCTCACAGTTGAACAGATCGTGAAGCTCGCAGGGATGAAGCGGACCGACAGTTACGCGAAGACCGTAGCTGCAGCCGTAAAGGAAGTAGCAGGCGCGTGCGTAAGCATGGGGGTAACAGTCGACTCCAAGGAGCCGAAAGACTTCATCAAGGACCTCGATAAAGGGTCTTACCACAAGATGCTGAAAGAAGCCTAGGGAGATCAAAAAAATGCCAGTCTCGAAAGATGCCATATCCAAAGCCATAGCCGACATGAAGCAGAAATCGGAGAAGCGCAAGTTCTCCCAATCCGTCGAACTGGCAGTCAAGCTTCGCGACCTCGACCTGAAAAGGCCTGAAACGAGAATTAACGAATCAATGGAACTCCCAACCCCGGCCAGCAAGGACGTTAAGGTCTGCGTAATCGCAGGCGGAGACCTAGCTGTAAGAGCAAAGAGCGCGGGAGCGGACCTCGTCATAGGAAAGGAGGACTTGGACAAGATGGGCCGGGACAAGAAGCAGGCTAGAAAGCTCGCGCAACAATACGACTTCTTCGTCGCAGAGGCGCCCTTGATGCCTCTAGTTGGCAAATCCCTCGGGCAGATGCTTGGACCACGGGGCAAGATGCCGATGCCTATCCCACCAACTGCACCGATAGACGATGTGATCAAACGTCAGAGACGGAACGTCCGGCTCAAGATGAAGGATCAGCCAGTGATCCAGGTCAAGGTCGGAACAGAGGACATGCCTGATGATACGCTGGTTACGAATATTCAGACGGTAATTTCCCGGCTTGAGTCTAAACTTGCGAAGGGCCAGAAGAACATCTCCGGTGTCGCAGTAAAGACCACTATGGGTCCACTGGTGAAGGTAGTAACAACCCAGGTCTAAGCCTTGTCGACCAGGAAGATCGCTGAGTGGAAGAAAGAGTCACTAACACAGCTACACGGTCTGATGTCAAAATACCCAGTCATATCAGCGGCTGATCTTACAAAAGTCCGCTCGTCCCAGATTCACGAGCTTCGAAAGAGGCTCCGCGATCGAGTCGTCATGGTCGTCGCTAAGAACAATCTTCTCCGCAAAACCGTCGAGCTTGGAGACTTCAAGGAGGCGCGGCTCGGCGAGTTCGTCAAAGACCTCACAGGATCCAACATTCTCCTCTTCTCAGAGATCAATCCGTACTCACTCATCATTCTCCTCGACAAGAGCAAAGTGAGAGTCCCTGCTAAAGGCGGAGACATCGCGACCGGCGAGATAATGATCCCGGCGGGAAACACCGGTCTACCACCCGGACCCGTAATCAGCGAGTTTGGAGAGATTAAAGTTCAGACGAAAATAGAGGGCGGAAGCATATGGGTCGCCAGGGATTCAGTGGTTGCACGGAAGGGCGATACTATTACGGCCAAAATGGCCTCTGTCCTCTCAAAACTCGGCCTCAAGCCAATGGAAGCCGGGCTAACCCTTGTCGTAGCATACGACAACGGCTCAATACTTCACAGGGATGATCTGGTTCTCGACCTCCCATCCTACAAGAACGATTTCATGACCGCGATCAACGAAGCGCTCAACCTCTCGACTGAAGCCGGATACGTGACGACAGAAAACGCGCCAAGAATACTCGTCAAAGGAATGAGAGAAGCCCTATCACTCGCAGGAGAAGCAGGCTTCCTCGAAGACGGTTCCATCGAATACGTCCTGAAGAGAGCCCTAACACAGGCAACAGCACTCGACAAACTGGTACCGAGCGGAAATGCTTAAGTGGAACAGAAAGAGTCCCGTGAAATCTCACAAGGAAAACGGTCCAGATTAACATGCCAATGAAATATGTCTATGCAGCCCTACTACTCCACTCATGGGCACAACCCGTAACAGAAGAGAACGTGAAGAAGATAGTTTCGGCCGCGGGAGGCCAATCCGAAGAGTCACAAGTCAAAGCGCTCGTTGCCGCACTCTCCGAAGTAAACATCGACGAGGCCTTGAAATCTGCTAGTTCAATGATGATGGCACCAGCCGCCGCACCGGCGGCTCCGTCCGAGGGCAAGAAGAAGGAAGAGAAGCCCGCCGAGGACGAGAAGAAGAAGGAAGAGGAAGCCTTGGCCGGACTCGGGGCTCTCTTCGGATAAGATTAGGAGGCTCGCGGTATAGCTCCGCACGGCGTTCTCAGGAACGTTTCGTTCTAGCCCTGCTCACATCCTAAACTCTTTACCGTGCACTCTGGATTTCGAGGGGACCAGCTAGATGCCACAGATCGGTCCCGAAGAATTCGCAATACCATTCTTCGCAGAACAGGGATTCACCAGGCGCAAATGTCCTTCCTGTGGTAGCGATTTCTGGAGCCAGAATCCGGACCAGAAAACTTGTGGCGAGGCGCCCTGTGCGCCCTACACTTTTATCGGAAATCCGCCGACGACTAAGCACTACACTGTTCCTGAAATGCGGATCCAGTTCATGGATTATTTCGCGGAGAGGGGTCACAGTCGGATCCGACCCTATCCTCTCGTGGCGAGGTGGAGAGACGACGTCTATCTGGTCGGCGCGTCAATCTATGATTTTCAACCCTACGTTACAGAAGGGGTGATGCCACCTCCGGCGAATCCACTGGTGATCAGTCAGCCCTGCATCCGGTTTACAGACTTAGAGTTGGTCGGCCCGACTGGGGGGCGACATTTGACGATGTTCGAGATGGGTGGAGCTCATGCGTTCAACTATCCAACGAAGGAGGTCTACTGGAAAGATCAGTGCGTCCGGTACCACCACGAGCTGCTGTCAGGGGTGATGGGCGTTCCGTCAGAGATGGTGACGTACAAGGAACACTTCTGGTCAGGAGGAGGAAACGCAGGACCCGACCTGGAAACAATAGTTGCTGGACTGGAAATCTCTACCCTGGTATTCATGCAGTATCGGGTCGAAGGGGACCAGCTGATACAGCTACCGATTAGAACTGTGGACACTGGATATGGGATCGAGAGATGGTCATGGCTCTCACAAGGGTCCGCTAGCGGCTTCCAAGCTCTACACGGTCCAGTGTTACGACATGTGCTGGATCTTGCAAAGGTGAGTGTTGACGATTCTACAATCGCGGCCTTTACCCGCGCTTCCGCCGTGCATGGATGGTCTTCGATAGGTAAGAACCGAGAATCGTACATTCAGACGGTTGCCGAGGAGACCGGATTGCCCATTGACGGTCTTCGACAGAGCTTCGGCTCTCTGGAAGCGGCTTATGCGATAACAGACCACATGAAAGCGGCCACTTTTCTGCTCGCAGAGGGAGTCGTCCCGTCAAATGTTGGAGAAGGATACCTAGCCCGGTTGATAATCCGTCGCGCAGGGAGATTTGCGAGACAATTGGGAATCTACCAGGAGATTCCGTCAATAGCCGATGCTCATATCAAACTGTGGGGAAACGACTTCCGATCCTTGCGCGATATGAGATCGGAAATTCTCGCAGCTTTGGAGAGCGAGATGAAAAAGTACCAGGACACTATCTCCCGAGGATTCGATGCGGTCGTAAGAATATCAAAGGATCTAGCGACCAAGGGCGTTGAGAAGATCACAACCGAACAACTAGTCCAATTGTATGATTCTCAGGGACTACCGCCGGAGATTGTCAAAGAAGGCGCGGAAAAAGCTGGGGTTTCCGTGGACATTCCCGACAACTTCCTTGGACTAGTCGCGGAGAGCCACAATAGACCAGCGAGCGCTGCAGAGTCGGGTCCCAAGGTGGATTTTGAAACAAAGCTGGCCGAGTTGCCAGCGACTCGTACTCTGTACTATGACAACTCGTACAAGACGCACTTCAAGGCGAAGATTATCGCGAGAGTTGCCGAGAATGCGATAGTGCTGGACCAGACCGAGTTCTATCCACAGGGCGGTGGTCAACTGGCCGATCACGGCGAGCTGAAATTCGGCGACAAGAAGGTCAAGGTGGTCGATGTTCAGAAGTACGGGGATAGGATTGTCCACTTCCTAGCGGAACCAATCGATCCCAGCATCGATCTCGTCGCGGGCGAGATTGACTGGCAGAGACGACAGAATCTGATGCGCCACCACACCGGGACCCACATATTCCTGGGAGCTGCCCGAAGAGTCCTGGGCGAGCATGTCTGGCAGGCAGGGGCCCAGAAAGAGGTCGAGAGCAGCAGGATCGACATTACGCATTACCAACAGATCACTCCGAAGGAACGGGAGCGGATAGAACGGCTGGCCAATCAGACCATACTGCGAGATCTTCCGGTTAGGATCAACTGGATGGCGCGGGAGAAGGCCGAAGCCAAGTATGGATACAGGCTCTACCAGGGAGGCGCGGTCCCAGGCTCGAAAATCCGAGTAGTCCGAATCCTGGGATGGGACGCGGAAGCCTGTGGAGGAACACACGTCAAGAGAACCGGCGAACTCGGCGTGTTCAGAATCGAAAAGATAGACCGTTTACAAGACGGCATCGAACGAATCATATTCTCAGCAGGCGAGCCAGCCCTAAAACGGATCAACCAGGACGAACAGGAACTCTCGAAGACAGCGGAACTGTTGAAGACTACTCCGGACCAGCTTTCCAAGACAGCAACGAGTCTGGTTGCCCAAAGAGACGCGCTTGAAAAAGAACTAGACAAGATCCAGGCCAAGGAGCTTGAGACCCGCCTCCGCCACCTCGAAAAAACCGCGAAAATCGTAGGACCGATAAAGCTAGTAGTCGAAAAGATTCCGAAGCGACGAGGAATGGACCCGATCGTGATCGCGAACCGGCTCAAAGAATCAGACAAGAAAATGGTCGCAGTAATACTGGAAGTGTCAGATAGAGTTCAGATTGCAGTGGCTGCCGGTGACGAGGCGGTTAAGGCCGGGATCAACGCGGGCGAGATAGTCTCCAATGCTGCGAAGACTGTGGGAGGCGGAGGCGGTGGTCGGGCATTCTTTGCAACTGGTGGTGGGCCGGCGAAGGAGAAGGCTGAGGAGGCCTTGGCAGTTATTCAGGCGACAATTCAGAAACAACTGTCGATTCCGACTGCGAAAGAAGCGGCTTAGCATTGGCCAAGTTCAACTGGCGAGCACTAGAGAAGAAGTGGCAGAAGAAATGGGCATGGGCCAAAATCTACGAGACTGACCCGGAGCCCCGTAAACCGAAATATTTCGTCACCGCGGCCTATCCTTACCCTAACTCTCCACAGCACATCGGTCACGCTCGAACCTACACTATCGCTGATGCCAACGCGCGGTTTCACAGGATGCGCGGCTACAACACACTCTACCCGATGGCTTTCCACTACACTGGGACGCCGTTGTATGCGATGGCTAAACGGCTCAGCCAAGGCGACCCGGAAATAATCAAGACCTTCACGGACATCTACGGGATTCCGTCGTCCAAGTTTGACAGTCTGAAGGAGCCGAAGAAGATGGCGGAATACTTCCGGGACGACATCAAGAAGGGAATGGTCGAGATCGGATTCTCAGTCGACTGGCGCAGAGAATTCACAACAGCCGACCGGCTTTACAACCGATTCATCCAGTGGCACTTTCGATGGCTCAACGGCCGCGGATACATCACCAGAGGAACACACCCGGTTGCCTGGTGTCCTAACGACAAGAATCCTGTAGGAGTGGTGGACATTCAAGGAGGCATAGAGCCGGAGATAGGAACCTCTCACGTTGTGAAATTCGAGTGGGATGGAACATTCTATCCAACTGCAACACTGCGGCCTGAAACAATATTCGGTGTGACCAATGTCTGGGTCAACCCTGACGGCGTGTATGTAGAGGCCCAGGTTGACGGAGAACGGTGGGTCGTAAGCAAACCCGCAGTCGACACACTCGCACACCAGAACCACCAGGTACAGGTGCTGAGAGAATTTGCCGGAAAGGACCTCCTATGGAAGATGGTGATAAATCCGGAGACAAAGTCGAGTATTCCAATTCTTCCCGCAGATTTCGTCGAGCCCGAAAACGGGACCGGTCTGGTAATGTCCGTGCCAGGACACGCGCCATACGACTTTCAAGCGCTCATCGAAGTCAAGGCAAGATACGAGAGTTCTCCTGAACCGCATGAGATCTTGGAGAAGATCGAACCGATATCGATCATCAAACTAGAAGGATACTCAGATCTACCGGCCGCAGATCTGGTCAAGAAATTCGAAATCAGAGGACAAGACGATCCTCGACTGGAAGAAGCAACGAAGGAGCTGTACTCGAAGGAATTCCACAACGGCATCATGAACGATAACGCCAAGCCATACTCAATGATGAGTGTCGAGAGCGCAAGAGAAGCGGTCGTTAGGGAATTGACCGCAGCTGGTCGCATGTCCAGTATCTACGAGTTGACGAATCGACCTATCTCATGCAGGTGCGGCACCGAACTTGTTGTCCATGTCGTGGACAATCAGTGGTTCATCAACTATGGAGACGAGGAATGGAAGAAGCTGGCCCACCAATGCCTTGACGGAATGACGATTCTTCCCGAAGAACGTCGCAACGAGTTCAACTATACAATAGACTGGCTGAGAGAAAGAGCGTGTGCGCGAAAGGTCGGCTTGGGAACCAAACTTCCATGGGACCCAGACTGGACAATCGAGGCACTCTCCGACTCCGTCATCTACATGGCATACTACATCCTCGCGAAATATCTGGTCAAAGAATGGACCACCTTCAAGAAGTTCGAGAAAGATCCTGACAGGCTGACCGACGCTTTCTTCAACTATATCTTTCTGGGAGGAGGATCCTCAGCAATAGTCGCCAAGGAGACTGGCGTCTCCAAGAGGATACTGGAAGCGATCCGTAACGAGTTCGTCTACTTCTATCCTATCGACATGAGACACTCAGCCAAAGACCTAGTTTCGAACCATCTCACATTCTACATATTCCACCACACCGCACTCTTCTCACAGGACAAGTGGCCGAAAGGAATCGTTGCCAACGGCTTCGTCCTGATGGGAGGGGACAAGATGTCAAAGTCACTGGAGAACATCATTCCCCTACGCCAGGCCGTCGCCAAATTCGGAGCCGACCCGTTACGGATAGGAACCATAGCAACCGCAGAGCTCAACCAAGACACCGACTTCAGCGAGACGCTTGCATCAACCCTCCAGGACAGACTCGTCAGCCTAATCTCGCAATCACGAAAACTGGGCCGAGTAGCGTCCCGAAAGACAGCCTACTCCTCGCTTGACCGTTGGATGCTTAGCCGGCTGAACTCTGCAGTCCAGACAGCGACCGAGGCGATGGAACGGTTGAGAGTGAGAGAAGTCGTCAACATCGTACTCTACCATCTTGATAATGATGCGGCATGGTATCAACGCCGACTCGGACCAAAGAAAGCAAAGGGGGACTCGAGGAACCATGTGCTGAGACAAGTCTTCGACCTAAGAGCACGGCTGCTAGCCCCCCTCGCTCCACATGTCGCTGAAGAAATGTGGTCCGCCCTAGGCAACAAGGGGCTCGTGGCAAAGGCGGAATGGCCCGAGCCAGACGCTCGACTGAGCGACAAATCTGCGGAAGCGTCAGAAGCCGTGGTAAAGCAGATCCTTGACGATACTAGCGAGATTCTCAAGGCTACAGGGATCAAGCCGAGAACCATCACCTACTTTGCTGCAGCCCCGTGGAAATGGAAGATCTACCTGAAAGCACTATCCGCGGCCCAGGAGGGTCAGAAGAAACCAGGCGACTTCATCAGAGAAGTAATGGCGGATGAGGCAATGCGGGCCTTGGGGAAGCCTGCGGCAGACTATGCGTCAAAATCTATCGTGCAAGCAACCCAGATGAAAGAAGAAATGCGCAGTTCACGCACCGGAGTAGAATTGAGAGAAAAGAAAGTTCTGGAAGATGCCTCGGGATTCTTCAAGCGGGAGTTCAGGGCGGAGATACGGGTCTGGCAGGAAGGGGAAACGGGGATAGTTGATCCGAAAGGTAAGGCGAGGTTCGCCGAGCCCTACCGGCCCGCAATTTTTATCGAGTAGACATAGAACCTGCCAAGAGAACTTCTCCTAGCCGAGACAATTCTGAACAGAGGCGGAACGACCCACATCCCTGAGAAGGTGATGCAAGCGCTGGGCCTGAAGCCGAAGCCGGGCGAGAGGTCTAAGCTGCTATGGACTCCGGCGGGAGACGACGTCATTGTCACAAAGGGGACGCCGCAGTCGGATTGGAGAAAGACCATGCTCAGGAAGAATGGAACGGCTGCCATCCCCAGACACGTTCAGCAAGCCTTGAAGCTGAGAAAAGGCTCCCACAGTGCAGAGAAATTGATTTGGATAAGGAGAGGGGATCAAATAGTCATCAGGAAAAGAGACGCAGAGCCGAGCAGCATATGAGCGCGCCCTCGAACTCCCACCCTACAAGCGCTAGCAGACCTCGGAAACTCAGCCCTAAGACTAAACCAAGCTCCGCAGGCTCTAAGTCAAACAGAGACGAATTGTCTGACACGAAAGGTCGAAGACAGTCCTCAGCCCGGTTTCAGGTCAAAGAGCTGGGTAAGGAGACTTGGTCCGATTTTGAGCGGATGGTCGAGAAACACAACGGAGTCTGGGGCGGCTGCTGGTGCACCTTCTTCCACTTCACACACAGCGAGCAACAGCGATGGTCTGGGAAACACCATGAGTACAAGGAGAAGCTTGTCCGAGCGAACCAATCCCATGCAGCCCTCGTCTACGACGGGCCCGATGTCGTGGGGTGGTGTCAGTTCGGACCCCTAGGTGAGCTCCCGGGTCGGATGCTTGGTTATAGCAAGATGGACATCGATCTGCCCGAGTGGAGGACTACATGCTTCTTCGTCGACCGCGACCATAGACGCGAGGGAGTTGCGAGAGCCGCGCTCGGAGGCGCACTCCGCTTCATCGCCGCTAAAGGAGGCGGAACGGTTGACGGGTATCCAATCGACATTCCAAAAGGCAAAAAATACTCGAGCTCATTTATCTGGGGCGGAACCGAGTCAATGTACCGAGACCTAGGATTCCGTCCACTCGGTAATTTCGGCACAAGCAACCGGGTCATGGTGATGCGAAAAGTCGTCCGTGGACGATTACCGTAAACTAATCGTGCCTTCGCTTCGATTAGCGGGTACTACTCGTACATTTGTCGTCGATTGGTGCCCATTAATCACGCCAAGCGACGGTAGTGAATTGAGCCTCGGATGCCAGAAACGGCTCGGTTCCAGCGCGGTCCCTCGATATGCCGAAGATCTCTACGTGGAACCTCTTGGCCGATGCCAGGACTTCCCGCTTGAAGAAATATGGCTCCGTCTCTAATCTGGGGGCCTCCGCTCCAAGTTCCCAGTTTGAGCGGTAGGTGCTCGCTCCAATTTTGCTAGGTAAGCCGGGGGAAAACCTAGATTTTTGGCGGCTTGAACAACCCGCTGCAAGTACTCGGCCGACGGTTTTTGTCCTGTACCGCTTTTGGAAATGTAGCACATCACGGGCACACGTTCATTGCCCTTTGTTGAGACCGTAATGTCTACAGGGTAGTAGCGCTTTAGGTCGCCCTTTGCGTATAGCATCTGAACTTCATCTCGGGATAGTTCTGCTATCGTGCCATAGACGAAATCCCCTTTACTCTGGACGAGGGTGGCCATTGGAGAAAATGTAATGCTCCAATTTTTCAATTCTGCCGTTTCAAACGTTTTCGGCACAACGCCCAGCGTCCGCAGGACTTCGAGATCCATGAAGGATCCGTAGAAGAAAATCTTGACAGAGTCAGTCAACGTAACCATCTTCCTCTCCGATAAATGGTATTACTCATTGTCTTACAATCGGTTGGACTAGAGGACTCGGACTGCGATCTTGCATGTTGGACAGTACTGGTACATAGAGAATGTTTGCACGGGTTGTCCCTCGGGTCCGACCGATTGGACAACTATCGCCTGCATTTCCTGGAGGCATGGGGAGTGGTGAGAGTCCTCCATCGCCGTGACATCAACGACAGCTCCCGCGGGCTTAGACTTGTCGAGTTCCGCTACTAGATGTTCTATGTCCTTGACTGAGAATTCCTCAAAGGGCATACGGACTACATCCCGTGTCTTGGCAGTCGAGTGTCGTGCTGTCTTACTCATTCTGCCACCAAGGTGCTTTTCAGTCCTAAATGGCTTTGTCAACCGTGCTTAAGTGTTGGGTAACTGATGTGAGAGGAGTCGACAGTTCCGTTCAGTAATGCCGCTTGAACTTTCGAATCGAGTGGTGCTTTTGAATCGAGAACCAGTCTCCGCCGCACTTGTTAGGGCAGATCGAGTCCCCAAGCTTGACCATCTCGCCCTCTGTCAAGTCGGAACTGCCGCGTTTCTGTTCGAAGCTCTTCTCGAACTCGGTCCCGCACTTTACGCATCGCAGCTCCAACACAGTCCGTCCCATTCTCGCACCAGGCGTTGGGTCCGAAGTGTCCGAGGGTAATTAAACCAGAAAGAAGAGCGGCAGTAAACCGGCAAGGAACTCGGAGTCGAAGACTGAGAACGCGATCGTTTTGATCGAAGAAGCTCTACTTGGCTCGCTCGAGACCGTGTACAATGGACGGCTAAAGAACGTCTTGGACGCGCTGAGCGGGATGGGTCCAAAGTACTACTTCCGATTGAACGGTCCCGCTAGTGCCCGGGAAGAAACTATTGAGAGTATCCGGTCTCACGGATTCCAAGTGGGATCGCATGAGACTATTCCTGAAGCCGCATATTTCCCCGTAACAGAGGGGGCACCGTCCCTGGACGGGATGCGGGTTGAGGCTGATCAGTTTGCTGCTGAGGCTGTGATGCACGGTGCCCATCTCTATGCTCGTGGGGTGCGAGACTGCAAGGGTCTCCGGCTGGGAATGAAGACGACCGTGGAGGATCGGGAAGGAAACGTTGTGGGGTCCGGGATTGCGCGTCAAGGAGAGACCGCGATCCTACGTTACCACTCAGGGATTGCAGTCGAGACCCTGGATAGCAGGTTCCGCCTACCTCCGCTTCGAGAGACTAGCTGGTACAAGAGCGGGCTGATTCATCTGCAATCACTCCCTGCGATGATTGCATCCCACGTCTTAGATCCGAGGCCCGGTGAATTGATCGTTGATCTCAACTGTTCACCAGCAGGAAAAATGTCTCACCTCTGCCAGTTGACCGAGAACAGGGCCCTAGTAATCGGCTTTGACAGAAACGAGCGGAAAATAGAGAAAGCGAGAGAACACCTCGAAAGACTGCACTGCAAGAACTATCAGCTGATTGCTCACGATTCGAGATATGCGCATATCGACTATACTTTGAGAGCGGACAAGGTGCTTGTAGATCCGCCTTGCACAGGGCTCGGAGTAATGCCGAAACTCTCCGTTGAGACGACTATGGCCGGCGTCAAGAGTGTGGTCGATTACCAGAAACAGTTCCTGAATGCCGCAGCGTCCATGGTCAAGAAGCACGGAACGATCGTCTACAGCGTCTGCACCATTACTCATGAGGAGTGTGAAGGGATGGTTGAATTCGCAGAGGACGAACTGGGCCTTGTCGAAGTAGCGGCAGAGCCCACCGTCGGAAGGAATCTGCCTAGCTCGAATGGAAAGAGCCAGAGGTTCGATCCCGAACTTGACGGTGCCGGATTCTTCATCGCAAAGTTCGTCAAACCATAAGGTGTCTTCGAAAAACGGCTGATCTGAACAGTTTCCAGACGAGGCTGGACAGAGCAAAGAACGCGATAGAAAAGTCGGGTCTCAAAGACGGACTTGTCCTGCATCACGACGAGGCTGACGGGCTCTGCTCCGGAGCACTGGTCAAAGTGGCCCTGGAAAGGCTGGGTCTGAAGACCAGCCAGATCTGTCTTGACAAGTTGTATCCCGAAGTCGTGCAGGACGTGGAAGCAGGACCCCGACGCGTTGTCGCGTACGCAGACATAGGCTCGGGACACGTAGAATGGCTAAGCAAGTGGAACAAGTCGAACAACATCATCCTCGCTCTCGACCATCATGATACTGTCGAGGTCGTGGACCCGTCGGTCCACAACCTGAATCCGGAACTCGAAGGATTCTCAGGAGAGAAGGACGCTAGCTCTTCAACGGTAGGCTACATGTTTGCCAAGAGCATCGACCCTTCACTCATCAACCTCGCACCTCTCGCAATCATCGGAGCAAATGAAATACCCGGTGAGATTCAGGGCCTAAACAGAATCGCGCTGGAAGATGGTGAGAAGAGTGGTAGGGTCCATCGAACTCAGACGGGCAGCCTCAAGTTGGACCTTTCTGGAGCATCACTCTCTCCAAGCCGAGCATCAACTATCCTCAATGTTCTCGGGTCCGTCGGCTATTACCGGCATGGTCCCGAGACCGGGATCGAAGCCTGCATCGACGGCTTTGACAAGCAAACTGTAGTCCAAGCGGATCGGCTCGAAGAAGAGAGGAAGAACGCGAACCGGAAGATGCTCAGCATAATCCGTCAGAGAGGACTTGCACAGATGAAGAACACCCAATGGTTTCACGCTGGAGACAACTACAAGGGTATGAGCGGCAAAGTCGTGGGAAGCTTCTGCTCATACCTCAGCTACCAACGATTCGTCAACCCTGTCAAGTACCTGATAGGAATGATGAAAATACCACCAGACATACCTGGATGGGGCAGACTCCTATCACCTTTAGTCAAGGTCTCGGGACGGGCACCCCAACCCCTCGCAAAGATGATAGAGACCGGCAAGCGACCACCACTGTCCAAGATACTGCCAGACTCGTGCGCGAAGCTGGGTGGATTCGGCGACGGCCATACAGTAGCCGCCTCAGGCGTCTTCCCAATAGGCCATGAGGAAGCCTTCCTGGAAGCGCTGGACGCCCTTGCTACAACGGCCGCCGGTTAGCTCCAGAACGGATTCTCACACGCCGAACAGTAACAGTCAGATTAACCAGGATTATCGACAGAGGCGACGTTGCCGAAGGACAACATCAAATCGTCACTCAAAGAGCAAAAGTTCCTTGACGACGAACTCGCTCGTCGGAAAGTGAAAGCGCGCTGTTACAGATAGTCATTCCTCTGGTTCGCTATGGAGCGGCCTGCGCCAGTCCATCGAATTAGCCCGAAAGCGGCCTGTAGTATGCGGGACCAGACCTAAGTGGAAGAGGAAGAGTTCGAAGGATGGCGCTAGGGGATGGTGAAGTGCGACCGTTGCTCTTCTTTGTTAACGGAGTTCTCACTCTGTCTGACTTGCGGAACGGCAGTTTGCGGCGCGCACGGAACTACTTGCAGTCTCTGCGGTACAATCAACGCTAAAGCGCGTGCTCAAGGGGTGGAATGGCGTGGCATAGCTGAGATAACTTGGGTGACGCTCGGATCCGTTGGAATCGGGCTAGTCGGCTTTGATGAGTTTCCGCATATTGCCTCAGCCATTATCAAACACCTAACCAAGAAGAAGTATTCGTTTGAAACATTACTATTTCCAAGCAAGGACGCATCCGCTCGCTTTCGTTCTGAGATCGCGTCAAAATGGGATATCTGGCTTGAAAACAAAGGACTCAAAGAACCTCCCGAATCTTCTCGCTATTCTTTTCTTCTTGATCCTACGAGAAATCTGAAAGTTGCGTTCCTGAATTCGTCCTCTCTCGACAGGGACAGCGCTGGGTTCACTCTAGATCTTCTGGCTTCAGCGATCCGCATTTTCCCCAAGGACTTGGAAAGCGGCCAAGAATACGTCTTTGACTGTATTTTCAACACCCTGAAAAATTACAATTCAAAGTTTGCAATCCCTTTTGTTCATAGTGATGATCACACAAACACGTTCGCGTTAACTGTCCTAACCAATGCGAACGCTTCTTACACTGACTTTCGATGTTTCACATCTACTGTAACTACTGAGAACGCTAGAGTCGCCTCGCTCTTCATTGAGAAGCGACTTGATTTGATTTTTGACAACATGGCACTCAAAGATTTAGATTTTTTCCCAGAACCACTCCAACTGTTGTGGCAGGCAGTTGAAGCTATCACAATTGTGAGGAGCGTTGATCCTATTCCTGCGGTGCAGGAGTTGGAGAAACAAAGACTCGAAACGCGTTTTGCATCACTTCGTAGGGCGATAGCTGGCTATCCTGATCTGATCAAGGCAATCGATCTTCTCAAACGGAAACTGGATGACAGTATCGACTTTTCATCTCGAGAGACATACCTTCAATCTGCGTGCATCGCTTTCGCCGAGGCTGCCTCATTGTTAGAACCTAGATACATCAGATTGAGCGAGTCATTGGCCTTTGCAGGCATGATGATGAACTATCGAGAAGTCTTGGAGAGTGGAACGGCAACCCCTCTTCCAAAATTCGGGTCTTCCGAAGAGTTCATGAAACTTCTGGAGCGGGTCTTCGAACGGCGCGGGGTCTATCCAGAAGTTCCTATACTTGCTGGACACGTATTATTCGACATTCTCTTTGGCCGAGCAATTATGAACCACGACTTCCTGGCTTACACAAAAGCGCTCGATGTGGGCAGGAAACTATCCAGTCTTACTGCATCAAGTGTAAATGGAATCCAGAGAAAGAATCGAGGTTCAGGCATTCGGAAGGATCAGATAGTCTTGCCCATTCTCACCCTGAGCTCACTCGCAAGACAATTTGAAGACTCTGAAGAGGTCGTAATACTGGAAAACGAGGCTAGGCGTCTTCTGGAGAGATATCCCAATCTGTCGGAAAAATTTCAACTATGTTGGCGCGATTATCTTAGGACTCAAGACTACAGTTTCTTGCTAAGCATTTACAAAGACTTCCAGACCGTACGTACCCCGCTTTCAAACAAAGACGAGTACATTGGCTTCCTCGGCCACTTGGCTTCCTCAATGTATGAGAAACGTGCACGACAGGTGCACCTCGAAAAGGCCGAACGAATTGCACTCGACATGACAGTCTCGGCGCCCACGGCAATCTCACTTTCAATGTCTCAATATGCGCGCAACGTCTCCCTCTACTTTGTAGATCTATTTCGTTGCGTCTTCAGGTTGGAATCTGAAATCTCAAGTGAAGCTGCAAAAGAAGCACGTTTGTATGCTGATGCGCTAGGCCAGGAACTTTCTTCTCATCATCCGGCTTTGTCGATCGTGGAAAAAACACGTTGTCTTTGTGCTCTAATCGACGGAGATGAACAAAAACTCAAATCCGCGATCGAGAGCCTTGAAAGGCATGTAGACGCTAGGGAGTCGCTGAGAGGTTTTATCGACATTTGCACTCTCTGGTTGACCCAAGAGCGGATAGGACCAAGAATTACCAAGACCCTTGGCGCTGAATTAGACGCTAACGATCCATGGAGCAACGCAGCCCTCAACTTTGTCAATAAGGAAATTCGCAGGCGGATTGGACGCGGAGAATTATTCGACTACGATGCGGTGGTGTTTGTCGAGGGAAAGATCGATGCGACCATTTTCGAACATCTCTCCAAGAAGGTCGCTAGCACGCGTAGAATATTGTTCATACCCACACATGGGTGGACGTCATCGGGCTCTTATGCCAGAGCGGCTTTGGAAATCAGGCTCAAAACCCCGGTCATTGTGATTTTCGATGGCGACACAGACGTAAGTCGCAATAAGAAGATCAAGCAGGAGCTAGTAAGACGATTGAGTCTTCCTCTAAGGAGAATAGTGACACTAAAGCGCAGTTCGATTGAAGCCTACCTCCTGGTCCCACGATGTATCAAGGCTGCGTTCCCGTCAATTGCTGCTCCTGAAGAAGATATTGCCAACTTCATTCGAGAAATGAAGATGCGGCGAAACAAGAAGGATGTCCTAAATCATGTTCTCGTCCACTTCGCTGGTTCAAAGTATGACGAGAGCGCTGCTTCCCTTCTGGCAGAGTCCATTGACCCAGAGGAAATAGACTCCGAGATCCACAAGATATTCAGGCTGCTTTCAAAATCATAGGGAGCCTTCGGATTGTACTTTATGTTGAGTCAAGGAACTACGTCAATCCTGCTATGTCGTTAGATGTTGAGCCGGCCGTCTCATGCTTCCAGCAGTTTCGCTCTCGTGTCTGAGCAAAAGCTGACTGACAGCTCAACGCTACAGATGTCAGGTCAGCGGAGCGACTGGCGCGAACGACTACACGCCAACCCCTCACGAATGGAACAAGAACTTGCAATCAAACTACAAGACAACGGAATAACCTATCAGACACAGGTCGAGATACCGATCACCATAGTCGATTTCTATTTCCCCTTGGAGTCCAGACCTTTGCTCGTCTTTGTCGACGGCCGGGTCCATTTAGGGACAACCCAAGCGGCGAAGGACGAAGAGCTGCGCTCACTCTTGCGGAAAAGAGGATACAAAATCCTAGAATTGTTCTACGACAGCTACTCTGACAGGAAAAGAGACCGGCTGTACGACGAAATCAGGAACAGCCTCTCCAAAATAAACGGCTAACCTCAGAAATGCCGCGAAACCCCAACCTATTTGCCAACTCAGGGCAATAATGCATTGAGGTTTCTGAAGATCGATTCGAATCTATCCAGCGCTGTATTTAGTCCTTGAAGGTTGAATTGATGACCCTGTTGAAGCATGTATTCGGCCGGTCGATAATGATCAAAATCGAGTTTCTCCGAGTTAAAGTGAGTCTCAACTTCCTCAACCACGCGGATTGGAGCATTAGCCGGTTTGTTAGCTGGTAGTTTCTTTGTTCCTGGTAAATCATAGGTACGAGCGACTAGCTCAATGTAGAACTCTCGGCCCATAACATCTTCAATATCTGCCTCCTCTTGCATCGCGTATGTATCCATCGTTAGCACGTGACCCTCTTGCAGCAGCTTCGTCTCGCGAAGGTCTTTTACTCGACGCTTTTGCCCAGATGCAAAGTCGGCTAGCACCGCTATGTGCAGTCGGTTACCTGCAAAAAGCGCCAGAAAGGATGGTATCTTGTCCACTCCACCACAGGGTGCGATTACCCAACGATCATCTAAGGTAACTCTTCCAAGAGAATTTAGCGTCCTTTTGAACCACTGAAGGTAAAGGAAGTCAGATGGGCCTTCTGCAAGAAGGGTATGCTCGCCGACAAACAATGTCTGAGTAATTTCGTAGCCCAAAGCTGCCTGAAGGGGGAAGAGCGTGTCTCGGTCAACGCTCAACACATCGCTACCTACTTTTGTGCCCAATTCCATCTCATCAGGAATCGGCCTTCCCATGTTGGGTTCGATGAAGACGTCTTCAACCGTTCGGGCTCTCAACAAGTTCGCCGGATCGATCATGAAGGGTGAATGTGTTGTGTAGATTACCTGATAGTTAGGAGCCAATCTTTCGTCTATGTATCGCAGGAGGTCCGCCTGTGCTTTTGCGTGAAGAGTGAGACCGGGCTCGTCGAGTAGAATGATCACCTTATCGCCAAATTGTTTCTTCACTTGTCCAAACCAAATGAGAAAAGAGAAAAACCAGACAAAGCCCGCGCTGCGCTGGTCGAAAATTGTTGATACACCGTGGCGAGTATTCTCGATGCGCGTTCTCAATACCCATCCAGAATTGAATGGAGGAGGGTCCCTCGACAGACCTTGATCGAATTTGAATACAACCTTAAGGTACCGATTTTGAGACCAATAATAGAAAATTTCTCGACTGATTGTGTTCGACGCGGCTTCCAATTCTGCTACGAGCAATTCATGCTGATCAATCTTTTCAAGATCCTCGACTGTCTTGCCAATCATGGCAAGTAAGGCCATGAAGATCTTATCTCCTTCAGTAAGACTACTGCGTTGCGCTCTCTGCTTCAGGTCGTTGATGGACACTTGCCCTGGCATACGCAGATACTCGGAAAAGTATGCTATCTTCGGGAGTCTGGAGAGAAGGATACTGCCGATGGTAGCATTCACATCATCATTCTGAAACCTCGTGACCGTTTCCAAGCATTTCTTCAGATTGGTTGTCGGATCTTTTATTGCAGCCAACTTTTGATGTAGAGTCTTAAGATCCGTCGAGCCTTGCAAGAGTGACATTTCAAATCCAGATAAGTTGTGGGCCTTCACCAAATGGTCAATGACATTTGCTTCATCGATATCGATGCTTAGATGGACCTGATTGTCGTAGCCTTTTGAGACGTTCAGAATGAGGTTGGCTGCTTGAGCGCCGATTAATGGATAGACTGCTTCAACATCTGAAGGCTGAAGTCGCCAAGACGTGACCAAGGCTTCTGCCTGTCCCGCTTCCGCTTTACCTCGATATTCTATCATTCTATGTCTGGGATAGTCGTTTGTTACATCGAACCGGCCTGAATTCGGATCGACCGAGTTTAGCTTTGAAAGCGCCTGAAGCAACGCAGTCTTTCCAGACTCATTCTTGCCCACTAGGCAAGTTACTCTCTCGTCAGTTGCAAACTCGCTCGAGTCGTTGATGCATTTGAAATTCTTGATTTGAGCGCTAGCTAACAACAATTCTAAGACCGAAACAGACAGATCATAGTTTTATAGGTTCGGGCACAATCACGTTGACGAACTCTCTGCCCACTCGCTTTTATTCAGGAGCTGATAGAGACAATTCTTCTGATGTATTGTGGAGACTCAAAATGCCAAATGGTCTAATTGAGCACCGGAGAGGCTGGACGATGAGCCGGTTTGAATATTTCAAACCTGACCCCAATTGGACCCCAACGCTCGCCGCAAAGACACTAAGAAGCATCGCTCCAGCGGGAACGATTCCGTGGGAGCGGTTTTCCGAAGACGAGTTACAGTCGCTCCTAACTTTCCACTACAAATGGCTTGGCTACGATGTAAGAAACCTACACAAAGACGACCGGTCCCGTGAACATGGAACGGATCTTCTATGTTCGAAGAAAACTTTGAACAAGACGATCGCTATCGCAGTCAAAGTCAATCCCGGGAAGGACGACCTATACCAGTTGAAAGAATTTTCCGAATCTCCCTACGAGGAACGGCACTACGTATACACTGGTAGACTCGCGAGGAGCTTCTTGGACCAATCTGAGAAAACCGTGGGAGTGGATTTCATCGATGAGAAAGGTCTAGAGCGCCTCTTTCAAAATTCGGGAACTTACTACCTGCTTCGGATTGAGAACTCGAGATTCTTTGAGAGTTTCGGTGAGCTAATGTGGAACCTTCTGCAGCTGACCTTCTATGTCGAGAGGATGGGGAGGAAGGCTGAGCCGTTTCCCAAACTGACCCTTCCTTTGTTAGAGCGCCTATGGAGTTTGAAGGACCGAGCTGTGACGGTCTCTCGAGGAGCAGAGGTATTGATGGACTCATTTGATTATGAAAGGCTCACCAAAGCGAAACTTGACCCAACAGCCCTCTTATCCATCGTCGAAGCCGGACTCGATACATTGTATAGCGAGGGAATGACACGTCTTCTTCGATTGCTAGACGAGAAAACTCTTGACCTCGTCGGGCTCGATTATCTTCACTCCGGGACTGCATCACCATGGTTGGTGGTTTCTGTTTACCAGTTCTATCTTCAGCCGGGGAGAGTTGATACCTTCCTTAAGAAGGAATTCAAGAATTCTGAAGGAGGCATAGAAGTATGGAAAGGAAATGATGATTTCTATTCGATGCTTTACAGAGAATTAAGGACTATCTATCACGCCACCGCGGACATAGAGACGTTGGTTGATGATATGTTCACATTAGCGAAGCCTTTCATGCCTACATCGGATACTGCTTTAGAAGAACTTCAAGGCTTTGTTGTGAGTGATCCCGACGCTGACGAGGACAAATGATGCCTAACCGTTCGTTAGAGTTGGAAGCTAAGCTCAGAGCGGTCCTGTCCGACGTTGAAGTAGTTTCGAAGGGTGGAATATCCCTTAGCGAGTTGGAGTCTGATTTGCACCTAGACGGGGAGGAACTTCGTCAAACAATGAGAAACCTGCTCTCGAGAGATATCGTGGTTCCAATGCCGGACAAAAAATCGGGTCGGTGGTACATGAACTACTACATTCCTACTCGAGGAAAATCTCCAGTGTCCGAAAGACTTGACCCAATTCTAGGTGAGCTTGGAATTCCCGCGTGGATGGATGTACAACTATTTCGAGGATGGCATGTAATTTTCGCGGGGGAATACGGAAAGAAGCCAGGCCTTAGAATAATTGATTACGGAAAGAATCCTCCTCTGATATTTCGAGAGGTTCATGCAGGCGGTGCTGCAGGCGAGATACTCAAGATTGCAAAAAGGTCGAAGTACAAGTGCGAAAAATACGGAAAGGTCTTCTGGTATGGGTATCATGGCAGACCCCATCCCTAACATCTTGATTTCTATTTTCTAAACCTCCAAGCCAAGCCTCGATTTGCTCAATGGTAACTGCAGGGTTCCGATTTCACGGTTACTGGATGAATGTTTGGATTTAATCCGCGTGTCGAACCTGTTGGAAGTCGATTTGTCGGAGTAGTGTGAGGTTGAGCCGTCGTTGCACCGGACCTTCAGATGTGAGCCTATGCTCTGCATGGGACGAGTATTGTTGACCAAGGAAATGAGTCAGAGAAGGGAGAGAATCTGGTTCGAAACTATCCATTGTCGCGGCGCGAGCCGTTTGGGGACCCGGATCTCTGAGATTGTCTCTAGGTCTTGTGGTCGCTGATTTCTTCCTCGAATTACTTTTTCTGTATTTCCTGGTATTGTTTGTCTGCGCTTGTCAGGATGGATTCGAATTCTTTGACTAGTTCTGGGCTGACGTTTCGTCTTCCTAGCTCAGTTAGTTCTCCGAGGTAATATTCGCTTTCTTTGTCTTCCATGTTCATGTCATGGCCGGTTTCTTTCCAGAATCGATCCTCTAACTCCAGGCTCGTCTTCAATCGGTCGAGCCGTGACTTGAACAGGGCATTGTCGAAGGATCGCACCGAATTCTCAGGCTTTTCACTATCGATTGTTACTCCTGTAACGCTTCCGGCTTGGACCGCTAGCCTGATCAGCGATTCGACGGCCTCGCCTGGCCGCAGCTTTTCTGTCCTGCATATCTCTTGGAATTGCTTGAAGAGGATCCGGTCTATCCGGATGCCTGTTTGATGCTTCAACGATCCTTGGAATAGCCGTCTTACAGTTAAATGAGAGAGGAGACCAACAAACGCGTCCACCAACGGTACCGTCTGAGCCAGTTTTGGTACCAGTCCCTGTTTTTCATGTTCGTTTGTCGGTACCATTTACGGTTACCAGACCCGTTACCAATCGCGAAATGTCTGTTCCGTTCAGTCTCGTGACACAGAACTGCAGTTCCTTTTCCGGTTCTATCCACAGAATCGTGATATATCGAATCGTAATATTATCGGTTTTCAAAAATATTGCTATGCGGAACTTTCCATATATCTACGAAAACAGTCGGGGTCAGCTTACTGGTTCAGTATGCGGAGAAGTCAAGTTTTCAGGGTCTGGCATTCCAGACGAATCGCCGCTGTCCTCGCAATAACACTATTCGCGTTGAGTGGGGCCACTCGGATGCTCCCGATGGCTAACGCATCATCGGGATCTGTTGTGATCGGAGGCCCGGCCGCCTCGACCGCGACCTCCCAGCTCCTCGGACCCATGAGTCAAGGCCAGACGATCGCGGTGTCTGTGGGATTCTTGACAAATCGTCCCTTGCTCGACCAGGTTCTGCAAGCATTGTACACGCCTTCTTCGCCCGAGTACCACCAGTTCCTCACCAGCGATCAGTTTTCGAACCTGTTCGCTCCCTCACCCTCTGACTATGCAACAGCGGTCAACTACTTCTCCTCGTTTGGTATTCAGACGTACACTGATCAGTCGCGTCTCTTTCTGAATCTCGACGGGACAGTCTCCCAGTTTGACAGTGCGTTCAGCACCACGATCGACCTTTTCAATAATGGAAACCATGGAACGTTCTACGCGAACGATAACCCTCTCTCCCTCCCCGCCACCTTCGGCTCATCAGTCACAACAGCTGTTGGCTTGGAGAATTACACCTACTATGTCCCGTTATCGTCGACAATTCCCGCTCCGCCCGGTTGCACTCCCACCGTCGGGTCCTTGCAGACTCCATGCTTGACCGTTCCAAACCCGACCGAGTGCGGCACTCCGATACCCTACGGGAGTGTTGAATCGAGTCTCTGGCTGATCCCAGAACAGGTCCAGGGAGCCTACAACGAGACCAGTCTGATATGCAGTGGACATAACGGGTCAGGACAGACAGTCGTACTGATCGATGCGGGCTACGGCGACCGGACCATCCAGACCGACATTGCCGAATTCTCGACAGAGTTCGGCCTACCTATCCCGGTTGTCAGCATGGCAACGGTCAATGCGACCAACACTGTTCTAGACGTCACCGGCCAGTTCACCTGCAACCAGATAGGAAACACAACCTGCATCACCTCCCAGGTCCCAGTAACAGATGTTCAGAACGCGGCTCCGGTAGTCGGTTGGGATGGCGAGACTGCTCTCGACGTTGAATGGGCTCACGCAACCGCGCCAGGCGCAAACCTGGTCAGCATGACCTCCTTCGACCCAGGGGCCGGCCTCGACGAGGCCATCGCGACCGCGATAGCAGGACATTATGGCAACATCATCTCCCAGAGCTTCGGTCAATGCGAGTGCGTCGCAAACAACACCTACCCAGGCGGCCCCGTGAATGGCGGGGACGCAGTTTACACGGACCCGTTCTATCGGATGGCTGCAGCGACAGGCATTACGGTACTAGCGTCCTCAGGAGACTGGGGCAGCAACTCCACCCCCAACGGTTCTACGTGCGTTACGGCCCCCGAGTGGCCCGCAGCCGATCCATACGTCACCGGCGTCGGCGGAACAGTTCTCAACGTAGCAGGAACCAGCTGGTCGAGCGAGGGAGCATGGGGAGGCAACAGTTGCCTCTCGAACCAGGGCGGAAGCGGTGGCGGCTACAGCATCGGCCCACGTCCCGGATATCAGTACGAGACGAATCTCTACCCCAACGGTGCGGGCGTGTCTCAGAACCAGCTGCTACATCCTCAGCTTGTCGGCAGCGCCCCCGTATGGCCGCCGGGCGTCAACCCTAGCACCTTCAGCACGGACAGGGGAGTCCCAGATGTGGCCGCGGTCGGCGGCTCCGGCGTCTGGATCTACTGCAACGAGTGCGCAACACAGTCCCCCGTCTTTGGCACCGCCGGCACAAGCCTTGCATCTCCCGCATATGCCGGGATGATAGCGGTGATGGAGAGCGCTCTCAACAACACACAATACTCGACGTTCGGGCTCTTCAACCAGGTCGCCTATCAGATTCTGAACTCGCCCTCCTACAACACGGTAACCCATCAAATCACCAGTTTCTTCGCCAGCTCCGTCGGCAACGGGAACGGCCAAGGGCCCCCGCAGGAGTATCAGCCAGGGCCAGGCTGGAACCCGGTGACAGGAATCGGCACACCCAACGTGGGCCTAATGGTTGAATGCCTCCAAGGAACGTTTGGACTAAACTGCAACCCCGGTCCACAATCGAACACCTCAGGCATTACGATAACACAGCCAAGCGGGCAGTACGTTACAGTCAATCCTCTTACTGTAACGGGGACCGACAACCTTGGCCCAGGGAACTTCCAGACAGGCCAGCCCAACACAGCCATCGGAGTTGGCGGGCAGCAGGCGAACTCTCTAGACATTCTCCAGGCATGGTTTAGCAACTATCGGACCCTCGCCAGCGGCCAGAACGTCTTCAACGTCAACCTAAGAGTCCAGAACCTCACCAACATCACCACACCCCAGACTGGAGTTCTTGGTGAGCACTGGGAGCTCACATGGTCTTATGGCGGAGCCACCGACTATGCCGAGATGCTGCTCTGGTACCAGAGCGTAGTCAGCGTTTCTGTCGGTGGAACGGGCTTAACCGGCCTATTCTTCTATGCGGGTAATATTACGACCGGGACCACAGGAACCACTGTGCATCAGAACACGGTCAACGGGACATACACTGCAGCTGCTCCCGGAGTGATCACGATAACGGTACCTGTTTCCGACGTCGGCAACCCCGTCCAGGGTTCGACCTTCACCGGTGCCTCGGCCGATACCCAGGAGCTTGTTGGAACTCCTGCCTTATGGCTGCGGTTCGTTGTATCCCAACCTCTCAACCCTCCCTCCTTCCCATACGCCCTAGGAAGCCCGCTGCAGGCCAACGGCTTCGTCCAAGTCGCCGCAATCCCGGGAATAGTATCCACGCCTCCCGCCGTGAACAGCACCGTCTGGAGCTTGGCGTCGCTGGTGAACTTCCCCGTGAGCAATTCTTGGACTGGCACTGTCAGCTTCGGCTCTCCGGGATTGTATACTCTCTTCGCGGAGGAGGTTTCCGGAAAACAGATTCAGTCCGTCTCGCAGATCATCAAGTACTCCACATGCATCACAACCGGAGACCTGCGGCATGCCTCCCTTGCAGGCTGCAACCTGACAGGCATGAACTTTGCCGGCGCCAACCTCCAATATGCTAACTTTGCAGGTGCTATCGTGAGCGGAGCCAATTTCCAGGGCGCCAACCTTCAATACGCGAACTTTGACGGATCGACCCTGACCGGGCTATCTGCCAACCAACCTACAAACTTCAACAATGCAAACATGCGCCGCGCGAGCCTCTTCAACGCAGTATGCGGGACACCCAACTATATCACCGCGTCCGGCACCAATCTCCCACCATCCTATGCAGTCCCTGCGGCGTGCAAGCCTCCGCTCTGATTAGAATCCAAAGAATCTCCACAAAAACAGCAAGAACGGGAAAGGCACGAGATCACAGCCCATCAGCGTATTCGCAGACAAGGCTAGGCACGGGCCAAAAAGTAGTTCGGCAATTCCCAAACCTTCCGGGGTTTGCGTCCAGACTCGCGGAAATCAGATTTGTATCCCTCTCTCGTCTAAGAGTCGTCTAGATTCTCCTGAGTCAGAACCAAATGGGTTTCCGGACGAGACACTCCAGAATCAATACGCACAATCCACTACCCGCCCCCGAGAGAAATGAGTATGTTGAACTTGCGCCCGGGTTTGTTAGAGACGTTCTTGAAGTGTACGATCGATGGGACGGAAGGGATCCTGTTCCTTCTAAAGTGCAAGAGCTGATGATGGTGCTCCAGATCGAAGTCGAAAGACGCTACAAGCCGAAGATTCGTACCGTGGAACCTGAGCGCGAGATCGTGCTAAAGGACGGCACACTGGGCTGAACGTCGTACGAAGCGACATCCCCACCAGTGAATATTCATAGCTCTCGTAGAATTCAGGGCACGCGTCGAGAAACGAATGACGACACGGCTTGACTCTCGCCCGAATTATTCACTACGCATTTCGATACTGGCACTGGCGTTATCGATCGTCGCACTAGTGATCATTATTGCGACTCCCGCTTCGATCTTGGATTCCTGGCAATATTGGGCTGCCTTTGGAGGGCTCGTATTATCGCTGTGGATCATCTTCCGATTCCAGTCTCTGCCGGACCCCGGAAAAAAACGGAAAAAAATCCACTATACCAAGGCATTCGGTCCAAAGGGTACAACACTCTTCGCTCTCTTCATTGCCGGATTTGTAGTGCTCAATGCGCTAGACCGGTCATCAGGGACGATCGTCACATATTCGATCGTCCCGGCAATCATAACCGGCATGGTATCGATCGGCACCTGGTCCCTCCTCATTAAAGGAAAGAACCGGTACTGTCAGTACTGCAGCGAGTACAGATGGTTCCGACCAAAGAGAGGCTCAGTCTACTGTACGAGCTGCGGAACGGAGTTTCAAGACACCACACCTCATGAACGAGCAGCGAGATCACTGCCGGGGAAGTTAGAACCCACAACAGACCATCGAATCACGATAGAGCGGTTAGACATACCTCCACTTGGGGTCAACCCTCCGAAATGCAAGACATGCAAGTCTCAACTGCAACTAACCACGCTCAAAGCATTCAGCGGAAAGGCTGGACCTGTTGAGATATCATTCTTCAACATGCCATGCTTCGCCTGCCCCCATGATCACTTGAAGAAATATCCCGGGACAGACTTCGGAATGTATCTGATCGAAGAACTCAACAACCTGCCCCAACTCAAGGCTAAAGGCCGACTAAGCGCTGAGCTTGTCTGTCCACACTGTAACAGCACTTTCGACATTTTGGAGCAGAAGAGTACTTTCGGGCTTCAACTGAAGCTTGACGCCCTGAACTCTTTTCTTGTTGACGTCTCTCTACCAGGTACCGCTTGCCCCACATGTCTGAATAGATTCGCGTTGCTTGATCCGCAGATGGCTTCGGACCTCGCTGACGCGGTCATTAGTGCGTTCAAGTCAATCAGCCTGGAAAGGTAATCCACCAAAGTAAGGGCTTTTCTGCTCGTGTCTTGTAGGGGTCTCGGCTTCACAGTCTGAGTATTTGGCCTTTGGCGCTACTGACTTTTCTTCGTTTTCGGTTAGAATCCGAGTTTTTCGTTGACTAGAATCATTGACAGCTTTCTCCCGAGTTGGGGGAGCTCTCGTTCAACGATCAAGATCTTCGCGATCACGCTTCCAGGGAATCCCAAGCTTCTCATTCGTGCGCTCTCGAGGTCTAGTGAGTGTTCTCGGACTCTTCTCAAGCCCTGTTCTATGTTTGGCACAATCTTCTGTGTCCCTGCGACCCATATCACGTTCTTCGACGTGAAAGCGTAAGATGGTATCTGGCTACCACTAGCGCTAGCAACGATCGTCTCTCCAGCCTCGGTGATCGCGTGAACGCTCCCGAGAAAATAGTCGACGTTGACATTACGCTTGCGCAGTTCGGCACGTTTAGCCGGGTCCTTTTCCCCGGATGCAAGATCATTCAGGTTGATCCACTGATGCTTGCCTGATTTCAAAAGGGCCAAGAATCCAATCTCGTCCAGTGTCCTCGAACTGGCCATCATCAGCTCGACGCCCGGCGGAATCAATCCAGCCACTAGCTCCAGTGCTTCCCGTCGGCTAGGGGCGTACTCTGCGTTTATCCCTCGACTTTTCAGAGCGGAAATGGTTCGACGTACCGCATCCTCGCTTGGAAGTCTCTCCCACCTATCATGGGTTTCTGACGCTGGGCTTACGTTTGCTACTTCGACCGACATTTCTAATGCCGCCGATACTGCTAAAAGGGCAGTATTAATACTATCAAGAGCCGAGAAGGCAAGTAACTTTCGCCATGGATAGTAAGTTGAAGTCCCTGGCAAAACGCGTTAGCTAGTTTGCGCGTTTTCTTCGGCCGCGAGGCCTATCCATGATTTGGTATTTGTTAGACCACGCACGCAGTTCGTCGAATAGCTTACCCAGGTCTTTTCCCCTAGTGGTGAGTTCATAGTCCACTCGCGGCGGTATTTCGTTGTAGGACTTGCGAGACAAGAGCTCATAGTCAACCAGTTCCTGAAGCCGCGTCGTCAGGATCTTAGGCTGTAGGCCCAGACTCTTCTGAATCTTCGTAAATCGCAAGGGGGAGTCAATTTGGAGGCTGTAGAGAATCGAGAGAGTGTGGGGTTTTCCTAATATTTCGAGCAATCTTCCGTAAGGACAGTTCAGCGACGCTTCCTCATGCAGACTTTCGACCACTTCGATCACACCGCTCAAAAGTTACTGTTTTTCCCGAGCCTCTGTCTAAGAAGGCTTCGTATGTTCGGATTCTTATCTTTTCTTAGGCTTGGCGAACTCTACGAGTCCATCTCTGAACCGGATGCTGGCGTGGCTACCGTTGCAAAACGGCTTATTGACTGAAGCCCCGCAACGGCATAGGGTTACCCGATTCCTTACCTCGTAGGGCGTTCCATTACTGGATTCTACTCTGATTCCTCCCTGAACATAAAGCGGACCGCTGACGCCAAGCGCCGGATCTTCTACAACACCTATTGAGGGCTTCAAATCCGGCTCAATCTCTTCACCAGTTTTCTTCTGATTCAACACTAACCTGCCTGAGGGACAGTGCATTGCCTCGCGAATGACGAGCTTACGAACCTGGGGATCGTCTGACTGTTCCATCAGTCCCCAGATCTTGCCTCCTGGATCACAGAACCGGGCAAATGCGCAGAGGTCTTCCACATCACTCAATGTCATTGTCGGGCCGTCGAATACCTCGGCCTGTCGCACGTACGGCTGCCGTGTGGCCGTCTCTTTCCCATCGAAGTTAACGTCAGTATGTGAGCCATCACAGAATGGCTTGTTCTTGGAGTGTCCGCAACGACATAATTTGTAATCTCCACTAGTCGTGAAGGTTTTCGTATGTTTCCAATCCCAAGAAAGGCCCTCTGCGTTAGGCTCGATGATATCCATGGTAAGCGGGATTCCTGCTGATACAATGTAGGGTCCGTCCTGCGAAATCACAATCTTCTTACTACCAGTCACTGCAGTTTTTGCTGGCATTACTCGAACAGAATGTTTCCCGAAGGGCAGTATTAATACTGCGCTCAGAACAGTTTGACAGTCACTATCCAGTTAGAAAGTGACATCACTTTCCCGTGAAGAAATAACTTTCCAGGTGTTCCCTGAACAGCATTAATACTTCCCAATGCATCCGCCACAGCATGACAGTTAACGTAATGGCAGAGTCCAACGTCAAGATAGTCAATCAACTGGTTGAGGCCGTCTTCAATCAGCATAATGCGGACAAGCTTGGCGATTTCTTCGCAAAGAACGGAAAGTGGCACGGAGGGATACTGGGCACCGTTGAGGGCGTCGAAAACATGAGCGGCTTGTTCCGAGGAGTGTTCGCTGCGATACCCGACCTTCACCTGACCGTGCAGGAGACCGTCGCTCAGGGCGACACGGTCGTCCTCAGGGTCGTAGTCGAAGGGACTCACAAAGGGAATCTCCTAGGCGTCCCCGCGAGCGGAAAGCACCTTCGCTGGGACGGGGTGGACCTCTACAAACTAGCAAACGGAAAGGTCATGGACGATTGGGCTGGGGACGATTGGCTCGCAATAATGGTGCAGGCGGGCGCGTTCAAGGCTCCCTGGATGCCCGGCTAGAGCATGGCTGCTTCTGAATCAAGATTCGATACTTTTCCTTTAGGTTTTTGCCGAATCACAATTCTTGCCTGTCTAAAGGGTCGCTTCTGAATAGAAAGTAGTCTCTGGAGATTATCTCGCCGATTTACTATTGTGCTATTATGTCGGGCACTCTGCTGGTAACAAGCTCTCCCAACTTCTCCGGAAAGCCGGTAACATCTACTAAGATGTCCAGCTGAGCCGTTGCAACGCCCGGTTGCTCCATTGTCCAATTCAGCGATCTCTGAACTTCGGCCATACTAGACAAACTGAGAACAATGTAAGCTTGGTCGGGAATAGAAAACATTCCCCAAAGATAACTCGCATCGAAGTGCGAGACCATCGCACGATCGACCGAATCCTTCACATCACCTTCTTCATACGAATAGTAAATGACCGCGGGGATAAGTCCAGGAATATCGCCCATCTTCAATTCGGGAACGGCGAACAGCGTCCTTTCGCTACGCAGTTTATCGATCCGACTCTTCACTGTCCGGCTGGAGAATCCAAGCTCCTTTGCAACAGTGACGTAGGGCTTGCGTGCATCAATCGCAAGAGCCTGTATTATCGCCATATCTGTCTCAGTCAAGCGCTTCGTCAGACTCATTGGAAGGGCATGTCTGAACTGTTTCATCTTCTCCGTATTTGTGATCCGGGAGATCAATTCGATCGTTCGCGAACGAGACTCCTCGCTGTTGTAGAGTAGTAGGATTTGCAAACCCGGTCCGTAGAATTCGGCTATCCTGATAACTCCATGAACGAGCCCGAGCTTCCTAATCATCTCTGCCTTGGCTGCCTCAGGCTGGACCTCGACACGCACGTCCAACGCCATATAACCAAACATTGTAGGATTCACTACGAGTCTCCACACGGACATGTAACCAGCGTCCTGAAGCTTCCTGAACCGTTTCCATATGGTCATGTCATCAGAGTTTAGCTTTCTTGCAATCTCCCGGAGGGAAGACGTGAGCTGAATGTTGGAGGGAGCGATTACGCTTTCGGAGATCAGCGACCGAAGAATCTTGACATCAAGTTCGTCCAAGATTTGTAGGAAAGTTTAGTTTGGGCACCTGTATTTACATCTGTTACATTTTGCCTACCAACAATAGGCACACCAATAATACCGTTTACTTCAGCCTCTCCCGCAAGGTAGTGCCCTAAATGACTAGTTTTTCAATAAGGGATCAGGTAAACGACCATCTACTGACACCGAAGAACGCTGCTATGGTGTTTATCGATTATCAGCCAGCTCAGATCTCTGCTGTTTCGTCCATGGATCTTCAGCTCTTGGTGGATAACGTGGTCCGTGTTGCCAAAATAGGAAAAGTGTTCAATCTTCCAATAGTCTTGTCCACCGTTAATGTGAAGGGTGGTCAAAAACCGACTGTCCCTCCATTGAAAGAGGTCCTCTCGCGCGAGAAGGAGCTTGACCGGACAACCATCAACGCTTGGGAAGACAAAGAGTTCCTGGAAGCCGTCGAGGCAACAGGTCGAAAGAAACTCATTATGTGCGCGCTGTGGACCGAAGCATGCTTGATTTTTCCCTCGCTGGATGCCCTAAGAGACGGGTACGATGTCTATCCGGTTGTCGACGCAGTTGGTGGCACTTCGATCGAGGCCCACCAGTACGCATTGCAACGCATAGCTCAAGCCGGTGGAAAGTTCGAGAGCTGGGCTCAGCTCATCTGCGAGCTTCAGAGAGACTGGGGTCGAGCCGACACGATCCAACCTGTGCGACAGATTGCCTTTGGTGATCCATCTTCGCCGATCCTCAAGAACACACAGCGGCCCTTCAACATCAAAGGAGTGCCTGCTCCTTAGAAATTAGGTGCGGTGAAGAAGTTGTACGTCATCATGGGGGTCCATCATCCGAAACCCGGAATGGAGAAATCACTTCTCGAGGTGCAGACGAAGTTTGGAAATGCTCAGCGCGGGCATAAGGGACTCATCTCGGCTTTCATCTGGAAGGATGATGCAACCGGCGTGATCATAGGAATCACCCTCTGGGACACTAAGGAAGATTATGATGCGGCGCGTCCCGACATGGACAAGGCCATTCAAGGGATAGATTTCAGATCCGTGGACGCTTCCATGGAAATATATCGCGGGTCCCCCGTAGTCTGGACTTGAGATTCAATCGATAGGAGAATTAATCAGAAAATGGAGACCCAACAAGCGGAGGCAAAAGAGGAACTTCTCTTAGAGTTGAAAGGGAGGAACACGACCAGAACTATCAAAGACTTCTCACCCGAAGGCATCAGACTCGAGAACAATCTCGAAGGAGAGAGTAAGGGCGTGTACAACGCTACCTTCTACGGGACGATCACCCTGCTGTCAAAGCCAGATAGAACCATTGACTACGAAGTGCGACAGATCGACACCACCAGCGACGGCGACACTATCCTCGTGTACTATAAGGGGAAGAGTATCATAGACAGCCCCACTCACAACCACTTCGTTGGCCAGACCACCTTCCAGACCCAGTCAAAGAAGCTTGCATGGCTGAACGCAGTTAAAGGTCGGGTAGAAGGCGAGTACAACCCCGTCATTGGTGAAAATGCTTTTCGAATCTACGGTAAAAGGTAGCTCGAGCAACACTATCATAGGTCGAATAAAATTTGTCCGTTCCCTCTATGTCCGCCAGAAGTCTCAGTATCCCCTACCGCAAATTTGGTGCGATTCTGCTCGGAGTCGGTCTCCTGTCCGCTCTCTTTGGCTACTCACTTGCTAGCATCTTAGTCCAGCCTCAGAACACGGCATCCCTAGGCAACAATTCGTGGACACCGGCGGCTCCTATGAATGTGGCTAGATCTTTCTCCGCTTTTGCGACGCTTCCTAATGGCAGTCTGCTCGTCGCCGGAGGATTCGCCGGTGCCGTTGCCAACTCTTCACTTTCATCGGCCGAACTCTACAACCCGAACACCAACAAGTGGACAATGATAACACCCATGCACGTGGGACGGGCTGGAGCGCTGGCCGCTACTCTCAACAGCGGAAAGGTTCTCGTTACAGGCGGGCTTGGAAACAAGGGAGTTCTTACAAGCTGCGAACTCTATGATCCCGTTACAAACACTTGGACGATGACCGGCAACATGAGTCAGCCCAGGTTCGACCACCAAATCGTACTGCTCAATGATGGAAGAGTCTTCGTTGCAGGGGGAGATTTTGGAGGGACTGAGAACAATGTTACAGAGACATATAATCCATCAAGCGGAGCCTGGACGACGGATGCTCCTCAGTCACTAGCGAGGGCTGACATGATTGCGGTGAAGCTTCCCATTGGCAACGTTCTGGTAGCCGGCGGGCACACTTCCAAAGTTGATACTCTGCTCTCAGAGATCTACAACCCGGTTGCAAACAATTGGACACTGACGGGACCTCTGAACACACCCCATGGTGACGCCGGAGGCGTCCTGTTAAACAACAACTCCGTACTCATTGCAGGCGGATACACGACATACAACGACGCCGACAATACCATTCAATACCTCTACACCTCAGAGATCTTCAACGTCACCACCAACTCTTGGAAGATGACTGGAGACATGAACTATCCAAGAGGCGAGAGCGGTCTAAACATCGTGCGCCTTGGTAATGGGAAAGTCCTCATTCCAGGAGGAAACTACCAGCCTGAGACAGGACAGTCAACCACAGAGCTCTACAATCCCGCGACCGGCACATGGTCGATGGCCGGAACAATGTCGGTCGCCAGAGGATCAGGCGCTATGTCGGTTTTACTTACAAATGGGAAGGCGCTCGCGTTCGGCGGTCTTCTTCCACACACATGTACCTACTGTGGCAGTGGAACGACTGGAAAAGACCTAGCAACAACGTCGGCAGATCTCTACACCCCAAACACAACCGCTTCATCTCAATCCTCCGGCTCGACGAGCTTGGGACCTCAAGTAATAATGCCGAACGGCGTGGGAAGTAATCAGACGCTGAACTTTTCACCCACTATCATTACAGTGGTAATCGGAGTGAACAATACGGTAACATGGATCAACAGTGACACATCACCTCACACGGTCACTTCGAAAACCGTACCTTCAAGCGCGACTGGATTCGACTCAGGAAACATGAACGCCGGGGCCAAATTCAGCTATACGTTCACCGTTGCAGGGACCTACACGTACTACTGCCAGTACCACTTTTGGATGCAAGGAACCGTTATCGTCGAGGCATCCTAGACAGCGGCCCAGTCCTAGACCTGCCGAAGCCAACCGGAACCCTAAGCCAGTGTTTTTCCCCCGGCGGTCACTTTCTCCTCAAGCCCAAGTATCCCACTGAGTCCGGAATATATTCGGCAGTGAAAACTCCACACTTTTTGAGGAGAATCGCCCCGGCGAGACCGACATGATTTACGTTGGCTGTACGCCTTCGACAATGAGGACACGATAGTCAGCAGCCTTGAAGCGGTGTTCCCTTGCTTCGCGATAGGCCGGACTGTCATAGTAATCCTTGGCGTCCGCAACGGTCGGAAATTCTAGGATCACAACTCCCTGAACCTCTGCGCCCTCCAACACTTGATACTTCCCATAAAGAACGTCTTTCTTAATCGGACGCCCCTGCATAGCAATACGATTTTTTTGCTTGTAGATTTCGTACTCCTTCTCGTCGCGCATCCTCTCTCGCATGAACACCATGTATGCCGGCATACTTCCTTCTTCGATTGCGCGTGGCATTAAAGACCTGGTCGTGCTTGGACCGCCGGAGAATTCACGGATTAATCGAGATGACTTCGTCGTTCTGGCTGTTTGGAAAGCTTCATGTTTCTGATCTGATTCTCGGGTCTTGGTCTACTGCGGGGCTCAGCTCGTCGGCTTCCACTCTTGCGAGGCCCATGGTGGTTTCACGTCTTTGAGGCGTAGAGCTATCAGGAATCCCAAGACTGCGATGAGAGATGCTGTTATGACTGCTGCTTGAAATCCGGCAACTATCCCGGCCGCCGAGGGAGTGCCTGCTGAAGGCGGATCGAAGGCTCCGGCCACGGTGAGAAGTATTGCGAGTCCGATGGGGAATCCCATTCTTGAAGAAGTATTGACTATACCCGATGCCAGTCCCTCTTCGCCCGGCTTTGTCCCTGCAACTGCGGCTATATTGATCGCTGGGAAACCGATGCTTGCCCCGAGAGCCCAGATTAGCAGTCCGGGCATCAGGGTGAAGGGGTTGCCGTTGGGCGACATTGGGGCCAGGAGAAGGGTTCCTATCGCGACAAGGCCGCTTGATAATAGGAGGATCTTCTTTGCGCCGAACTTGTTGACAAGACGTGATGCGACGAATCCTCCGACTACGAAAAAGATCAGCGCGGGCGGCAGAGTCAAGAGACCAGAGTCGAGGGCAGAGTAGCCGAGAATATTCTGGAAGTACACGGGGATGATGAAACCCACCCCGCCAACGACCGAGGTGAGGACCAATGCCAAGATGTTTGCTGTGAGCACTGATCCTCGTCGGATGAAAGAGAGCGGCACCAGCGGAGACACGGACCGAGACTCGATCAATAGGAAGAGACCCAAAACCAGGACTGATGCGATGAGTGGGATGTAGGTCAAGACGGATGTGAAGCCTAGGCCAGCTGCATTGGTCAGCCCGAAGACCAGAAGCATTGTTCCTGAGGTTACGGTTAAGGCGCCAGGAACGTCCAAGTGCTGGTTCTGTAGCCAGCCGCCCCCAACCGGAAAGTATCTCTGACAGAGTATCGTGGCCACGATTCCTATCGGGACGTTGATGAACATGACCCATCTCCATCCTAGGAATGTTGTCAAGACTCCGCCGACGACGGCGCCTGCCGCAAATCCCCCGGCAAGCACGGCGACTATGTATCCGAGCGCTTTGTTACGTTCAGGACCCTCGGGAAATATTCTGATGAAAATGGCGAAGGCGGTTACTGTTGTCATTGCCGCCCCAATCCCTTGGACGGATCTCGAGATGATCAAGGAGAGGAGGGAGGGGGCGATTCCGCCGGTGAACGATGCGATGGAGAATATGACCAGTCCGGAGACGAAAATCTTCTTCTGCCCGTAAATGTCGCCTGCTCGTCCCATTAACAACAGGAAACCTGCGAGGGTAATCGCGTATGCCCCGTAGATCCACTGGCTGTTGGCAATTGAAGCGCCGAACTCGAGTCGGATGGAGGGCAGAGCAACCGTGACTATTGAAGCGTCGATAATGTCCATAAAATACGCGATGATCACTAAGAAGAAGATCAACCGTACATGTTGTACTGAGCTAGGACTGTTCGAGAGCTGGCTCATTTCCGGTGCTACCGCTTCTGGGCATAGAGTAGGTTGTATTTACACCGTACGTGTTTTTTGCAGTGATCCGCATTCGATTCGCCTTTATGGAGGAACGGTCGGTCTCTGACCACTCTTCACATTAACCGTGGACAAGATTGTTGGAGGATTGAATACTTCCCTATTTTGGCAACACGCACGACGTTGTCTACCAGAAGCTAGAGATCCCTAGGTGAGACAGCGGAGATCTGAGATGGCTGATAATCGACTAAGATCCTCGCGGCATTCTTTGATGTCAGAAGATGGTCGTTTACCTGGTCTCTTATGGGAGACTGGTCACTTAGGATAATGTCGCGGTCGTGGGCGAGTGCGTTGACGAGTGTGGGTCCCAGTTGTCCATGGTGCCGCGGAGTCTGTTGATCAGCACTAGGAGTGATCCCGTTCCACTCTTGCGCACTGCCAATCGCGCATCGTCTACTGATACAAATTCTGAGGGGTTTTCGACATTTCATCGTCCTGGGAAAATCACAATCTTCCTAGCAACGGTTGCGGTTTTAGCCGGAATAATTCGCGCAAAATGCTTCCCGAAGGGCAGTATTAATACTGCACAAAGAGTAGTCCGACAGCGAGTATCCAGTTAGAAAGTGACGTCACTTTCCCTCTAGGAAATAACTTTCCCGTCATTCTCTGGACAGCATTAATACTTCCCGAGGCGCCCGCCTCAACATGGCAGTTAATGTTTACGCGCCAATCCCCGCGTCGGCGCTCGGCCCCGCGCTCAACGACAAAGGCTACTACACGGGCCGTGTGGAACGGAATCTGTACTGGGTGACCGACGGCGTGTACCAGTCGGCGTTCCTGACTACCAAGGACGGAGTAGTGCTTTTCGACGCGCCACCGACCATCGGTGGTAACATCCAGCGCGCCGTGGACGAAGTCGCCGCCGCGAACGGCGTGAGCAACAAGGTTACGCATCTCATCTACTCGCACCACCACGCAGACCACGCTGGCGCATCCTCGCTGTTCGGCAAAAACGTCACGCGCATCGGCCACGAAGAGACCAAACGATTGCTACTCCGGGACAACGACCCCGCAAGGCCAGTTCCGGATGAGACTTTCCGAGATCGCCGCACGCTCAAGATCGGCGGCGAGCGCATCGAACTGGCATGGCTCGGCTCCAATCATACGCCGGACAATATCTACATCCACCTGCCGGACCACGACACGCTCATACTCATCGACATAGTTAATATCGGGTGGGCTCCGTTTGGGATCGTCAACCTGAGCGAAGACATACCCGGGTACGTCGAGGCGCCAGCAAAAGCACTTACCTATCAATGGAAGCACTTTATCGGCGGCCACCTCGGCAAGCTCGGTACTCGCGACGATGTCACCCTGCACCAACAGTACATGGCAGACCTCGCTGCGAGCATCAAGACCGTAATCACCACAGTCGATCCGACGCCGTACTTCAAGAAGTACGGCCAGAATTACTGGGCCGTGTTCAAGGGCTATCTCGACGAAATTACTGACAAGGCCGCGGCACCGGTCATAGCAAAGTACACCGGCAAGCTAGCAGCTGTCGACGTGTACACCGCGAGCACTACGTTCTGGCTTATGGAATCGCTGCGCTTAGATCTCGGCTTAGCCTCGCAAGTTCATCCCTAACGGAGACATTTACCGCTTCGAAGACGATGTTTGTTAGTCCGGAAAGGAAGGGTTGCAGACTGAGAAAGCTATCCTGCCACTAGCAGTCCCGTTAACAGTGGGCTGCGAAACGTTGTCATTTGCTCATGTCGATCGCGTCCTCATCGTCGAAGGTGTACGGCCTATGTAAAATCACGTCCGCCCGAACTTGGCGTGTAGACCCGCGCGTTCAGCTGTTTGAGGATGAGGAAACTGCTGGAGCGGGAGAGGTTTATGGGTGGTGGGGTCGGGTTGAGACCAGGTCCAAGATAGTTTAGCGAAGGGTGGGATATGGACCGCATCTTCCGTCGATCGTAAGTTTGCCGAAAAGAGTCAAGAACCAGTCACAATTGTTCCATAGGTAACTTGAGCAGGTTACGTGTTCTCAGCTTCAGTATCTCTATCGATGGCTATGGAGCGGGTCCCGGGCAGGATCTGGAACATCCTCTTGGTCTTGGCGGTGAAACCCTGCACGATTGGGCTTGGACAACACGAACATTTCAGAGAATGCATGGACAGGATGGTGGGGACGCAACTGGTCCCGATGAAGAGTTTGCCGCACGGGGATTCAGGAATATTGGCGCGTGGATCATGGGTCGCAACATGTTTGGCCCTGTTCGTGGCCCGTGGCCGGATCTGAGCTGGAAGGGTTGGTGGGGGGACAATCCTCCTTACCACACAGACGTGTTTGTGTTGACTCATCACAAGCGTCCGCCTCTAGAAATGGAGGGCGGGACCACGTTCCATTTTGTGACCGACGGGATCGAGTCTGCGCTTAAGAAAGCGTCTGAAGCGGCAGGGGGGCAGGACGTACGGCTGGGTGGCGGAGTCGCGACTATTCGAGAATATCTCAAGAGCGGACTCGTTGACGAAATTCACCTAGCAGTAGCACCTACACTCCTGGGTACGGGTGAGCATCTTCTCTCCGGCATTGATCTGCCAAAAATCGGCTATCGCTGTGTGGAATACGTCCCTTCAGCAAAAGCGACCCATGTCGTACTGACGAAATAGATGGAAGAATGCGAAGCATTGACTGGACGGTTCTCCACAAGAGTGGACCTGGGAATCCCGACTATCTTACGTACTCGACATTTTCCAGGTCTTCTAATGCATCGTCTCCTGTGAGAAATTTGGCCTTTAGACTACGGCTTGAAAGTGTCGTTTTCCTTTGAAACCGCAGTCTTCTCCCATGGAAGGTGGATCTTGTATAAATCCACTGGGTATTGCACGTTCTTTAGGTCACGACGCTCGAGCCTCGTGAATGGCATTGTCAGCTTATTTCTGACTTGGTCATAGACCTGCTGCGACACACAGACCCCGTCGGGGTCTGCGAGCGGCTGAATTCTTGAGGCGACGTTAACGGCATCGCCTAGCACATCTCCACCGGAATGAACCACGTCTCCAAGATGGATGCCGATTCTCAGGGTAATTCTCCATTCATCGCGGGCCGAAGTGTTGTAGTCGTATAGTGCACGTTGTATTTCTATCGCGCAGTTTGTTGCATCTAGCGCGCTTTCGAATTCGACCATGAAGGAGTCTCCCATCGCCTTGACCTCGCGGCCACGGTATCGAAGGAAGATTGGTCTGATGATCTGGTTATGCCTCTCCAAGACTCTCAGGGCGTGAGGTTCGTTGTTTTGCGCGAGTAAGGTGAAGCTGACCATGTCAGTGAACATTATTGCCGCGAGTCTGCGCTCGCCCTCTGGGAGTTGAAATTCTGGCGGTGACGGAACACCTGGAGATGGGACCCAATGGGGCTGTTCAAGACCGGCTGCTGCGGGCAGAGATGTTAACAACGCTTGATGAGGAAGGTACTTGTGACCGCTTAGACTGGTGACCCGCAAGAAACGGATGGGTTGTCCTGTTTCCTCGTCCTCCACGATGTCCAAACGTCCGTCGAACAGGTCGAATAGAGCGTTGGTCTCCCGTGCTTCATGCATCCGTAAATTTAGTTCTGCCAGAACTGTACAACCCCGGGCTCTTAGACGAGGTAGCATGTCCGCCAGCCAGAGTCGAGTAGTGACTTCTTTGTGGATCATCAGAATGTCAGACGTGAGCTGAATCAGCACACGAGGGTTTTCCTCTTTTACCGTCTCGAGTGCATGCGTGAGAAGGTCGTCGATTTCGCTTATGTTCTGAAGATTTGGTGAGATTTGGATCGACTCTGACTTTGGTAGGAGGTTAGCCTGCGGACCGCAGACAACCAACTTTAGCTCGGGATAGAGCTTGTGCAGCTGAGTGCTTCGGTTCACGTCGCTCGAAACGTAGACCGTGGCTCTCGGTGCAATTGCGCAGAATCCTTGGACGATGTTCTCCTTCTCGTCGGATGCTCCGCCTGTTAGGAGAAGAGCTGATCGACTTGGGAGGCCTCCCAGCAGGAGACTGTCAGCTACCGAGGAGCCGGTGGGCGATCGTCCTTCGCGCTCCACTACAAACAGGACGGAGGGCAGTTCGATTACTCTGAGCCTGCCTCTGAGATCGATGATGGTTGCTCGCGTAGTCACACGAGCCTGTCCAACTTGCGAACCGCGAATTTTCGCGTTGACCAGATGAGTTTCTCCGGGTTTTAGTTTGAGCCCTTCAAAGTCGTAGCTTGGCTTGCTTGGCTCGAGAAGTGATATTTCAGGGGAGAGTTTGAGTTCGCAGTTTTTGACTGTCATTTCGCCAACCGTCCGATTCTCAAGTGTAATGTTCAGTTCCTTGATGGAGTCTATGACGAGGGTGGCTCCGGACTCAGGCTCTATCCTCAATTGCAATGGTTCTCTTGCATATCTGACATACTCGGACAGTCTCCCGTTCATTTCGCCTTGAAACGGAAACCCAAAACTCTTGGAAAGCTCCAGGCCGATATTGTCTACGAGTGCATTCACTAGTTCTGGGGAGAAGATCTTCCTTAGAAGTTCAACGTACACCTCCGGGCTCTTAGCCGAGATTCCTGGGTCGACGTAGAAGCTCGTAACTTTCGCCGCGCGGCCCAGCACGCCATGTAGGGCTCGGTCTAGAGCATCTGAGAAAGTCTGATCAAACGACCCCGGATACCTTTGCAATGTTATCTCCGTATGAATTTCGAGAACATGTACGAGATGAAGGCTGCAAAGGCGATCATCGAAGCGGTATGTATTTCCATCCCGAGCAGCACGAGTGGCTCGGAGAGATTCACAGCTCCGATGGTATTGAGGTACCTCCATATTTCGGAGATGGTCCATATGACTAGCCATGCTGCAAGCTGAAACTGAAGACTCGCCTTGGTCTTCGCGGTGACCATCATCCTAACCGACAGCAAGAGTGACAATAAGACCCCTGTCAAGATTCCTCCATCTACAATAACCATCTCCAGCGAGCCGGCCATCACGGCAGTCCTCCTTTCTTTGCGAAGTAGTACAGGAACAGGATAAGGACGCCGACTGAAAATGAGTCAAGCACGGCCCGCGCTGCATATCCGAATACGAATGCGAATAGCAGGTGGTATAGACCGTGACTGAGGGCGAAGAGCCCGAGCAGCATCGATAGAATACGGAATGGCTTGATCTTGGTGGCGATTGCTATGTAGATTGGGATGATGGATGCACCGATCATGGCCACTGAGTCGATAAGGTTGAGTGTTTCGGGCCATCCCAACGACATGTTGTGAGTCCGATAGAATAGCTACGATTTATGCGTTCAAGATGAACCTACCACGAGATGAGTCATAGACCTGTCGTGCAGGTAGGATAATCGTCCACGAAGAATACTGTCTCTCGCCAGAGAACTGACGAGGCTATTGTGGGGAGTTCTCGACTTGTCTAAGGCGCCTGACTAGCTCTTTCATCATCTGTCTCGCTATCGACGGATTGCTTCCTATGACAGCATCGAACGACCAGGCAGTCAAGCCAAAGCAAGTAGTCGGCTCAATAGCCACTACGTCGGCGGAGCGAGGTTGATCATCGATCACTGTCATTTCTCCAAAGAACTGTCCTTTTCCCAGTTTTGCCAGTCTCTTACCATCTTTGCTGACCTCCACACTACCATCCAGGATGAGAAGAAAGGCCAGACCGCGTTCGCCTTGCTGCAGAATTTTCTTGCCGGCTTCGAACACGACTTCCCGGCCCGCCTCTGCTATCGTCCCAAGCTCCCTAGCGTCGAGCCCGGCAAACAGAGGGACAGCTACCAGCATTGATACGAGCCGACGCTTCGACTCTTTTTCATCTTCCAAGATCCGGGATTTCCTTTGGAAAGGTGGTTTGGGCGACAGCTCAGGTCAAGACTTCAGCAGAGGCTCATCTGCGGATAACGCTTTTGGGCGATGCTGATTGTCTCCACTTGAAACACGATACACAAAGACCAACGGTGTACACGTCGCTTGCCAGGTTTTGGGCATGGAGAATCTGACTAGGTATCGTTCCTGGCTGGGTCAAAACTCGACGAGCCTATAATTCTAGAGAATTATTATGATTCTAGGATTCTAGATAATTCTCTAGGAAATATCTAGAATGGTCCCGCTTCATCCATCGGTACCATTTACCGTTACCAAACCCGCTACCAATCGTGAAATGTCAATATCAGTTGAGTCCCGCGACGTAAACTTCGTGTTTGAGACCTCTAGCGGAACGGCCAACGGTGTTTCGTTCATGTACCTTGATTGCAGATAGATACGGTCATCGACCTGCATCTGCCTTGGGAATCGCCTTGGAAACGGCCTAGCATGCACTGTGGTGTTAATGTCGGCGAGAGATCGTTATCGGTGATGCGGACAAGTTGATGGGTCTGTGCTAGAATCCGGGCCCGGCCGGACAGAAGACCCTCTAGAAATTATGTATACAGGGTTGTCTCGCGACACAGAACTGGGAGAATCTTTTTTCCGCGAAATCTTTTCGATTGCCCCGGGTCTCAATTTCTCCAGTGCCAGCCCGACCCGGAACCGAACCGATTATGCGTCTTCTACTATGGTCTGGGCTTGTTCGTGCATGAACTGTAGCAGATAGTAGGGTCCGCCCGCGCCCTTCCCCGTGGCACCGCTGCCCTTCCAGCCGCCAAACGGCTGCGCACCCGGCCACGCCCCAGTAGTAGCTCCACCCTTACGATTGGCATATGTCACGCCGAAGTTGATGTCTCTGAAGAACTCGTCCCTCTCCTTCGGATCCTTTGTGAAGACTCCGGCGGTCAGCCCGAACTCTGTCCGGTTCGCCTTAGCCAACGCCTCATCCAACGTCTTGTAATCGGTGACAGCAACGAACGGCACGAACAGTTCCTCCTTGAACAGCCTATGATCCGATGGCAGCCCCGTCACAACTGTCGGCATAACATAGTAGCCCTTGGGCAGCTGAATCTTCGGAGCCTCGCCCCCGGCCAGTATCTTGCCACCATCCTTCTTCACCAGTTCAACAGCGCGCTGATACTTCTTGAACGCCTTATCATCGATAACCGGGCCGACGAACGTAGACTTCTGTCTCGGATCACCCGCGACCGCGACCTTGTCAACCTTCACCTTCAGAACCTTGAGGAAATCATCCCGGACCCCCCGCTCAACATACACTCGTGACGTAGCGCTACACTTCTGGCCACTATAGCCGAAGGCTCCTCTGACAACTCCTTCCGCTGCCCGGTCAAGATCCGCCTTGGCCGTCACAATCGCAGGATTCTTACTACCCATCTCAGCAATGAACGGCTTAGGATACGCTTGCTTGTTGACAAAATCCCGGTAGAGCTGCATACCAACATCCTTCGATCCAGTAAACGCAATACCCGCAACCAACGGATTACCCGCAAACTCGGCGCCAAAAGAACTGCCCGGACCAGTAACAAAGTTGATCACACCACCCGGAACACCGGCCTCGACAAGAATCTCGTATAACTTCAGCGCGGTGAAAGGAGCCTCGCTGGTCGGCTTGAACACCACAGTATTACCAGTCAACAAGGCTCCCGCAATCATCGTCGTTGCGAGTGCCAAGGGAAAGTTGAACGGAGAAATTACCGCCCAGGCCCCGAACGGACGAAGAACACTTCTACTGTCTTCGCCAGGAACAATATGCTCCATCGGCCGAACGTAGCCGTTGTTCTCCTCCATCATCCGGGCATAATAGTTGAGGAAATCCCGGGCCTCGTTGACCTCGGCGATAGCCTCGTAACGGTTCTTCGCAACCTCGTAAGTTATCAGAGCGGCAAGATAGAACAAGCGCTTGTCAATGATATCCGCAGCCTTTCGAAGAATCTGAACACGCTCCTTCCAGGACTTGCCGCTCCACGACTCAAAATGCTCATTTGCCGCTTCCAATGCCTTCCGGGCAAACTCTGCCGTTCCCTTCTGGAAATAGCCCAATAGGACAGTTGAGTCCAGGGGGCTTCGAACCTCAAACTCTCCCCCGCCGGCAAGGACTGGCCGTCCGTTGATGTGCATCGGATGGTGTTTCCCGAAATCTCGTTCAACCTGTTTCAGGGCCTCCTCGTAGCGCGGATGGATCGTCTCGTCGGCAAGTAGAGTGACATAGGTTACTTTCTTTTTTTCAGGAGCGATCTGCAACAGTCTAACCCTAACACTCCGGCGGGACCAGTGGAAGATAAGACTGCGCTTCTCGGACTAGGAGAAGCGGATCTTCACGCCTGAAGTGCTCATAATGAGCAGACAGGGCCCGTCATTGGGTCCGGTCTGGAAGACTGCTCGGTTTCGACTATGCGGTTATGGTTGGTCTGGCGCGTCGGAGCCTTCTAGTCGGTCTCCCGCCACTTTTAGCGCCGCCTTTTTGCGGTCCGCTTGCCTTTTTCATCCAGTCAGGCACGATCACTGCTCGTATGAGCTCTTGCATAGTGATACCGCGATCCTTCGCCATCTTCCTCAACTGGGCGTAAATCTGAGGATCCAATGATTGCATGAACTTAGTAGCCGTTATTCACTCACTCTGCTCACCATGACGCCTATCCTAGGATATAACACCGTTCCTAGAACAGGGACTAACTATATCCCGGTATACCGTAATGGATCTGTGGCGAGAGATTCCTTTCTACGCGTGAGGCTGTTTGGCCACGGGAAGAAGTTCGACAAGGGATCTCAGGGGAATCCCCTCAATGTTCTCTTTGCCACTCTTGTTAGCTAGAACAGTTACCCCAACCGGCTTCGCCTTCACACTTTGAAGTGTCTCGATCGCCGCACGAATCGTCTCACCCATCCGAAGAATAGTATCAACGATCAACACCTTCTTCCCCTCAACAGCCGAAAAGCTCGGATTAACAGCACCAGCGACCTTCTTCTCCCCCAACCTCTGGGGCCTAACAGAGGCAACGGGCTTTCCGAGGGATCTGGCGACGATCAGGCCGAGCGCCATTCCCCCAGCCTCTATACCTGCAACAACATCAGGCTCCTCCATAGACCCCTGATCGACTGCTTCCCGGACCATGTCCGCCATCGCCCTCCCGACTAGGGTTAGTCGGCGGACGCTTGAGCCGATCGGGTTCCAGTTCACATAGACATCGTAAGCATCTTTCGGCTTGACTCCGTCTCTCCCATGGAGCAAGAGCCAGACTACAGTGTCTGCTTGGACCTTCAGCTCGTCAGCAATCTCATACGTCGACATGCCTTTCTCTTTGAGCTCCAGCGCCTTCTTGGCAAGCTCTTCCAGAGATCTCAAGCTAGACTCACGTTCAGTGTTTAGAGCGCGTTGCCTAGTTATAGCTTGTCAGACACGATCTGGAATTTCTGAAATTGACTAGGCTTTCTTCGAACCTCTACAATCCGGAACCTTGACGGTGAGGATTGCGATCTAGCGACGAATGGCTTTAGTCTTCGACATGACTTTTCTTCTCAGCTCAGTCCCGCAGACTCTGCATTTCTTCTCGGGCGGCTTGTATCTTCTATGACAGGCGGGACAGTACATTATCCAGTTGAATCGGTGAATTATTCCAAAGTTCGCGAGAGAACTGTGGCCTATCTGGAGATGCTCGGCAAGATTCTGAATAGCATAGTCGTCGCTGACGATGACAGGCTCGTGACCGTCAAGTTTCAGGTCTAGAGCTAGGGCCAGTACTTCTCTGTCGGCTTTGGACAAATATCCTGATTCTCCCGCCTTCCTGCTTGCCTCCTCTACCATTCCTTCAGCTCTCAGTGTAGGAGCTTGAACTTTCAGTTCGCCCTTCTCGCTGAACATTCGAAATCGAAGTTGAGGCATGGTGCCCGCGGACAGTTCTTCTTCCACAGCCCTAACAGAGTAGGCTTCTCCTGTCTTTGAAGGGTTGAAACCCATTATGAAGGCAGATGTGTCAAGAACAAGCACTGTCAAACATTCTCCCTCTCCGAGGCAAGTCTTCTCAGACCCCGCTGGAGAAAAGTGTCTCCGAACCGGACAAACCGCGCGCTAACAGATGACTTTCTCATCTCTAAGGGTTGTCCGTGGCGTATTTCCTTCATGGGATTTCCATCCATAACAAGAGTCGCGGTGGGTCCCGGTTTCTCCAGGCTGACTCTAATTTTCTTGTCTGCTGGAACTACTATCGACTTTACAGGCTGGAGTGGGGCGATGAGAGTGACAGCGAATACGTCGAGGGACGTCTCTAGAACAGGTCCCCCTGCCGAGAACGAGTGGGCTGTTGAGCCTGTCGGGGTGGCGACCATGAATCCGTCCGCCCTCGCTTTGATGATGCGTCTTCCACTTTGAGAGACGTCAACGTTCAGCATCTTGTCGGGGACGGTTGGCAAGAGGAGAGCCTCATTCAAGCAGTTTCCGAGGCGGCGATCATTCTGAGAGACAGCAACGCACCATTGCGCCTCCATCTGAAAATCCTGCTTGAGCCACTTGGCGAATGATTTTTCGAGATCTTCTGGTTCGATTTCAGTAAGATACCCTCTGCGGCCGAGGTTCACCGCTAGTATCGGGGTCTGAGGATTCGGCATCTCTTGAATCGCCTTCAACACCGTGCCGTCACCGCCAAGAGTAATCAAAAGATCCACTTTCATCCGGTTGAGGGGTCTGCCACCTACGAGCCTCGCGGTCCGGGAGAGTTCTGCTTCCGGGACGGGTGTAAGCCCGGAATCCGTAATGACTCGGAAGGTCCTCCGAGCCGTAGCCAGCGCTTCCTTCGACTGCGTCTTGGCCACGATTCCAACTATCTTCGTCATAAGAGTCCCGTTTGTCTCAGCATCAGGTGATCTGATCGCTTGAAAAGAATTCGCCTATCCTCTCTTTCGCGGGAAGTCTTTTAGATGGACTCTTAGGCGACTAGTTTTCGAGCCAGAATTTCATGAGCAAGCCTGTCTACGTCGGCGAACTAAAGATCGGCCAATATGTGATCATTGACGGCGAGCCCTGCCGCATTGTCGATTTTGAAAAATCTAAGCCAGGCAAGCACGGATCAGCCAAGGCTCGGATCACTGCAATCAGCGCCTTCACTGGACAGAAAAAGACGCTTCTCAGCCCAGTCGATGGCAGAACGGAAGTTCCGATGATCGATAAAAGAACCGCCCAGATTATTTCCATCTCTGGGAATACCGTCCAGATGATGGACATGGAGACCTACGCCACTCTTGAGAGTCCCATGCCTGACGATGCCGAACTCAAGGCCTCTCTGGCCGCCGGCGTCGAGGTCGAGTACTGGGACGTTCTCGGGCGTAAGATGATTGTTCGTAGAAAGGGCTGACTCCCCTTCTCCGCGCGAGGACCCGCACCCGTTAAGCATGTCAAACTGCGTCCAGGGATGACTCTGGATGCTCTAGCCCGCGAGATGAAGGGAACTCATGTGCTAGGAGCAGGGCGGATAGGCGAGGCAGTCGAGGTCGTTTCAGAGATGTTTCGAGACCGCTCCTTCACAAATTTCCTAACGATTGCAGGTCCCATGGTGCCCGCGGGCTTCCGACTACTATTCGGGGACTTGATTGACCGGGGCTTCTTGGATGCAATCGTAACGACAGGGGCAAATTTGACTCACGATGTGATTGAAAGTCTCGGATTGCATCATTACCAAGGCAGCTTTCAAGTCGACGATCGAAAACTGATCAAGCGCGGTTATAGCAGGATCGCAGACATTTTCGTCAAGGAGTCATCTTTCGAGAAACTCGATAAGACAGTAAGAAAATTCTTGCGGAGGATTCCGATCGAAGACCGCCGTAACTTAGCGTTCTCTGAACTGTTATTCAAACTTGGTCAGATGGTTAAGGATCAAGACTCAATCCTCCACAAGGGAGCATTCAGAAACGTGAAAATATTCTCGCCTGGACTGCTGGACTCGATACTTGGACTCAGTCTCTGGAGCTTTGCGCAGACCGAGACGTTACAACTGAACCCATTCAGCGATGTTACAAAAATGGTGAACATGGCGATGGACGCCGACAAGATCGGCGTGCTAATTCTAGGCGGCGGCGTTCCCAAACATCATACTCTGCTCGCGAGCGTTCTCCGCGAAGGTGTAGATCGGGCCGTCCAAATAACCTCGGACCATCCCGAACCGGGCGGGTTGAGTGGAGCCCCCTTAGCGGAGTCGATAAGCTGGCGAAAGATAAGGAAGGGCGGAAAATTTGTAGACATTTACGGTGATGCGACCATCTGTCTTCCGTTGATCATTGGAGCCGTGCTGGACAGGGTTAAGAAGCGGGATCGGAAGCTAATAGAATAGGATGGAAGCGGTAGGGCGGTCGCTCACCGACGCAGTCCGGAAAATGCTCCGGATGCCGAACGTTGACGAGAAAGCGATCAAGGAACTCGTCAAAGACCTTCAACGAACGCTACTACAAGCCGATGTCAACGTTGAGCTAGTTCTACAGCTTTCGAAGGCGGTCGAGGAACGCTCCCTCAACGAAAAACTGCCCCCGGGAATAACTCGTCGAGAACACGTTGTCAAAGTTCTCTACGATGAGATGACCAGGTTTGTGGGCCAAGAACCCGCTAAAGCAGAGGTCCAACCTGGGACCTTCAGGAAAATCATGCTCGTCGGGATCCAGGGAACTGGAAAAACGACGAGCTCCGTAAAACTCGCGCGCTTCTACAGCAAACGGGGACTAAGGGTCGGCCTCGTCTGCGCTGATACCTACCGTCCGGGTGCCTACGAACAGCTAGTTCAGCTGGCTGCCAAGGCCGAGATTCCGGTTTACGGAGAACCTGGAAAGAAGAAGCCGGAAGATATCGCGAAACACGGCCTCGATCATTTCCGGAAGGAAAAATCTGACCTCGTAATTATCGACACGGCAGGACGGCACCGGAACGAGAAGGATCTGATGGACGAAATGCGGCGAATAGCCAGCTCAGTTCAACCGGACGAAATAGTACTCGCGATTGATGCGACAATTGGTCAGCAAGCCATCCTTCAGGCTAGGGCCTTCCACGAGGCGACTCCGATAGGCTCGGTTCTACTGACCAAGATGGATGGGTCGGCTAAGGGAGGCGGCGCTCTCTCGGCAGTAGTCGCTACTGGATCCAAAGTCAAATTCATTGGATCGGGTGAACGGGTTGAGGATCTGGAGCTTTTCGTCCCAACTGACTTCGCGGGTCGATTGTTGGGAATGGGGGACCTGAATGCTCTCCTGGAGAAAGTGAAGGAGGCAGAGGTCAAGGTTCCTGAAGCCAAGGTTCGTCAGTTCATGGAAGGACGGTTTAGCCTCAAGGACATGTTTGACCAGATGGAAAACCTGCGAAAGATGGGTCCCTTGCGTAAAGTCTTGCAAATGATTCCCGGCGCAGGAAACCTGCCTGAGGAACAGCTGGGCGTCGCTGAGGAGAAGATGAGGGCGTGGCGTGTCATAATTCAGTCAATGACAAAGAAAGAGGTTGATGAGCCGCGACTGGTCGATAGTTCTCGAGCCAGAAGAATTGCGAGGGGCTCAGGGCGATCTGAACGAGAGGTTCGTGAACTCGTCAATCAGTATTTTACGATGCGTAAGTTGATGAAACAAATGAAGCGGCGCGGACCCATGATGAAGGGAATGCCGTTTATGAAAAAATAGCCTAGTCGCCCGGCTTCTGACGAGTTGGGTCTCGGCCGTTCTTGTGTTCTATCCTGTCCTTAAGTTTCTCTTCTTCTTTCTCGACGTGTTCGAGTCCTAGCTTTATTGCGCTTCCAAACAGAGGTCCGAACGTGAAGGTGATTGCTGAGATGGCTGCGCCTATCGAAACGAACGCCATGACCGCCGCAAATATCTTCCCCGCGTCTGTTGCAGGGGTTGCAGCAGGGCCTTCGGCCGTTGCAATCAGCGCCATGAAATAGAACGAATTGACCAGTCCCCATCCTTCCAAGAGCATCAGACCGAGCGTGCCTGCCGCCATGACGCCGGCTAGAACTAGGACCGCATAGAACGCCCTTCTAGTGAAAGGAGAGAGCCGGTGATATATGATCCTGTAGAGTCTACCGCCCAACGCAGGTCTTCGATCGCTAGGCTGTCGGTAGACAGATTAGGCCTTCGCTACTTTGGGCCCTAAAGAAAAGGTTAACCTATCAGAACCAAGCTCTGACCTCTGAAGCGAATGGGGCTCCCGAAGCCTGTCGTCCAGCAACTCCTAGGTGAGAGCAAAGACCACGAATGCCCCGGTGCGCCAGATATCTGTGTGAGGGTCATGGCGATCGCCAACCTTCCGGATACTTTCGGCGAGTACCAGGTAGTTGCATTCTGGAACAACTTTGATAGAAAAGAGCACGCCGCTCTCATTCATGGAGATATTTTCGAGAAGGAGGATGTTCCGGTTAGACTCCACTCGGAGTGCCTTACGGGGGATACGCTCGGTTCGCTAAGGTGCGATTGCCGCGATCAGCTTCACGAGTCGATGAGGCAGATAGCGAAGATGGATCGGGGGATTGTCCTATACATGAGACAAGAGGGGCGCGGTATCGGATTCATCAATAAGATCAGAGCATATCAGCTGCAAGACGAGGGCTACGACACTTTCAAGGCGAACGAATTGCTTGGATTCAAGAGGGATGAACGAGATTATGATTTGGCGGCGCACATGCTGAGATCGCTCCACGTTGGTTCGATTAAGCTGATGACAAATAATCCGGCGAAGATCAAGGATCTTCAGCTGCACGGGATCAAAATAACGGGACGGATCCCGGTAATTGTGCCTCCGAACAAGTACGACAAGTTCTATCTTGAGACCAAGAAGAGAGCGGGCCATCTTCTCGACAAGAATGAGCCGGAAGAGATCCTAGAGCAGTATGACGACGTAGACAATCATCACTGGGAACAAGCCGAGTAATTTTTCAGGCGCGCTTTATCCTAGCTCGGGTTTGCCGTTTCCTTGATCTTAAGCTCGTCCTAGCGTCGTTGAGGTCGAGCCTCATTTCCCATGTGCGGTAGAATCCGGATTTCTTGTAAACGGTCCGGCCCATCTCGCTGGCGTGAAGCATTAGCCGTCCATAGCCATGGTTTCTGCTCCATTCGATTGCTTTGCCGACTACCATTGATGCTACGCCTTGCCGGCGGAAGTCTGGGTCGGTGTACATTGAAAGGAGGTAGGGTTGGAGTGTCTTGGTCCGCTTGGGGTTTGGCTGGATTGGTTGGAGCCAGAGGCATCCTCCTCCAGCAATTGTCCCTCTCCTATTCTCTACCAACCATCCCATTAGTTGATGGTTTCTCATTCGAGTTTCAGCCCATCGTCTGTACGTCTTGTCAGCCTTACGATGGCGAGCTGGGTCTTTCACGCCGAGGTCCATCCACATGGCTCGGCGCTGTTGAACGAGTGTGTCGAGGTCTCCAAGCGTCGCTGGACGGACCATCAGCTTCTCGGTTGAGGGTAGCCTCTTGCCTCTGGTGCGCCCCAACCGATTGTTGCTCAGTTTAGTTTCTTCGCTTCGAACTTATTTCCATACTTGTCAACGAAGGCGAGTTCTGAAAGGGGCTTTCTATTCTTCTTCCCGAGAATCTTTTTGACGGGATACCCGAACCCTACCACTACCGTCGGCTTGAGTTCGTCGGGGATAGCGAAGTCCTTTCTCATCCTCTCCTCCTTGAATCCAGTGTAGAGTCCGGAGATGACTCCCTGGTCCCAAGCGGCTAGCTGGATGTTCTGAATTGCCCTCCCCGAGTCTATCAGATGGAAGCCCAGCTTAGGATCAGCAAGTACAATTACTGCAAAGTTTGCTCCTGCAACCCATCCGCCGGAGGTGCTGTCTTCGGCGAGTCTCTTGATCGCCTCTCGCTCCTGGACCAGGATGAATCTCCACTCCTGCTTGTTTAGGCCGGTCCCGCTGGCGCGAGCGGCCTCAAGCACTTTCAATTTCACATCAGCAGGTACTTTTTTCGCTTCGAACTGACGAATGTCTAGTTTACTCATTATCGTTTTCTGAGTATCCAACTGTCTTGAGCCTCACCCGTACGCTGAAAACAATACCAATCTTAAAGAATTCCTTCGGGTCCGAAGCCTCGCTATTCGGAGTTTGAGAGTGTTGGCGCAGTCGGCAGTTAGTCAGACAACAATTCCTGAGCAGAAGCTCAAGGAGTTTTGTAACGCTGTATGGATGAAGCTCGGAGTACCTGAGAAAGATGCGAGGGTAACAACTGACGTGCTCGTTCTCGCGGATCTTCGCGGGGTCGATTCTCACGGAGTGGCTCGTCTTCCGCGATATTATGCTGACTTGAAGAACGGTTGGACAAAACCAACCGACCAGAGTAGGATCGTCAGAGAAACGAAGGCTGTGGCGATGATCGACGGTGGCCAGAGTCTCGGCCAGGTCGTCGGACGTAAAGGAATGGAGCTTGCGATCAAGAAGGCGAAGGAGACCGCCGTCGGCATTGTCTCAGTCCGCAACTCCCACCATTATGGTATAGCCGGGTATTACAGTCTAATGGCATTGGAACATGATCTTATCGGGGTGAGCATGACCAATGCTGCTCCGCTTGTGGTTCCTACTTTCGGCAGAACTGCGATATTGGGAACTAACCCGATCAGTCTGACAGCGCCTGCCCTGCATGAGAAGTCGTTCGTTTTGGACATGGCCACTTCTGTGGTTCCCCGTGGTAAGTTGGAGGTTTATGATCGTCTGAAGAAGACTATGCCGTTGGGCTGGGCTGTTGACACTACGGGTAGAGGCACTTCTGATCCTCACATCGTCCTGGACGCACTGTCTAAACGGCTCGGCGGTGGAATCCTTCCGCTCGGGGGCGAGGGAGAGGAACACTCCGGGCATAAGGGCTACGGGCTGGCGTTGATGGTCGATGTTCTCTGCGGGGTCCTGAGCGGCTCTGCGACAGGTCTGGGTGTAGATGTTGACAAGGCCAAACCGAATGTAGGACACTTCTTCATGGCTATTGATCCTGGCGCGTTTCGTCCCTTGGAAGAGTTCAAGCGGGACATGGATCGTCTCGCGCGAGAGCTGAAGGATTCGCCGAAAGCCCAAGGCCAGAACCGGATCTACATCCATGGTGAGAAGAGCTTTGCAAGAATGGAAAAGTTCAGGCGTGAAGGGATACCGCTGGCAGCCCCTGTGGTTGAATCGATGAAGAAGGTAGGCGGCGAGATCGGTGTTCCTTGGCCAGTTTAGGCCCTCCTTTCAATGCATAATGTCGATATAGCATTAGCCCGATAGGCTACTCGGGGGCCCGGGGATGGAGTCATGGGATATTGCTATTATTGGAGGTGGAATTCTCGGCACGTCCGTCTCCTACTGGATCGGAAACCAGTACAAGGCACGAATAGCTGTTCTTGAAAAGGAAGCGGACGTAGCAGTTCACACCTCGCGCCGGAATACGGGAGTCGTCCATCGTCCGTTCTACCTCGACCCAGTCAAGCGCCGAGTCTTTGCGAGGTCCTCGCAGACCGCTTACGGCATGTGGAGATCCTACGCAAGAGCGAAGAATCTGCCCTGGGCTCCGGTCACGACCCTTGAAGTTGCGACACGGCCTGACGACGTCAAGCGGATTGAGAAGTACCATCACTGGGGCTTAGAGAATGGGATGGGCGAGGACGAGCTGGAAATCCTCTCGCCCGAAGGGGTTCGAAATATCGAGCCGCATGTACGGGGGTACGGCGCGATCTGGTCAAAGACAGACACTGCAGTGGACTATCGAGCCTTCACAAGGTCGATTCGAACGGACGCGGAGGGTGAGGGCGTCCGGTTTCTCACCGGATTCGAAGTTTCCTCGATAAAGAGAACCGAGGACCTGCTCGAGATCTCCCCGAAGAACGCCGGAGAAAGTATTCGGACAAAGTTCCTGATCAACTGTGCCGGAGGAAGCTCGCTACGAATCGCTCACATGCTCGGACTGGGAAGTGACTATTGCGACCTCAACTTTCGAGGCGAATACTGGGAGATCGGGAAAGACTGGAGCAATCTCGCAACAAGGAACATCTACACTGTCGCTCAGCATCCCGAACTTCCTTTCTTGGACCCTCACTGGATCGTAAGGGCTGATGGCAGACGCGAGATCGGACCAAACGCTGTGCCGGTGGCTGGACCCTACACTTACCGGGGATTCTTCACTAGCCCCGGGCAAGCAATCAGAAAAGTGTTCGAGCAGCCGGTAGCGAACAAGCTCGCTCTCATCTACAACAGAGACTTTCTCGAACTCGCCGGGCAAGAATGGCTCTCTTCGATTTCTAAGGGCGAGATGGCGAAGAGGGCTCAAGAGTTCATCCCCGAATTGAAAGTGGAGTATCTAGTGAAGCGTGGGATCGCAGGAGTGAGAGCGCAGGTCATAGATAGGAAGGGCAACTTCTTGAAAGAAGCGATCGAGTTCGAGGGACCATTATCCTACCACATCACCAATTATAATTCGCCTGGCGCGACTGGGTCACCAGCGTTCGCCGCCTTCGTGGTCGGCCGGTTAGGTGAGAAGGGCCACTTTGATCATCTGACCCGACAATCTTCGAAGGGTAATGGTATCTGGGAGTTCGAAGCTATCAAGGATCAGATCAGTTCATCTTGATGCTTGACGGAATGCGCAGTCGAAAGGTGGCTCTAACGTTGAATGGTGAACGCGAATTGGTTGTTGTGGGACGTGGTGACGGTAACCGTGTAAGTGTTCCCCGGCTGAAACGTGAACGGCGTGCCTGACCATGCACAGTATGTGGAGGGCGGGTATGGCATGCCCATGGCTGCTGAAACTAGCTGGCCGGGGAGGTATGGTCCTTTCGACCAGCCGCTGGTCTTTGCGCACGTGTTTCCGTTAAGGTCCTGAATATAGTAGCCGACGAGATTTACGTTTGCAGTGCCGATGTTCCTCAAGTAGAGGGTGACATTATTGTTCGCTGGATTGTACGCTGCGTATTCGAGGGCGAGAGTCTCTCTTCCGTTGGCCGGGGGTGGGAGGATGCTTCCGAATACTCCTGTGGACCAGGTGAAAATTATGACCGACATGACAACGACTATGACAACGAGTAGAAGGGCGGCAATTATGGTCTCTACTCCCTTCCGGTTCCATCGTCTAGGGCGCAAATCGAATTCCCGGCTCTGAATAGGATTGCCGGCTCGTTCCTGAAGCGTATGTCGTCACTGGCCGCGGAGACTCGAAGTAACAAGGCAAAGCGCTAAGGCAACGCGGTCAAGCCAAAGGTCCTGGATTAGACCTGATAACTGCTCTCATTAACGCTGTTAGTTCGCGTTTTGAGCCACAATTCTCAAAACCTTCTCCGTGAGAACGATGGTTCATGTTAGGGTTCGGGGAGAGCTTCCTAGCTTGGACAGCCGCGACACTCCTGCCAGCGCTTGCAGGTCTGATCGTAATTGTCGGAGCGAACAAATTCGTCGGAGGAAAATACCTTTCAGCCTTCGCATTAGGAATCTTTCTGTGGTTCTTCGTCGACACTATCAGCGGTTCAGCCACGCTCGATGTTAACAGTGGGTTCGGTGGAGGTCTGGCTCAGCTCGCGGTCGTAATCCTTTTTGTGGTTGGAGTATTGATTTTCTTCTCGATCGACCAGAATCGCAACATATTCTCCGCAGAGTCCGCGATTGGAAAATATGGCATAGTCATACCCTTTCTCGTCGCAGCTGCTGTCGGCATCCACGGTCTCGGTGAAGGCTGGGACTTCGGCCAGACAGCTTACGCCACCACCAGCACAAACTTGCTCAACGCGTTCGGCGGTCTCATGGCTGGCGTCGCATACGTGCTTCACAAGGCTCTGGAACCTATGATGATAGGTGCATGTTATGCCGTGTATACGAAAGGCGAAGTGAGAAGCATGCCCCGACGGATTCTAGACATATTGCTATTGGGAATCACTTTCGCCTTTACCTCGCTTGTCGGAGCCGCAGCAGGTTACTACGTATCGTTCGACACAACCTACTTCTTTGCATTGGGAACTGGCACTTCCATCTATGTTGCGATGAGGCTTGCGGGACCTCTGTTCGCTCAGGGCCAAACCATTAGATCCAAAGACTCAGTAGCGATCGCTGTAGCTCTGGTACTTGGATTCATTACTATCTACTTCGCTGCATTGTTTCATTCTTGATTAGAAGGAGATTTTTCAAGCACATGACTTAACTTGTAGATCGATTTTCTTCCTAATCGAAGAGTGGCTAATGAGATCATCTGGACGACGCGTCTTGAGGGCACTAGAACGAAGACTATTGCGTGGGTCAGAAGTGGTAGGTAGAGGTCACTTGGTCCGGAGACCGTCACGGCGTATGCTCGCCACAATCGTCGTTATCATCGGCGTGACCGGATTCTTTACGGGGGCTTATGCATTCCACCTATTCGGAAGCACAAGCTGCTGGGTTCGCCCGAGTGGTGCTCCTAACACTGCTGTATTCACGGTTGTTATGGCCGACGAAGGCCAGAACATTGGGTATAATGGCAGCCAGGCACATGGCGTCTCGTCCACAAATCCATGGCCGGTCATGAATGTCACGTTCAACGAGACCGTAATTATTCACGTCATAAACAATGATAGTCAAGCTCACGGTTTCACAGTAACTCACTACTTCGACCAAGGGATTAACAAACAAGCAGGTCTAGCTCCGGGCAAATGCTACGATGTTACATTCACCGCTAACGTCCTAGGTAGCTTCGCTGTAAAGTGCAACATCTTTTGCACTATTCATTTCCCGGACATGCAGTATGGAGAGCTAAACGTAAATCCCTGACGATTTCATGTAATGTCAAGTTGACAACGTTCTCGACGGACGCAGTCATTCATGTGCTACTGGTCGCATTTTCATTCCTGGTTCTCTCGATTTCAATACTCGCCTACGGTGAACGTAGAAGCACAAGATACCTCTCCCTGAGCCTAGCGTTCACCTTCCTGACCCTAAGCCAAATCGTGGAACTTGTAGAGACGCTATTTCTTTCGAGCCAATTGATTCTAATCCCCGCTACGGGAATACATCTCTCCCATTTTTTCGACTTCCTGATGCTGTCCAGCTTCAGCTTGGCACTGCTGACTCGACCGGGTGAGAACCTTGGCAGTGGAAAGTAGTAAGATCAGGATCAGACTTCTCGTATCGCTGCTGCCAGGACTACACCTCCGGGAGCTTCAGCGGATTATCGGCATGTCATTCAACTCGACAAGATATCACGTTGACAAGTTGACGGCATCGGGCGAGATACTTAGAATCGAAGAGGGAGGCTTTTCCAGACTCTACCCGGTCGGAACTAGCGACGCTGACAAAGCATTGTTCTCCGCGATCAGGCGGCCGACTGACCGAGAGATTCTTGCTGCCATGATCAAAACCAGAAGGGTCTCTCACCGGGAATTGTCCACGCTAACCGGGTTTGCAAAGTCGACGTTAAGCGAGCACTTAGGACGGCTTGTTGAAATCGGTGCAATCGTTCGCCGGACGAGTAGCGAAAGTATGGCTGAATATGAGTTGGCGGACCCGGCTCGGATCGAGGCTTTGATTAACGTCCAGAATCTGACGCTAGTGAGGAAAGCAACTGATAGATTCATAGACTTGTGGGACTTCTAGATACAAGGGTTCGGCCTCGAAGTCTCCTTCTAAGAATACCAGAGTCGTCATCGTCATCCTCACCCTGACGATATGCCTCTCTCTCACACTACAGGCACCATACGACAATAGGCCTCAACATGCGATAGATCCTCCGCGCCTGACATTCCAGGCAGATCCTTCTCCTCCGATTACAGATTATGCCATTCCTACTCCGAAAGCTGTCCCTAACGCGATAATTGCAGGCGCTAACAACCACACGTTTTGGTTTACAGAATTCGGTGCGGGCAAGATAGGTGAACTTAGCGCAGGGGGGAACTTCACGGAATATCCGATTAATGAGAGCGGTGCGATGCCCGCAACTCTAGCTCTGGATAGAAACGGTCTCATCTGGTTCGCGGATCAGAATCAGAATTCGCCGAGCATCTGGTCTTTCAACGTGACAAGCAAGGTCTTCCAGCGTCTCTCAACTCACTCCTCTCCCTCTGACCCGATTTTTGTGCTAGCCGATCCCACAACGAACAATGTATGGTTCACCGATTACTATGGCAACTATCTCGGCGAAATCGTCCATCCCACCCATATCATGAACAAGTTTACTCTACCAATCGCCAACTCCTACCCTGTCGAAATCGCAAAACAGAACGGAACATCATACCTGTGGATCACGGAAGAGACCGGCAACATCGCCAGGTTCGACATGAATACCGACGCGTTCCAGCAGTTTACTCCCTCCCTTCCCCTGATCTACCCCGTCGGGATAGTGGCAGACAAGACCGGTAACGTCTGGGTCTCGGAGCATGGCGGCAGCTCAGTCGCGGAGTTCATTCCATCCAATTCTACATGGAGAAAGTATCCAACATCTCAAGCGATGTCAAGTCCCGGCACAGGTGTAGCAACACTCACGATGGACAGCCAAGGAAGATTATGGTTTGCAGAGCACTACTCTAACAGAATCGGACGGTTGGACCCGTCAACCGGTATTATGGACGAGTTCTCTCTCCCTGTTCCAGGCGCTTATTCGCTTCTCGACACGGTCGACGCCAGGGGAAACTTCTGGTTCACGGAGGCAACTTCGAACGAGATCGGAATGATCCCGGGAAATGCCACTGTGCCTGTCACTGCGCAACTGCTGGGAGCGTCCAGCCTTTCTGTGACGGCTGGACATTCAACTAGCGCCGTCTTCGTTGTTACAAACCACAATTCAAGCACGATTACATTGAACCTCAATGTGACCAGTTTCTTCACAACAAACTACTATACGACTAGGTCGGAGGTTTCACTTTCCACTTACAAGCTGACCCTGGGCCCAGACCAAAGCAGCGACGTTAATGCCACGGTCACTCCTGATTTCAGTCTCGGGTCAGGCGTCTATACGGTGGGAGTGGTCGCGACTTTCGGTAATGTTTCATCCATTGGAACATTCTTCCTTAGGGTTGATTCCAATCTCCTTTACCAGTTCGAAACGTTGCTTCCTTGGATTCTCCTCGCATCGGCGGCTATCATCGTAGTAACCTTCCTGGTCATAAGACGTCGGAGGTCTTCTAGCCTATCAAACGCTTCAAAACCCTCTCCAAAGGTGGCCCCGGCCGTAGCTGTCCTCGCCCTGTTCGTTGTGCTAGTCCAGGGCACTGGTCAAGCATGGGGTAAGTGCCCGGGGCTTCCGGCTCCGCCTGGGGGGCCCGACCCTTATGGCATAGCCCTAGACATTGGCTCCATTGCGTTCTTTGCCGTCATTGCGTATTTCTTGATTCGCAGCAGACTAAAAGCTCAGAGTCCACCCTGAAGGGGACCCTGCTAGCGCCTAGGATCCTGCCCGACAACTAGTGCGGGCACAGTTTCTTGAACTGGAAGGAGCCCGCGAAATTGGACAGAACAAGCCCAGATCGCAAATCGAAGCCCGGGTATTGACCTCTGCGATCATGGCCGTTGACCGGGCCGCTGATCTGCACGATCAGAAAACTGCTCGACTCGTTGAATTTGCGGAAATGGTAGGGATCTAAGGCGAGAACGGGTTCAACAGGCGAGACCCCTCTCCGAAATTCTCTGGAGCGTGATCACCCGCAACACAAGAGTGCTGTTTGGAAAAACCCAGTCTAGGATTCGCCCAGAACCGGTCCCGATTCGTAATCTGGAGTTCAAAGAGAAGTCTTGTGTCGCGGGAATAATTTTGTTTTTGATCAGTCCAAGCGTGTTCCCTATCGTCGGTAGGGCCCTTTCACGCTTAGGAAACGGGCTAACGCAGGCAGTTTTGGGCCCGTCCCTCCAGCCCTCTACGTGTTCTCTTGCAGTCATTGTGGACCGAGGTAGTCTAGAAGTGTGCCCTTCTTCTTCGTCGTCGCTCTCCGTACGCCTCTATTCTTGATAATCGCCAAGTTTCGATGCATCTGCTCCTCCTTCCGTCTGCTAGTCCAGTAGTAAGCCTCGTCCACAGTTCCTTCTGTCATTAGGACTGTTGTCTTCCCGGGCCGCGTACGGCCCGTTCTTCCACGACGCTGAATCATTCGGATCTCTGACGGAACAGCCTCGTAGAAGATCACGTGATCCACGTCAGGCACGTGGAGTCCTTCTTCACCAATACTGGTCGTCACTAGAACGTTGTATTTGCCGTCTATGAAATCCTCGAGAATCTGCATCTGTTCGCTCTGGTTCATCCCAGGATTCTCGTCGCTTCTACTAGCTTGGCCCACGAATCGGACCGCTTGAACCTTCTCGATCCTGTTCAGACTATCCGCAATGCTTTCGACCGTGTCTCGAAACTGGGTAAAGACTATGATCTTCGCGTCGGCATTCGACTTTAAGTCATTAGAAACTAGTTCTCGAAGCTTCGACTCTTTCGGGTGCGGAGTCTTCTCGAGGGAAGCCACGAGCTTTTGTGCCTCGATAATTTGGGGGTCGCGAGCTAGTCCGCGGGCTGATTTTGTTCTTGCGTGTTCTAGCTTCGTGAGGAACCGGTTTGCGCCGTAGGCTCCCTGTGTCTCCAGCAGGTCAATCGCATGCGTAAGGGACATCGCTTGGGACTGTAACTGAACCGCGCCGTAAAGCGCCCCCGCTCCTCCTCTCCGCAGACTGTTGTGCAGTTTTTCCCCCAGCTCTAGAAGCATTCGTTTGCCGATTTTGACACCCTGTGGAAGCTGGTGCATTGTTCGAAGCTTGTTCAGCCTCACTTCTAACGCAGAGCGCAGGATCTTAGAGGCATCCTTGTAGTCTCCCGGAAGGGGCAAGCGCTCCCATCTGACTTCCACCTCATTTACGTATTCAGCGACATCGGAGTCTTCTTCTGTACGTGTCTCTACATTTGCTATGGCTAGTTTCTCGCAGATTTCTTGGACACGTGTCTTCTTGGCGCTGGGGGACGCGGTTAGACCCAGTATCAGTGGTTCGACTGCTTGCGACCTGTACGCTTGGGCGACATCGGAATATGCGTAGTCGCGGACGCACCTGTGCGCTTCATCAAATACTATCAGCGATACGTTGCGCAGGTCGTAGCGTCCGGCTGAAACATCGTTTCTGATCACTTCAGGGGTGGCAAAAACTAGCTTGGCACTTTCAAATTCCGACGCTCGGGTCGGCGGCGGGACTTCACCAGTCAGAAAAACAGACTTTGCGTTCTTGTCCGGATAATGTTTTTCGAAGAATCCAGCATGCTGGAGGACGAGCGGTCTCGTCGGTGCGAGAACGAGCGCCTTGCTCTCAGGGAATTTGGAGAGACGATCAACCGCAACCAGAAGAGCGACAATTGTCTTGCCGAGACCCGTGGGCAGAACCACTAGCGTATTGGCTTGAAGAGCAGAGTTGGCGATTGCTCTTTGGTATTCTCTAGCCTCAATGCCCACTGGGCTCAGAATGTGCATGTGTTGCTTTGTCCTATTGGCTAACGGGGTCCGGGTCCGTAGTCAAGCGGGGCGTGGCGCAAGAGGAAGAAATGTCTTCGCCCATACTTTGTCATCAGGAAAATGCTGACCAGCCATGAGCTGATCGCGGCCCCTTCCACGACCATTCTAACGGGCCGGTCGAAGAAGAGGAATCCTGTAAAGCCGAAAAGGATTCCGAGAAGAGCTAGGAACTGATACCTGTCGACAAAATGGAAGTCGCTGAGTCCAGCCTTCAGAGAAGTGGCTATGGTCAGCATGTATAGTATTAGCGCGCCTCCGGCGACTATGCCGAAGGATAAGATGTTCCAGTAGGGTAGTCTCAAGATTAGTAGACCTATCTCGTCAGCGATGAGCCCAATGCCGATCCCCATCACGAGACCACTATCCCATCGGGTTCTCGCGTCTGCCGCGATAAGCATAACTCCGACCGCCACGGCAAGCAGCAAGAATCCGTAGTACATGTGGTGAAACCGGAATCCTTCAACTCGGAAAACCGGACAGTGTGAAGTGCATACGGACTCTAGAGTCACGAATAGCCTCGCGATCCCGGCGGCCACAGTGTAGCCTAGCGAGATGAAGAAGAGGCCGACAGGCCCAAGGAAAGTCCCCACTCGCTGCATTCAAGATCAACTCTTCAACATCAATCTCTTTAAGCTATCCGGTATCAATTTTAGGCCGGTTCCCTCCGGGAAGAAAATTTCATTTACAAGATGAGCAAAAGCACAGTTTCAAAGGATGAGTGGCATACCGCTCTTAACGTCTCAACGAAAATGTCCGTGACGATGGGGTTCTTGCAATGAAGTGGAAACAGCTCGTACACAACGGTGTAGCCTTTCCTCCGCTCTACGAGCCGAAGGGACTCCATATTGTCGTAAGAGGAGAAACGGTTCAGTTGTCACCCGAAGCTGAGGAGCTCGCCTACGCATGGGGAAAGAAACGGACAACACCCTACGTACAAGACTCAGTGTTTCAGACAAACTTCCTCTCGGACTTCTCGAAGCTCCTCCCGCCAAAGTTCTCCAACGCGAAAACCTCGGGCATCGATTTCACCTCGATCTACGAGTATCAGCAGAAGGAGGAGCTGCTCAAGGGCGACAAGGAGCTAAAAAAGAAGGTTGCAGCTCAACGAAAGGAGCAGCGGCTCAAGCTGAAGGAGAAATATGGCTACGCCCTCATCGACGGAACAAAGACCGAATTTGCCAACTACATGGTCGAGCCGCCGAGCATATTCATGGGACGGGGCAGCCACCCGATGCGGGGCCGCTGGAAACCCAGAATCTTCCCAGAGGACATCGTCCTCAACCTCTCAGAAGACGCGCCAATTCCTCCACCCCCAGTTCCGGGGAAATGGAAATCCATCGCTCATGATCACGATTCGATATGGCTAGCGTACTGGGTGGACAAGCTCAGCCAAGTCCGCAAATACGTTTGGCCCTCCGATGTCTCCGATCTACGCCAAGAACGTGACAAGATGAAATACGAAAATGCAAAGAAACTCCGACGCAAACTCGCAGATGTCAGGCTCTTCGTTGAAAAAAATCTCAGCTCATCGGACACGAAGGTGCGCAAGCTGGCTACCGTCTGCTATCTCATCGACAACTTGGCTATGAGGGTAGGAGATGAGAAGGAAGAAGACGAGGCCGACACGGTGGGCGCCTCAACACTAAGAGTCGAACATGTCAAGTTCCTCCCCAAAGGGGTAGAATTCGACTTCCTCGGAAAGGATAGCGTAAGATGGGAAAAAACACTACAACTAGACGGAGTTGAAAGTCCTATCAGACGAAACCTGCAAGAATTTACTTCGGGGAAGAAGCCTGAGGATCTCGTGTTCGACGGAATCGCCTCCGAGCAGGTCAATAGATTCTTTGGAAAGGCAATGCGCGGACTAACAGCCAAAGTCTTTCGAACACACCACGCCACGGAAACAGTTCAGACCTATCTCGGGAAGCATAGCGCATTCAAACCTAACGATCCATCCTTCTTCAAACTCTACCAAGCGAGAGTGGCGAATCTTGAAGCAGCGATCAGATGCAATCATAAGCGGACCCCTCCGAAGACGTGGCAGAGCAGCCTCGAAAAGAAACAGCAGCGTCTAAGTGAGCTTAAGACTCGAGAAACGAAGACCGAGAAGCAAAAGGAACGTCTAGACGAGAGGAGAAAGAAGCTGGAGCTTGATGTCAAACTCCAACAGCGGACACGAGACTATAACCTGAACACTTCACTACGAAACTACATTGATCCGAGAGTCTACAAGAACTGGGCCACTAAGGCTGAGTATGACTGGGCAAGCATCTACCCAAAGACCCTTCAACGGAAGTTTCTCTGGGCAACAAAGTCGCGAGCCCAAGCATAGCCAAGGACTGTTCTTCCTGTCAAAACGGTGATCTGGTCATTTCTATAATCTTGCCGAACTCTTCGAGTGAACCAGAGTAGTTGGCATCGGCACCTAACCAGACCTGGCGTTTGCTGGAGATAGTGCTCTTTGCTTCCGGCACCGACATTCCTGTCGCGACTAGGTAAGCAGCGGCGCATGTCGGGCTCAGACCAAACCCCTTGGTGCAATGAAGGACTACCTTCTTTCCCGAATCGATATTGTCTCCGATCACGCCAGAAACCACCTTGAGACGACTCAACGGTACCGGCTGTCTCGTCTCGTCTATCATCGGAGTCCTCTCATCGTAAGCAATGCCGAGTTCTCTGCACCACGATCTTTCTTCCGGGCTGCTGGTTAGGTCCATTATCACTAGTCCTAACTCATGCTGACGTTTGAGCTCGATTAGGTCGTTCCTTGATGGGGAGGCTCCGATCCAGAGCCTGTCAGGGATGATCTCCGTAAAGTCCAATTCATCCGCATCGTTGATTTCCATGAGTTATTAGGGTGACGCAATAGGAGAAAGTTCGATGAGATCCAATAGGCTGAGTCTTCTCCTGGGCACGGACGTGGTCGATAAGTCGAACATCGAGAAGCTCGCAAAGCTCTCAACCGTCCACATGCTCTCAAACATTCCAGAAGACCAGCTAGCGGAGATCTTGCCAGAGATCGATGTTCTTCTCCTCTTCTCATGGCCAAAGCAGTTGACCCCAGATAATCTAGGGAAGATGACCCGACTAAGATTCGTTCAAAGCATTCTCGCGGGGGTCAATCACATCCCATTCGCCTACCTTAACAAACAGATCGTAGTTAGCAGCAACGCCGGTGCTTACTCGGACGAAGTCGCGGAATATGTCTGGGCTCTCCTACTCTCGGCAGCAAAAAGAATAGTAGAACTTGATGTGTCATTGCGAGAGGAGAAGTGGACGCTAAGACGGACCCTCGACGAGGGAACGGAAGTTATGATTCTAAGGAATAAGGTCCTCGGAATACTAGGATTCGGAGGAATCGGAAACTCAGTCGCCAAATTAGCACGTGGCCTTGCGATGCACGTCTACGCCTACTCGCGCAAACCCAAACGTGTCCGGGGGACCAGAATCTTCAGCGGCGACAAGGGACTTGAGCGCGTCTTGAGGGCCTCCGATGCTATCGTACTATCTCTTCCTTTAACCAACCAAACGGCCAAGATCATCGATCGAGAAAAATTATCCAAGATGAAAAGTACTGCTGTCCTCGTCAACATTGCTCGCGGCGAGCTTGTCGACGAGAAAGCTCTATACGACCATCTAGTCGCGAATCCCAATTTCCGATACGCTACAGATGTATGGTGGTACAAAGAGTCGCGAGAATCGCTAAAAACAGACTATCCATTTCTTACTCTTCCAAACTTCATAGGGACACCGCATGTCTCAGGACCCTCTGGCCTCGCTACCGGACGGCCCGTTCGACTCGCGGTGGAGAATACGATAAGATTTCTGAAAGGACTCAAACCAAAGAACGTAGTGGATCCAAGAGAGTACGTAACAAGCTATCCGTATTAAGCCGGCTTCACAATAATCTCTTGAGACAACACTCGGCTGAGAAGCTCCGCCGACACGTTTCCTCCAGATACTACCAATACTACTCTCTTGCCCAGTTTGCTCGAGACCTCGTTGTGCAGTAGACTAGCCAGTGCAGCACACCCTGAGGGTTCGGGAAAGATATGGGCGTCACGAACGAGGAGCACCATTGCAGAGAGAATGTCGTCGTCGGAAACGCTGAACATTTCATCCACGTTGTTCCGGCAGGCCTCCAGCGTGAGTTCTCCGACTGTTGAAGGGATGAGGCCGTCAGCAATCGATTTCGGCGCATTGAGCTTGACTAGTTTTCCTGCTTTCAGAGACAACCTCATTTTAGGGGCTCCGTCCGGCTCGACGCCGAAGACCTTTGTTGAGGGTCGTGATGACTTTACAGCAATTGCAATTCCGGATATGAGTCCCCCTCCTCCAACAGGTACAATAACAGAATCGAACTTGTCAAGCTGTTCAACAATCTCAAGCCCACATGTTCCCTGTCCAGCAATGACCGCTGGATCGTTGAAAGGGTGCACAAAAGCCGCCCCGGTTCTGTTCGATATCTCGATCGCCTTCGACTCTCTTTCAACATGATACTTTCCAAATCTAATGATCTGTGCCCCATATTCGGCAATCGCGTCAGCCTTCTCTTTGACGGCGTTTTCTGGGATCACGACAGTACACTCTTTTCCTAACAGGTGTGAACTGTAGGCGACAGCTAGTCCATGATTACCCGAAGATGCCGCAACCACCCTCTTGCCTGACACCCGAGAGAGTTTGTTGTACGCGCCACGGATCTTGAAGACGCGTATAGGCTGAAAACATTCCAACTTCAAGTATACCTCGAGTCCAAATCTCTTCGACAGCGCAGGGGATTCTACCAACGGTGTTCGAGACGCGACACCAGATATCCGACGCGCAGCTGTTCTGATCCCCTCTAAGGTAGGGAGGGTTGGTGAGCTCATCAGTTTGACTCGGACGCTTGGCACTCTAAAGAACTCTTTCGGGTCTGCCGGATAACTAGAAATCCTGAGTATAGTTCGGAAGCTCTTTAACCTGCAAGGAGAACCCTTCAGTCGTTCCGGGAATTGCTTCCGACTGCCGGCGTCAACAGGGTTTTTGGTCTCCTTGACCTTCTACGCGCATACAATGGGAAAACTGACGTAGCGCATCTCACGATTGACTTGAGAATCGCCCTGGACGAACTGCTCCCAATAATTGACACCGCAGAATACATGGGCCTAGTCGCTGTACAACAAGGAGACATTTCGCTGACGGACTTGGGCAAGAAGGCGCTGAACGGAAAGATTCCGGAAAGAAAGACCCTCGTTCACGACAGGTTGGTCGGCCTTGAACCTTTCGCGGACATCATCCGAATAACCCATGAGAAGAAACAGCTCAGCAGATTTGAATTGGCCCGGTTCGTGAGCTCGAAGTACGGCTACACAACTGAACTTCCCACGATCGTCAACGTGATCATTAGCTGGGGAGTGTTTACCGGATTGTTCAGGTATGATGGACAGTCGGAGAGCCTTTTGCCTAGAGAAAATGTGCCTTAGCTGATTTTCGAAATTATCCGATCGGCATAGTCGAACATTGCAGGGTCACGCGGATTTCGGGGCCTTTCCAAAGTAATAGGAACATCATCAAGAATCCTGGCTGGTCTGTGATCCAGAACGATGACCCGGTCTGCCATATAGACGGCTTCCTGAACGTTGTGGGTTACCATCACGACACAGTTTGTAGCGTAGACCGGATCCCGCCAGATTTCGAGAACCTCACGCCTAAGATTCTCGGCGGTAAGAGCGTCGAGGCTTGAGAAGGGCTCGTCCATCAGAAGCACTTCCGGCTGAAGCGCAAGCGCGCGTGCGATTCCGACACGCTGCTTCATGCCTCCTGAGAGTTCCTTAGGATAGGCTGTTTCGAACCCTTCCAATCCTACGTCTTGAATATATTTCTCAGCTATCCTCAACTGTTCCTGTTTCGGAATCGGGGATCCAGAGAGGGCTAATTCGACATTGCCTAGGACAGTTTTCCAGGGTATCAGAGCGAACGTTTGAAAGATGACTCCGATCTTCGGGCTCGGCGAACTGATGGGTTGGCCGTGAAAGAGGATTTGACCTGAGGTCGGTTTGTCAAGCCCGTCAATTATTCGGAGGAGTGTGCTCTTGCCGCACCCCGAGGGACCGACGATGCAGAGGAATTCCTTCTCGACGGTGAAGCTGATGTGGTTTAGAACAGTTGTATTCTTTCCCTCTCCAGGATATGCTTTTACAATGTCTTTGATCTCGAGGAGCGGCGCGTTGCTCTGACTCAACGACTGCTATGCCTCGAATTTGTATTTGTCAGATTTTCGCAGCAGCCTTCTCCAAACTAGACGGTTGATAGTAAGCACCGTAGCTGTCATCACTAGTAGAGCTGCGAATATTTCTACGTTGGCCAAAGCGACCAGGGCCGCGTTGGTCTCAAGATTCGTCGCTTTGACTAGGAACGAGCCTAACCCTTGGACATTAGCGTCAGGGCTAATGTATTCTGACACTATGAGTGCATTCCATCCGCCCCCCCATGCCTGTATACTGCCGATGAGTATCGCCGGAAATGATGCAGGGATCAGAATTTCCCTGACGTATCGCCTTCCTCTAACTCCATATGCGCCCGTCGCTTCGAGAATATCGTTAGGAACGCTGTTAACGGCCCCAACGATGTTGAAGAGCAAGTACCATTGCATACCTGTCAGAATTAGTATAACCGAGGCAATGTTGAGTGTTAGCCCCAAGTAGGGCGTGTTCCTAAAAGGGTCTACCAGTAGAATAACGACTAAGGGAAAGAGAGCTGTGGCCGGGATTGACTGTCCGATGTCAAAAATCGGCACTAGCCATCGAGTAAGTCGGGGGCTTCTAGCGATCAGAATTCCAGCTCCCAGTGTCCAGGCTAGGGCTATGCAATAAGCGGTCGCCAACCGGGACACCGACAGAACCGTGCTCAGGAAGAGTTCCAGAGCTGTTACGTTCGACGCCAATAACGAGAAATTGGCTGAGATAGAATTTGCGATTGATTGAGACTTTGGTGGAACTATGATCGCGAGCACGAAAGCGATGAAGCCTAGGAAGATTGCGTAACTGACCAGCTTTCCCCAGAATGGAATCCTGGTGATTCGTTCGGGAAACCGTAGTTTCTCTCTGGCGTGGAACAGTCGCCTCAGACGAGTTATCTCGACGACTCTATTGAAATAGGATCTTTCTGACTTGAGAAAAGATGTGACAGGCGTTACGAGGCGGCCCTCGTATCTCCTCACGCCTTCGGAAAGGATGCCTCTCTGAGCCTCCGTTGTAGGCGATGCGACGGTTTCATACTTGTACTTGTCCGCTCGTCTGCCGAGTGGTCGCCAGACTAGTTGGTCGATCGCGAAAATTATTCCTACAAGGATCATGAGGCCAAAGAGGGCGGAAGCTAGATCTAACTGTCGGCCCGCCACGGCTATGTATCGGCCTATGCCTGGGAGTTTGATGTCGGACCCAGGAATGAATTCCTCGATAGGTATGAGATACCAGCCTCCTCCCCATGCGAGAATACTGCTCCAGACTAGCTCAGGATAGACGGCTGGAAGAATAATCTGGCGGAGATATCTGAGCCCGCGGACCCCGTAGGCGCGCGATACTTCCTTAATGTCCGCGGGAATCGCGTTCACCCCTGCGATTACTCCAAATGTGGGGGCCCAGGCCATTGCTGTGAAAATCATTATGATGGACGCGAGCTCTTGACCAGCGGTCCCGGGAAATCTGTTCAAGACTAGAAGAAACACGACGGGCAGGAACCCGAGA
>Ga0307477_10000191_pt1 | contig 84429 bp, 73 predicted proteins | sample atmos_gasesECM2C_FD_203316 | JGI IMG/M metagenome (GOLD analysis project Ga0307477, IMG submission 203316) | Hardwood forest soil microbial communities from Morgan-Monroe State Forest, Indiana, United States - atmos_gasesECM2C_515 | ecosystem: Environmental > Terrestrial > Soil > Temperate...
CCTTGAAGTCCGTCACTGGACCGACACACAATTCACGTTCGCCACGACGCGCGCTGCGGGGCTGCGCTTTGCCAACGGCCAGTTCGTCATGCTCGGTCTCGATGTCGAGCAGCGTCCGCTGTTGCGGGCCTACAGCATCGCGAGCGCCAACCACGAGGAGTATCTCGAGTTCCTGAGCATCAAGGTGCCGGACGGGCCGCTTACCTCACGACTGCAACACCTGCGGGTCGGCGATGAGATTCTCGTCAGTCGCAAGCCGACGGGCACCCTGCTGCTCGATGACCTGAGGCCCGGCGAGCGGCTGTTGCTGCTCGGCACCGGCACCGGGGCGGCGCCCTTCATGAGCCTGATCAAGGATCCGCAGACCTACGAGCGCTTCGCGCAGGTCATCCTGGTGCACGGAGTGCGCTTCCTGCGGGAATCCGCGGTGGTGCGTCATCAGATCGCCCGTGTGATGACACACGAAATCCTCGGTGGGGAGGCCCGTTGCAAGCTCCGCTATTACCCCACGGTGACCCGCGAACCGTATGTCAATCGCGGCCGGATTACGACGCTGATCGGGTCGGGGCGGCTGTTCAGGGATCTGAAGCTCGCGCCGCTCGACGCGCGCACCGACCGCGTGATGGTGTGCGGCAGTCCCGCGATGCTCGCCGATACATGCACGCTGCTCGACGCACGCGGATTTAACCTCTCGCCGCGCATCGGTGAGCCCGGCGACTACGTGATCGAGCGTGCGTTCGTCAGCCGCTGACGGACGATCGACAGCGCTGACGCCGTTGCGCCACTAGTCCCGCGGCGCCTCGCCCGCGTTGGGCATTCTCTCGGCGGATCGCTGCCGCACTTCTATAATGTCGGATCGGGTACTCCCCCACCGGCAGCCCCTGGCAACCAAAGCCGAGCACCCTATGGAAGTCTGCCTCACACCGCTCGAGTTTGCGCGTCGGGCTCGTAAGCTGTACGGCGCGCGCGCGGCGGTCGTCGATGGTGAGGTACGCCTGACCTACGCACAGTTCGGCGAGCGCTGCGATCGCTGGTCGGCGGCACTGGCGAGACTCGGGGTGCAACCGGCGGATCGGGTCGGCACGATCGCCCCCAATACCCATCAGCATCTCGAGCAGTTCTACGCGATTCCGCAGCTCGGTGCGGTGATCGTGCCGATGAACCATCGGCTCGCCGCTGACGATTTCGTCTTCCTCGCCAATCACAGCGGCTGCCGCGTGCTGTGCGTGCACGCGGATTACCTGGACGTCGTGGATAGCGTGCGGCAGCGCATGCCTGGAGTGCAGCATTTTGTCGCGCTCGAAGGCAGCCGCGCCGGCTGGCTCGACTACCAGGCACTGCTCGCAGCGAGCAGCGCTGAGTTCGAAGGTCCGGCGATCGAGGAGGGGGATCTGCTCGCCATCAACTACACCAGCGGCACCACGGCGAATCCGAAGGGCGTCATGATTACCCATCGGAATGCCTGGGTGAACGCCATCGGCACGCTCGCGCACTGGCCGATGACGTCCGCGGACCGGTATTTGTGGACGCTGCCGATGTTCCATGCCAATGGCTGGACGTTTACCTGGATCGTCACGGCGGTGGGCGGGACGCACGTTTGCTTGCGCAAGGTGGACGCGGCCGCGATCTACGCCGCGATCGAGCACGAGCGCGTCACCGCGCTGTGCGCGGCACCCACGGTTCTGATTGCGATTGCGAATGGTCCCAACGAGGAGCGCGAGCGCCTGCGGCGCGGCGTGCGACTCCTGACCGCGGGCGCCCCGCCGGCGGCGGCGACGATTGAGCGCATCGAGGGCGAGCTCGGCTGGCACGTGACTCACGTCTACGGGCTGACCGAGACCAGTCCGTTCATCTCGATTTGCGAGCCGCAACCCGAGCACGAGCAGTTGGCCCCAGCGCAGCGCGCGGTGATCAAAGCGCGCCAAGGCGTCGAGCTCATCACCTCGGGTGAACTACGGGTGGTGGATCAGGAGATGCGCGACGTGCCGCGCGACGGCGCCACGGTCGGCGAGATCATCGCGCGTGGCAATGTCATCATGCGCGGGTACTTCAACGACCCGGAGGCGACCGAGAGGGCGTTCGCCGGTGGCTGGTTTCATTCGGGGGACGCCGCGGTCGTTCACCCGGACGGCTACGTCGAGATACGCGACCGTTTCAAGGACGTGATCATCAGCGGCGGCGAGAACATCTCCTCCATTGAGGTCGAGAGTGCGCTGTTACGGCACCCGGCGGTGGCGGAGGCGGCCGTGGTCGGCATGCCGCACGAGAAATGGGGCGAATCACCGAAGGCGTTCGTCGTCCTGCGTCCGGGTGCGTCGGTCAGCGAGGCTGAGCTGCGTGAGTTCGCACGCGGCATCCTGGCGCACTTCAAGGTGCCCACGGCGTTCGAGTTCGTCGCGGCTCTCCCCAAGACCGCGACCGGGAAGATTCAAAAGTACGTGTTGCGTGGCAAGCGGGCTGCCATCGCGAGCCAATAGTCGGGACTTCGGTCGCGTGCGGGACGCAGGCTGGCGCCGTGCGCCGCGCAGATTGCGGTGCTCGAGGCGCACCTCGAACCACCGGGTCGAAGTTGCTTTCTGATATAACATACGTTATAACAGAATCTCCGTCACTCCAAGGGGTAGCTCATGGCTGCGCCCGTCAAGGTTCGCAAGGTCGGCAATTCTCTCGGGGTCATTCTGACCAAGGACGTCGTCGAGGCGCTCGGCGTGGCGGAGGGTGACGAGCTGTTCGCGGTCAGAACGCCAGACGGGATTCGTCTCACGCCCTATGACCCGGATTTCGCCAAGGCGATCGAGTCCACGCGCGACTACATGCGCCGTCATCGCAACGCGTTGCACGCGCTGGCCAAGCGGTGAAAAAGCCAACGTGGTTGACTGTAGCCGTTGTCACAGCGATACATGATGAGGCGATTTATGAGTTCGGCGGTCTCGCCGGAGTTCGTGACTTCGGCTTGCTTGAGAGTCCGTTAGATCGCCCGCGAAATCGGCTGGCATACGAATCGAAGAGCACATTGTTTGAGCTGGCCGCATCACTCGGCGTCGGGCTCACCAAGAACCACCCGTTCATCGACGGCAACAAGCGCACGGCGCTGCTCGCAACGCGCGCGTTTCTCTTTCTGAACGGCTACGCACTCGAGCCCGCTGAGGAAGACGAGGTGCTTACCCTGGTCGCGGTGGCGGAGGGCTCGTTGAACGAACAGCAGCTGGCGGCCTGGCTGCGCAAGCACTCGGCGCGCTCCAGCAAGTAAGACAGCCAGGCCGGCTTGCCGTCGGCACGGCTCAGATCTTGGTCGGCCCCGAAAACTGACGGATCGCGGCGAGCAGGTAGTTGCCATCCGTCGCCGCATCTGCGAGATGGCCCGGGAGAACTCGCCAGCAAAGATGGGGCTGCTCGTGGTGCAGTCGGTGGAGGTTGCGATTTAGAACGATGAACGACGCCCGGTGAGGCAACGTCAGGTTTTTCGCGGCCCGGTCTCCGCGTCCCACGGTGCCGTAGCGGGGGAGATTATTGAAGGTCGAGTAGACAACGGCCCGCGCATACAGCGTTGCAGCAGCGCCGGCCAGGAGCTCTTGAGACCTCGCTGGCGGCCGTAAGCTACTGATTTCATGGCGCTCCCTACGAGATTCGAACTCGTGTTACAGCCTTGAGAGGGCTATGTCCTGGGCCTCTAGACGAAGGGAGCGCAAAGGCGGGCGGTGAGCAAGAGCGCGGTATTATAGAGAGCCGTTCCGATTGCTCAAGCCGAAAGCCAACGAATTGAATCCGCCCGACGCGTCGTTCGCGACGCCCGCCGCTGCCCCGAGGATCATCCCTCGATCTGAGCACGCGATCTCCCGCTCCCATATCTCGGCGAATGCCCTGCGCGTGCTGTACCGGCTGCGCGAGGCGGGCTTCATGGCCTTCCTGGTCGGCGGGTGCGTGCGCGACCTGCTGATCGGAATTGAGCCGAAGGATTTCGATGTCGCGACGGATGCGCTGCCGGAGCAGGTGAAGCGGCTGTTCCGCAACTCTCGACTGGTAGGCCGCCGCTTCCGCCTCGCGCATGTGTTCTTCGGACGCGAGATCATCGAGGTCGCGACGTTTCGGGCCGCGAGCGCGCCCTCTCAGGGAGAGGAGCCGCTGTCCGAGGCGGATCCCGAGGATGGCGAGGTACCCGAGCTGGACGAGACCGCGATCGAGGAATCGGCAGAGCGTGACGAGATCCCCGAGCTCGCTCTGGCTGCGCCGGACGCGTCGGCCACTCGCCTGGGCCGTGCAGCGGCCGATGCCGCCGGCGACGATGCCGCGCGCCGTTTCGATGCCTCCGGGCGCATTCTGCGCGACAACGTCTACGGCACCATCGACGAGGACGTCTGGCGGCGCGACTTCACCGCCAACGCGCTCTACTACAACATCGCCGACTATTCGCTCTGGGACTACGTCAATGGCGCGCAGGACATTGCCGCGCGCACGCTGCGACTCATCGGTGAGCCGGAGACGCGCTATCGCGAAGACCCGGTGCGCATGCTGCGAGCGGCACGCTTTGAGGCGAAGCTCGGCTTTTCGATCGATGCTGCCACGGCCGAGCCCATCGAGCGGCTGCGCGGGCTGCTGGCCGGCGTGCCGCCGGCGAGGTTGTTCGATGAGACCCTGAAGCTGTTTCTCACCGGGCATGGCGAACGCAGTTTCGAGGTGCTGCGGCGCCGCAGGCTGCTCGCAGTGCTGCTGCCCTCAGTGGACGCCTATTTCGCCACCCACCCCGGGAGTCTGGTCGAGAAGCTGCTGTTGCAGGGGCTGCGGAACACCGACGCCCGCGTAGTCGCCGACAAGCCGGTGACCCCCACCTTCCTGTTCGCGCTCCTTTTATATGGTCCGGTCGCCGGTCTGATCGAGGCGGCACCGCCAGCGCGCTGGCATGAGCTTACTACCATCCTCGCGGCATGCGATCGGGCGATCCGCGAGGCCAGCGCGCGGATCGCCATCCCCAAGCGCTTCGCGCTCGGGGTGCGCGAGATGTTCGGACTGCAGCCGCGACTCGAGCACCCGCGCGGCCGGCGCGCGCTGCGCCTGCTCGAGCACCCGCGCTTCCGCGCGGCCTACGACCTGCTGCAGCTGCGCGCCGAGCACGGTCTGGCGCCGCCGCCGATGGCGCAGTGGTGGACGCGTTTGCAGGAAGCGTCGACGGAAGAGCGCAACCGGATGGCCGACGCGCTCGCGGGCGAGGCGCATCCGCGCCTCTCGCAGGGCGGGCGCCGCCGCAGTCGGCGCCGACGGCGCAAATCCGGTCCTGTCAGCCCCGCCTGAGGCTCATGCGTCCCGTCTGGCAACCTGCCTACATCGGCGTGGGCAGCAACCTCGCCGACCCGCGCGCTCAGGTACTCGCGGCCTGCGCCCGCCTTGGGGAGCTGCCGCGCACTCGTCTGGTGTTGACTTCCGGGCTGTACGAATCGCGTCCCTTCGGCCCGGTGCCGCAGCCGGACTTCGTCAACGCCGTCGCCGGTGTGCTCACTCAGCTCGATCCCACAGCCCTCCTCCAGGAATTGCGCGCCATCGAGGCGGCCATGGGGCGCCCCGCACAGCACGAGCGCTGGGGGCCACGCGCGATCGATCTCGATCTGCTGTCCTTCGGGCGTGAGCGACGGTCCGAGCCGGGTTTGACACTGCCTCATCCCGGGATAGTGGAGCGCAACTTCGTTCTGTATCCTCTTGCCGAGATTGCTCCCGATCTCGACCTGCCCGGGCTGGGTCGGGTGGCCGAGCTCAAGGCGCGCGTCACACCCGCGGGGCTGGCCCTGCTGTAGGTCACCGGTGAGCCAACCCACCCACAAGTACATCGTCGTCGAAGGTCCGATCGGCGTCGGCAAGACGAGCCTGGCGCGGCGTCTGTGCACCAGCCTCGGCGCCGAGGGTATCTTCGAGCGGGCGGCCGACAACCCCTTCCTCGAGCGCTTCTACCGCAATCCGCGCGCCGGCGCGCTGCCGGTGCAGCTGTATTTTCTGCTGCAGCGTGCGCAGCAGCTCGGCGCACTGCGGCAGGCGGACCTGTTTGCCCCCGTGCGCGTGGCGGACTACCTGCTCGAGAAGGACCGTCTGTTTGCGCGCGTCACGCTCGATGAGGCCGAGTACGCGCTCTACGAGCAGCTGTACGCGAAGCTCGACATCCACTCGCCCCAGCCGGACCTGGTGGTGTACCTGCAGGCACCGGTGGACGTGCTGCTCGAGCGCATCGGCAAGCGCGGCGTCGAGTTCGAGCAGTACATCGAGCGGCAGTATCTCGAGCGGCTCAACGAGGCTTACGCGCGCTTCTTCCACGAGTTCACGGCCGCACCGCTTCTGATCGTCAACGCCGCCTCCATCGACCCGATCGCAAGTGAGCGCGACTACGAGGAGTTGCTGGCGGCCATCCGCCGCATGAGCCACGGGCGGCTCTACTACAATCCGTTGCGCAGCCGCGCCAGCTAGCTACACTCGCAGCGCATGTACACACATCTGCAACGCGACGTCAGCCGGCCACCGGTCACTCTCTCGACCCTGGCGAAGCTCAAGGCGGACGGCGAGAAGATCGCCTGCCTCACCTGTTATGACGCGAGCTTTGCGGTGCTGCTGGATGCCGCCGACGTCGACGTAGTGCTGGTCGGCGACTCGCTCGGCATGGTGATCCAGGGTCATAACACCACCGTACCGGTCACCATGGATGACATGGTGTATCACTGCGCGGCGGTGTCGCACGGCCTGCACCGCCCGTTCCTGATCGCCGATCTGCCGTTCATGAGCTACCCCTCGCCGGATGCGGCGCTCACGCACGCGGTCCGACTGATGCAGCAGGGCGGCGCCGAGATGGTGAAGCTCGAAAGCGGCGGCCGGCAAACCGAGATCGTCGAATTTCTTGCCGGCCACGACATCGCGGTGTGCGCTCATCTGGGACTGAAGCCGCAGTCGGTGCACAAGACCGGCGGCTTTCGCGTGCAGGGTCGTGAGCGCGAGACCGCCGCGCGACTGCTCGATGAAGCGCGCCGGCTGGAGGCGGCCGGGGCGGACATCGTGCTGCTCGAGTGCATTCCCGCGCAGCTCGGCAAGGCGATCACCGCGGCGCTGCACGTTCCCGTGATCGGCATCGGCGCGGGCCCAGACACCGACGGGCAAATCCTGGTCCTCTACGACATGCTCGACATCACCACCGGGCGCAAGCCGCGCTTCGTGCGCAACTTCATGGAAGGCGCGCACAACAATCTCGAAGCGGTGCAGCGCTACGTGCGCGCGGTGAAGCAGGGCGAATACCCCGCGCCCGAGCACTGCTTCTGAGCGCACTGTCCGAGCACGCGTGGACAGCGTCACCACGATCGCCGCCGTTCGCGAGCGGGTGCGCAGCTGGCGCCGCGCGGGACTCAAGGTCGCGTTCGTGCCGACCATGGGGAACCTGCACGCCGGGCACGTGAGCCTCATCGAGGCCGCACGCCGCCACGGCGAGCGCTTCGTGGCCAGCATCTTCGTCAACCCGATGCAATTCGGGCCGAACGAGGACTTCGCACATTACCCGCGCACGCCGCGCGCGGACGAGCGCATGCTGGCGGCTGCCGGCTGCAGCCTGATGTTCATGCCCGAGGTGAGCGAGATCTACCCGCACGGCGCCGAGCGGGCGACGCGCGTCGAGGTGCCGGGGCTGTCGCGCATTCTGTGCGGCGAGTTCCGGCCCGGTCATTTCGAGGGAGTCGCTACCGTGGTGGCGAAGCTGTTTCACATCGTCGAGCCGGACGTGGCGGTGTTCGGCGAAAAGGACTTCCAGCAGCTCACCATCATCCGCCGGATGGTGGACGACCTTTGCGTGCCGGTCGAGATCGTCGCCGCGCCCACGGTACGCGACGTCGACGGGTTGGCGATGAGCTCGCGCAACCAATATCTCACCGCCGCCGAGCGCGCCATCGCGCCGCAGATCTACGCGGCGCTGCGGGCGGCGGCCGAGCGGCTCGGCTCGGGCGACACCGACTTTGCGGGCATCGAGCGCTCGGGCTTCAAGGCGCTCGAGAGCGCGGGCTTTCGCCCGGACTATTTCTCCGTACGGCAGGCGGCGGATCTCGCCCCCGCAACAGCGAGCGGTGCGAATGAGCTGGTGGTACTGACCGCCGCGCGCCTCGGCAAGGCGCGGCTCATCGATAACGTGCGGGTGAGGCGTCCGTAGATTCAGCGCTGGCGCCGGCGCCGTCAGGCCGGCGGCGATTGCGCGTGCGCACCCTCGTGCGAACGCTGCCGTTGCAACGCCCACGCCACGTGCTCACGCACCAGGGGTGAGACGTCGGCGCGGCGCTCGCTGAGAGCTGCGACCACGGCTGCCGAAGGCGGCGCGTTACCGAGCGCGACCGCGATATTGCGCGACCAGCGCACGTAGCCGATGCGGTAAATGGCCGAGCCGCGCAGGCGCTGCGCGAACTCGGCCGCCGTCCAGCGGAACAGCCGCGGCAGATCGGTGCTGTCGAGACGGTGTCGGACCTTGAAATCCGGGTGCGCCGCCGCGCGGGCGAACTTGTTCCACGGGCACACCAGCTGACAGTCGTCGCAGCCGTAGATGCGATTGCCGATGGCGGGGCGCAGCTCGAGCGGTATGGCGCTGTGGTGCTCGATGGTGAGATAGGAGATGCAGCGCCGGGCGTCGAGCCGGTAAGGAGCGACGATCGCACCCGTGGGACAGGCGGGAAGGCAGGCCCGGCAGCTGCCGCAGTGGGCGCTGGCACGCTCATCGACCGGCAGCGGCAGGTCGGTGAGGATCTCGCCGAGGAAGAACCACGAGCCGGCCTCGCGCGCGATCAGGTTGGTGTGCTTGCCGATCCAGCCGAGCCCCGCATCGCGCGCGTGCGCCTTCTCAAGCACCGGAGCGGTGTCGACACACACGCGGTAGCCGAAGCCACCGATGCGCTGCTGCAGTTCGCGCGCGAGGCAGGTGAGGGCGCGGCGCAGCACCTTGTGATAGTCACGGCCGAGCGCGTAGCGCGATACGTAGCCGAGCCCGCCGTCGGCGAGCACCGCGTGCGCATCGCGCGCATCCGCTGGCCAGTAGTCCATGCGCGCGCTCAGCACGCGCAGCGTCCCGGGCGCGAGCTCCTGCGGCCGGCTGCGCATGACGCCGTGCCGCTGCATGTAGTGCATCTCGCCGTGGAAGCCGTCGGCCAGCCATTTGACGAGATGCCGCTCGTCCTCGGGGATATCGATGTTGGCGACGCCGAGCCGCCCGAAGCCGAGCGCGGCGGCGCGCGCCTGCAGCTCGACTTTCAGCCTGCCGAAATCGATCGTCCTCAGCCCCGTCATGGTGCCACCACCTATGCCAGTATAATGACCCCATGGCTTTCCCGGTCGCGTTGTACTCCAGCGAACAGGTGCGCGCGCTCGATGCGTACGCGATCGGCAGGCTCGGCATCGAGAGCTCGACGCTGATGAAGCGCGCCGGCGAGGCGGCGTTGCGGCATCTGCGCACCCGCTGGCCGATGGCGCATCGCATCGTGATCGCCTGCGGCGGCGGCAACAACGGCGGCGACGGTTATGTGCTGGCGCGCTGCGCTCAGGCTGCCGGGATCGGCGTCACCGTGCTTGCCGTGGTGGCGCCCGAGCAGCTGCGCCCGGATGCCTACGAGGCCTACGACGAGTTCAAGGCGAGCGGCGGCGGCGTGCGAGCGTTCGCCCCGGAGCTCCTCTCGGCAGGGGAAGTCATCGTCGACGCGCTGCTCGGGACCGGGCTCTCGGGGGGCGTGCGTCCCGACATGGTGCCCGTCATCCGTGCCATCAACGCCGCGGGGCGCCCGGTGTTCGCGCTCGACGTTCCCTCGGGTCTCGACGCCGACAGCGGCGCGGCGGCCGGGGAGGCAATCCGCGCCGAGGCCACCTTGACCTTCGTGGGCTTGAAGACCGGACTGTTCGTCGGCGACGGTCCGGAGTTTGCCGGCACGCTGTTCTTCGACGATCTCGAGCTGTCAGGGGCGATCTCGCCGCCGCCGACCCCGCGCCTGACACGCATCGTCGAGGTCGAGATCTCCCAGGCGCTGCCGCGCCGGCGGCGCGCGGCGAACAAGGGCGACTTCGGGCACGTGCTCGTCGTCGGCGGCGGCAGCGGCATGCCCGGAGCGGCGCGTCTCGCTGGCGAAGCGTCGCTGCGCGTCGGAGCAGGACTCGTGACGGTGGCGGTCGCACCGGAGAATGTCGCCGGTATCACGGCAGGGAGGCCGGAGCTGATTGTCGTCGCTGCCGAGAACGAGGCAGCGCTCACCGAGCCGCTCACGCGTGCCGACGTGGTGGCGGTCGGTCCGGGTCTCGGGCGCTCACCGTGGGCGCGCGCCATGCTGAATGCCGCGCTCGGCGGCGGCCGGCCGCTGGTGATCGATGCGGACGCGCTCAACCTGCTGGCCGAGGGCCGGCCACAGAAACGCACCGATTGGATTCTGACACCGCATCCGGGCGAGGCGGGTCGATTGCTCGGCAAGACCGCCGCGGAGATCCAGCGCGATCGCCTGAGCGCGCTCGAGCGGCTGCTCGAGCGCTACGACGGCACCGTGGTGCTCAAGGGCGCCGGCACGCTGGTCGGCAAGCGGGGACAGGTGCCGGGACTGTGCGAGCGCGGCAATCCCGGCATGGCGACCGCGGGTACGGGCGATGTGCTCACCGGAACGATCGCGGGCATCTTCGCCCAGTGCCGTGACCCTTGGGCGGCGGCGCGCACCGGCGTGCTGGTGCACGCTCTGGCTGGAGATGCCGCCGCCCGCGGCGGCGAGCGCGGTGTGCTCGCCGGCGATCTGGTGCGCGAGCTGCAGCACTTCGTCAATCTCTAGCGAGCGCCGTGCGTCGGCACACCCGGACGGCCGAGGAAACGGCCGACTTTGGTAGCCAGCTCGCGCGCACTTATCCGGGCGGCGACGACAGCTTCGCCGTGCTGTACCTCGAGGGCGAGCTCGGCGCGGGCAAGACGACCTTCGCGGGTGGTTTCCTGCGCGCGCTCGGGGTGAGCGAGGCAGTCCGCAGCCCCACCTACACGCTGGTCGAGCTCTACCCGGTGCGCGGTCGCAACTTCGTGCATGTCGACCTCTATCGGCTGCGCGATCCCGAGGACGTCGGATCCCTCGGACTTCGAGATTGGGCGCGCGCGGGCACCGTGTGGCTCATCGAGTGGCCCGAGAAGGGCGGCGATCGCCTGCCGCGACCCGACCTCATGGTGCGCTTTACGGTCGGCACGCGCGGCCATGACATCGAGATCGACGCACGCTCGGCAACGGGGCAGGCGTGGCTCGGCCGGCTGGCCGCGAGCTGAACGAGTTGAAAAGTGCGCCGTGACGCCGTAGATTGCGCAGCAAATCGCGCTGCGAACCTCATGATAAAACAGGTCTTTCGCTGCGGTCTCATTCTCGCGCTCGGCGGCTTCGGTGCGCCCGCCCGCAGCCCCGCGGCGGAGCTGCGCGCCATCGGGCTGGCGACGGACGCCGGCACCGCGCAGCTGACGCTCGACCTGAGCGACAACGCCGCGCAGCATCTTTTCACGCTCGATCACCCCGCGCGCCTCGTCATCGATCTGCCCCACACGCGCCGGGCGAGCGGCGTGCGCTTACCGCAGGTCTCGGGCGTGGTCACGGCGATGCGTTTCGGGCTGCAGCCCCACGGCACGTTACGCGTGGTCGTCGAGCTCAGGAGCGCCCTGCCGGCGCACAGCGCCTGGGAGGCGCGCGCGCACGGCGAGCGGCTGATCGTTCGCCTCGGTGAGCCCGCAATCGACGCTGCGTCCGAGTCGCGCCCGCCGATGGTGCACGCCCCCCACGCACCCGGCGACGGCGACCGCGACGTCGTGATCGCAGTGGATGCCGGACACGGTGGAGTCGATCCGGGTGCGATCGGGCACGGCGGCACGCGCGAGAAGGACGTGACGCTCGCGATTGCACGCACGCTCGCGGCGCGCATCGACGCCACGCCGGGCATGCGGGCGGCGCTGACGCGCGATCGGGACGAGTTTCTCGCACTGCGCGAGCGGATTGCGCGCGCCCGCGCGGCGCATGCCGACATGTTTCTTTCCGTGCACGCCGACTCGATCCGCGACCGGAGCATCACGGGTGCCTCCGTGTACGTGCTCTCGGTGCACGGCGCATCCAGCGAGGCGGCGCGCTGGCTCGCCGAGCGCGAGAACTCTGCCGACCTCCTCGGCGGCGCGCGCACTGAAGATCAGGAGGCCCTCGAGGCGGTAAAGATCGATGCGACGCAGAACGAGATTATCGGCATGAGCGCCACCGCCGCCGAGCAGGTCGTGAGCGCGCTCGAAGGCGTCGGCGAGATGCGCAGGGCGCAGGTGCAGCAGGCCGGTTTCGTGGTGCTCAAATCCCGCGAAATCCCCTCGATGCTGGTCGAGACCGCCTACATCTCCAATCCCGCCGAGGAGCGCCGCCTGCGCAGCGCCGCGCAGCAGACGCGCCTCGCCGAGGCGCTTGCCGTGGGCTTGCGCAGCTACTTCCTGCAGAACCCGCCCGACGGCACGCGCTTCAAGCAGGAGCGCCGCAGCACGCTCGCGAGCTCCGCCGGCCTGAGCACCCCGACCCCCTAAGCGAACGCGCCTGCCGTTGAGCGCAACGGCAGGCGGGGCGCCCGGCGGCGGAGCCGCGCCAGAGGCCTTCAGCCCACACTTGCTGCAGCGGTTCTGCGGGCCTGTACACTGCCGTCCTGATGCCTATTCGGGTTCTGCCGAGCGAGCTCATCGATCAGATCGCGGCCGGCGAGGTGATCGAGCGGCCCGCCTCGGTGGTCAAGGAGCTGATCGAAAACAGCCTGGACGCCGGCGCGACCCGCACCGAGATCGACATCGAGCACGGCGGCGTGGGGCTGGTGCGGGTGCGCGACGACGGTCACGGCATCGAGGCGCACGAGCTCGCCCTCGCCCTCGCGCGTCACGCGACCAGCAAGATCGCACGCCTCGATGACCTCGAGGCCGTGACAACCCTCGGTTTTCGAGGCGAAGCGCTGCCGGCGATCGGCTCGGTGGCGCGCCTGCGCATCGCCTCGCGCGCCGCCGGCTCCGCACACGGCGCCGAGATCAACATCCAGGGCGGCGCGCCCGGCGCCGTGCGGCCGGCGGCGCATCCGCCGGGCACCACGGTCGAGATGCGCGAGCTCTTCTTCAACGTGCCCGCGCGGCGCAAGTTCGTGAAGAGCGACGCGACCGAGCTCGGACACATCGCTCGACTGGTCGAGCGGCTGATGCTGGCGCGCTTCGACGTGAGCTTTCGCCTGCGTCACGGCGGGCGCGTGCTCCTCGATGCGCCGGCCGCGGACGGTGCGGGCGCCGAGCCCGCGCGGCTCGCCGCAGTGCTCGGTGCTGAGTTTGTCTCCGGCACCGTCGCAGTGAGGCACGCGGCGGGTCCGGTGATGCTCTCGGGCTGGGCGGGCCTGCCGACGCGCTCACGCGCACAGCCGGATCAGCAGTTCTGGTTCGTCAACGGCCGCAGTGTGCGCGACCGGCTGCTGATGAATGCAGTGCGGCTCGCGTACCGCGACGTGCTCTATCACGGACGCTGCCCCGCTTACGTGCTCTACCTGACGCTCGATCCGAAGCTCGTCGACGTCAACGCGCATCCCGGCAAGCTCGAAGTGCGCTTCCGTGACAGCCGCCAGATACACGACTTCGTCATGCATGCCGTCGAGCGCGCGCTCGCCGCCAGCAAGCCGGCAAGCGATGCGCCGCTGGCGGTGCGCAGCCACACACTCGCCGATCAGTTCCGGGCCCGCGACGGGCTTCCCGATCCGTGGCTGATGGCGAGCGCGATCGGCGAGCCGGCGGCCGGCACGGCGGGCCTGCCGCTTACGGCCGTCGCAGAGCTGCCGATGGCGGTGGTCGACGGACTGCCCGCTGGAGAGGAGTCCCGCGGCGAGCAGCCACTGGCGGACGGGCAGCCACTCGGCACGGCGCTGGCGCAGCTGCACGGCGTCTATATCCTCGCGCAGACGCGCGGCGGGCTGGTGCTGGTCGACATGCACGCCGCGCATGAGCGCGTGCTCTACGAGCAGCTCAAGGCGGAGCGCGCCAACGGTGGTGCGCCCTCGCAGCAGCTGCTCGAGCCGCTGAGCGTCGCGGTCAAGCCGCATGAGCTCGCGGCGCTTCTCGAGCAGCGTGCAGCGTGGGAACAGGCGGGCTTCGAGCTCGACGCGCTCTCCGCCACTCACCTGGCGTTGCGCCGCGTGCCCGCGTTTCTCAAGGCCGCGGAGATTGCGGGCTTGGTCAGCTCGCTGCTGCAGGATCTGGCGCGCGACGCCGGGACGCATCATCTCGAGAGCGCCGCTGACCGCTTCCTCGCGACGCTCGCGTGTCGCGCCGCTATCCACGCCAACCGTCGACTCACCCAGCCGGAGATGAATGCGCTGCTGCGGCAGATGGAAGCGTGCGAGCGCGCCAATCAGTGCAACCACGGCCGTCCGACCTGGGCGCGCCTCAGCCTGCAGCAGCTCGACCAGCTGTTTCTGCGCGGGCGATGAGGCAGCCGGCGGGCGAGGCGCTGGCGCGCAGGAGCGCCGCATCCGGTGACCGGTTGCCGGTGTTGGTGCTCACCGGGCCGACCGGAGTAGGCAAGAGCGATTGGGCGCTGCGCCTCGCCGCCGCCGCGCCGGTCGAGATCGTGAGCGTGGACTCGGCGCTCGTCTACCGCGGGCTCGATATCGGTACGGCGAAGCCCTCGGCGGCGCAGCGCGCGCGCATCGCGCATCACCTGATCGACATCTGCGATCCCAGCGAGAGCTATTCGGCCGGGCGCTTCGTCAGCGAGGCGCTGCGCTGCATCGGCGAGATCCACGCCCGGCGGCGCGTGCCGCTGCTCGTGGGCGGCACGATGCTTTATCTGCGTGCACTGCTGCACGGACTGGCGGTGCTGCCGCCGGCGGCTCCCGAGCTGCGCGCGCAGCTCGATGCGCGCGCAGCTCGCGCGGGCTGGTCGGCGCTGCACGCCGAGCTCACGGCACTCGATCCCGCCGCCGCCGCCCGCATCGCCCCGACCGATGCGCAGCGCATCCAGCGGGCCCTCGAGGTGTGCCTGAGCGCCGGGCGCCCGCTATCGGAACTTCAGCGTGCGACCTCGAGTCCACTCGCCGGCTGGCCGCTGCGCTACTGGGTGCTGATGCCGCGCGAGCGGGCCGTTCTGCACGAGCGCATCGCGCGACGTTTCGAGGCCATGATGGCGGCCGGCTTCCTCGAGGAGGTCGCCCGGCTGCGCCGTCGCGGCGATCTGTCGGCTCGGCATGCGTCGATGCGCGCGGTCGGCTACCGGCAGTTGTGGGCACACCTCGAAGGACGATACGGCCTTGCGGAAGCCGTGCGCCGTGGTATTGCGGCGACGCGCCAACTCGCCAAACGCCAGCTCACGTGGATGCGAGGCGAGAGCCTCGGGCAGTGGCTCGATCCGGATGAGGCCGAGGCGTCGTGGAACCGAGACATATGTCACGAGTTAGCGGCCCTTGGGCTTTGACGGAAGCCCCATGTTAAGATGCGGCGGTCGGTTCCTCGCCCCTGGCGAGGCAGGCTCGCTTGGCTTGATCGCGGAGCATGGAAGTCAACTGCGGTCTTTATTGTGCGGCCCGAACAATTCGAAGCTGGAAAAATAAGGAGAACCCGATGGCCAAAGGCCAATCCCTCCAAGACCCGTTTTTGAACGCTTTGCGCAAGGAGCGGGTGCCCGTTTCCATCTACCTCGTCAACGGCATCAAGTTGCAGGGTCAGATCGATTCCTTTGACCAGTTCGTGGTGCTGCTGCGGAACAGCGTCAGCCAGATGGTCTACAAGCACGCGATTTCCACCGTCGTGCCCTCGCGCAACGTGCGGCTCGCCACCGACGAGCCCGGTGGCGCGCCGGAGACGCCCGCCGACTGATGTCCCCCGCGACCCGGAGCCTGAGTGTTCGAACGCCCTCGGACTGGTGAGCGTGCCGTGCTGGTGCGCCTCGGCCTGGGCGCGCCGGTCGATCCTGAGGACCTGCAGGAGTTCACGCAGCTGGCGGTGTCGGCCGGCGCCGTGCCGGTCGCCACCGTGACCGGGCGCCGCGCCCGGCCCGACTCGCGCTACTTCGTCGGCAGCGGCAAGGCCGACGAGCTCAGGCAGGTCGCCGCTGCGAGCGGCGCCGACGTGGTGCTGGTCGATCACGCGCTCTCGCCCAGCCAGGAGCGCAATCTCGAGACGCTGATCGAGCGGCGCGTGCTCGATCGCAACGGCCTGATCCTCGACATCTTCGCGCAGCGCGCGCGCAGCTTCGAGGGCAAGCTTGAAGTGGAGCTGGCGCAGCTCAGGCACATCGGTAGCCGCCTGGTGCGCGGCTGGACGCACCTCGAGCGGCAAAAAGGCGGCATCGGGCTGCGCGGTCCGGGCGAGACCCAGCTCGAGACCGACCGACGCCTGATCGCGCAGCGCGTGCGCGTGCTGACGCGACGGCTCGGCCGCATCCAGCAGCAGCGCGAGACCGGTCGGCAGACGCGCGCGGAAATTCCCGTGCCCTCGCTGGCACTGGTCGGCTACACCAACGCCGGCAAGTCGACCCTGTTCAACGCCCTGAGTGGAGCGCAGGCGTACGTGGCGGATCAGTTGTTCGCCACGCTCGATCCGACGGTGCGCCGCCTGCGCCTTCAAGGGGGAACCGCGGTCGTGGTCGCTGACACCGTGGGCTTCATTCGCGAGCTCCCGCACGAGCTGGTCGCCGCGTTCCAATCGACACTCACCGAGGCACGCGCCGCCACGTTGTTGCTGCACGTGGTCGATGCCAGCAATCCGCGGCGCGACGAGCAGACGCACGCCGTCAACGCCGTGCTGGAAGAGATCGGCGCGCGCGACATTCCGCAGATCGTCGTCTACAACAAGATCGACCGGCTCGCGGTGCCGGCGCGTGTCGACCGCGACGCCGACGGCCGCGCCACGGCGGTGTGGATCTCGGCCCAGCAGGGCGTCGGACTCGAGCTGCTGCTCAATGCGATCGCCGAGCGGCTGGCGCGGGTGGCGCGCCGGGCGCGACTCAAGGTACCCGCAGGCGCGGGCGCGCTGCGCTCGCGGCTGTACGCCGCGCGGGCGGTACGCGCTGAGAACGCCCATCCCGACGGCTCGATCGAGCTTGCGGTGGAGCTGCCCGACGTCGAGCTGCTGCAGCTGGCGCGCACCGCCGGGGTGCAGATTCTCGAAGTGCAGTCGAGCGACGCGCCGCCTGCAACTGGGAACGGCTACCTGCAATCGGGCGCCGTGGCGAGCGCGAGCAAGCAGCGCTGAGCGCGCACGGATCCTCTATGGCGTGGAATCAACCAAGTGGCCCGGGAAATCAATGGGGACGTCGCCCCGGGCAGGGCGGCCCGGATCTCGATGAGCGCCTGAAGAGCTGGCAGCGCAAGCTCGAGTCGCTGTGGCGACCCGGCGGGCGCGGCGGCGACAGCGGCTCGCTGCTGCTGATCGCGGTGGGCGTGGTGTTTTTGTGGTGGCTGTGGACCGGTGTCTACCAGGTGAAGCAGTCCGAGCGCGGCGTGGTGCAGCGCTTCGGGCGGCTCGTCGGGGTGACGCTGCCGGGCCTGCACTTCCGCCTGCCGTGGCCGATCGAGACGGTCAACGTCGTCAATATCTCGAGCGTCAACTCGAGCGACTTCAAATCCCGGGTGCTCACCTCGGATGTCAACCTGGTCGACCTGCATTTCGCCGTTCAATACCGCTTCGCCGATCCGGTCAAGAAGCTGTTCCAGGTGCGCGACCCGGAGGCGAGCTTGAGCGAGGTCGCCGAGAGCGGCATCCGTGAGATCGTCGGACGGAGCACGCTCGACGATCTGCTGGTCGGCACGACGCGTCCGGAGATCACCCGCCGCACCAAGGAGCTGATCCAGCGCGTGCTCGACTATTACAACGCCGGGATCACGGTCACAACCGTCAATCTCGAGGACGTGCAGGTGCCCGAGGCGGTCATTCCCTCGCAACGCGACGCCAACAAGGCGCAGGCCGACAAGGAGCGCTTCATCCTCGAGTCCGAGGCCTACGCCAACGGCATCCTGCCGGTGGCGCAGGGGGCCGCGGCGCGCATACAGCAGGACGCGCAGGCCTACAGGTCGCAGATCACGGCGCTCGCCGAGGGCCAGGCGGCGCGCTTCCTGCAGCTCGAGGCCGCCTATGCGCAGGCGCCCGAGGTCACCCGCCGGCGCCTCTACATGGATACGCTCGAGAGCCTGCTGGCGCGGGCGCACAAGGTGCTCATCGACTCTCACGCGGGCAGCAACCTCATCTACTTGCCGATCGACAAGCTGCTCGAGAAGGGCGCGCGGGGCGAGTCGGAGGCGAGCGCCGAGCCTGCCGCCGGCAATGCGCCCAAGGATCAGGAGCAGGTGACGATCGAGGGAACACGCTCGCGGGGGGAGCGATGAGCTGGCGGTTGGTACCCTGGTTCGTCGCTGCCGGCGTGCTGCTGGTCGCTGCGTTCTCGCTGTTCTCGGTGAGCATGACCGAGTACGCCATTCGCACCGAGTTCGGCGCGATCATCGGCACTCGCTACGAGCCGGGCCTGCATTTCAAGTGGCCGTGGGACGTGGTGACCAAGTTCGACAAGCGCATCCTGTCCGAGTCCTACACCGGCGAGACGTTTCTCACCAATGACGGGCGCGGCCTGATCGTCGACTTCTACGTCAAGTGGCGCGTCAAGGATCCCTCGCTCTACTACACCTCGATCGGTGGACGCGAAGAGCTCGCCGGGGAGAGGCTGGCCGAGATCGTCAAGGACGGAATCAAGAGCGTGGTTGCGCAGCGTACCCTGCAGCAGATCGTCTCCTCCGAGCGCGCCGCCGTGACCGGGCAGATGTTCGGCCAGGCGAGTCGCAATGCCGAGGGCCTCGGCGTCGACCTGGTGGACGTGCGCGTGCAGCGCATCGATCTGCCGGACGAGGTCGCGGCGCGGGTCTATGAGAGCATGAAGCAGAGCTTCGCCAAGACCGCGAGTCGGTTGCGCGCCGAGGGACAGCAGGCGAGTGCCAGCATCCGCTCGTCGGCCGAGCGCCAGCGCACGGTGATCCTCGCCGACGCCGAGCGCGACGCGCTGCGCACTCGCGGCGAAGGCGACGCGGCCGCGGCGCAGATCTACGCGCGTGCCTACGCGAAAGACCCCGAGTTCTACGCCTTCTACCGCAGTCTCCAGGCCTACGACCACGCCCTCGGCAAGGACGGCGACCTGCTGGTGGTGACGCCCGACGGCGAGTTCTTTCAGTACCTGAAAGACGCCTCGCCCGCTGCCAAGCCGCACCGCTAGCGCTCCCGGACCGTGTCGCTGAACCTCACGGACCTGCTCGCCGCGCTCGGTCTGTTCATGGTGTTCGAAGGCATCGCCCCGTTTCTCAACCCGCAGGGCGTGAAGCGCGCGCTCGCGTGGCTGCTGCAGGTACCGGATCGGGAATTGCGCATTGCGGGTCTCGGCAGCATGCTGGTCGGGCTTCTCATCCTGTACGTCGTGCGTTAGGGGTCCTGCGCGGTGGGCAAGTTCGTGATCATCATCGGCACCCAGTGGGGCGATGAAGGCAAAGGCAAGGTCGTCGACCTGCTGACCGAGCGGGCCGCGGCGGTGGCGCGCTTCCAGGGAGGTCACAACGCCGGACACACCCTCGTGATCGGCGGTCGCAAGACGGTCCTGTCGCTCATCCCGGCGGGAATTCTGCGTGAGCAGGTGCGCTGCTTCATCGGCAACGGGGTGGTGCTGTCGCTCGAGGCGCTGCTGACCGAGAGTCAGACCCTGATCGAGCGCGGCGTGCCGGTGTTCGAGCGGCTGCGAGTCTCGCCGCTGTGCCCGTTGATCCTGCCCTCGCACATCTCACTCGATCAGGCGCGCGAGCGCGCGCGCGGCCCGAACGCCATCGGCACCACCGGCCGCGGCATCGGTCCGGCCTACGAGGACAAGGTGGCGCGGCGCGCGGTGCGGGTAGCGGATCTCTACCAGCGCGATCGCTTCGCGGCGAAGCTCGGCGAGATGCTCGACTTTCACAACTTTGTCCTGCAGCGCTACTACGGTGCCGCTGCGGTCGACTTCCAGCGGACACTCGACGAGCAGCTGGCGATGGCGGCACGCATCGCGCCGCTGGTCACCGACGTGACACGCGCGCTGCACGAGTTGCGCGAGGCTCGCGCCAACGTGCTGTTCGAAGGTGCGCAGGGCGCGATGCTCGACGTCGATCTCGGCACTTACCCGTTCGTCACTTCTTCCAACACCACCGCCGGCTTTGCGGCGACCGGTACGGGACTCGGTCCGCGGGCGTTCGATGCGGTGCTCGGGATCGTCAAGGCCTACACCACGCGGGTCGGCGCCGGACCATTCCCGACTGAGCTCTTCGATGAGTACGGCGAGCACCTCGCGCGCGTCGGTCACGAGTTCGGTTCGGTCACCGGGCGGCCGCGGCGCTGCGGCTGGTTCGACGCGGTGGCGCTGCGCCGCGCAATCATCAATTCGAGCGTGACCGGGCTGTGCGTCACCAAGCTCGACGTGCTCGATGGGCTCGACATCATCCGCATCGCGATCGGCTATCGCAGCGGCGGCGCCGTCAGCCCCGAGCCGCCGACGAGCGGCGAGGGTTACGCCGAGCTCGAGCCGGTGTACGAGGAGCTGCCCGGCTGGCGCGAGTCGACGGTCGGGGTGACGAGCTACGCGGCATTGCCCGCCAACGCGCGGCGCTATCTCGAGCGGCTGCAGGAGCTCGTCAGCCTGCCGCTCGACATGATCTCCACGGGGCCTGAGCGCGAGCAGACCATCGTGCTGCGGCACCCGTTCGAGGGCTGACTCTGGCGATGCTCCCCGGCGTACACGCTCGCGCGCTCGGGCGGCTGGCGCGCGCCGCAGTGGTGCCGCTGGCGCTGGTGTTGCTCATTCTGCTCGCCATGCTGCTCGCCACCGGCAGCTGGCGCGTGTATTCCAACACCTGGGACGAGCCGGAGCACCTGGCCGCGGGAATCGAGCTGCTCGACCGCGGCCGCTACGAATACGACACTGAGCATCCGCCGCTCGCGCGCGTGTTCCTGGCGCTCGGCCCCTGGCTCGCCGGTGCGCACGCCTTCCGCACGCCACCTCCGGAGGGCACGCTCGAGGGCGTCGACATCCTCTACTCGGGCGGCCACTACTGGCGCTTTCTCACGCTCGCGCGACTCGGAACACTGCCGTTTCTGGCGCTGCTGCTCGCGACCACCTGGCTGTGGGGACGGCGGGTGATGCGCTCGCCCGAGGGAGCGCTTCTGCCGGTGTTGTTACTGGTCTCGGTGCCGCCGGTTCTCGGTCACGCGGCACTCGCCAGCCTCGACGTGGCGGCAGCAGCCACGCAGCTGCTCGCACTTTTCGCCCTGCAGTGCTGGCTCGACACGGCGCGCCGCCGCGATGCGATCCTCTTCGGGCTCGCCGCCGGGGCCGCCGTCGCCACCAAGTTCTCGGCGATTCCCTTCATCGGCGTGTCGCTCGCGGCGCTCGCCCTCGCGCGGGCCGTTATGGCCGGCCGCGTGCCGGGCGCAGCAGACGCGGGCGGTGCCATCGCTGGCGGCGGTGCTGCGGCAAGTGCCGCTGCACCAACCGGCACAGCGCAGCTGCGCGTCGCGGGTCTCGCGCTGGCCGCGCTCGGCGCGCTCGTGCCGCTGTGGCTCGTCTACGGCCCGCGAGCTCACGATCCCGCGGGTGTCGCGTTGCGCTTCAACTGGGCCGTGTCTTACCTGATGCAACGTCCGGGCTTCGATCACGCGCTCGGCGTGGTGCTGTCGCACCTGTGGCTGCCGCGCGAAATGCAGGATCTGGTCAACGGCATCGTCGCGGTCAAGGCGCACAACGACAGTGGCCACCTGTCATACCTGCTCGGGGAGGTGCGCCGTGGTGGCTGGTGGTACTTCTATCTGGTGGCGCTCGCGGTGAAAACCCCGATCCCGCTGCTGCTCGCCGGGCCGGCCGGCCTGGTATGGCTGGCAGGTGAAGGTCGACGAACGGGAGACTCCTGGGCAGTCGCGCCGCTGGTGCTCGCCATGAGCCTGCTCACGTTCGCCAGCGCCGTCAGCCGCATCAACATCGGCATCCGACACGTTCTCATACTGTACCCGCTGCTCGCACTCGGCGCGGCGTACCTCGCGCAGCGTGCCTGGCGCGCCAGCGGTGGCCTGCGCTCGCCGCATGCAACACTCGCCGCGCGCACGGTGCTGCTCGCGCTCGGGGCCTGGCAGCTGAGCGTGCTGTGGAGCGCCTATCCCGATTACCTGCCGTACTTCAACGAGGCGGTCTCTCACCCGGAGCGCGTTCTCGTCGACTCCGATCTCGACTGGGGCCAGGACCTGCGACGTCTCGAGCTGCGTGCGGGTGAGCTGCGGATCTCGAGTCTGAGTCTCGCCTACCGCGGCACCGCGAACCTCAAGCGCGAGCCGCTGCCGCCCTTCACGGTGCTGCCGCCGCAGCACCCGGTGAGGGGCTGGGTAGCGGTCTCGGCGCTCGCACGCACGCGCAATGCGGCCGACTACGCCTGGCTGAACGCTTTCCGGCCGATCGAGCGTGTCGGTAAGACCATCGACCTCTACTACATCCCCTGAGCGCCGCTGCCGCGACGGCGGTGCCTGCCGCGGCGCGCAGCGCGTGCAGTCAGTGCACCGCTGCGGGCGCTGCGGGCATGAGGCGCGCGATGCGCGCGAGTGGTGGAGGATGCGAGTAATAGAACGCCGCGTACACCGGGTCGGGTGTCAGGGTGCTGGCGTTGTCGCGATGCAGCTTCACCAGCGCGCTGGCGAGCTCGGCGGCGCTCGCATAACGCGCGGCGAAGGCGTCGGCCTCGAACTCGTGGCGCCTCGACCAGAGCGCGGCGAGCGGAGTGACGAAGAAAGTGAACGCCGGCACGCTGAGCACGAACAACAGCAGCGCTGTATGCGTTGAGGGGCGCGGCACGCCGAGGGCTGAGTAGAAGCCAGGCTGCGCGGCGAGCCAGCCGAGCAGCGCCAGCCCGGCAAACGTCGTGATCATCGAGAGCACCAGCCGTTTACGCACGTGCCTGAGGCGGAAGTGGCCGAGCTCATGCGCCAGCACGGCCTCGACCTCCGCCTGCCCGAGCCGCTCGAGCAGTGTATCGAAGAACACGATGCGCTTGTGCCGGCCGATGCCGGTGAAGTAGGCGTTGCCGTGGCTCGAGCGGCGCGAATTGTCGGCCACGAACACGCCCCGCGAGGTGAAGCCGCAGCGCTCGAGCAAGGCCTCGACGCGCGCTTTGAGCGTCGCATCCTGCAGCGGCGAGAAACGGTTGAAGAGCGGCGCGACGAAGGCAGGCCAGGCCCAGGTCAGCAGCAGCATGAAACCGAGCCAGAGAAAAAACACCCAGACCCACCAGGCCCGCCCGGCGCGCTGCATGAGGACCAGGGTCGCGAGCAGCAGCGGGCCGCCGAGAACCACCGCCAGCGCCAGGCCTTTGCCGAGATCTGCCAGGAACAGCGCAGGCGTCGTGCGGTTGAAGCCAAAGCGCGCCTCGATCACGAAGGTGCGCCACAGCGTCAGCGGCAGGTGCAGGAGTTGAATGAGGAGGGCGACGGTGGCGATCACCAGGACGCCGCGCCAGAGCGGGCCGAGCGCGCTGTGACGCCACAGCCCGTCGACGGCCGCGATGCCGCCGCCGACGGTGAGCGCGAGAGTGAGCGCCGCATCGAGCAGCGCGCCGGCCCTGCCGGCGCGCTCCTTGGCGATGGTGTAGTCAGCCGCCTTGGCGTGCTCGTCGGCCGAGACGTTGCCCGCAAAGGCGGCCGGCACCGCGTTGCGGTGGCGGGCCACGGCGCTCGCCTGGCGCCGCGATAGCCACAGCTCGAGCACGGTGCCCGCCAGCACTGCCAGAACGAAGATCGGTGTGAGCCAGCGCACGGCGTTTCAGCGAGCGAGCCACCCGGAATCGAGCAACGCCGGGCTGAACTCGCGCGCCACGCGGCGGTCCGGACGGGTGTGCCGGGGCTTGACTCCCGGGGCGGGAACGCGCGCCAGGATGTCGCGAATCACGTTGAGCCGTGCCTGGCGCTTGTCATCGGCGCGCACCACGGTCCACGGCGCTTCCTGCCGGTGGGTGCGCAGCAGCATGGTGTCGCGCGCGTCGCTGTAATTGCGCCAGCACTTCTGAGCGGCCTGGTCCACCAAACTGAGCTTCCACTGCTTGAGCGGATCGTGGCGCCGTTCGCGCAGCCGACGCGCCTGCTCGGTGCGGGTGATGTCGAGATAGTACTTCAGCAGAAAGATACCGGCGCGCACCAGCATGCGCTCGAACCCGGGGGCAGCCTCGAGAAAGGCCTCGCGCTGCTTGCCGGTGCAGAACTTCATGACGTATTCCACGCCGGCGCGGTTGTACCAGCTGCGGTTGAACAGCACGATCTCCTGAGCCGCCGGCAGATGCGGCGTAAAACGCTGGAAGTACCACTCACTCTCTTCACGGTCGCTCGGCTTGCCGGGGGCCACGACCCGCACTTCGCGCGGACTCAAGTGCTCGGCGATGCGCTTGATCGTGCCGTCCTTGCCGGAGGCATCACGCCCCTCGAGGATGACGAGCACCTTCTGTCCCTGCGCAATCACGTGGCGGTGGAGCTTCACCAGCTCGATCTGCAGCCTCCGCAGCTTTTGCTCGTACTCCTTCTTATCCAGTTGGGCGATGGCCGGGAGGCGCTCGGTGCGTTGCTTCGCCATGGGCATTCGCTCTCATGTGGCCCGCCGTCGGGTGGTGCGCCCATTATCGGCGGCCGCAAGCTGGCGGCCACACCTTGTCGAGGGGTTCGTACCGGTTCAGGCTTAGCAAGCTGCCTGAACGCTCAGCACGCTGCTCACGCTCACCACCACCCTGAACAGGAGAAACGGCATGTCCACGTCCAAGGGGAAGCCCGGGGTCAAAGTCTCACGGAACGGACCTTACCTGGTGACGGGCGCGGTGCCGCTCGCCAAACAGACGATCGTGACCGACAGCGAGGGCGGCTCGCGCGCCTGGCAGGAGGGGGAGGCGATGCCGACCGAGGGGAGCTACGCGCTGTGCCGCTGCGGCCAATCCGCCAACAAGCCCTTCTGCGACGGCACGCACAGCAAGATCGGCTTCGACGGCACCGAGACCGCGAGCCGCGAGTCGTACCGCGCCCAGGCGCAGCTCACCGAGGGCCCGGTGTACTCGCTGACGGACGTCGAGTCGCTGTGCGCGTTCGCGCGCTTTTGTGATCCCAACGGGCAGGTCTGGAACCAGGTGACGCGCACCGACGACGCGCACGTCCGCACTCTCTTTATCCGGCAGGTCAACCACTGTCCCTCGGGCCGTCTGGTGGCCTGGGAGCGATCGACTGGCAAGCCGGTCGAGCACCCGCTGCCCGTGTCGATCGGTCTGGTCGAGGATCCTGCCCAGGGAGTGAGCGGTCCGTTGTGGCTGCGCGGCGGGATCCCGGTCACCGCCGGCGACGGCTTCGTCTACGAGGTTCGCAATCGCGTTACGCTCTGCCGGTGCGGCGCCTCGAAGCACAAACCCTTCTGCGACGGCTCGCACGCCGCGGTGCGCTTCCGCGACGGGCTCTGACGCTGCGGCGAGTCGCGGGCCTCAACGGCGCGCGCGTGCGCGGCTTGCGGCCCAGAGCGTCGCGGCCCCGAAGCCGAGCAGCGCGAGTCCCCACCACAGATTGATGTTGATGCCGAGGGAGCGGGCGTAGATCGCCGGCTCGCTGGCGAGTCCGAAGGCGACCAGCAGCACCCCGAGCGCGACGAACAGCGCTCCGAGGGGAATTCGCAAATCGAGGCCCATGCCGGACTCCTCACCAGAACAAAAGGTTGAGCAGCAGCACCGCGGCCAGCACCACGGTACCGAGGAGCGCGGGACGCGCATACCACGGCCCCGCCGGCTCGCGCCCGGCGGGCGTGAGCGAATAGACGAGTCCGACCAGTTCGCGCTCGGGTCGCGGGCGCGTCGTGAGACTGACCGTAACGGTCACCGCGAAGCACACAGTGAACGCCCAGATGGCCGTCCAGAAGTTCTGTGCCATCTCGCTCGGATAGCTGTGCAGCAGCGCCAGCCAGCCGCCCTTGATGCCGGCGGGACTGCCGCGCGGTAGCGTCAGCCCGTGATGCAGCGCCGCCGCGGCCGTGCCGGCCAGCAGTCCCGTGAACGCGCCATGTCCGGTGGCGCGCTTCCAGAACATGCCGAGCAGAAACGTTGCGAACAACGGTGCATTCACGAACGCGAACAGCAGCTGCAGCAGATCCATGATGTTGTTGAAGCGATTGGCCACATAGGCCGCCGCCACCGACAGCAGGGTCCCGAAGACGGTCGCCAGGCGTCCCATGGTGAGGTAGTGGTGGTCGCTTGCGCCGCGGTGAATGTAGGCCTGATAGAGGTCATAGGTCCACACCGTGTTGAAGGCGGTGACGTTGCCGGCCATGCCGGACATGAAGCTCGCGAGCAGCGCGGTCAGCCCGAGCCCGAGCATGCCGTTCGGGAAGTAGTGGCCGAGCATCAGCGGGATGGAGAGATCGTAGTTGAGCGTGCCGTCGGCTTTGTGAGGCAGGGCGAAGCCGCTGCCGCCGGTCTGTGCGGTGGAAGCGATCGCGATCATCCCCGGCACGATCACCAGGAAGGGGAACAGCATCTTCGGCACGGCGGCGATCAGGGGCGTGCGGCGCGCGGCGGTGAGCGAATGCGCCGCCATGGCGCGCTGCACGACCAGGAAGTCGGTGCACCAGTAGCCAAACGACAGCACGAAGCCGAGTCCCATGACGACACCGAACCACTCGACGCCGAGCGGGTTGGCGGCCGCATGCGCCATCTCGCTCCAGGTGCTCGACCAGGCCCGGGGAGCGAAGCCCTGGGAGGTCGCCACGTGCGTGAGCCGGGCGGTGAGTCCCGACCAGCCGCCGAGATCCTTCAGTCCGAGAAAGACGAGCGGCGCGAATCCGAACACGATCAGAAAGAACTGCAACACCTCGTTGTAGATCGCCGAGGTCAGGCCGCCGAGCAGGATGTAGAGCAGCACGATGCCCGCGGACAGCCAGACGCTCACGCTGAAATCCCAACCGAGCAGCAAGTGCAGCATCAGCCCCATGGCGTACAGCGAGATTCCCGAAGAAAACACCGTCATGACGGCGAAGGTCATCGCGTTCAGGCCACGCGTCTTCTCATCGAAGCGCAGCTTCAGGTACTCGGGCACCGAGCGCGCCTGTGAGCCGTAATAGAAAGGCATCATGAAGACGCCGAGAAAGACCATCGCGGGTATGGCGCCGACCCAATAGAAATGACTGGTGGCCATGCCGTACTTGGCGCCCGAGGCCGCCATGCCGATCACTTCCTGCGCCCCGAGGTTTGCGGACAGAAATGCAAGCCCAGCCACCCAGCCGGGAATCGAGCGACCGGAGAGGAAGTAGTCGTTGCTCGTCTTCATGTCACGCCGCAGCAGGTAGCCGACGGCGAGCACGAAGCCCAGATAGACGGCCATGATGAGCCAGTCGATGGGGCGCGGATGCATGCGCGGCTAGCTTGACAGCTGCGCGAGTGGGTTGATAGGTCTTGGCGCGCGTATGCTGTCAGCATTCGGACCGCGGCGCGCGACCGGAATGGGCGCGTACGCGATTGCATGAGGAGCGACCATGACGACTGACTCCGAGCCGCTCGTGAAGCGGGCGCGCGATGCGCGTGGGGTGGTGACACTGACACTCAATCGCCCGCAGGCCTTCAATGCCCTCTCCGAGGGCGTGCTGGCGGCGCTGCAGGCGGAGCTCGACGCGGTTGCGGCCGACGACACCGCGCGCGCCCTGGTGTTGGCGGCGAGCGGCAAGGCGTTCTGTGCCGGACACGACCTGCGCGAGATGCGCGCCACGCCCTCGCGTGCGTACTACCAGCGCCTCTTCGATCAGTGCTCGCGGGTCATGTTGACTCTGCGGCGCCTGCCGATCCCGGTGATCGCACGCGTGCAGGGAGTCGCCACTGCCGCCGGCTGCCAGCTGGTCGCGCAGTGCGATCTCGCCGTCGCCTCACGCGAGGCGCGCTTTGCAGTGAGCGGCGTGGGTCTCGGGCTATTCTGCTCGACACCGGGTGTGCCGCTGGCGCGTAACGTGCGCCTCAAGGAGGCGTTCGAGATGCTGGTGACCGGCGAGTTCATCGACGCCGAGCAGGCCTGCGCGCGCGGCCTCGTCAACCGCGTCGCGCCGCCCGAGGAGCTCGACGCGGCGGTCGAGCGGCTCGTCGCGAGCATTCTCGCCAAGCCGCGGATCGCCATCGCGCTCGGCAAGCAGCTGTTCTACCGTCAGGTCGAGCTCGGAATCGAAGCCGCCTACGAGGCCGCAGGGCAGACCATGGCCTGCAACATGATGGAGGAGGCGGCGCTCGAGGGAGTGCAGGCCTTCATCGAGAAACGCGCGCCGCGCTGGGATGTCGCAAGCCGCTGACGCCGCGCGCCGGCGGCGCTCAGTGATCGGTAAACGGCTGCTCGAGGTCCGCCCGTTGCGTGACCGCGGGCATCGGGTACTTGAGCCCGCTCGCGCAATTGAACAGCACCACCTGGTCGGTCGGTGCGATCCGCCCGGCGCGTGCCGCCGCGAGATAGGCGGCAAAGGTGGCGGCACCCTCGGGGCTGAGCAGCAGACCGTCGGCCGCGGCAACCTGCGCGCGCGCCGCTTCGATCTCGGTATCCGCGACGGCTATAGCAAAGCCCCGACTCTCGCGCAGCGCGGCGAGAATGAGGAAGTCGCCGAGGGCCGCCGGCACCCGGATGCCCGCGGCGATGGTGTGGGCGTTGTCCCACGGAGCCGCCGTGTCCGCGCCGCACTCGAAGGCGCGCACGATCGGCGCGCAGCCGCTCGACTGCACTGCGACCAGGCGGGGCAGGGGAGCCGAGATCCAGCCGAGCGCCTGGAGCTCGCGCCAGGCTTTCCACATGCCGATCAGCCCGGTGCCGCCTCCGGTCGGATAGAAGACCACGTCGGGCAGTCGCCACTCGAGTTGGATCGCGAGCTCGAGCCCCATGGTCTTCTTGCCCTCGATCCGATAAGGCTCCTTGAGGGTCGACAGGTCGAACCACTGGTGGTGCGCCTTGCCGGCCTCGACCAGGCGCGCACAATCATTGATCAGCCCGTTGACCCGCCAGACGGTGGCGCCCTGCAGCGCAATCTCGCTCAAGTTGATCTCGGGAGTGTCATCCGGGCAGAAACAGAATGCCTCGAGGCCGGCGCGCGCGGCGTAGGCGGCCATGGCGGCGCCGGCATTACCGTTGGTGGGAATCGCGACGCGGCGCACGCCGTGATGGCGCGCCATGGCCACCGCGACCGCCAGGCCGCGGGCCTTGAACGATCCGGTCGGGAGGCGCGCCTCGTCCTTGACCAACGGCGGCCGCAAGCGCTCAGGGCGCTCGCTGCGCGCGAGCGGCACGAGCGGCGTCTCGACCTCACCGAGACTCACCACATCCGCCGCCGCAGGCAGCGGCAGCAGCTCGTGCCAGCGCCACAGTCCCGGCGCGCGTGCCGCGATCGCATCGCGTGCGAGCTCGCGCGCGAGTGCCGCCAGGTCATAGCGGGCGAGCAGCGGTTTACCCGCGCGCGACAACCCCTGGAGCCGGCCGATATCGTGACGCTCGCCGGTGAGACTGCACTCGAGGTGCGTCGCATACGAATAGCGCACGAGGAACCTCTTGTCTTGTCGCACCCGGGCGCGATTGGTACAAGGACGCGATGACCCAAGAGTCGCGCAGCGCGCCGCCGCAGCTACTCCGCGCGATAGGCCGCTGGAGCATGGTAGCACTCGCGGTCAACAGCATTCTCGGCAGTGGCATCTTCGGACTGCCGTCGATCGTCGCAGGTCTCCTCGGGCGCGCGAGCCCGCTCGCGATGCTGCTCGCCGGCGCCGGCATGGGCACGATCATTGCCTGTTACGCCGAGGTCGCCTCACAGTTCACCGCGACCGGTGGGACGTATCTGTACCTGCGCCACGCCTTCGGCCGGCTGGTGGGGTTGCAGGTCGGCTGGATGACGCTGCTCGCGCGTCTCACCGCCTGCGCCGCCGGTGTGAATCTGCTGGTCGCATACCTCGCGGAGTTTTGGCCGGCGGCGGCGCAGCCGGTGCCGAGACTCGCCGTGATCACGCTGTTCATCGGCGGCCTCGCCACCATCAACTACCGCGGCGTCGGCGCCGGTACGCTGATGAGCAATGTCGCGGTGGCCGCGAAGCTGCTGGCGCTCGGCGTGCTGTGTGTCGCCGGTCTCGGCTGGCTCGCGGTTCATCCGCAACTCGCCGCGCCTCACGTGGCCGCAGGTCTCGACGGCTGGCTCGCAGCGCTGTTGCCGCTGAGTTTCGCGTACGGCGGCTTCGAGGCGGCGCTCAACCCGATGGGCGAGGCGCGCAACCCGCAACGCGATGCCGCCTTCGCACTCTTGATCGCACTCATCGTTCTCGCGGTGCTCTATAGCGTGCTGCAGCTGATCGTGGTCGGTGTGCTGGTGGACCCGGCCCACAGCGAGCGCCCGCTTGCCGATGCCGCACGCGTCATCATGGGTCAACCCGGCGCGGCGCTCATCGCAGTCGGCGCGCTGATCTCGATATACGGCTACCTCAGCGCCAACCTGCTGACCGTGCCGCGCTCGATTTTTGCGCTCGCCGAGCGCGGCGATTTCCCGGCATGGCTGGCCGCAGTGCACCAGCGCTGGCGCACGCCCTACGTCTCAATCGTCGTGTTTGCGGTGCTGCTGTGGATCTTCAGCCAGTTTGCGAGCTTCTCCTGGAATGTCACGCTCTCGGTCGTGGCGCGCATCCTCTATTACGGCGGTGTGTGCGCCGCGGTACCCGTGTTGCGCCGCCGACAGCCTGGCGCGGCCGCCTTTCGTCTCCCCGGCGGTCTGATCGTTCCGGGTGCGGGCCTGGCGCTGTGCGCGCTGCTCCTGACCCGCATCGATTTCAGTAACTCGCTCATACTCCTGGCGACCGTCGCGATCGGACTGCTGAATTGGCTGTTGGTGAGGGCGCGCGCGGCCGGCACGGCTGGCGCGTAAGTGCCCGCCACCACGCTGATGGAAGTATGATGAGTGGATGGATGCGGCAGCTAGCCCTTGCAAACAGCCAACAAGGCAGAGCGATAATCGGCCCGTACTATCCCCCATCCGCGTCATTGTTCATTATCTCGAGCGCGTCAACCACCCGTCTCGTGCCTGGAATCTTGCGACAGAGGCGCAGTATCCTGAAGCGCTCTCCGGTGTCTCCTACGATCCCCTCTAACGTTACGACGCCATTCTGGGTTGTGACTGTGACGTGCTCGGCGTAGATCCAGGGGTCATTCGTCAGGGTTTTCTGCACTTGCCGGGTGACTTGCTCGTCAGATGCTTGCCTGTTTGCTTGGATAACCACTTCCTGGGGGCGTTCGTTCGCCTTCTCCGCCGTGTCCTGGGCCGGGCAAAGACCGGCGGCGCCAAGGAGGGTCGCAAACAGAAGCCCGAAGCGAGCCCGAGAGCCGCAGATGCACCGTCGCTCGGTCGACCGGGCGGTGGCCTCCCACTGCAGATGAAAGGCTTCGCTCATCTGAGCCTCTGATGCATCCTCTTTGCCGGGAAAATACAGATCAGTCTCAAACTCGCGCAAGTCTCGGTCGTGGTGGGCCATGTGTCAGACATCCGGCTGGCCGGGCAGGGCGATTCGCGCGCGCGACGTCGGAGCGCCGGCTGTTCTCCCTTGGCAGCGCCCCTCATAAAGAGCGCGCACGCGGGAAGCCCTGCGCTCGAATCCGGGTCACGCGCAAAGCACCGACTGGGGTGCTATCTGGTAGGGCCGCCGCTGTCGCGGCCGTTGCGCTCGAGCTCCAAGTGGTTGGACACCACGCGCGTGACGCCCGGCGTGTGGGCGGCGATCGCGCGCGCGCGGTAGATGGCGTCAGTGCTCCAGACGAAGCCACTGAGGTGAGCGACACCGTCGTCGACCGTCACATCGACGTGACGAAAGTAATACGTGGGGTCGGCATTCAGCGCCGAATAGACAGCGTTCGCCAATATCTCGTCAGTAGCGCCCTGTTCGTATCTTGCCGCTTCGGCGCCAGTCTGCACCGAGGGACCCGGGGGAGTCGTCGCGCAGGACACCATAAGCGTCATCGTGGCGATCAAGGCGGACGTCCAGCGAATTGTCGATCTAAGTGTCAAGCTGGCCTCCGCGGCCCGAGGCGATCACGGCGTCGTCGTCAACCGGCCGCAGCTTCATTGCGAGCCCGTGCCACCACCGCCGCCCCGGTTCCCCTGGCGCTCAAGCTCCATCTCGTTGCGCACCTGCGTGACGCCGGGGACCCTGCGCGCAATCTGCTGCGCATGATACAGCTCATCCGTTGTCCACACGTACCCACGGAGCAGTGCCACTCCGTCATCGACACTGACCTCGACATGACGGAAGTAGTAGATCGGATCGGCGTCCAGTGCCGCATCGACGCGCTCGGCAGTGGCCGCATCGGCGCGTTCCTGCTCCGGGGACTTTGGAGCAGCGGCCGAGCAGCCGACGGCCAGCACGACGCCCACCGCGAGGACGACAGACGAACTCGCCCTCTCAACCGTCATAGGGGCCTCCCCACGGCCGCGAAAATGCTGCTGGCGTCTATTTGGACCAGCGTGAGCGCTGCCGGTTCAGCCGTGGGTCTCAACCGCGCGGTCCCTGCGCGCCCCGGCCGCGTCATCCGTCACATTCGGGAGCGCTGTACTGCCGTTCCGCCGCGCGACCGCGGAAACAGGCGTCTCAGGATCTAACGCGCGACGGGCCCGTTGTCGTTGCCGTTGCGATTCAATTCCAGGTCATTCACCACCCGGGTGACGCCCGGGACACGCCCGGCGATGAACAGGGCCTCGTCAAAGTCCGACGTCTCCCAGACATACCCGGTGAGGCGCACCACTCCGTTGTCAGCATGAGCCGTAATGTGTTTGGCGAACAGCATCTTGTCCGCGTTCAACGCAGTTTCCACGCGCTCGGCCATTTGCTTGTCGGCTTGCCGCTGCGCGTCGGTCTTGGGGGGACCCGAAACGCACGCGCTCACGCCACACAACACTGCCACTGCAACGGCTGCGCACGGCACGCGCTTCATCATGTCGTACACCGTGGTTCCCTCCTCGTTATTTCAATGCGATGTATACCACAACCCGGGCGGCACCGAGGGCCGAGGCCAGCCGGGCCGCCAGAACGGCTACTCCCAGTGGTGCCACCAGGAGTAGGCCGATCTGGTTACCGCGCTCGCCTCGCATCAAGCGCCGTTCGTTTTTACCTTACACGAACAGGCCAGTTCAGAACTTGAAGTTCAACCCCGTCGAGAAGCCCTGCGCATGGCAGCCGCCCCAGGTGGTGGGACCGGCGCTGCTGTAGTCGATGAACGGCGTATGCGTGGCATCGTGGCAGTCGGTCTTGATGCCGTGACTGCCGGCGCCGATGTCGTAATGCGCGTTGCCGTCATTTATCGTCAGTGCCCAATCAAAATAGTACGTCAGCTGCTTGTCGAACTTGTGCCAGTAGGCGAATGTGTACATGTTCGCCGTGTTCTGGCCGACGAGATTCGGGTTGTAGTTATGCTGTCCGCCCGGGTCGCCCGGAGTCGCGCCGGCATGCGCAAAACCTGCCGCGAACCGGTCGGCTCCGCTCGGAAACTCATACTCGACGGCGACCCACTGCGCGTTGGGCCGCGTCCGCTCGTCCTGGAACTCCATTACGGCCGGGAGCTTGCGCTCCAGCTTTTCCCACAGATAGGAAACCGTCAGCCCGAATTGGAAGCGGTACTGACCACCTATCTTCGCCGCCCATTCATTCGCGGAATCGTAGAAGGGATTGTAGGGCGCCGTGCTCACCGCGGCCGCTTGCGGAAATTCCCCCGCGAAAGCGAGGAAGGTGCCGCAGTCGAGCAGCGGGGAGTTGTTGGGGGCCAAGCAATTGGCTGACCCGGGCAGCGCACCGTAGAACGGATTGTTCGACCCGATACCGTCGCTGCTGCGGTTCACCTTGCCGTGAAGCTCATACGCCGCCACGAGGTAGAGGCCCCCCGTTTCGAACTTCAGGTCGCCGCCGTAGGTGTAACTCCAGGCGCCGTCATCGCAGTTCAGGAACAGATTCCCGCTGCCGGGGTTGTTCGCCCCCGCGCAGTCCACCGACCCGAGCGGCAGGGTGGTGTTGTACGGGTCCACGTTCTGGGCGAAGCCGTAGGAGGCGTCGAAGCTGAACCCGCTGAAGCTCGGCGACAGGTAGGCGATCACGTGATCCTGGCGCGTGCCGAACTCGATGCGGTTGTCACCACCACTGTTGCCGATGATCGTGCTGTAGTTGCCCAGCATTCCCGCGAAGGGATTCAGTCGGTCGGTCGAGGTCTTGTACGGGGTGTACATCTCGCCGAACCGCAACTGCCCCCAGCTCTTGCTGCGCAGGCCAATGAACGTATCTCCAAGCCCGATCGCTCCCTGCACGGTGTTCGAGGACTTGGTCCAGGTATTGGCGAGACCCGGTGCCGCCGCCATGTCGATCGAGGCTGACACCTGGTAAATAAAGTCCACGCTCGACGTGCCGATCTGATGGGTGCCGCGGTAGCCGATGTTCGAGCCATTACTCGACATCATCCCCATCCAGCCCACGTTTCCGTAGGGGTGCGCGCCCCCGCCTTTTGCGGGCCCCTGCATATAGGGCGGCCCGCCGTTCACCCCGAGTGAGGTATAGGGGTAAGCCACAAAGTCGCTCATGCCCTTTGTGGTCGCGTCGATGGACACGTCGAGGGTGCCGAAGAAGCCCTTGATGAACGTATTCCAGGCTTTGTCCACGGTGCTGACCGTCTTGGACGTCTTCGCCTGGTCCTCCTTCATGGCCTTGAGTTGTTTGTTGAGCTCGTCCAGCTGTTGCTGGAGAGCCTTCATGCGCGCGTCCTGATCGGCGCTCGACTGCGCCACTGTCAGGCTGGGATAGCCGAACATGACCACCACCGCGGCGAGCAGCGCGGCCAGCGGTCGAAACACTCTGCGTGCACACATGAGACTTCCCCCTTTGTGACGTTTGATGGAACCGAGATCTGCGACCTCAAAATCCATTGATCTTTTCGAGCCGTCGCTCCTTGCGCAGCGCCTCAGAGCGCCGGAATCAACCCCGCGCCGCGCGCCCAGCGATACTTCGCCCCGAGCACCGCGACCGGAATCTCGGTCGAGTAGGCGTAGGCGGGGATGCCGTGCTGATAGAGGTACTCCGCCGCCTGCTCGACCTCGACGTCGCCGGCGAGCGAGGCCACTACCGGCTTGACGATGCCCTTGGCCCGCATCTGCTCGACGACCTCCACCATGAGCTGTGCGAACACCATGGGCGGCGTAATGATGGTGTGCCAATAGCCGAGAATCAGCGCATGGATGCGCGCGTCCTCGAGCCCGAGTCGCACGGTGTTCTGATAGGTCTTCGGCGGCTCGCCACCGGTGATATCGATGGGATTGCCCGCGGCGCCGAAGGGTGGAATGAATTTGCGGAAGGCGGCATCCAGGTCGGGCGGCATTGCCATCAGCGACAGCTGATTGTCGACGCACGCGTCGGAGAGCAGCACACCGGAGCCGCCGGCGCCGGTGATGATCACGACGTTGTTGCCCTTGGGCGTCGGCAGTAGCGGGATGCCGCGCGCGAATTCCAGCATATCGCGCAGTGAGCGCGCGCGGATGACGCCCGACTGCCGGAACACGTCCTCGTAGATCTTGTCGTTGCCGGCCAGCGCGCCGGTGTGGGAGCTCGCGGCACGCGCGCCCATGCTGGTGCGTCCGGCCTTGAGCACCACCACCGGCTTCTTTTTCGACACGCGCCTGGCGACTTCGGCGAACGCGCGCCCGTCCTTCAGGTCCTCGAGGTGCTGGCAGATGATCTGGGTGTTGTCGTCCTGCTCGAAGAAGGTCAGCAGGTCGTCCTCGTCGAGGTCCGACTTGTTGCCGAGACCGACGATGGCGGAGACGCCCATCTTGGTCGAGCGTGAGAAGCCGACGATCGCCATGCCGATGCCGCCCGACTGCGAGGAGAGCGCGGTGCTGCCCTGGACGTCGTACGCGGTGCAGAAGGTCGCGCACAGGTGCTTGGGCGTGTAGTAGAAGCCGTAGATGTTCGGTCCCATGAGCCGCACGCCGTACTTGCGTCCGACCGCGACCACTTCCTCCTGGCCGGCGACGTTGCCGGTCTCGGCGAAGCCGGAGGGGATCAGCACGGCGCCGGGGATCTTTTTCTCGCCGACCTCGGTGAGCGCCTGGGCGACGAACTTGGCGGGGATGGCGAACACCGCGACGTCGATCACGCCCGGGACATCCTTGACACTCTTGTAGGCCTTCTTGCCGAGGATCTCGCTGGCGGTCGGGTGGATCGGATAGATCGCGCCCTGATAGCCGCCGTTGATCAGATTCTTCATGATCGAGTTGCCGATCTTGCCGTTCTCGGCCGAGGCGCCGATCACCGCCACCGCATCGGGCTTCATGATGCGGTTCATCTGCCGGACGATCTCCTCCTGGCTCGGACGGTAGCGGGCCACGGGCGGCTTGAAGTCGAGCACCACCCGCACGTCGGCTGCGGTGGCGCCCCTGGCAGTGGCGAACACCGGATTCAGATCGAGCTCGGAGATCTCCGGGAAATCCGTCACCAGCTGCGAGACGTTGACGATCAGGGTCGCGAGCGCCTCGCGATTCACCCCCTCGGCGCCGCGCACGCCGCGCAGAATCTCCGCGGCCGCGATGCTGTCGAGCATCGAGAGCGCCTCTTCACGGGTCGCCGGGGCGAGTCGGAACGTGATGTCTTTCAATACCTCGACCAGAATGCCGCCGAGTCCGAAGGCGACCAGCTTGCCGAAGGCGGGATCGGTCACCGCGCCGATGATCACTTCCTGGCCGCCGCTGAGCATCTGCTGGACCTGCACGCCGTCGATCGTGGCGTCGGCCTTGTAGCGACGTGCATTGGCGAGGATGGTGTCGAAGGCCTCCTCGGCGGCGGCCGCGTTCTTGACACCCACCACCACGCCACCGGCCTCTGTCTTGTGCAGGATCTGCGGCGAGACGATCTTCATGACCACCGGGAAGCCGATGCGCGTCGCGAGCGCCGCGGCCTCGGCAGCGCTGGCCGCGACGCCCTCCTGTGGCACCGCGATCGCGTACGCCTCGCACAGCGCCTTGGCCTCGGGCGCGGTGAGCGAGCTGCGGCCGGCAGACTTGGCCTGATCGAGCAGTCGGCGGACGGTCGTCTTGTCGAATGCCATTTCCTCTCCTGATACCGAGGCCCCCGCGGCGGCCGGTTGCACGTGTCAGATCACCTTGGCCGCGCGCAGCGCGCTGATCTCCGTCTCGCTGAAGCCGAGCTCGCTCAGCACTTCGTGCGTGTGCTCGCCGAGGTGCGGCGAGCGCGTCACCTCCGTCGGGCTGTCCGACATCTTGATCGGGTTGCCCACCGTCAGGTACTTGCCGCGCTTCGGATGATCGACCTCGACCACCGTACCGGTGGCGCGCAGCGAGGGCTCGGCCGCCAGCTCCTCCATCGACAGGATCGGCCCGCAGGGGATGTCGTGTCGGTTGAACGCGTCCATCGCCTCGAACTTGCTCCGCTGCATGGTCCACGCTTCCACCGTCGCAAATACCTCCTTGAGCCGTGGCAGGCGAGCCTCGGGGGTGGCGTAGTGCGGATGGGTGATCCACTCATCCTTGCCGATCACCTGGCAGATCTCCTTCCACACCGGGGCCTGCGCGATGAAGTACAGGTACGCGTTGGGATCCGACTCCCAGCCCTTGCACTTGATGATCCAGCCGGGCTGGCCGCCGCCTGAGGCGTTGCCGGCGCGCGGCACCGAACTGCCGAAGCTGCCGTCCGGATACTGCGGGTACTCCTTCATGACGCCGGTGCGCGCCAGCCGCTGCTGGTCGCGCAGCTTCACGCGGCAGAGGTTCAACACCCCATCCTGCATGGCGGCCAGTACGCGCTGTCCGCGGCCGCTGCTCTTGCGCTGGTAGAGAGCGGCGACGATCCCGAGCGCGAGATGCAGTCCCGTGCCGCTGTCGCCGATCTGCGCCGCGGTCACCAGCGGTGGCCCGTCGTCGAAGCCGGTGGTCGAGGCCGAGCCGCCAGCGCACTGCGCGACGTTCTCGTAGACCTTGCAGTCCTCGTACGGACCGGGGCCGAAGCCCTTGACCGAGGCGACGATCATCTGCGGGTTGAGCGCGTGGATGCGCTCCCAGGTGAATCCCATGCGATCGAGTGCGCCCGGGGCGAAGTTCTCGACCAGCACGTCGCAGTGGCGGATGAGGCGCTCGAGCACCGCCTTGCCGCGGGCATCCTTGGTATCGAGGGTGATCGAGCGCTTGTTGGAATTCAGCATGGTGAAGTACAGGCTGTCGACATCCGGGATGTCCCGCAGCTGCTCGCGCGTGATATCCCCGACCCCCGGGCGCTCCACCTTGATCACATCGGCGCCGAACCAAGCGAGCAACTGCGTGCAGGTCGGCCCCGACTGCACGTGGGTGAAGTCGAGGATGCGAACGCCGTCCAACGCCTGGCCCATGAGAGTCCCCCCCGTGGCGCCTTACTTGTACATTGTTTGGTTCTTGGTGCCGGGCGCGTACTCGCGCGGATCCACCCAGATGTTGATCACTGCCGAGCGCTTCAGGCGCTGCACCGACTCGCGTCCGCGCCGCAGCGCCGGGGCAATCTGCGCCGGGTCGTGTACTTCCTCGCCATAGCCGCCGAGCATTTCCGCGAACTTGCCGAACGGCACGTCACCGAGGAGATTGCCGACGTTGCCGCGCTCCTCGCCGTACTTCGCCAGCTGACCGTAGCGGATCTGGTTCATCGCGGAGTTGTTGCCGACGACGGCGAGGTAGGGCACACCGAAGCGGTTGGCGGTGTCCATGTCGAAGGCCGTCATGCCGAAGGAGCCGTCGCCGTAATAACACAGCACTTCCTTGTTGGGATGCGCGAGCCCGGCGGCGATGGCGAAGCCGGTGCCGACGCCGAGCGAGCCGAGCGCCCCAGGGTCCATCCACTGCCCCGGCCGGCGCGGCCGCACCGCCTGGGCGGAGATGGTGACGACATCACCGCCGTCGCCGATGTAGATGGTGTTATCGGCGAGAAACTCGTTGAGCTCGTACGCCACCCGATAGGGGTGGATCGGCCGGCTGTTCGACTTGAACAGCGGCATCAGCTTCTCGGTGGCCGCCTCTTCGGCTGCCGCAAGCTTCTTCATCCACTGCTGGCGCGCCTGGCGCTTGTCCTGTTTGAGACGCCCGGACGCCGCCTGCAGCACCGCGCCGAGAATCGCGCCCGGGTGGCCGACCAGCCCGAGATCGATGTCGCGGTTCTTGCCGACCGTGCGGTAATCCATGTCGATCTGCACCAGCTTGAGCTTGTTGCTGATGCGCCGTCCGTAGCCCATGCGGAAATCGAACGGCGTGCCGACGATGACGAGCACGTCGGCGTCCGCGAAGGCGTTGCTGCGCGTGCGGTCGAAGTGATGCGGGTCGCCGGGGGGCAGGAGCCCGCGGCTGCCGCCGTTGAAATAGCCTGGGATGTCGAGCCCGCGCAGCAGCGCGATCGCTTCCTCCTGGGCGCGCGCGGTCCAGACCTGCTGGCCGTAGAGAATGGCCGGCCGCTCGGAATCGACCAGGATGTCCGCCAGCTTCTCGATGTCGCGGCTGTCGGCCAGCAGGCGGGTCGAGGCGCGGTAGTGGCCGGGCTTCGGTACCACCGCCTTGGCGAGCTCGACCTCGCGATCGAGCACGTCGCGCGGGATCTCGAGATACACGGGGCCCGGCGCGCCGTTGAACGCCTCGCGCGCCGCCATCGACACCATGTCGGCGACGCGCTCGGTGCTCGGCACCGTCGCGGCGAACTTGGTGATCGGCGACATGATATCGACATGCGGCAAGTCCTGGAGCGAGCCCATCTTGTGTTGGGTGAGCGCACCCTGGCCGCCGATGTGCAGCACCGGGCTCTCGGAGCGAAAGGCGGTAGCGATGCCGGTGACCGCATTGGTGCAGCCGGGACCGGCGGTCGTGACGACGCAGCCGAGCTTGCCGGTCTGGCGCGCATAGCCATCGGCGGCGTGCGCCGCCACCTGCTCATGGCGCACGTCGATGATGCGGATGCCCTCGTCGATGCAGCCGTCGTAGATGTCGATGATGTGCCCGCCGCAGAGCGTGAAGATGGTGTCGACGCCTTCGTTCTTCAGTGCCTTGGCGACCAGATGGCCGCCGGAGACGACGCTCGCGTCACGGCTCTTGCGCTTGAGTGTGTCTTCCGCGGTCGTGCCTGCCGCGCGGCTGTCGGGAGTCTTGGTCGCCGTCTCAGACATGGAGGCCTCCATCCGTATAAGTGTCGGCGGCGATGCGCCGCGGCGGGCACGCCCGGAGGCGCCCTGTCGGGCGCCCCCGGACGTTGCGACGGCCGCTCCTGCGGTACCTGTTGCGCCAACTCCTGCCGTGCCTACAACCGCGCCGCACCCAGCGTCAGTGGGTCGCCAGCTTCGGGGTGCCACCTATCGATGCGCCCGTGCGACTGGTGTAGGCACTGCGCATCGGCTTCAGGATGACGATGGCCGCCACCGCCGCGATGATGTTGAGCGTGGCAGCCGTAATGAACACCCCGTGCCAGTTGCCCGTAGCGCCGACCGCCACGTTGGCGAACGGTACGAGGAGTGCCGCGGTGCCCTTCGCCGTGTACATGAGGCCGGTGTTGGTCGTCGCGTAGCTGGCGCCGAACGTGTCCGTCACCGTGGCGGGGAAGAGGCTGTAGATCTCACCCCAGGCGAAGAACACCAGGCCGCTCAATAGCACGAACGCCATCGGGTCGGTGCCGAAATTGGCCAGCGCGATGATGCCTATGCCCTCGAGCAGAAAGGCGATGAACATGGTCTGCTCGCGCCCGATGCGATCGGACACCCAGCCGAAGAACGGCCGCGTCAGACCGTTCAGGATGCGGTCGATGCTCAGGGCGAAAGTCAGCGCCGGAAGCGTGATACCGAGCAGGGTCACCGGGACTTTGTCGACGTGGAAGTCCTTCGCGATCGGTGCCAGCTGCGCGGTGGCCATCAGTCCGCCGGCCGCCATCATGATGAACATGATGTACATCACCCAGAAGACCGGCGCCGACAGCATCTGCACCGGCGTAGCCTGGTAGCGGCTCGCCCCCGGGGCGATCTTCGGCGCCGTCTGCATGAAGCTCGCCGACGGCGCCATGATCGCCAGGCCCACAATCACCACCACGATGCCCTGAAACAGACCGAAGGTGAGGAAGGTGTGCTCGTAGCCCGAGCTCTTGATCATGTTGCCGATCGGAATGATGGTCGCCGCCGAGCCCATGCCGAAACCGGCAGCCGTCAGCCCGGCCGCCAGGCCGCGCCGCCCGGGGAACCACTTCACCGCATTGCCGATGCAGGTACCGTAGACGGCGCCGGCGCCGAGGCCGCCGATCACCGCGGCGAAATAGAACATCCCGAGGGAGCTCGCGACGGAATTGAGCGCCCAGGCAATCCCGCACAGGGCTCCGCCCGCGATGATCATCATGCGCGGACCGAACCTGTCGACCAGGTACCCTTCCGCGGGCACCAGCCAGGTCTCAAACAGGACGAAGATGGTGAACGTGACCTGGATGGCCGCCTTGGTCCAGTGATACTTGTCGCCGATCGGCCCGACGAACAGCGTCCAGCCGTACTGCAGGTTGGCGACCATCACCATGCAGATGATGCCGATCACCAGCTGCGGCCATGGCGCCGCGAACATCGAGGTGTTCTGAGAATTCGAATCGGTAGCCATCGCTCTCCCCCTTGTAGTTCGACTCGAGCGAAATACCCTGGGCGGCAACGGGTAACTTGCGTCGCGGCAGGCGCTCAAAGGCAGCGCACGCGATCACCGGTCGGTGGTCGACGCCCGCACGCTTGCAATGGATTGCCCCGCATCCCCCCAAGTGGAATCGTGCCTCAGCACAAATCCCTACAAATCCCTACTTGAGCCGCGGCCGACCATATGTGATATATCTTGGCCTTGTCAATTGCCGTTCCCGCACCGCTCGAACGGCAGACAGAGATCGGACGTTCCGCAAGCCGAGCCCTGACCGGGGCGTCTTGCACCGTCTTGGGGAGTGTTCGGGTGTGGTGGTATTAGATATATCTAAGACTCTGTCTAATACCACGCGAGTCGCCGTATGATGATCAGGCCAGCGGCGCCGTCCGGTGGTGGCATTGGCGGAACGGGAACCTGGGATTGGACGGCAGCGTGAGAAACCGAATAACAGCGCTCCACCGGGAGAGTGAATGAGCGCAATCGCCACGCAAGTGCGCAAGGCCCGTGCGGCCGGTCAGCTGGCGCTGGCGCCGCTGAACCCCGTGAGTCTGCGTGATCAGGCCTATGCGCTGCTCAAGGACGCGATCGCCAACACCGACATCTATCGGCAGCGTCAGCACCTCAGGCTCGACGAGCGCGAGCTGATGCAGGCGCTCGGGGTGAGCCGCACGCCAATTCGCGAAGCCCTCTCGATCCTCGAGCAGGAAGGCTTCGTCCGCACCGTGCCGCGGCGCGGGATCTTCATCGTTCGTAAGTCGAAGCGCGAGATCATCGAGATGATCCAGATGTGGGCGGCGCTCGAGAGCATGTCGGCGCGGCTGGCCACGCTGCACGCCACGGACGCCCAGATCAGCAAGCTGCGCCACCTGTTCGATGAGTTTGAGAACTCACCGCCCGCCGAGCATATCGGTGAGTACTCCGATGCCAACATCGCATTCCACCAGATGATCATCCGCCTGGGCGGCTCGCGGCTGATCGCGGCAGCCACCAAGAACCTGTTCATTCACGTGCGTGCAATCCGCAAGGCGACGATCTCGCAGGACAATCGCGCGGCGCGCTCGATCATCGACCATCTGAAGATCATCGAGGCGCTCGAGCGGCGCGACACCGAGCTCGCCGAGCGGCTCACCCGCCAGCACACGCTCGATCTCGCCGCGCACGTCGAGCGCTACTGCGACTTCCTCGACTAGCGCGACTAGCGAGCCCGCCGTGCGCCCGGCCGCTCGCGCGCAGCACGCGCCCGGGCAGTGCCCGGGGTGTCGCGCGGCGCGCCTCGCGCACGCCCCGCCGGCGCCGGTGCGCGCGGCTCAAAGTGCACCAGTCGCTCGATCAGCGCCGCTCCCTCGCGCAGCAGGAACTCCTTGAACGCCGCCGCCACCGGCGGCAGCCGCTTGCTGCGGTTGTGCACCAGGTACCAGTTGAGCAGGGCGGGGAAGCCCTGCACGTCGAGAATCACCAGATTCCCGGCGAGCAGGTCGAGGCCGATGGTGTGCGCTGACAGAAAAGCGATCCCCATGCCCGCCTCGACCGCTTGCTTGATCGTCTCGGTGCTGTGAATCTGCATGCCGATCTGCAGCCGCGCGAACTGCCGCCCGAATACCTCACGCATCGAATTCCAGGTGTCCGAGCCCGGCTCGCGCAGCAGGAAGCGCTCGCGGTTGAGCAGCGCACGCGGAATCTGCCGTACTCCGGCGAGCGGATGCTCGGGCGCCGCCACGATCACGTACGGATGCGGCGCGAACGGCAGCGCGACGACATCCATGTCGCGCGGTGGCCGCACCATGACTGCAAGATCGGTGAGGTTGTCGGCCAGATGCCGTAGCAGCCCCTCGCGATTGTGCACCGTGAGATTGAAGATGACGCCGGGATGCGCGGCGCCGAAAGCGGCGAGCACCCGCGGGAAGAAATAGTCGCCGGCACTGATCACCGCGACGTTCAGGCGCCCACCCTTGACGCCCTTCAACTGCGCCAGCGCGCTCTCGGCCTCCCGCAACCGCTCCGTTATGGCGTTGGCGCACGCGAGCATCTCGGTGCCGGCGGGCGTGAGGTAGGTCTTGCGGCCGATGCGCTCGAACAGCGGCAGGCCGACGCCCGTCGCGAGCTCCTTGATCTGCGTCGACACGGCCGGCTGCGAGAGATGCAGCTCCTCGGCGGCGCGTGAAAAGTTCATGTGGCGCGCGGCGGTGGCGAACACCCGCAGCTGGCGCAACGTGAGGTTCCTCATCGCGGCAGCATACGCTGCTCTGAGGTATTCTGAAAATTGTATGCTGGAGATAGAAAGCTTTAACTTTTTCTTCCGTTTGAACGGGGGTAGGCTGCTGACTGTCGAGAGCGTTTTCGCAGGGAGTTCACCGATGCGACATTCGTTCAGCAGCACTCAGGACTCAGCGCCCAGCGATCCGCTGGCCGCCGAGCTCGAGGCCTACAATCGCGCTTTTTGCGAGCTCGAGCTGCCGTGGCGCTGGGACGCCGATACGTTCCGCAAGCTGCTGAGTGTGGCGGGTGAGCAGGACTGCGTCAGCGCCTACGTCGAGAGCGCCCAGGCGCATCTGCTGCGTGTGTACGAGAAAGCGTTTCTGCGTGACCTGGTGCTCGGCGCCCGCGACCGCTGCCGGGAGGAAGCTCTGGTTTCGCCGTGACGGCGGCCGACGGGACCCGGGCAGGTTGAACGCCAGGCGCCGTCCACAGTCTCTCTTGTCCCGAATGGCCGCGGCGGCGGCCCGCTGCTAAGCTCGCGCCCATAAAAACGAGCGTCAGCCTCGTCTGACATCTGGTTCGCGTCCGCTCGTCGTGGTTCGAATCAAGTGGGCCCACGGTACCTGGGCGTGCGCTGAGCGGAGAACGGGTGAGCCCATGCGTCCCAAGCCTGTGGCGGCGGCCGGCCGTGATCGCCGCCGGCCTGCTGGCGTCGACTCTCCTGTTGCTCCATGCCGCAGCGACTTCGAGCGCTGCGCGTGACACTGCGCCGGCAGAGGGTGAGCGCAACGCGGCCGCGACGGCGCCGGCTGCCACGGGCGTCGCACGGGCCACCGCGCGCTCCGTGCCCACACCGTTTGCTCTGGCGGACGTGCAGCGCCTCGCCCAGGAGCGCGCCGCACGCGACTATCGGCCGACATCGCCGCCGCTGCCGCCCGGGCTCGCGAGTCTCAACTACGACCAGTACCGCGACATCCGCTTCCGTCCTGCGGGCGCACTCTGGCGCGGACAGTCGCTGTTCGAAGTGCAGTTCTTTCACCGCGGCTACCAGCTGCGCCAGCGCGTCAAGCTGTTCGAGGTCACCTCGAACGGCGTGACGCCTATCGAGTACGACCCCCGACTGTTCACTTTCGGACCGCTGCTGAAGCCGCCCACGGCGCCCGCCGACCTCGGCTACGCGGGCTTCAGGCTCCACTACCCGTTGCACACGCCGGCCTACGAGGACGAGCTGGTGGTGTTTCTCGGCGCTTCTTATTTTCGCGTGCTCGCGCGCAACCAGCACTACGGCGCCTCGGCGCGCGGGCTCGCGCTCGACGCCGCGGCGCCGGCAGACGAGGAGTTCCCGACGTTCACTGACTTCTGGCTGGTGCGGCCGCAGCCGCTCGACCGCCAGGTCACGGTGTATGCGCTGCTCGACAGCAAGAGCGCCACCGGTGCCTATCAGTTCGAGATTCGTCCCGGCGCCATCACCCAGGTTGAGGTGCATTGCGAGCTCTACCCGCGGCGCGCCATCGGCAAGCTCGGCGTGGCACCGCTCACCTCCATGTTTCTCTATGGCGAAGGCGATGGCAGTCGGCACTTTGACGATTACCGCCTGCAGGTGCACGACAGCGACGGCTTGATGACCGAGACCGGTCATGGAGAGTGGCTCTGGCGCCCGCTCGTCAATCCGCGTCAGCTGCGCGTCAATCGATTCATGGACGAGAACCCGCGCGGCTTCGGGCTCATTCAGCGCGATAGCGAGTTCGCTCATTACCAGGATGTCGAGTCGCAATTCCAATCCCGTCCGAGCTACTGGATCCAGCCGCTCGGCAGCTGGGGCAAGGGGGGTGTGGAGCTCGTGGAAATACCGAGCGATGAGGAGATCCACGACAACATCGTCGCCTACTGGGTGCCGGAGCGGGCTCCGGCGGCCGGCAAGCCGCTGTCGTTCGCCTACCTGCTGTCAGCATTCACCGACGCACCGCAATGGCCGCCCGGCGGTCGGGTGGTCGCGACACGCAGCGGTAATGCCGCGATGGGCGATGACAAAGGTCACTTTGGGCCGCGCGCCCGGCGTATGCTGGTCGACTTCGCGGGCGGAGAGCTCACCGGCCTCGACGGCGCCCAGCCAGTCAAGGCGGAGCTGCGCGCCGACAACGGCCGGCTCGAGGCGGTCGCGGTGCAGCGCATTGGCCAGAACGGTGCCTGGCGCGTGGCATTTGTGGTCACGCCCAAGACGAAGAAACCAGTCGACCTGCACTGCTATCTGACGCTCTATGGCGAGGTGTTGACGGAAACGTGGGTATATCAGTTGACACCGTGAGGGTTGGCGGAGCGCCGATCCTCGGGCACGCGCGCCTGCGCCGCGGCCTGTTCTTCGGTCTCACCCTCCTGACGGCGAGTCTGGCGAGCGCGCTGTTGCTCGATGTTCTGCGGGCCAACGGCTTGAGCGCGCTCGAGCTGCTCGCAGCGTTGCTGTACTTTGCGTTGTTCACCTGGATCGCCGCTACGCTGTGGACCGCCGTCGCCGGCTTTACCGTGAGGCTCGGCGGGCGGGATCCGGCGGGCATCGATCTCGTAGCGCTCGCAGGGCGGCCGTTGCGCACCCGTACCGCCATCGTGATGCCGGTGTACAACGAGAATCCCCGGCGTGTGGCGGCGGGACTCGAGGCGATCTGGTCGTCGCTGCAGCGCCAGCCCGAGCAGGCGGCGTTCGATCTCTACCTTCTTTCCGATTCCAGCGACCTGGAAATTGCCGCGCAGGAGCGGGCGATCTGGCAGCAGCTGATCGCCCGCTACGCGTCCGCCGGGCGCGTGCACTACCGGTGCCGCCGGGAGCGCTCGGGGCGCAAGGCCGGCAACATCGCGGACTTCATCCGCACCTCGGGCGCGCACTACGAGTGCATGATCGTGCTCGATGCGGACAGCATCATGACCGGCGCGGCGCTGGTGTCACTCGCGCGCGTCATGGAGGCCCACCCGCAGATCGGCATCGCGCAATCGCTGCCCCTGTCGTTCGGACGCGAGACGCTCTTCGGCCGGCTCATCCAGTTCGGCTCGCGGCTGCTCGGCCCGATGCTCGCGAGCGGTCTCGCTTACTGGCAGCTCGGCGAGAGCAACTACTGGGGCCACAACGCCATCGTTCGCCTGCGGCCCTTCGCTCGACACTGCACGCTGCCGCGTCTCTCGGGGAGCGCGCCGCTCGGCGGCGAGATTCTCAGCCACGATTTCGTTGAAGCCGCCCTGATGCGCCGCGGCGGTTACGAAGTGCGCCAATTGCCTCAGCTCGAAGGCAGCTTCGAGCAGGTGCCGGCGAACGTCCTCGACTACGCGGCTCGCGATCGTCGCTGGACGCAGGGAAACCTGCAGCATGCGCGGCTGCTGCGGCTGCCCGGGCTCCACCCCATGAGCCGGCTGCACCTGGTGACCGGGATCGTCTCGTACGTGAGCTCGCCGCTGTGGCTGGCGCTGCTGCTGTTGAGCTCGGTGCTGAGCGCCATCGATTCGGCGCGCAGCCCGGAGTACTCCGTGTCCGGGCTGAAGAGCCTCACGCCGTCTTGGCCGCAAATCCGCACCGGCGAACAAGCCATGCTGCTCGGCCTCACTCTGCTCGTGCTGCTGTTGCCGAAGATCCTCGGCGCGGTGCTCGCAATCCGCGACCGGCGGCTGCGCCGGCAATTCGGCGGAGTGTCGTCGCTGTGCGTCAGCCTGCTGATCGAGCAGCTTTTCAGTATCCTGCTGGCGCCCTCGATGATGCTGTTCCATTCGACGTTCGTGGCGCAGACCCTGCTCGGCAAGTCGGTGTCGTGGGACGCCCAGGTGCGCAGCGACCGCGGAGTCAGCTGGCGGGAGGCGTTCCACCGCCAGAAGTGGCATCTGGTGTGTGGCGTTCTCTGGGCGCTGCTCATGTGGCGCCTGGCGCCGCAGTTTTTCTGGTGGCTGACGCCGGTGCTCGCGGGTTTCATCGGCGCCATCGGGCTCACGGTCTGGACGAGCCGCACTGCCGTCGGACAGCGGTTGCGGCACCGGGGGCTGCTGTTGGTGCCCGAGGAAACGGCGCCGCCGCGCGAGCTACGCTCCGTGAGTTGCGGGAGCCCGGCGGCGCAGTGTTATGAGGCGAATCGAAAGGAGTTGGATTGTGAAACGTGTTCTTGAGTCGCTGCTGTTGGGTGCCGTACTGTTGTCGTGGGGCTCGGCCGGCTGGTGCGATCCCTACAGCGATACCATCGAGCTCTTCAAGAAGGCCGGAGAGAGCGCGGGGTTTTTCGACCACTGCTACGGCTATGCCGTGTTTCCGACTATCGGCAAGGGCGGTTTCGTCGTCGGCGGTGCCTACGGAGCGGGTCGCGTCTATTCCCACGGCAAGTACACGGGCGACACCAGCGTGACGCAGCTGAGCGTCGGCTTCCAACTCGGCGGGCAGGCGTACAGCCAGATCATCTTCTTCGAGGATCAGCGCGCGTTCAATGATTTCATCAAGGGGGATTTCGAGTTCGGCGCGGATGCGAGCGCGGTCGCGATCACGGCCGCCGCCGGGGCGAGCGCCGGCACTCAGGGCGCGAGCGCCAACGCGAGCGGCGGCAGGAACGACGCCCGCACCGCAGGCAAGTACTACAAGGGGATGGCGGTCTTCACGATCGTCAAGGGCGGCGCGATGTACCAGGCGACGGTCGCGGGGCAGAAATTCACCTACAAAGGCCACGGCTGATGATCGTCGCGGGCGCGGCCTGCGCCCGGGGGCGGCTTGCTGGGGCGCCGGCCGCCTGCGGTGCCGGGCGCCTGCACCTTCACCCGGAGAGCAACGCGGCGGCGGCGCGCGCCAGCACCGACTCCTCGTCGGCGCTAACGACGTGGAGCTTGACCGGAGCCTCCGCTGCACCGATCTGAGCGTCACCGCTGCGAGCCGCCTCATTGAGGTCGGCATCGAGCTCGATCCCGGCCCAGGCGAGACCCTCCAGGGCGCGAGCGCGCACGCCCGGCACGTGCTCGCCGACTCCGCCCCCGAAGACGATGCCGTCGCAGCCCCCGAGAACCGCGAGGTACGCGCCGATGTACTTGCGGATCCGATAGCAATAGAGCTCGACGGCGAACTGCGCCTGAGGCGAAGGATCGGCGAGCAGGGCCGCCGGATTGGCATCGCTCGCCGCAAGACCCGCGAGCCCGGACTCTTCGTTCAGGAGCTCGATCACCCGCGCGCCATTGAGCGCGAGCTCGCGCTGCAGGTACGCGACGATTGCAGGATCGAGATCGCCCGAGCGCGTCGCCATCACCAGGCCCTCGAGCGGTGAGAAGCCCATCGAAGTATCCACCGGCCGGCCGCCGTCGATCGCGGCCATCGAGCAGCCACCGCCGAGCTGCAGTGTGATCAGGCGGCCGCCCGCGGCCAGCCGCGGGTAGAGGCGGCACCAGCCCTGCCACATCGCCTCGTGCGCCAGTCCGTGGAATCCATAACGGCGCACGCCGCGCTCGAGGCCGAGACGGGCCGGCAGCGCATACTCCGCGGCCACGCGCGGCAATTGCGCGAAAAACGCGGTATCGAACACGGCCACCTGCGGCGTCTCGTTACCCCAGAGCTCGCGTGCCGCGCTCACCCAGCCGAGAGCGACCGGATTGTGCAGCGGAGCGAGCGCTGACAGCTGCTCGATGGCGGCCTGCACCTCCGCGTCGATCCGTGTGGGCTGCACGAAGCGCGTGCCGCCATGCACGACGCGATGCGCAATGACCTGCGGGGCACGCGCCAGCCGCGCTGCCAGCCTGCGCAGCACGGCCGCCGGATCAAGGAGCGCGCCGGAGTGCTGCTCGCTCGCTACGCGCGTGAGCGCCTTCGCCGCGTCAGCTTCGTAGAGCGCGAGCTTGACCGAGGTACTGCCGCTATTGACCGTGAGCAGAGCCATGGGGACACATGATTGTCGCCGGCGTAACTTAGGCTGGCTGGCGACATAGTGAAGCACAGCGCCTGCGAGGGGGACACTGATGGACGGGCCTCTCTCTCCCGAACTGCTGAGGCGGATCGACGCCTACTGGCGGGCGGCCAACTACGTCTCGGTCGGGCAAATCTACCTCTATGACAATCCGCTGTTGCGCGTGAAGCTCGCTCCCGAGCACATCAAGCCGCGCCTGCTCGGCCACTGGGGAACCACACCGGGGCAGAACTTCATCTACGTGCACCTCAACCGGCTCATCCGGCAGCACGACCTCAACGTGCTCTATCTCTCGGGGCCGGGGCACGGCGGGCCCGCGGTGGTCGGCAACACCTATCTCGAGGGGACCTACAGCGAGTTCTACCCGCTCGTCAGCCAGGACGAGGCGGGCATGAAACGCTTGTTCAGGCAGTTCTCCTTTCCCGGCGGGATCCCGAGTCACGTCGCGCCGGAGACTCCCGGCTCCATCCACGAGGGCGGCGAGCTCGGCTATTCGCTGAGTCACGCCTATGGGGCGGTGTTCGACAATCCGGACCTCATGGTCGCCTGCGTGGTTGGCGACGGCGAGGCCGAGTCCGGGCCGCTCGCGACCGGCTGGCACGGTAACAAGTTCCTCAACCCGGCGATCGACGGCGTGGTTCTGCCGATCCTGCATCTGAATGGCTACAAGATTGCCAACCCGACGCTCTTTGCCCGCATCGCCAACGAGGAGCTCGCGGCACTGCTCCGCGGGTACGGCTATCGGCCGTACTTTGTCGAGGGCGATGAGCCCGCCGACATGCATCAGCGCATGGCGGCGACGCTCGACAGTGCGATGAGCGAGATCCGGCACATCCAGACGCAGGCGCGCGCGGCGGGCTTCAAGGAGCGTCCCTGCTGGCCGGCGATCGTATTACGCACCCCGAAGGGCTGGACGGGCCCCAAGGTCGTCGACGGGCAGGCCGTGGAGGGGACCTTCAGATCGCACCAGGTGCCGCTCGCGGAGGTACGCACCAACCCCGCACACCTGCAGATGCTCGAGGACTGGCTGCGCAGCTACCGTCCTGCGGAGCTGTTCGATGAGCGCGGTGCGCTGCAACCCGAGCTCGCGCAGCTCGCGCCACGGGGTGCGCGTCGCATGGGGGCAAACCCGCATGCCAACGGCGGTGCGCTGTTGCGGCAGCTCGAGATGCCCGACTTCCGCGCGCACGCCGTCAGCGTGCCGGCGCCGGGAGCCGTCGACGCCGAAGACACGCGCGTGCTGGGCTGCTTCTTGCGTGACGTGATCCGCCTCAATCAGCAGCCGCGGAATTTTCGCCTCTTCGGCCCGGATGAAACCAACTCCAACCGCCTGAATGCGGTTTTCGAGGTCACCGAGCGGCAATGGGTCGCCGCGACCGTCGCGGGCGACGATCACCTCGCGCCCGACGGCAGCGTGATGGAAGTCCTGAGCGAGCATCAGTGCCAGGGGTGGCTCGAAGGCTACCTGCTCACTGGACGCCACGGGCTGTTCAACTCCTACGAGGCGTTCATTCACATCGTCGATTCGATGTTCAACCAACACGCCAAGTGGTTGAAGGTGACGCGGCAGATTCCGTGGCGCCGCCCGCTCGCCTCGCTCAACTATCTGTTGAGCTCACACGTTTGGCGTCAGGACCACAATGGCTTCACGCACCAGGATCCCGGCTTTCTCGATGTGGTGGTCAATAAAAAAGCGGACATCATCCGCGTCTACCTGCCGCCGGATGCGAATTGCCTGTTGTCGGTCGCCGACCACTGTCTGCGCAGCCGCCACTACGTGAATGTGATCGTCGCCGGCAAGCACCCGGCCCCGCAGTGGCTCGGCATGGATGCCGCCATCCGGCACTGTGCCGCCGGCATCGGTGTCTGGGACTGGGCGAGCACCGATCGCGGGCAGGAGCCGGATGTAGTGATGGCCTGTGCGGGTGATGTGCCGACGCTCGAGACTCTGGCGGCGGTCAAACTGCTGAGTGCGCATTTCCCCGAGCTGCGCATCCGGGTCATCAACGTGGTCGACCTCATGAAGCTGCAGCCGGCGAGCGAGCACCCGCACGGCCTGCCGGATGACGAATTCGACGCGCTGTTCACCCGTAGCCGTCCGATCATCTTCGCCTTCCACGGCTATCCCTGGCTGATTCATCGACTGACCTACAGGCGCACCAACCATGACAACCTCCACGTGCGCGGCTACAAGGAGGAGGGCACGATCACGACCCCGTTCGACATGACGGTGCTGAACGATCTCGATCGATTTCACCTCGCCGCCGACACCATCGACCGGCTGCCGCAACTCGGCGCGCGCGCCGCAGCTGCCAAGCAGGCCTTGCGCGCCAAGCTCGCGGAGCACCGGGAGTACATCGTCCGTCACGGCGAAGACCTGCCGGAGATCCGTAGCTGGCGCTGGCAGGACTGAGAGCGGCGCAGCGCGCGCTTCGCTAGAATGCCGGGTACGGATCCCGGAGGATGCTCGCGATGAAAGAGCAGGCCGCGACCCGAACCGCGGGTCATGCGCACGCCGGCCCGAGGTTCGCAGGGGAAGGCACGATTGCGCGGCGCTTGCTCGACAGCTGAACGGCGCGCGACGTGGCTCCCGCTCCGCAGGCAGGTCTGCGCGGCCGTGCTCATCGGCTTGGCGGGCTGCTCGCTGGTCTCCATCAAGAGCCCGGAACGCCCGCTTTCCACCCGCGACCTCAATGCCCGGATTCTGACTCGCGAGCTGTCCTCGCAGTTCGTGGTGGCGGTCGCGCATTGCGGTCGGGACATTGCCGCTACCGAGGACGACTCGACGGTTCTCAACAACACGCTGCGCTGGGAGATCAGCGCGGTTGCCGAGAGCCGGCGGGCGGCGCTGCAGCTGGCCCCGATGTTGGGTCTGCTGGACACCTGGGCTTTCGCAGTGCAGCAGCAGACCTTTCTGGCCGATGGTGGCGCCGGCGGGACGCTGTTTAGCACCCACCAGAGCGCGGTCCGCAAGGTCGCGGCGGATTACGCCACTGCGGCCGAGCAGCTGGCGCACAGCCTGCTCGGGTCACAGGAGTTCGCCGAGTACCGTACGTTCGTCGTGAGCTACGCGAGTGCGCATCCGCTGCGCGACCTGACTTTCGAGCGCGCCTCGGTGGTCGCGTCGTGGAGTCGCCAACAGGGCGGGGAAGCCAAGCTGGTGGATTCGCTCGGCTCGATTCCGGAAGCTCTCGAGGACATGGGGCAGCGACTGCAGATCTACGGCGACACACTGCCGATGCAGGCGATGCGTGAGACCCAGCTCGCCTTGCGTGAATCGGGGTACTCGAAGAGCGAGGTGCGCGCGTCGCTCCGGGAGCTGGACGATCGACTGACGCGGCTCACGGTGGTCGCGGAGTCCACGCCGGAGCTCGTCAATGGTGCGATCGCTGACGTCAGAGCGAGTCTGCACGAGGTCCTCGACCGCATGGACGCCTCCTCGCGCGCCGCGACCGCGACGCTCACCCGCGAGCGGATTGCCCTGTTCGCCGATATACGCCTCGAGCGCGCCGCCCTGGTCGCGGCGGCTGACGGCGAGCGCAAGGCACTCGCGACGGATGCCGCGCGGATTGCCGCTCAGGTAGTGAAATCCACCGGCGAGCAGGCACGCGCGCTGGCGTGGGAGCTGGTGGCGCTGCTGATCGCACTGTTCGTCGTAATCTTCGGCCTGCCGTTTGTGGCCGGCTACCTCGTGGGGCGAGCCCGTAGGCAGAACGGAGAGCGTCCATGATCCGCGACTACGCTGACCACTCGGCCAATGAGCGCACGTTCCTCGCCTGGGTGCGCACCGGCATCGCCATCATTGCCTTCGGCTTCGTGGTCGAAAGATTCAACCTCTTCCTGCTGGCTCTGGCGAACGCGAGCCTCGGCGGTGCACAGCGTACGCACCTCGAAGGACTCGTCGGCCGGCTCGGCCGCTACGACGGGCTGGTCCTCATCTTCAGCGGTCTGGCGCTGGTCGTGCTGGCGAGCGTGCGCTGCGCCCGCACGACACGCATGCTGGATGACGCGCAGACTCACTCGGCGAGCAGCGTGCGCGCCGAGTTGATTGTCTCGGCGTTGCTGGTGCTGCTGGTGAGCGGTTACACGGTCTATCTCGCCTTGAGTTGAGCCCCGCGCGGCTTGACGATCAGGGCGTCGCAATCGCTGCACCGAATGCGCCTCAGCGCGCGGGAGTGCGAGTGCACCCCCCGGCCCGCGTGGCGGCAGCCGGAGCTGAAGTCGCACTCCGACCGGCGGCAAGGCGCCGAACAACTGCTGTCAGTGCGTGCCGGCGGTGGGCTGGGTGATAATTCGCTCCCCGTGCACACTGTCCAATCCCGGGATCGCGCGCCAGACCTCGCTCTCAGCGTGCGCGACCTGTGCAAAACGTACACGCAGGTCGTGGCGGTGGATCACGTCTCGTTCGACGTCGGCCACGGTGAGATCGTCGGCCTGCTCGGTCCGAACGGCGCCGGCAAGACGACGATCATCAATACCGTACTCGACGTCCTCAGGCCGACCTCCGGCTCGATCCGTATCGGCCACCTGGACATCCGCACGCAGCGCTCACGCGCGCTCGCCCGTACGAACTTCGCGGCGGTGTATGCCAGTCTTCCGGGCAATCTCACCGTCGTGCAGAACCTGCGCTTCTTCGGGTTGCTGTACGGTGTGCGTGCACTCGGCAAGCGGATCGAGGCGCTGTTACGGCAGTTCTCGCTCGAGCGCCTGCGCGATACCAAGTGCGGCGTGCTGTCGTCGGGGGAGCTTACGCGCGTGGCGCTCGCCAAGTCGATCGTGAATCATCCCGAGCTGCTACTGCTCGATGAGCCGACCGCCTCGCTCGACCCGGCCGCCGCACGCGAGATCCGCGCCGGCATCCGCGCGCAGGTACGCGCCAGCCACTCCGGCGTGCTCTGGACCTCGCACAACATGTACGAGGTCGAGGAGGTCTGTGACCGGGTGCTGTTCCTGTCGCACGGCCAGATCCTGCTGGAGGGCGACCCGCGCACGCTGCCGCGCCAACACGGGGTGCGCAATCTCGAGGAGCTGTTCATCCGACTCGCGCGTGAGCCACTGGCACACCGTGAAGGACACCACGCGTGAAGCTGCGCCCGGTCGCGGCAATTTTGCTGCGGCAGTGGTACCTCATCCGTGGCAGTCCGGTGCGGATACTGCCGATGTTCGTCTGGGCGGCGATCGACATCGTGCTGTGGGGATTCATCACCCGCTATCTGAACTCGGTGAGTGGCGCCGGCATCAACTTCACCACCGTGCTGCTCGGCGCGGTGCTGATGTGGGATCTGTTCGGGCGCGTGATGCAGGGCGTGACCACGGCGTTTCTCGAGGACGTGTGGTCGCGTAATTTCCTCAACCTGTTCGCCAGCCCACTCACCCTCGCGGAGTACGTCAGCGGTCTGGTAATCACCAGTCTGGCCTCGAGCGTGATCGGTCTGACGGTGATGCTGGCACTGGCGATCCCGGTCTTCGGGCTGTCGTTCCTCGCCCTGGGCGCACACTTGCTGGCGTTTCTCGCAGTGTTGTTCGGCTTCGGCGTGGCGCTCGGCGTGCTCGCAAGCGCCATGGTGCTGCGCTTCGGCCCGGCCTCGGAATGGCTCGTGTGGCCGATACCCGCGTTGCTGTCGCCGTTCTGCGGCGTTTTCTATCCCCTGTCGGTCCTGCCGGCGTGGATGCGCGCCGTCGCCTACGCCCTGCCGCCCTCGTACGTGTTCGAGGGCATGCGCCAGCTGGTTCTCGGTGGGCCCTTCGCGACCGGTCCGCTGGTCTGGGCGGCCGCGCTCGCAGTCGCGCACATCCTGTTGGCCAGCTACTGCTTCGTCGCGGTCTTTCGGTACGCCGTGCGCTCGGGTCTGCTCGCGCGCTACAGCGCCGAAACGGTGAGTTGAGAGGGCACCGCGGCCGCCGCCGTCACCTATCTGGCCGGACGCGCCTTCGGTGCCGTGAGCGGCGCCGCTCTATGAATCAGCGCTGCGTGAATCAGGTCTTAGCGGTCCAGGATGCGCACCAGCCGGGGGCCATGACTGCCTTGCCCGGGAACAGCAGACACGGCCCCTGAGCGGAGTTGGCGGCGCCCTGATAGAGCTTGCAGTTCGCGCACTTGCTGCCAGGCTTGGCATCGGCTGATTTACTGGCGTCGGTCGTGTACTTGAGCGCCTTGGCAACCGGGTCGTCGGCCGTGACGAGGGGAAGATCGGCGGCCTGCGCCTTTTCCACCGGGGCGCGTACGATCGGCAACACGGCCGCGCTCAGCAGCGCGCTCTTCAGCAGTCTGCGACGGGACTCGTCGACGACGTTCTTCTTCATCTCACTCTCCTCAAGCGGCGTCCGACAACCAACGTCACGGCCAAGCCCTAGAGTTACGCACTCGGTCTGCGCCCCGAAATACGCATGAGTACCTAACCGCCGAGCCGCGCAAGCGCCCGCCCGCATATCTTATCGACAGCCTTCGACCGCGTCACGCGCGGCGTTCCGCGGCATCGACGTCGTTGACCGCTTGCAGAAGCCTCGCCGCGCCCTGATTCCGCAGCCGCGTTTCGCCACGCGCATTGTTTCGCCAACCCTATCGCGCATCGTCATGTCGCCGCATCCGCCGCTGGCGGGCGCGGTGTCACGGCGACGAGCGTCGCCACCCGTTGACTTAATCATCCGCCGCAAGCGATCCACTTCTCACTCCTGCAACTGCGCGCTGCGTTCCTGGCAACTGCGCAGTGCTTCCTTGGCGCATCCGCAGCCATTGCCTATAAGCAGCTGACCTCGACAGGAGCTCAAGTGAACAGGGTGAGCGGCGGGAGGCGGGTGCGCGCGGCACTGCGCGCGTGTACGGCGCTGTGGTGCGGGGCGATTTGCACCGCCGCCGCCGTGGCGGCGACTCCCTCGCCGCAGCAGAGCGGCGCATTGCGCGAGCCGCAGGCAGTGCTGTTCGATCCGTTCCTGAGCGATCTCGAGCGGCGCACGTTCCGCTTCTTCTGGGAGACGGCCAATCCCGAGAACGGGCTGATTCCCGACCGCTATCCAACACCGTCGTTCGCCAGCATTGCGGCGGTAGGCTTCGGGCTCACCGCCTATCCGATCGGCGTCGAACGCGGCTATGTCTCACGTGCGGCCGCACGGGCGCGGGTCTTGGCGACGCTGCGCTTCTTTGCGCGCGCGCCCCACCAGCACGGATTCTTTTACCACTTCCTCGACATGCGCAGCGGCGCACGCGCCGCAGACAGCGAAGTTTCGACTGTCGACACCGCGCTGCTGCTCGCGGGGATGCTGTTCTGTCAGAGCTATTTCGACGGTCGCAATCCACGCGAAGCACAGATCAGACGGCTGACGGATCAGATCTACCGCCGTGTCGACTGGACCTGGGCCCAGCCGCGTCCACCGGGCGTGGCGCTCGCCTGGACGCCGGAAGGCGGCTTCTCGGCGGACGACTGGCGCGGCTATAACGAGGCGATGCTCGTGTATCTGCTGGCGCTCGGATCGCCTACCCACCCGGTCAGTCCACAGGCCTGGACGCTGTGGACGAGCACCTATGAGCAACACTGGGGCACGCTCTACGGTCAGACGTATCTCGGCTTCGCGCCGCTCTTTGGCCACCAGTACACCCACGTCTGGGTGGATTTCCGTGGCATCCGCGATGTGTTCATGCGCGAGCACGGACTCGATTACTTCGAGAACAGCCGGCGCGCGACCTACACGCAGCGCCGCTACGCCATCGCCAACCCGCACCACTGGCAGGCCTACGGCAAGGACGTCTGGGGCATCAGTGCTTGCGACGGGCCCGGGCCGGCGGCTGTTGTGAACGGCGACCGGCTCCCGTTTCTCGAGTACGCCGCGCGCGGTGTCGGCGTGGGCCGAGTCGTCGACGATGGCACCATCGCGCCGACGGCGGCGATCAGCTCGCTGCCATTCGCTCCGGAAATCGTGCTGCCGGCGACGCTTGCGATGTATCACCGCTTCGGCGGGTCGATCTATTCGAGCTACGGGTTTCGCGATGCGTTCAACGCGAGCTTCCACGGCGCTCCGACGCCAGCCGGCTCCGGCGCGCGCCGGTCCGGGTCGGCGGACGCAGGTTGGGTGGACCGCGATTACGTCGGTATCGATCAGGGGCCGATCCTCGCCATGATCGAAAACTATCGCAGCGATCTCGTGTGGCGCACGATGCGCAGCGATCCGTACCTGCGCCAGGGTCTCGAGCGCGCTGGATTCTCGGGCGGGTGGCTCGCGCCGCTGCAATGACCCGCGGCCCGCGACCCTGACCTCAGGTCGCCGCCGCCCGTTCGATGAGCGGCGTGACCGCGGCGAGATTCGCAGCCAGAGCGTCGGCCAGACCGTGGCGCCGTACGAGGTAGTGCGGATCGTTGTAGGCGACCCAGACCTTGGCGTCGGCATCTTCCCAGACGAGAGCCTTCAGGGGCAGGTCGAGCCCGACAGAGGGCGCGGCCTGCATGAGTGGCGTGCCGCCCTTCGGATTGCCGAAGATCAGAAGCTGCTCCGGGCGCATGGTCAGGCCCGCTCGCCCCGCGTCCCCGCTGAAATCGATGCGCGCAAAGATCAGAATTGCCCGCTCGCGCAGCGCAGCTTCGAGACGCTCCACGGTAGCCGCGACTGAATGCTGTGAGGCGATCCTGACGATACCCGATTCTGTGGGGGACATGCGGGCCTCCTCCCATGCTGTCGCCGCTCACCCAATCTACCTCTGCGACCGTGACCGGGGGAATCAGGTCGGACGCCTCGCGGGGGTTTGCGCGCCCCGGGCGCCGCCACTAAGCTGCTGCATCGCCGAGCGGGCGGCCATCTGCGGCCCGCCGGGCGTACAGGGCACGCATGACCGTCGATGACATCCGGCGCTATCAGAAGAATCTGCGCGACGAGTTGGATGGCGCGGCGCTCTACACGAGTATCGCCGCCGCCGAGCGCGATCCGGTGCGCAAGGACCTGTTTCTGCAGCTTGCCCAGGCCGAGGCCAGCCACGCGGCGGTGTGGCGGGAGAAGCTGGCCAAGGCAGGGATGCGGGAGGAGCAGTACGTGCCGAGCTTTCGGACGCGGCTGCTCGGCAAGCTCGCGCAACGCTTCGGCCCCGGTTTCGTCATGCCGACGGTCGCTGCAGCCGAATACGCCGATCGCAACAAGTACGCCAGCCAGGCCGATGCGCACGCACTCTCCGCCGAGGAGCGCGGCCATGCCGCCGTGGTCCGGGAAATCGCCGCTGCCCCTGGCCGCGGCGGGCTCGCCGGCGCTGACATTGCCCGCGCGGAGAGCTGGCACCGCGGCGCTTCGGGCAACAACCTGCGGGCGGCGGTGCTCGGCGCCAACGATGGACTGGTCTCGAACTTCTGTCTGATCATGGGCGTGGCGGGCGCGGGCACGGCGAGCAAGTTCATCCTGCTCACCGGCCTCGCCGGGCTGGTGGCCGGCGCCTGTTCGATGGCGCTCGGCGAGTGGCTGTCGGTGACCAACGCACGCGAGCTGGCCAGCACACAGATGGCGCAGGAGGCCGCCGAGATCGAGCAGACGCCGCAGGCCGAGCAGCACGAGCTCGCGCTCATCTATCAGGCCAAGGGCCTGCACAAGGCCGACGCGCAGCGGGTCGCCGCCGAGCTCATGAGCAATCGCACGGCCGCGCTCGATACTCTGGCGCGTGAAGAGCTCGGCATCGACCCGACCGAGCTCGGTGGCAACCCCTGGAGCGCTGCGCTCACTTCCCTTGCGCTGTTCTCTCTCGGCGCCATTTTCCCGGTCGCGCCGTTCGTCCGGCTGCACGGTACGCGCGCGATCGCCGCCAGCATCGCCGCCAGCGCGCTCGCGCTGTGCGCCGTCGGGCTGCTGACGTCGCTGTTCAACGGTCGCAGCCCGTGGTTTTCCGCGGCACGACAGGTGCTCTTCGGTTGCGCGGCCGCTGCAATTACCTACGGTATCGGCAGCGCCCTTGGGGTGTCGTTGTCATAGCCGTCACATGCGTACCGACGGGGAGTACTCTCATGGCCGAACAATCCAACCCGTTCGCTGACCTGACAAAGCTGCTGGAGCAATTCAAGGTGCCTGGCGTCGACCCTGCCGCGATCGTCGAGGCGGGACGCAAGGACATGGAAGCGCTGGTCGCGGCCAACAGGGCCGCTTACGAGGGGGTGCAGGCGCTGGCGCGCAAGCAGGGCGAAATGCTGCGCGACGCGCTGCAGAAAATTCAGGCGGCGGCGCAACACGCCGCCGGCAAGTCCGCGGAAGCGAAGCCGGCGGAGCTCGCGAGCGAGGCGTATCGCAAGATCCTGGCAGACATGAAGGAGCTGGCCGACATCGTGCGTAAGTCGCAGGCCGATGCCATGAGCAGGGTCACCGACCGCGCGATCGAGCACCTGCAGGAGCTGAGGAAGCTCATCCAGCCGAAGTAGGGCGCCCGCCAATCAGTGCGGGGCAGCGTCTCGGGCGCGTGCGAGGAGGCGCGCGTCCGCAATCCGCGCCGCCGTGGCGGCGAAGGTCGCAGTCGGTCCGCGCCAGCAGAGCTCATCGACCGCGGTGAACAGCGCGGCGTCAGTCCTGAGGGTCGCGAGCTGCTTGAACAGGAGCGCGAGCGCCTGGCGCTCGCCGAGCACCGCGGGCGGAAAATCTTCGAGCGCTCCATACCGAGCTATCAGTCGAGCGGCCGTGACACGACCGATGCCCTCGATCCCGGGAAAGCCGTCGGCCGCATCGCCGACAAGCGCGAGCAGGTCTGGGATCCTCTCGGGCGCAACGCCAAACTTCGCGCGCACTGCAGCCGCATCACGGACCTGGCCGCTTTTGCGGTCGACCTGCACGATGCGGCTCGCGCGCACGCATTGCGCCAGATCCTTGTCCGGCGTCCAGATGCACACCTGCTGCACCTGCCGCTCTCCCGAGGCGATCCGCGCGGCGGATGCCAGTGCGTCGTCGGCCTCGAGCTCGATCATCGGCCACACCACGATACCCAAGGCGCGCAGCGCCTCCTCGAGCGGGCCAAACTGCGCGCGCAGCGCCGGCTCGATGCCGTCTCCGGTCTTGTAGCCAGACCACAGGCCATTGCGGAAGGACTCGATGACGTGATCGGTCGCGACGCCGATGTAGGTGGCTCCTTCCTCGATCATCTGCAGCACGGTATGCAGCACGCCGGCGACCGCGCCGAGCGGGCGATCCGATTTGCTGAAGCGGCGCTGGCCGTAGAAATGCCGGAACAGCTCGTAGGTGCCGTCAACCAGGTGAACCACCACGAGAACGAATCGCTCAGCGCAGCTCGGCGAGAATCCATTCGACGAAGCTCTCGGTGTGCTGCTCCATCGGCGCGTACGGACCGGGCTCGAAATAGCGCGAGGTGATTCCCTGTTGGTTGAGCTCGATGATGCGCTTGTCGGCGGCGCTGGTTACTTTCCACAGCCACGTGAGCCGCTCGAGGTCATAGTCGACGCCCGCCTGCGCGTCGCCACGCACCAGCCAGATGACTTCCATGTCCGTGCGGTTGACGCTCTGCGGAACGAAGCGGTAGATGAGGCCGTGATCGGGGTAGGCGAGGAAGTTGCTGGTCAGCCCGACATCGAAGAACGTCACGCCGCCGTCGTAGTCGGGAAACTGACCCATGAGCGGCGCCAGCGGCCGGCCATCCTCGCTGCCGCTGACGGTGCCGTCGGCCAGCGCCGAGCGCAGACTGTCGGCCGCTTCCTGCCCCGGCCGGGCTTTCAAGCCCCAGTAATCGACTTCCTGGATCGCAAGTCCGAGCTCGCGGGAGTGCTCCCGCACGCGTGCATCGGCCTCGCGGTTGAGGGCAGCGGGGCGCGCGTAGAGATGGAAGCGGGAATACTCGGCGTGTGCCGGAGCACAGTGATAGCACTCCATGTAGTTCTCGACCGCCAGCTTCCAGTTGGCATTCACCGGGTAGGTTTCGCGGTGCGCTACTTTCGCCTCGGGCCAGCCGTAGACGCGAGCCGAGCCGGCGAGCGCGGTCGCGACGTGCTCGAGCCCGAGCGGGGAGGCGGCGAACGACACGAAGATCAATCCCTCGACGACGCGCGCCGGCAGGGATTTGAGCCCGTGCGCGGCCCGATCGAAGTCGACCGGCATCTGCCGCGCAGCGCGCAGACTCCCGTCCAGGTTGTAGCTCCACGCGTGATAGGGGCAGACGAACACTCCACCGCGCGCGTGCCCGGCGCGCTCCGTACAGACCCGTGAGCCCCTGTGACGGCAGACGTTGAGCAGCGCGCGCAGCTCGCGATCCTGGCCGCGCACCACGATCAGCGATTCACCGCATACCTCGGCGATGAAATAGTCGCCAGGCTCGCGTGCCTGGCTGTGGTGCCCGACGCAGTGCCAGTGACGCAGCAGCAGGCGGCGCATCTCGAGCTCGAAAAACGCCTCGTCGCAGTAGAACGGCGCGCCGAGCGCATGCCCCGGGCGGTGCGCGGCGATGGCCTGCGCCACGCGCTCGCCGGCCGTGCGCTCGCGCTCGGGCGCCGCGCCTGCGCGCGCCGCTGGCCCGATCTCGTCACTCACGGCGCTCTCCCCTCGCCGCGCTCGATGCGCGGCACGAGGCGACGATAGGCGAGCGCCGCCAGGAAGGTGGCCGCGATCGCCGCCAGCACCAGCAGCAGCAGCAGCACGAACAAGCGATCGACCACCTTGTTGAGCGCACCGCTGGCGTCCCGCGTCGCCGTACGCAGCACCGGCAGCACGCCGTCGGCCTGCTGTGCGACCGCGGTGAGCTCGCGCGCGGTATCGGTCGCCGCGCGCAGCATCTCGGTGTACTGACGGATGTCGAACGGCGGCCCGGGCGGCGGCGGGGGTGCTCCCGGCGGCGTTGCGAACTGCGCGCTGATGCGGCCCGCGGAGTCGAGCGCCCCATGCAGCGCGTTGGCGGTCCCCGTGCCGGCCTCGAGCGTCGCGCGCACCTGCCCGGCGAGCGTTCCGAGGCTCGCACTCTGATCGCGCAGGATTCCCTGCAGCTGCGCAACCAGCGCCTCACGCTCCCGATCGAGCACTTCCGGCAACATGCGCGCCACGCGATCGGAGGCACTGCCGACCAGCGAGGCTCGTTCCGCGCTGGCCAGCATCGCCTTGGTCTCCGGTTGCACGGCAAACTGGTAGGTCAGCCGCTCGATCTGCATGTCGAGGAGCGATGGCACGCGCTGCATGTAATAGATGGAGCGCTCGGCCAGCTCGCGCGTCAGGGTGATTTCTCTGACGGCAGGATCGAGATTGGTCAGAGGGTCGATACCCAACATGGCAAACAGATTGCCGGGCCGGTTCTGCTCGCCCTGCTGCGGCGATCCGATCGACTTCGCAAAGTCAACGAAATGGATGTAGGCCACGTTGCGCACGTGAGGATGCGCGGCGCGCCATTGAGTCATGACTTCGCGCAGCCGCGCCGTCTGGTCGTCGGTGAGCACACCGTGAACCAGTTTCCAGGCCTCGGTCTCGAGCGTCTGCTGCATGGCCTGCACCGGCTTGGCGCGCGCGCCGTACGTTTCCCCAACCCAGGCGTCGTCGAGCACCATCCGGCTCAACGTAGCCAGCACGACCATGTCGAGCGCGTTGGTGACCGAGTTCGGGCCACTGGCGATGGTATAGGCTGAGGTCGCCTGCGACAGTTTCCAGTTCTGAAGCAGGAGGCGCTCTTCGGGACTCGTCGATTCCGCCTGGAAGCCAGTCAGCACTTCGACTTCGCGCCCCACGTAGCCGTCGGCATAACGCATGACCTCGAGCTGCAGCTGCTGGAGCTGTTGCGCGCGCTCGCGTGCGGCCCGCTTCTCGGGATTCCACCGATCGAGCAGGGAGCACGCCGGCAACGTGCACGCGATCGCGAGCAAACAAGCGAGCAGGCGTTGTTGTCTTGTCATCGCCAGAGGGCTCAAGGGAGGCGCCGCACACCGGGAACGTTGTCGCTCAAGGTTACGCTCGGGCCATGGCTGCCACAACGGTCACGGCTGCTGCCGGCGCGGTGCGCGCGCCGACCTAGCCAGTCGGCGGATGGCGTGCGTCCCACACGCGGCTAGAGTCACGACTCGCGATCCACTGCGGAGAACAGCATGCCCAAGTCGTCGCCTTCCCGACTCGCCGAGTGCTCGACCGAGCTTGCCGATCTGGTGGCGAGGAGCGGCCGCAGCGTCGTGTCCGTTCGCCGGCCGGGCCGCAGATCGGTCAGCGGAATTGTCTGGCGTGCAGGGTACGTGGTCACCGTCGCAGAAGCCCTGGCGGACGAGATCGCGTCGGTGCAAGTGGCGTTGGAGGGTGCCGGTGAGCAGCAGGCGAGCGTGCTCGGTCGAGATTCGAGCACGGACGTTGCGCTGCTGCGAGTTGAGGGTCTTGCCGGGGAGGGACTGCCGAGCGCTGAGCTCGCGGCCGTCCGTGCAGGCCAGTTGGCGATCGCTCTCGGGCGCTCGCCGGAGCACGGTGCCATTGTCGCCCTTGGCGCCGTTGCGGTGGCGGGGGCGCACTGGCAAAGTCAGCTCGGAGGTCGAATCGACCGCTTCATTCGCTTGGGTGTGTCGCTCTCGCAAGCCGCCGAGGGCGGTGCGGTGCTCGATCCGGAGGGTCGACTCATCGGCATGGCCGTCCATGGACCGCGTCGCGCGCTGCTGGTGATCCCCGCGCCGACCATCGGCCGGGTCGTCGATCAGCTGCTGGCCAAAGGGAGAATCAGCCGCGGCTATCTCGGCGTCGCCCTGCAACCGGTGCAGTTGCCGCAAGCGCTGCACGCCGCCGCCGGCACCCACGCCGGCTTGTTGGTATCGAGCGTCGATCCGGCAAGTGGCGCCGGTCTCGCTGGCTTGCTGCTCGGCGACGTCATAGTGGCGCTCGCTGGCGCGCCGTTGCGCGACTATCGCCAGGTGCAGCGCTCGCTCGGACCCGAAAGCGTGGGCTCGACGCTGCGGCTGGGCGTCGTGCGCGCCGGCGCGCTCACCGAGATGCAGGTCACGGTCGGCGAGCGCCCCGGCTCGGAGTGATCGCATCACCCCCATCCCGGTCGTCGCATACTGTCGTAACGCGGAGCGGCTGAGCGCTCTGGCAGAGTTAGTGCGGCGTACCTCGGTCACGACCCTCGAGGAGGCCACAACCTCGCTCGAGCGCCTCGCAGAAGCCGCGCTGCGCCTCAGCCGCCTGGTCGCGGTGGCGCGCATCGAGCGGATCGAGCTCGAGCTCGAGGACCTGATCGCGCACTGCGACGGTCTGCCGCTCGTGCTGCTCACACCGCAGGCGCGCCGGGCGGCCCTGCCGGCGTTGCGCAGCGGTGTGAGCGCGATTCTCGGGATCGAGGCCGGCGAGGCGCAGCTCGGCACGGCCGTCACGAGCGCGACTCACGGCCTGCTGACCTTGCCGGCCGGCAGCGCCGCGGCCCTCGAGCCCGAGGTGCCTTTGACCTTGCCGCCCGATCCGCTGACACCGCGCGAGCTCGAGATCCTGCGCCTGCTCGCAGGGGGCGACAGCAACAAGACGATCGCGACGCGACTCGGCATCTCGGCGCACACGGTGAAGTTCCATGTCGCGTCGATTCTCGACAAGCTCGCAGTAAGCTCACGCACTGAAGCCGTCGCGCTCGGCTTGCGACTCGGGATCGTTCTCCTGTAGCGGGCGCGCTCGCGCGGGGCGATCAGCTTCCCTTCTGGTAGGTCCCGACGAGCTCGGCCTGAGCGAGCACGTGCCCCTGCATTGCCGCGAGCAGCTCGGCCTTGGTGGGGCGGACGAGACCGCTCAACGTCGTATCGAGCGCATAGAGCTTGTGAAAGTAGCGATGCCTGCCGATCGGCGGACAGGGGCCGCCGTACTCAGCGCGCTTCCAGTCGTTGAACCCCTGCAGCGCGCCGCGCGGCAGGCCGCCGCGTGAGGCGCCTTCCGCCAAAGCCTGGGTATCGGCGGGAATGTTGTGGATGACCCAATGGACCCAGGTCATCTTCGGCGCGCGCGGATCGGGTGCGTCGGGGTCGTCGACGATCAGCGCGAAGCTGCGCGCGCCTGGTGGGGCCTGTGACCAGCTGAGGGGCGGCGAGATATCCTCGCCCTCGCAGGTGTAGCGCTTCGGGATCGGACCGTTGCCGGCGAAGGCCGACGACGTCAGGGAAAGGGCCATGGCCGCAAGCCTCGCTGCCGGTGCGCGCCGTGCAGTGCGCATTGTACTTTTCAGCGTGATCCGCTGCCCAGCACGTCGGCGATGGGCGCGGCGGCCTGTGGCACGGCCCGACGGAAGTCCTTACCGAGGAGAGCGGCGACCGTGGCCGCAATCTGGGCCTGATGAACCTCGGCGCAGTGGTTGCGCTCGCCGAGCGGGCGGGTATCGGGCCCCAGAACCGCGATCCAGATGTTTTCCGAGCCGCGCTGCTGGACACCGTGCTCTTTCCATTCGACCGGCCCGCTGCCCCGGCCATGATCCGTGGTGATGATGAAAGTGGTCTGGTCGCGATAGGCCGGCAACTGCTGCAGGGTGTTCCACAGCTCCTCGACGAATTGATCGAACAGGTGCGCGCTGTGGAGCACGAGATCGTAGCGGCCGGCGTGCGCCCAATTGTCGGTCTCGCCATAGCCGACGAACAACACCCGCGGCTGATGCGCGGCGAAGGAATCGAGCAGCGCCACCTGCAGGAAGGCGTCGTACACATCCTCGTCGTCGAGCTTCGTCGTGGTGCGGTAGAGCCGGTTGAGGAGCGCTTGCGGCGGCGTGAGTGCGCCCTGATAGGGAAGGTCCCAGCCGACCTGCAGCGGCAGGTTGCTCCGGCCAACGTTGAAGATCTGCTTGAAGTTCACCCAGGTGGCGTAGACGCTGACGCGCCCGTTGAGATCCGGGAGGCGGTTCAGCCACTCGAACACCGTGACGTTTGGATTCGGGCCAAACTCGTTCGAGTCGATGTGCGGATCGGGATGGCCGGTCAACATCTCGTTGTAGCCGGGGTAGGAAAAGGCCACGCCGTTGGTTACGCGCGCAGGACTCGCGCGGTTGCGGTTGCCGAAGATCTGGCCGTGCGCCGCCACCGTGGTCCACAGGAACGGCAGCAGGGCGCGGCGACGCTCCTCGACGTCGGTGCGCCAGAACTCGCGCCGCAGGTCCTTCTCGTCATCCCAGATGCCGCCGTTGGTTTCGTTGAGGAGCTGCGGGTCGGCTCCGGTGAACACCTCCTGCCAGCGCAGTCCGTCACTGACGATGAGCACCACATTGCGCGTCTTGAGAGTCGGGGCCGCCTGCGCCCGTGCCGGCGGCTGCGGGACGAGCAGCGCGAGCCACGCGGCGCCGAGGGCCGCGGCCGAGACAAACATCCGCGTCGACATGGGGAGCGACTCCAAACTGATGTGGTGAGTGGCACATGCCGGCGCGCCGCCGGGCGCCGCCGCTGCGCACGCCGGCAAGCCTAACGTGCGCGCGATTCCCGGTACAATCACTCCGCCCGCCATGCCTGCACCGTCACACCTGCGGCTGCCGATTCTCCTCGGCGCGCTGCTCGCGCACGCCAGCCTGCTGCGGGCGGAGCCGACCCTCAAAGTGGGGCAGCTGACTCTGCATCGCTGCGAGAACGCGGCGCCGTGGTGCGCCATCCTGTCGCGACCGCTCGATCCGCGGGGTGCGGTCAGCGGCACCATTGCAGTCTACTTCGAGTACTACCCGCACACGGCCGCAGGCGCTGCGGCCGGTACGTTGGTGGCGACCGAGGGCGGTCCGGGCTACCCGGCCACCGAATCGCGCAACGAATACCTGGCGCTGTTCGAGCCACTGCGTGCGCGTTACGACGTGCTCATCATGGATAACCGGGGTACCGGTCGTTCCGACGCCATCGATTGCACCGAGCTGCAGAACGCCGCGCAACTGACCGAAGCCAACATCGGCGCCTGCGGGCGCGAGCTCGGCAGCACGGCGCCGCTCTACAGCACCGCGCTCGCCGCCGATGATCTGGCAGCGCTCCTCGGTGCGCTCGGCATCTCGCGCGTCGGCCTGTACGGGGATTCCTACGGGACCTACTTCGCGCAGGTGTTCGCGCTGCGCCACCCGGACAAGCTCCGCTCGCTGGTGCTCGATGGCGCCTACCCGCTCGATGGGCCCGACTACGCGTGGTATCCGCACTACGCACCTGCCATGCGCGCCAAGTTCGACCTCGCCTGCGAGCGCTCGCCGGCCTGCAAGGCGCTCGGCGGCAGCTCGATGCAGCACATCGCTGCGGCGCTCGCGCTGCTGCGCGCGCAGCCGTTTGCAGCGCAGGTGCGCTACGGCGACGATCAAATGGCGGACTTCACCGCGGAGGCGAGCCAGCTTGCGATCGTGATGTTCGGCAGCGCGCCGGCGTACTCCTCGGTGCGCGAGACCGATGCAGCGGCGCGCGCCTTCAGCGACGGCGATCGGGCACCGCTCCTGCGGCTGATGGCGGAGACGCTCGCGGGCGTCGATTCGCGCGATGCAGCGCGCGCGCCGGCGAAATTCAGCGCCGGGCTCGCCGCAGCCGTGTTCTGTCAGGATCCGCCGCAGATTTTCGACATGCACCTGCCGCCGGCGGAGCGGGCGGCCGCGCGCGACCTGCTGATGGCGAAGCGGCGCGCCGCAGCCCCCGGTACGTATGCGCCGTTTACCATCGACGAGTACCGCCGCATGCCGCTCGACTACGCCTTCATCGACGAGTGCGTGGAGTGGCCGGCGCGCGCCGACGCCACGCCGCTGGTCTTCGACCAGTCGCGCTATCCGAGCGTTCCCGTGTTGGTGATGTCGGGCGAGCTCGACAACATGACGAGCGTGGCCGACGGGGCCGATGCCGCGGCGCGCTTTCCGCGCGCCCAGCACGTCGTCGTCGCCAACGGCTTGCACGTCAACGCGCTGCCTCACTCCCGCAGCGAGTGCGGGGCCCTGCTGGTGAGACGGTTCATGGACAAGCTCGCGCTCGGCGAGGCGAGCTGTGCCTCCATGGTGCCCCCGGTGCGCCTCGTGCCGCGCTTCGCCCGCACAGCACACGAGCTCACCCCGGCGCACGGATCGGCCGACAATCGCGCCAGCGCGGAGCAGCTGCGCATCGTGAGCGCGGCGCTGCTCACCTGCGCCGACGTCATCGCACGTGCGGTGGACAACGGCCCAGGCCGTGGCACCGGGCTGCGCGGCGGTGCGTTTGTCGTTGCGCAGGCGCCGGCGGGCTATCGGCTGACGTTGAGCGAGGTACGCTGGACCGACGACGTGAGCGTTTCCGGGAATATCGACTGGCGCGGGCGTGCCGGGATCGTACACGCCAGTGTCAGATTGCAGACCCCGGAAGGGACAGGGACACTGGAGCTCGATTGGCCCGAGGGTGTGAGTGAGGCGCGCGCAACCGCCCAGGGAAAGTTAGGGGAGCGCGTGGTGGTGGCGGAGGCGCCGGCGCCGTAGGCCTTCAGCGCTCGCCGGCGGGCACAGCGCGGGTCGGATCTACCAGCAGCCAGGCTGCGCCACTGACGACGGCGAGAGCAGCTCCGATCAGGAACGCGGCGGTCCAGGCGTGATGGCCCGAGAGGTACGCGACGATCGGCGTGGCGATCAAGCCGCCGGCGTTGCCGCCGGTGTTGAGGACGCCCGAGGCTGACATGGAATCGGCGCGGCCGACCTGCATGATGGCAGCCCAATAAGGGCCTTCGTTGAGCTCGACGGCGCCGAAGGTGAGCGCCAGGGCTGCCACCGCGACGTAGGCGTTGGCCGCATCCACCGCGACGAACTGCAGCACGCCCGCAGCCGGCAGCGCGAGCAGCGGCAGGAGGCGCAAGCCACGGCGCACGCCATAGCGCACCTGCAGGTCGCTCGCGAGCTTGCCGCCAATGCCGGCGCCGAGTGCAGCGGCGAGCGGCGGCATGCTCGCGAGCCAGCCGCCCTCGAGCACCGTGAAGTGCCGCTCCTGCACCAGATAGAGGAAGCTCCAGTTCGCCAGCAGATAAAAGACGTAGTTCATGCACAGGTAGGAGGCGGTCAGCGTCAGCACGTCGCGGTTGCGAAGGATCTCAGCCACGCGGTGCCGGCTGATGGCGTAATCGACGCGCGCCTCGGACCGCGGGCCGAGCTCGGCGAGCTCGGCTGCACTCACCGCCGGATGCTCGGCCGGCGTGTCCCGCCCATACCACGCCCACCACAGGATCAGGAGAAGCGCCGGCAGCGTGCTCCACGCGAGCGCTCGCTGCCAGCCGAACGACGACATCAGGTAGGCGATGAGCGGCGGAGTCAGGGCGGCGCCCAGGCCGAGAAACATGCTTTGCAGGCCCTGCACCAGCGGCCACCGGTCGGGCGTGAACCACGCCTCGAAGACACCGGCGCACACCGGGAAGATCGGGCCCTGTGCCGCACCGAGCATGAACTGTGCGGCGAGCAGCGCCGCGAACAGGGCGCTGCCGCCGAGCAACAGCGGCGCGAGCGGTGTGGCAATGGTGGCGAGGAACGCGACCAGCCCGATGATGACGAACATCCACCGGGCTCCGAGTCGCTGGCCGATGACGCCACCGGGAAACTGCAGTGCGGTGTAGCCGACCAACAGCGCCGTCTCGAGCCAGCCGATCTGCATCTGGCTCAGGCCGAGCTGCGGCATCATCTGGTAGCTGGCCACCGTGATGCCGCGCTGCTGCAGGTAAGCGACGAAGCCGTAGACACACAGGATGAGGAAGATCTTCCAGCGCACCCGCACGCGTGGGGGAGTGGCAGCCGAAACGGCGGCCGCTGCTGCGGTCACGTGGAGCGGACCGCGTCGCCGATCCGCTCGAGCACGTAGCGACGGATGTCGAGACTCCAGTCTTCCATCGGCGCGTAGTAGCCGCGCTCATGCACGCGCGCGCTGATCCCCTGCTGCACGGCCTCACAGATCGCCCAGTCCTGGCGGTTGACGAGATCCCAGAATTCAACGGCGTCGCTCGGGTCGAAGTCGGGCTTGCCGATCTCACAGGGCTCGAACAGGAAATGGCAGGTGACGCGCGTGAGCGCCGGGCCGCACGGCTGCAGAATGAAGACCGCGGCGTGATCGCAGGAGAGACTCACGAATAAATTCGGGTAGACCAGCTCACCCTTGTGGCGTACCTGCTCGTCCGCGCTGAGTGTCGGAATCGCACGGCGCCGGGTGGTGCCGGTGGTGGTGAAGGTGTAAGCGCCCGGGCGATGAGGGATGCCGCGCGCCCAGTCGAGGTTCGCGCCGCCGCGCTCGCGGAAGGACGGCACGACCGCGCATAGCTCCGGATGCACGCCGCCGCAGTGGTAGCACTCGTTATAGTTTTCGCAGAGCACCTTCCAGTTCGCGGCCACCTCGTAACGAATGGTGTGCCCGATGCGCAGCTCCTCGAGCCGATAGCGCTCAACGCGGCCCGGAAGAGCACCGAGCTGCTGCACGAGGGTGCCGGCATTGGCCGGAGTCAGGTTGAGGAACACGAAGCCACCCCAGCATTCGACTCCGACCGGATAAAGACTGAAGAGGCTGCGGTCGAATCCCGGCTCGCCGGCCAGATGCGGCGCGCTGAGCAGCCGTCCGTCGAGGTCGTAAGTCCACTGGTGGTATGGGCAGGTGATGCGCCCAGCGGCGATGCCGCCGGGCAACAGGGGCCGGCCACTGGCGCCCTGTGCAGCCGGCTCGCGACACAGCCGCGTGCCGCGGTGACGGCAGGTGTTGTAGAAGGCGCGCAGCACGCCCTCGCGGTTGCGCAGCAGAACGATGCTCTCGCCGAGGACGTCGAGAACGCGAAAGGCCCCTGGCCCGGTCAACTCTTCCTCGCGGCCGACACACAACCACTCGCGGCAGAAGATGCGCTCCTTTTCGAGCGCAAACACTTCGGCGCAGCGGTACCAGCTCGAGGGCAGGGCGGGCTCGAGACCCGCGGTGCGCTGCGCGAGCGGATCGGCGCTCATGCGAGTCTGGCGAGCGGCGCATCGCGCCGATAGCCGAGCGTCGCCGGGTCAGCATCGAGCTCGCGGGCGTAGCGATGCGCGGAGTAAATCGCGTGCACCAGCGCACCGGGCGCCAGCGCGTCGCCGATGCGGGCCAGCGTGCGCACTCCCGCGGCCTCGAGGTCGGCGGTGCGCGCCATGAGCTCCCCGTGCAGCGCATCGTTGGCGAAGCGTGCCCCGACGATCACCAGCGCGCCGCACTCGAGACGGGCTGCGCTGTCGGTGAACTGCCTGGCGAGAACGACTGCGCCGTCGTCGAAGGCCGTGACCCTCGAGAGGGTGTGAACCGACACCCCCGCCGCAAACAGTGCCCGGTGAATCTGCGGCTGCTCATTGCTCATGATGGCCCATGCGGAAGCATGTCCCGCCGGTGTGACGTAACTCACCGAGTGTCCCTCTTTTGCAAACTGTTCCGCAAGGACGCTTCCCATGTAGTAGTTGTCGAAGTCGTAGACGACCACGGGGTCCGCGAGCCGGGCGCCGGCGGCGATGTCATCAGGAGTGAAGACGTTGGCACCCTGCAGCTCCCCGGCGGGAATCTCGAGCGCCGAGTACAGCAGCCGCGCCCAGCGCGCACCGGTCGCGATGGCGACGTGGCTGTGGCCGAGCTCGAGAATCTCGTCCGCCGTGAGGCGGTTACCGCGATACACACTGACGTTGTCGAGAGTCGCGAGTTGTCCCCGGCGCCAGTCGAGCACGCGCCCCCAGCCGGCGAGTCCGGGCAGACGTGTCTCGAAGCGCAACCGGCCGCCGATTTCCTCACCTGCCTCGGCGACGCTCACCTGGTAGCCGCGCCGGCCAAGCCAGAGCGCGCACTCGAGGCCGGCGGGTCCGGCGCCGACGATCAGTACCGAAGCGGAGCTGCCTGCCGGGGCGATGCGCTCGGGATGCCACCCGCGGCGCCATTCCTCGCCGACGGTCGCATTCTGCGTGCACCTCACCGGCACGCCGTCGTGCCAGCTCGAAATGCAGATGTTGCAACCGATGCACTCGCGAATATCCCCCTCGCGCCCCGCGTCGATTTTGCGCGGCAGGAAGGGATCGGCGATCGAAGGTCGCGCGGCACCGATGAGATCGAGCACGCCGCGCTTCACCTGGCTCACCATGGTATCGGGCGATGTGAAGCGTCCGACACCGACCACGGGCTTGTGTACCAGTTTCTTCACGAATTCGATGGTCGGCTCGTGGCTACCCTCGGGCGCGAAGCGTGACGGTGGACAATCGGTCGGCGATGAGTCGAGCTTGACGTCCCACAGATCGGGCAGGTCGGCGAGCAGTGCGACGACCTCGTGCGCCTCCGACGGCGCCACCTCGCTCGCTCGGGCACGCAGCTCCTCCAGACTGATCCGCAGTGCCACGCCGCACTGACCGCCGACCGCTTCAAGGGTGACCTCGAGCAGCTCGCGCACTATGCGGACGCGATTGCGCACGCTGCCGCCGTAGGCGTCGGTGCGCAGATTCCACTCCGGCAGCAGGAATTCGTACGGCAGGTATCCCATGCCGGCATACACGTACACGATGTCGAACCCGGCCTGGCGCGCACGGCGCGCGGCCGCTGCCTGCCAGCCGAGCAGCGCGCGGATGTCGTCGCCGTTCATGCGCCGCGGCCGCTGGTTCCCCATGAAGTTGACGTGCGTCGCCATCCACGCAGTACCGGACGGGGACATCGGCGCAATACGGCTGGCGCGATTCATGACCGAGCCGCCGCCGTGCCACAGCTCGATGCCGGCGAGCGCGCCGTGACGATGCACGGCGTCGGTCATCAGGGCATGCGAGCGGATGTCGTCATCGTCCCACAGGGTCGCGAAGGGCAGGGGAGCATCGTCCGAGCTCGGATCGATCGATACATAGCCGGTGCACACCACGCCCCAGCCGCCCTCGGCCTTGGTCTCGCGGAAAGCGGCGCGCATGTGCGGCATGGAGTTGGTCATGCCGGCGGCGTGCGGTACGGCATAGAAGCGGTTGCGGGCGGTGACCGGCCCGATCTTCACCGGCTCGAACAACACGTCGTATCGCGGGTTGCGCGCCATCGAAGCGCAGTCTGCTCGTAGTTGAGCGGTTGTTCAATAGTAGCGCCGCCGGATCCGCCGCGATCGCGAGCCGGCGACGCCGCAGGTTACAATAGTCGCGAGGGTGTGATGGATATCGATGCAATTGCGCTCGACGGCTCCGTCGCGCGCGAGACCGTGCGGCGACTGTCGCGTCGCTCTGACGCTCGGGGACTCCTGCAGCTCGCCATCCATGCAGGCGCCCTCGCCGCGACTACCGTGCTGCTCGCGGCGAGTCGTGGCCACGTGTGGCTGCCCGCCGCACTGCTGGCGCAGGGAATCGTTCTCACTTTCCTGTTCTGCGCGCTGCATGAGAGCATTCATCGCACCGCCTTCGCCACACGCGCGACCAACGACGTCGTCGCGTGGGTGTGCGGAGCGTTGCTGGTGCTGCCGCCGGAATACTTTCGCTGCTTTCACTTCGCCCACCACCGCTTCACACAGGACCCGAAGCGCGATCCGGAGCTGGCCTATCCCGCTCCGACCAGCTTCGCCAGCTACCTGTGGCGGGTCTCGGGACTGCCCTACTGGTACGAGCGACTGACAGTAACGCTGCGGCATGCGCTCACGGCGCACGTCGCCGAGACCTTCGTGCCGCCGGAGAAGCGCGCGCCCGTCGTCCGCGAAGCGCGCACGCTCTGGGGCTGTTACCTGGTTGTGCTGGCAGTGTCGCTGTACTTCTCCCGGCTCGACGCGCTCCTCTTTTGGGTGCTGCCGGCGCTGCTCGGACAGCCCTTCCTGCGGCTGTTTCTGCTCGCTGAGCACACCGGCTGCGCCCTGAACGACGACATGCTCGTCAACACACGCACCACCTACACCAACGCCGCGCTGCGCCTGCTGACCTGGCGGATGCCCTATCACGCCGAGCACCACCTCCTGCCCTCGGTGCCGTTTCACGCGCTTGCCCGGGTGAACGCGTTGCTTGGTAAGCGCACGCGGACGAGCGCCGCCGGTTACTTCGCGCTGCACCGCAGCCTGCTGCATCAGTTGCGCGCCGCAAGCACGGTCGCACGTCTGCCCGCCAAATAACCCAGCTCGGCGCACGCCGCGTACTCGTGCGACGGGCGCGCGATGGGCGCGGCGACCCGCTATGCTTGCGCACGCTTGCCGCCACAACAACAGCTCCGAGCGGAGAAACTGCGCATGCGACGCCACCCCCGTGTTCGGCTCACCCTCCGGCTGACTCTCGGCGTCCTCCTGCCGCGATTGCTCGTCGCGCAGATTTCCCCGGACACCGCCGAGCCCGGCTCGGTGGAGGAGATCGCGCGCGCCACGACCGAGCCGCGTTTCAGCTCTCCCTGGGTGTCGTATCTGCCGGCCTCGACCAGTGTCGTGTCGCCGCGCGCCTTTCTGCACCGCATTCCCGGCGCACCGGGCGAGCTTGTGGACTCCTCGGCCGCCTACGGCTACTGCCGCGCGCTCGCTGCCTCCTCGCCGCGCGTACGACTCTTCACCATCGGACGCTCCGAGGAGGGCCGCGACATCATGCTGCTCGCGATCGCAGACGAGGCCGGCATCCGCGACCTCGATTCGCTCAAGGCGGCAACCGCGGCACTCGCGGATCCGCGCCGTACCGACGCCGCCGCCGCCGCGCAGATCATCGCCACGGCGCGCCCGATCTATTACCTCAATGCGGGGCTGCACTCGGACGAGAGTGGCTCGACCGAGTCGGTGCTCGAGCTCGCCTATCGGCTGGCGGTGTCCGACCTGCCCATGATCCGTCAGATCCGCCAAAACCTCGTGGTGCTGATCAATCCGGTTGCCAACCCCGACGGGCGTGACAAGCAGGTTGAATGGTTCTATCGCTACCTCAAGGGCAAGACCGACCATGGCACGCTGCCGCGGCAGGCGCCGCCTTACTGGTCGCGCTACGCGTACGTGGACATCAACCGCGACGCGCACCAACAGGTGCACGAGACCACCAAGGCCGTGTTCCACATGTTTTTCGCCTGGCACCCGCAGGTGATCCATGACCTGCACGAGAGCGTGGCGCTGCTGCTGACCTGGAACGGCACGAATCCCGTCAACCAGCACATCGATGCGATCACGTACGCCGAGCGGCTCGAGCTGAGCTTCCGCGAGGTGCAGACGCTCACCGCCTTCGGCATGCCCGGAGTCTGGAGCTGGAATTTCGGCGACAACTGGGAGCATCTGTACCTCGAGTCGATCGCCATGAATCACAACTCCAACGGGCGTGGCTACGAGACCTTCGGCAACGGCAGCGCGGAGACCATGAGCACCAAGCAACCCGATGCCGACGACGCCAGCACTGTGCAGTGGTACCGGCCCTTGCCCGCACCACAGCAGCCGCTCCTGTGGTCCGCGCGTAACAACGTGAACTACAACGAGACCGCCATTCTCGCGGCGCTCGACGACGCCGCGCAGCAGTCGAAGGCCCTGCTGAGGAACTTCTACCTCAAGGGATTGCACTCCTACAAAAAGGGGCTCGATGAAGCCCCGTTTGGGTTCGTGATTCCGGACGGGCAGGGCGATCCGCGGCGGGTCGCGCAGATGGTGCAACGGCTGCTGTCGCTCGGGATCGAGGTGCAGCGGGCGACCGCGGCGCTCACGCTGAAAGAGGGGAGCTGGCCGGCCGGCACGTACGTCATACGGCTCGATCAACCGTATCGGGACTATGCCATCGACCTGCTGACGGCGCAGAGCTATCCGAAGGACGCTCCCGAGGCGTACGACGACATCTCCTGGTCGTTTCCGGCGCACTATCACCTGACAGTCTTCCCGACGGCAGATCCGCAGGTGCGCGCCGCGCCGCTCACGCCTCTGAGCGAGGCTCCGCGGGCCTCAGGCTCGCTCGCCGGATCCGGCCCGGTATTTCTGCTTCGCGACAGCGGCCAGGAGGGATTGCTCGAGGCGCGCTACGCACTCGCGAAATTCCGCGTGGCGATCGCCGAGCGCGCTTTTACCGATAGTGGCACCGACTATCCGGCAGGCTCGTGGATTATCGCGCCTCAGCCGGGACTGGCGGCGGCCGTGCGGGATGCGGCGGCCAAGCTCGGCCTGGATTTCACGAGCACCGGCGCGGTCCCTGAGGTCGCGCGTCACGAGGCGCCCGTACCGCGTCTCGGGCTGTGGGTGCCCTGGGCGGACACCGACACCGCCGGCTGGGCGCGTTACGCGCTCGACCAAAGACAGATTCCTTACGTCTACGTGCGCGATGAAGACATCCGTGCCGGCAAGCTCAAGGATAAATACGACGTCCTGCTCTATCCGCACGTCGATCTCGAGCTCGCTGAGCAGATCGAGGGGCTGCCCAAGAAGTGGGGACCGATGCCGTTCAAGAAAACGAGCAGTACGCCGAGCTTCGGCACGCCCGCGTCCTCCGCAGACATCACTGGCGGCATAGGCTATGGCGGCCTCGCCGAGCTGCAGAAGTTCATCGACTCCGGGGGACTGCTGATCACGCTCGGCAACGGCTCAATGCTGCCGCTCGAGGGCGGACTGGTCCGCGGCGTGCGTCGCGAAGCGGGTGGCGTGCCACGCAGCACCCAGGGTGGCGGTGCGGCGGCAGCGGCGGCGGCGCAGAGCGCTGAGACCCGCACCCCGGGAGCGCACGTGCGCGTGTCCTTCGCGCGCCCCGAGCATCCGATTGCCTACGGCTACTCGGCGCGCACCTGGGTGTTCCGCCAGAACTTCGCGCTCTATTCGATCCCGCGGCGCTGGCTGCGCATGGCTTACTGTACGGTCTGTCTCGACGGCCCGACCGACCGCAGCGCCATCGTGCTCGAGTGGGGCGATCGCGACGGCGCACCGTTCGTCATCAGCGGTCAGGCGTGGGGCGAGGAGAATCTCGTCGGGCGCGCGGCCATCCTCGACACGCCGGTGGGCGCGGGGCACGTGATCACGTTCAACTTCAATCCGCTGCACCGCGATCTCAATCGCGGCGACCAGCGGCTGTTGTGGAACGCGATCATCAACTGGCGCGCGATCCTCGCCGCGCAGTGAGTTGAGTGCGACAGGCCCGCGCAGTCGAGGCCGGCCCGCGCAGTCGAGGCCGGCGCGCGCGGTCGAGGCCGGAACGCGCTGTCGCCGGGGTTGGCGGGTTGTCAGCGTGCTGCGGCGGGCAGCAACCGGTTGTACTTTGCCAGCACCGCGCGCAGCTGCGCGTGCGGCAACGCCCGCACGTGGTGTCCGTCGACGCCGGTCATGTCCTGCGCCGCCACCATGGCGTTCACGATCGCTTCCTCCGTGGCTTGCACGGTGGCGGCGAACAGCGGATCGAGCGAGTTGTTCGGCACCATCTGCAGATCGACCACGTGATCGATTTCGCTCGCAGCCGCGTTGGCGGTCGAGAAGGCGATGAAGATATCGCCCGAGCCGTTGCCGGCGATGCTGCCGTTGCGTCCGAGGCCGAGCGGGACGCGGCGTGCAATGCGCTTCAGTTGATGCGGCAGGAGCGGCGCGTTGGTGGCGACCACGACGATGATCGAGCCGCGCTCGGAGACTTCGGCGGGCACCCGCTCCTCGAGCGGCACCGGATCGTTGGGTGGCACTCGATCGTCCGGTGACACTCGGGCGTACGGGTCCTCGCTCTCGATTTCACGCCCCACGGGTATGCCGGCGATGCGCAGTTCGGCCCGGGTACCGTAATTGCACTGCACCAGGACGCCGACCAGGTAGCCGCCGTCCTTGTCGGTGAGCTTGCGCGAGGAAGTGCCGATGCCGCCCTTGTAGCCGTTGCAGATCATGCCCGTGCCGCCGCCGACCGAGCCTTCGGCGACCGCTCCCGAGGATGCGCTGTCGAGCGCGTGAATGACATGCTCGGGCCTGACGTGAAAGCCGTTGATGTCGTTGAGCCAGCCGTCCCAGGTCTCCGCAACCACCGGCAGCGACCACCAGGCGCCGGTGGCGTCGGCGGGACCACGTGCGATACGCCAGGCAATGACTGTGTCGCGTACGACTCCGACGCTGTGCGTGTTGGTGATCAACACCGGTCCTTCGAGAAAGCCAGACTCCTCCACCCAGGTCGTGCCGGTCATTTCGCCATTGCCGTTCTGCGCGTACCAGCCGGCGAAGGCGAACTGCTGGATCGAGGCGACGCCGCGTGGCACCACGGCGGTCACGCCGGTGCGCACCGGACCCTTGCCCACGACGAGCTTGCCGCTGCCTGTAATCAGCGTGCTGTGGCCGACCAGAACTCCGGCAACGTCGGTAATCGCGTTGAGTGGGCCGGGCGTCCCGTCGAACGGCACGCCGAGGTCGCGCGCTCGTGGCTGCGCTTTGGCTGCCATGCCGGCGGCCGGTGGGTCGGCTGCGAACGGGTCGGCGGCGTACGCGGCGGTGGACCTGGCGGCCAATCCGAGGGCGGTCCCGGCCACCAGCACTACAGGCACGAGAGCGGCGACGGTCAATGCCCGGCATCGCATCGAGGCACCCTGATTCGGAGTTGGTTGTTGATGCCGTCAGGCCTCGGACGCAAGCGCGTCACGACGGCCGTGAGCGTACCACCAGTACGCGCCGTACACCGGCACACCGACCGCGCAGGGCGCCAGCGCCCACAGCAGCGGCTTGCTGCCGATGCCGAAGAAGACCCATACACAATAGATCGTCGCCAAGAACGCGGCCGCGACCCAGCGCAAATCGCGCGCGCTCGGGCGCGCGATCTGCCCTCGTCGCCACAGCACCAGCACGGCGAGCGCACAGCCGACGTAGATCGGCAGGTTCGAGGCGGTGACGACCACGCTCAGGAAGGTGAAGGCGCCGGCCATCGAATCGTTGTAGTTCATCACCATCATGAGGCTCGCCAGAGCGCCGGTGAGCACGAAAGCGAGGGTCGGTGCGCCGTGTGAATTCACATTGCCCAGCGCCCGCGGGAAGCCGCCGTGCCGCGCGAAGCTCACGGTCAGCTCACCGAGGATCAGCGTCCAGCCGTTGAGCGCACCCAGGCCGCTGATGATGACGAACGCCGCCATCACTTTCCCGGAGGCCGCACCGAGGAAGCGGGCAAACACGTCGGCGAACGGAGCGTTGGAGGCGGCGAGCTCCCCCTGCGGGAGCAGCAGCATCGGCACCAGTGAGACGCATACGTAGATGACCGCCACGATCAACGTTCCGGCGAACGTCGCGCGTGGGATCGTGCAACCTGGATTCTTTACCCGGCCGGCCGGCATCGCGGCGCTCTCCACGCCCAGCATCGCGTAGAGCGCGAGCGCGGATGAGGCGATGACCCCCGAGAGTGAGAGCGGCGTCGTCGGCAGGTGCACCAGCGGTCGCCCCGCGGATGCGAGCAGTGCCCAGCCCCCGAGGACGATGATGCCGACCTGCGGCAGGAGTTTGAGCACGGTGCTCAGCACCTGTACCCCGCCGGCGGTGCGCACCCCGCGCAGGTTGATCAGCACGAACAGCCACAAGAGCGCGAGCGCCGTGACGCCGGCGAGCCAGCGATTAACGCCGAGCACGGGAAAGAAACTCGTGAGGTAACCGACTACTCCGGTCGCGATCACCGCGTTGGTCACCCAGGTGGATACCCAGTAACACCACATCAGGAGGAAGGCGATTCCCTGGCCGAAGGCCCGGCTCGCGTAGGCATACGGCCCGTCGTCCTCCGGAAAGGCGCGTGCCAGGCCGGCGAACACCCAGGCAACGCAGATGCAGCCGGCGGCCGTGATCAGCCAGGCCGGCCCGGCGTTCAGGCCGTAGGGCGCCAGCGAGGCCGGCAACATGAAGATGCCGACTCCGATGGTGTTGCCCACCACCAGCGCAGTGCACATCACGAGGCCGAGGGCGCGGGTCGGGCTGGCGGCAGCGCTCACGCGTGCGGCTCGTTGCCGGCGAGCGCCAGCGCCTCGCTGAGCGCAGTCGCCAGCAGTCCCGTGGCTTCATCGACGTGGCCGCGATTGATCATGAGCGGCGGGATGAAGCGCACGGTGCTCAAGCCGCACGAGAGCAGCAACAGCCCGTTGTGGAATGCCCGTGTCAGCACCGCCTCGGTGAGCGCCCGGGCAGGCGCGCGCGTGGCACGGTCGGTGACCAGCTCCATCCCGATCATGAGTCCCTTGCCGCGCACCTCGCCGATGCAGGGAAAGCGCTGTTGCAGCTCGCGCAGCCGGGTGAGGAAGTATTCGCCGACCGAGGCGGCGTTGGCGGCGTATTCGCGCTCCACCAGATCGAGCGTCGCGAGCGCCGCCGCGCAACACAGTGGGTTGCCGCCGAAGGTGTTGCCGTGCGCGCCGCGTTGCCACTTCTCCATGTGCCGGCGCCGCGCCACGACCACTCCGAGCGGCAATCCCGAGGCGACGCCCTTGGCGAGCGTCATGATGTCGGGCGTCACGCCCCAGTGCTGGCTCGCGAACATCCGGCCGCTGCGCCCGATGCCACACTGCACCTCGTCGCAGACCAGCAGAATGCCATGTCGATCGCAGAGCGCGCGCAGCCCTGGGAGAAAGCCCTCCGGCGGCACCAGATAGCCGCCCTCACCCTGGATGGGCTCGACCACGATCGCCGCGACCTCGGCGGGCGGCAGATTACTCTGGAACAACACGTTCTCGATGTAATCGATGACGGCTGCGCCCTGATCGGCACCCGCGAGCAGCGGCCGGTAGGGGTTCGGATACGGCACATGGGTCACACCCGGCATGGTCGGGAAGAAACCTGCCTGCTGGCTGTACTTGCTCGCGGTGAAGGCGAGCGATCCCATGGTGCGGCCGTGAAAGCCGCCGAGGAAGCCGATGAATCGTCCCCGTCCGGTGACGTAGCGCGCCAGCTTGAGCGCCCCCTCGACCGCCTCGGTGCCGCTCTGACAGATGAATGATTGCGCCGGCTCGCCCACGGGATTGAGCGCGTTCAATTTCTCGGCAAGGCGCGTCATGCGCTCGTGCCAGTAGTCGGAGGAGATGTGGAGGAAATCGTCCGCGGCCTCCTTGATCGCCTGCACCACCTGCGGGTGCGCGTGGCCGGTGCTGCAGACGCCGATGCCGGCCATGAAGTCGAGGAAGCGGTTGCCGTCCACGTCCCAGACTTCAGCCCCGCGTCCGCGCGCCATGACGAACGGATAGGCGCGCGGATAAGACGGCGACGACACCGGGCGGTCGCGCGCGAGCAATGCCTGCGCTTTCGGGCCGGGAAGCGTGGTGCCGACATGAGGCGTGGTGCGGATCCGAGGTGAGGCCATGTGGGGTTCCTTGCCGCGATTCACGCGGGCAGCCGGATGCGAATGGGGCTCGAGTGCGCGGCCTGAGTGCGTGCCTCGAGCTCGCGCAGGGTCTGCAGCTCGGCGGGCGTCGGCGGCGGGAGAGTCTCGAGTGCCGCCGACACCGCCAGCGGCCAGCCGGTGGCGGCGCGGACCTCGGGCACGGTGACTTCCGGGTAGATCGCCGTCAGCTCGAGCTCCTGTGTGGTGCGCTGCGGCCGCAGCACCCCGAAGTCGGTGATCACCGCCACGGGACCCAGGCCCGGGCAGCCGCTCGCCTGGCGCGCACCGCAGCCCTCGAGATAGCCGCACGAGGTGCGAAAGTCGAGCCGCGCGACGAAGCGGCGCGGCGACTGTTTCATGACGACCAGCACTTCGCGCGCATAGGTCGCGATCTCGGGCGCGCCGCCGGCTCCCGGCAGGCGTACGCGCGGGTGCGCATAGTCACCGATCACGGTGCTGTTGAGATTGCCGAAGCGGTCGATCTGCGCGGCACCGAGAAAGCCGACATCGACGCGCCCGCGCTGCAGGTAATGGCTGAAGATCTCCGGCAGCGGGACGATGCAGGTGGCAGTCTCGGCGAGCTCACCGTCGCCGATCGAGAGCGGCAACACCAGCGGACGCGTGCCGACGGTGCCCGACTCGTAGATCAGCACCAGGCCGGGCGCGTGCGTGAGGCGAGCCAGGTTGCAGGCGGCGCTCGGCAAACCGATGCCCACGAAGCACACCGCGCCGTTGCGCAGCTGCCGCGCCGCGGTCACTGTCATGATCTCGTCGCGGGTGTAGTCGGGTGCGCTCATGCAGTCAGGCGGCGCTCAGGTGTCGGTCGGCTCGCCATCACGCGGCCACGCCGAGCGTGCGCAGGAGCCCCGCGTGGTCGCGCACCTCGAGCACGTGGCGCCGCATCCAGGCCGTGAATGCCGCGCGGTCGCGGGCGATCTCGTCCCAGGCGAGATAGAAGCGGTTGTCGCGCGCATAGTAACCCTGGGCGTAGGAGGGGTACGCGCCGCCGGCAACGACGCTCGCCGCGGAGATCAGCCACGCGGGCAGCACGACCGCATTGAGGTCGGTGGGCAGCGTCTCCACCCGCTCCTCGACCGTCACCAGCACCTGCCGCGCCGCCAGGGCGGCTTCCTTGACGGCGCCGACGATGCCGCGAATCAACACGTTGCCTGAAGCATCGATCTGCTGGGCGTGCAGAATGGTGACGTCGGGATTGAGGGCCTGGACCGCCGTCAGACGGGCGCCCGTGAACGGGCAGCTGAGCGTGCGGCGGGATTCTGCGACTCGCGCCAGATCGGTCACGGCATGTTGGCCCATGAGTCCGCAGGGCAGGCCGCTCGCCCCCGCCTGGTATGCCACCGCCATCTCGGCATGCGTGAATTCGCGCAACGCGAGTGGCCGCGGCCATTGTCGCTCCACTGCATCGCGCAGGCGGTGGAGCGAGCCGACACCGGGATTACCGCCCCAGGAGAAGGTCAGGCGCTCCGCACAACCCATGCCGATCAGCTGGTCGTAGACGAGATCGGGCGTCATGCGGATCAGGTGCAGGCGCTGTCTGCCCTGGCGGATGATCTCGTGCGCGGCGGCGAACGGAATGAGATGCGTGAATCCTTCGAGCGCGACGCTCTGGCCGTCACGCACGTGGATTGCGATGGCCTCGGCGAGCGGCAGCAGCGGCACGGGTGTCACTCGACGACGGTCTGCGACTGCTCGCGCAGGTACTGCGGCAGGTAGTAGAACGAGGCAATCCCCTTGCCGGTGCTGCCCGAGCCTTTCCAGCCGCCGAACGGCTGGTATCCGGGCCAGGCGCCCGTGGTCGCCCCCTGTGGCCGGTTGGCGTAGGTCACGCCGGCCTCGATGTACTGTTGAAACCAGTTGACTTCGTCGCTCGCGCCGTAGAAGCCCGCAGTGAGGCCGAGGGGCGAGGCGTTCGCGAGCTGCATGGCTTCATTGTTGGACGAGACCCGCTGCAGCATCAGGATCGGCAGGAACATTTCGCGCTGCCACAGCGCATGCTCCGGCGGCGCTTCGGCGAGCGTCGGGCGCACGAACAAACCCTGCGCCAACGTGCCGTCGTGCAGCTGCTCGCCGCCGGCGAGAATCCGGCCGCCGCTCGCGCGCAGCTGCGCTGCGTAGCGAGCATAGTCGTCGTAGCCGGAGCGGGTGGCTATCGGACCCAGCCAGTTCTCGCGGCGCGCGGGATCGCCGATCTTGAGCGCTGCGCTCTGCTGCAGCAGTCGCTCGGTGAGCTGATCGGCGACGTCGCGGTGCACGTACAGGCGCGACAGTGCCGAGCACTTCTGACCACCCATGCCGAACGCGGAGCGCACGATGCCGGCGGCGGCGCGCTCGAGATCGGCGCGCGCGCTCACGATGCAGGCGTTCTTGCCGCCCATCTCGGCGATGCACGGCCTGCCGTAGCGACCCTCCTGCAGCTTGAGGATGATCTGTCGGCCGACATCATAGGAGCCGGTGAAGGTGACTCCGGCGGTGAGCGGGTGGTCGATGAGCGCCGCACCGATCTCGGCACTCGTGCCGCTCAGGTAGTTGAAGACCCCGGCGGGAAGTGCAGCATCGCGCATGCAGTCGG
>Ga0307477_10000192_pt1 | contig 84320 bp, 84 predicted proteins | sample atmos_gasesECM2C_FD_203316 | JGI IMG/M metagenome (GOLD analysis project Ga0307477, IMG submission 203316) | Hardwood forest soil microbial communities from Morgan-Monroe State Forest, Indiana, United States - atmos_gasesECM2C_515 | ecosystem: Environmental > Terrestrial > Soil > Temperate...
CACGCCGCTGTTCAGCGGGCTGCTGATCGGGGTGATCCTGATCGTCGGGGCACTCACCTTCTTCCCGGCGCTGGCGCTGGGACCGATCCTCGAACACCTCCAGCTGTCGGCTGGTCACCTGGCGCATTGAGCGCGATGCAGAGAACGAAACGATGACAGTCGTTGCGGCAACCCCGTCGCCACAGCCGGTCACCACTCGCCGGCGCAGACGTCAGAGCCTGCTGGACCGCGAGATCCTGCTGCCCGCGCTGCGCGACTCGTTCAGCAAGCTCGACCCTCGCTGGCAAGCGCGGAATCCGGTGATGTTCGTCGTCGAGATCGGCGCCGTGATGACCACGTACGCGTGGATCACCGGGCTCTTCAACAAGAACGAGGACGTCGGATTCGTATTCCAGATCACGCTCTGGCTGTGGTTCACAGTGCTGTTCGCGAATTTCGCCGAGGCGCTGGCGGAGGGGCGTGGCAAGGCGCAGGCGGCGACCCTGCGCAGGGCGCGCACCGACACCATGGGACGGCGCCTGCGGGGTGGCGTGGACGGCGAGGAGGAATTGGTGTCCGCTCAAGACCTGCGCAAGGGCGACATCGTCGTGGCCGAAGCGGGCAACCTCATCCCGTCGGACGGCACCATCATCGACGGCATCGCATCGGTCGACGAGTCCGCGATCACGGGCGAGTCCGCGCCGGTAATCCGCGAGGCCGGCGGTGACCGGAGCGCAGTCACCGGTGGCACGCGCGTGCTGTCCGACCGCATCGTCATCGAGATCACCCAGAACCCGGGCGAGACGTTCCTGGACAAGATGATCCACCTCGTCGAGTCGGCTTCGCGGCAGAAGACGCCCAACGAGATCGCGCTGAACATCCTGCTGGCGTCGCTGACGGTGATCTTCATGTTCGCGGCCGTGTCGCTGCAGCCGTTCGCGGTCTTCTCGGGCTCGACCGGGATCTCGGTGACCGTGCTCATCGCGCTGCTCGTGTGCTTGATTCCCACGACGATCGGAGCGCTGCTCTCCGCCATCGGCATCGCCGGGATCGACCGGCTGCTGCAGAAGAACGTGCTGGCGATGTCCGGCCGCGCCGTGGAGGCAGCCGGTGACGTCGACACGCTGCTCCTCGACAAGACGGGCACGATCACGCTCGGCAACAGGCAGGCAACCGAGTTCATCCCCGCCGCCGGCGTCGCCACCGACCGCCTGGTCCGTGCGGCCGACATGGCCAGCGCGGCGGACGAGACTCCGGAAGGGCGATCGATCGTCGCGCTCGCGCGCCGCTTCGGCGCACCGGAGCCAGACACCAGCGGCTGGCAAACGATCGCCTTCAGCGCGATGACGCGCATGAGCGGCGTGGACCGCGATGGCATCAGCATTCGCAAGGGCGCGGCCGACGCGGTCGCGGCGTGGTGCGCGGGCGGCTCCGAAGGGCAGCTCCCGCCCGACGTGCGCGAACAGGTCGAGCGGATCGCGCGCGCCGGTGGGACACCGCTCGTCGTCGCCGAGGATCGGAAGGTGTTCGGCGTGATCTACCTCAAGGACATCGTCAAGCCGCACATACGTGAGCGCTTCGACGAGATGCGGCGCATGGGCCTGCGCACCGTGATGATCACCGGCGACAACCCACTCACGGCGCAGGCGATCGCGACAGAAGCGGGCGTCGACGACTTCCTCGCCGAAGCGACGCCGGAGAACAAGATGGAATTGATCCGGCGAGAGCAGTCGGCGGGCAAGTTGGTGGCGATGACCGGGGACGGCACCAACGACGCGCCTGCGCTGGCCCAGGCCGACGTCGGCGTGGCGATGAACTCCGGCACGCAGGCGGCGAAGGAGGCCGGCAACCTGGTCGACCTCGACTCGAACCCCACGAAGCTCATCGAGATCGTCGAGACCGGCAAGCAGATGCTCATGACGCGAGGAGCGCTGACCACGTTCTCCATCGCCAACGACGTGGCGAAGTACTTCGCCATCATCCCCGCCATCTTCATCACAACCCCCGCTCTCGCCGCGCTGGGCGCGCTCAACATCATGCGGCTGCACTCGCCGAACAGCGCGATCCTGTCCGCGGTGATCTTCAACGCACTGATCATCGTCGCGCTGATCCCGCTGGCGCTGCGCGGTGTCACGTACCGGTCGATCGGCGCCGCGGCACTGCTGCGGCGCAACCTGCTCATCTACGGCGTGGGCGGCATCGTCGCGCCGTTCGTCGGCATCAAGCTCGTCGACCTGATCATCACCGCCGTCCACCTGGCGTAGGAGCTCTCAGAGGTGTTTGGAAAGTGGTCGCGGGAGGTCTGGGTGGCGGTTCGCATCACGCTGCTGATCGCTGTCGTCACCGGGATCGCGTATCCGCTCGTGATCACCGGCATCTCCCAGGGGGTCTTCAACGGCCAGGCCAACGGCAGCCTCCTCCGCGACGGGCATGGCAACGTCATCGGGTCGTCACTCATCGGGCAGTGCTTCTACGAGACGAGCACCGACAAGAGCGGCCACGTCACCTACAAGACCACGAAGGACGACCAGGGCAATGCGATCTTCGTGATCGACCCGAGGTACTTTCAGAGCCGCCCTTCATTCACAGTGGACGCCGGCGGCAACCCGCTGCCCTGCAACGCGGCCAACTCGACGGGCAGCAACCTGGGGCCCAGCAATCAGAAGCTGATCTCGCGCATCAAGGGCTACGCCGACTACCTGTACAGCCTGGGCGTGGCTGTGAACGCGGACGGCACGCACGCTCCGATGCCGGTCGACCTCGTCACCGGAGACTTCACCGGCTTCGACCCCGACCTCAGCGAGGCCGCTGCGCTGGCGCAGGTGGGCATGGTCGCCGGCGCCCGGGGAACCACCACAGCGAGCGTCCACCAACTGGTGGAGAATTGTGTTCAGGGGCGAGTGCTGTGGATCTTCGGGTCTCCGTACATCGACGTCCTGAACCTGAACCGTGCGCTTGATGGCGGAGCTTCCACCTGTTGACCCCGAGCTGACTGCGGCGCGCCCCGCGGCAGTGGCCGCCGCGGCGAAGCGCGGCCAGCTGAAGGTGTACCTCGGTGCGACACCTGGGTCCGGCAAGACCTTTGCGATGCTGCACGAGGGACGCGAGCGGCGGGCGATGGGCGAGGACGTCGTCGTCGGTTTCGTCGAGACGCACGGCCGCCCGCGCACCGCCGAGGCCATCGGCCGGCTGGAGGTGGTGCCGCGGCTGAAGGTGGAGTACCGCGGCACCGTCCTCGAGGACATGGACCTCGACGCCGTGATCGCGCGGCGGCCGCACGTCGCGCTGATCGACGAGCTGGCACACACCAACGCGCCCGGACTCCGCCACGCCAAGCGTTGGGAGGACGTCGAGGAAGTGCGGGATGCGGGCATCGACGTGATCACCACGCTCAACGTGCAGCACCTCGAGTCCGTCAAGGACGTCGTCGAGCACATCACGGGCATAACGATCCGCGAAACCCTGCCGGACCGTGTCCTCGACGGTGCCAACGACGTCCGCTTCATCGACATCACCCCCGAGGCCCTGCGCAAACGCATGAAGCACGGCAACGTGTACCCGCTCGATCGGGTCGACGCGGCGCTCGGCAACTTCTTCCGTCCGGGCAACCTGGCGGCGCTGCGCGAGATCGGGTTGCAGCTCGTCTGCGACCGTCTCGACGCGGGCGTGGTGGAGCGGTCTCCAGAGGACGTGCTCGTCGCGGTGTCCGGCGACGTCGGGTCGAGCGCGCTGATCCGCCGCGGCGTGCGCATCGCCCGCCGGTTTCACGGCTTCTGCACCGTGGTGCACGTCACGTCCGCCGCAACCGACGGCGATGCGGAGCCATGGCGGTCCGTGGCCGAGCAGCTGCAGTGCCGCGTCATCGAGGAGGCCGGCGCGATTGCGAAGGTTGTCGAGAAGGTCGCGCACGATCGCGGCGTGCGCCACGTGGTGTTCGGCGAGTCACATCGGAGCGGCGTCGGCCGGTTTCGTCCGGGCGTCGTCGACAGCCTGGTTGCGGATCTTCCCGACCTGGACCTGCACGTCATCGCCCGCTGGTCCGACCCCGAGCCGCCCGGGGACGTCGAGAGACCGTCGCCCTATGAGCTGCTCAGGCGGCTCGCTCCGCCGTCTCCGCAAGCGCAGATGCGGCTGTATCTCGGCTATGCGCGCGGATGCGGGACGTCGACGGCGCTGTTCGCCGAGGGAGCCCGGCGCCTCTCGCGGGGAACCGACGTCGTCGTCGCCGCCGGTCCGCTCGACCTGGTTCCCCCGGAGCTGCCGGTGCTCAGACATGGCGAGCACTCGGCCGTTCTCGAGCTCGACGTCGAGCGCCTGCTGGCCCGAAACCCCGACGTTGTCTGTGTGGACGACCTCAGCCGGGCGACGACGACCGGCGAGCAGGTGGCCGACGAGATACGACGCCTGCTCCGGGCGGGGATCGTCGTGCTCGGCACGGTGACGTTGACCGACCTGGAGTCGGTCGCGCGCACGCTTTCGGCAAGTGCTCGCGCGCCACTGTCGGGCGGTCTCCTCAGCGACAGCGTCCTCGACGTGGCCGACGAGATCGAGCTCATCGACGTCACACCCGAGGACCTGCAGGACCGCCTGCGCCAGGGAGAGGTCCTGCCGCTCTCACAAGTGGCGAGCGCGCTGCAGACGTCGTATCGCCTCGACGTGCTGCAGACGCTGCGCGAGCTGGCGTTTCGCCGTGTGGCCCAGCACAGCGACCGCCGGCTGCTGGCGTACCTCGACGCCAAGCGCATCCGCACGCCGTGGGAGTCGAGACCGCGCGTGCTGCTGTGCATCGCCCCACGGGCGGGCGGCGCGGAGCTGGTGGAGCGGACCGCGCGCCTCGCAGCCGCCCGCGGCGAGGGTCTGACCGTGCTCTCGGTGCGTTCTCGCGATCACGACGACGAGGAGAAGCGACAGCTCGGCGAGTACGCTTCGCTGGCGCACCAGCTGGGGGCGGAGTTCGTCACCGTCTACGGCACCGACGTCCCGGCGACCATCGCCCGCTTCGCCGGCGAGCGCTACATCACCGAGGTCGTGCTGCGCCGGGGTCCACGCCGTTCACGCACGATCCGCAGGTTGATCCACCTGCTCTCCGACGTCGACGTGCACATCCTCGCCGCGGCCTGACGCGTGCACCGACGCCTCGGCGAGTGGGAGGCTGAAGGCAAACCGACCGCCTGGTCCGTCGTCGTCGAGCCACACGCGTCCGGCGTGCGCCTCGACGAGGCCCTTGACGATGGCCAGACCGAGGCCGGTCCCACCGCCGAGGGCATTGCCGTCTGCGCTGTGCACGAACCTGTCGAAGACGCGGTCGCGCAACTCCGGCGAGACGCCGGGCCCGCCGTCGATGACTCTGACCACGGCCATGTCCCTGCGTCCGCGCTCGAATGCGACCCGGATGGCCGTCCCCTCGGGCGCGTAGCGGTCGGCGTTGCTGAGGAGGTTGTCGAGGACCTGGCCCAGACGATCCCAGTCGGCCACGACTTCGAGGTCCTTCTCGTCCGACTCGACGGCGACGGTCCGGCGCGGGTCGAGCGCGTACAGGCGTGCCACGGCCGCCTCGATCGATTCACGCAGGTCCACGTCGCCGAATGAGAGGTCCAGCGAGCGTCCCTCGATGCGGGCCACGTCGAGCATGTCCTGCACCAGACGTCCCAGCCTGCGCTCCTCCTCCTCGATGCTGCGCAGCTGCGACCGCACGTCGGCGGACAGCTCGCCGCGCTCGAGCACCGCGGTGGTGCGCATGAGGATGCTGGTGAGCGGCGTGCGCAGCTCGTGCGACACGTTGGCCAGCAGCTCCCGCCGCAGGCGGTCGCTTTCCTCCAGGGCGTGCACTTGCTGCTCCGTCTGTGCCAGACGCACGGCCACCTTGGCCGCCTCGGCCTGCTCGCGGTTGAGCGCCTCCATGTCCCGGTTCGCCGTCCGCAGCGCGACGCTGAGCGACTCGGCTCCCAACTGTGCCGCGCGCCGGCGCGAACCGAGGCCGCCAACCACCGCGGCGACCCCGACGAAGACGAGCAGGTTCACGACGTCGGTCTCGTCGGCGATCGTGAGCGTGTGCACGGGGGGAACGAAGAAGAAGTCCACGAGCAGGAAGCTCCCGATCGCTGCGACGAGCGCGGGCCAGAAACCCGCGGTGACGCCGAGCACGGCCACGATCGCCAGGTAGAGGAAGACGTAGTCGCGCGCGTCGGCGGCGTTGACGGGCACGAGCACGGCGGTGAGCGCAACGGGTCCGAGCAGCGCGCCGGCGAACGCAGCCACGCGACGCGTCACTGGGGGCTCTCCTCGGCCGCCGCACTGCCCAGCGTGCGCACGTCGTCGCCGCGCCAGTCGAGGTCGCGCAGCCCCTCGCGGGCGCCACGCCGTATGGCCCGCGGACCGAAGCGCGCGCGCAGCGTGTCCAGCGTCGAGTCGAGCGGCGCCCTGCCGCCGGCCGCGAACAGGTCCAGCTGCGGCGCCTCCTCGAGCATGCTCATGCCCACCCCGACGAGCCGGATGGGACCGCCCGACCAGTTCTGGTCGAAGACCTCCCTGGCCACGTCGCGAATGACCGTGTCCGACTGGGTCGGAGTGGGGATCGTCAGCTGGCGCGTCAGCGTGGTGAAGTCCCGGTACCTGAGCTTCACGGTCACCGTGCGGCCGGCCAGCGCGCCGCCCCGCAGCCGGGACCCGACGTCCGCGGCGAGCTCCGCGATGCGCGCGTGAATCGAGGGGCGATCGGATATGTCACGCGAGAACGTCTCCTCGCGGGACACGCTCTTGGGCTGGCCGGGAACTGTGACCGGCGAGTCGTCGATGCCCTGCGCGCGCTCCCAGATCGACCCGCCGTGGGCCCTGCCCACGCGGCGCTGAACCACGTCGAGCGGCAGCGCCGCCAGCTGCCCCAGCGTTGTCACGCCGAGGCCCTGCACGGCTCGTTCCGTGGCCGGGCCGAGGCCGGGAAGGCGGCGCAGCGGCAGGGGAGCCAGAAACGCGGCCTCCTCGCCCGGAGGCACGACCACGAACCCGCGCGGCTTGCGCAGGTCGGATGCGATCTTCGCCACGGTCTTGCACGTGGCGACGCCGAAGGACGCCCGGAGCCGGCACTCCGCCCACACTCGGTCGCGCATCTGCGCCGCGATGGCCGCTGGAGCGCCGAAGCGGAGCGCGGACCCGGTGACGTCGAGAAACGCCTCGTCCAGCGACAGCGGCTCCACGAGCGGCGTGTATTCGCTGACGATGGCAAAAACGTGAGCGGACGCGCGGCGGTAGGCGGGAAAGTTCACGGGCACCACGACGGCCGTGGGGCACAGGCGGATCGCGCGAGCCAGGGGCATCGCGGACTGCACCCCGAACGCGCGGGCGTCGTACGAAGCCGCGCTGACCACCGCGCGCGCGACGCTCGAGGTGCCGTCGCCCGCGTCGCCGCCGCCCACGATCACCGGGCGGCCGTGGAGCTCCGGGCGGCGCAGCTGCTCGACCGACGCGTAGAAGGCGTCGAGGTCGACGTGGATGACGCCGCGGGGCTCAGGTCGGGGGGCGTTTCTCCCACTCACGGATGTCGGCCTCGGTCAGGTACCCGGCTGCGATCAGCAGGTCTACATATGGCACACCGAGGTGGGGAGCCGCCCGCCGGAGCACCCAGGGTGGCGGGTTCTCCTTGTTCTTGTTGATCGACTGATAGAAGTAGATCTGGTTCAGGTCGCAGAGAAGCGCCAGCCGGTGCAGTGATATCGCCCGTTCGCGACACCGCTCCTTCAAGTACGCCTTGAAGTCCACGACCTGACTATAGCTACCGCCTAAGAACGGCGCGTTTTTTCCAAAGGGGCCAGTCGAGGCAGACCAAGCATCCCGGGGAGCGCGGAGAGGCGATCGATCACCGCGTCGGGGGCGCCGGGCGCGCTCGACGCGCCCCGCCCGGCTGGCCGGAAGAGCACGCCGCGGATCCCCGCCTCCTGGGCCCCCGCGACGTCCGCCTCCGGGCTGTCACCCACCATCACCGTCTCGGCAGCTACGGCGTCGAGCGCCTCCAGGGCCGCGGCGAACATACGCCGCGCCGGTTTGCGCCACCCGACCTCCCCCGAGAACGTGACCGCGTCGAGGTGTGGGATCAGTCCGACGTGCGCGAGCTGATCGTGCATCGAGCGCACCCGGTACGGAGCGTTCGAGCACAGCCCCACCCGGATACCGGCCGCCCGCAGAGCGTCGAGGGTCGGGAGGGCTTCGGGATCGAGCTCGACCCCGGTGAGCCACGCCTCCTGCTCGATGCGGAGGACATCGTCCAGGGTCCGATCGTCCAGCGGAACCCCCCGTTGCGCGTAGGCGCTCGTCGCGGTCGCCGCGAGGTCGATCTCCTCCAAGGCTCCGCTGCGCGCATGCTCGGTCAACGCGGCCTCGACGACGCCGTGCACCTGGCGGATCAGCTCCGCCGACACCGAGGGCGCCAGCCCGCGCTCTCTGAGGAGCCGGGCGATCCGTTCGCGGGCCGCCTCGAGCTCGTCCTTCCGGACGGCCACTCGCATCAGCGTGTCCCCGTAGTCGAAGAGCACCGAGGTGACCGGCCGATCGCCGAGCCGACCGCTCACGCCGCCGGTCCGCGACCCCCGCGCCCGCGCCGGCGGCCGCGCCTGCGCCTCCCGCTCCGCGCCTCGGGCTCGGGAGGGGGAGCGGTCTGCTGCTGCGCCGGCTGGGGCTGCGCGCGGCGGCCGCGCCGCCTCCGGCCGCGTCCGTGCCCCTGCCGTGTCGGTGGCGAGAAGCGCGCGAGGAACGCGTCGGCGGGGTGCACGTCGCCGGGAAGCCGGGCCACCGCGTCCGGCGCTGCGTCCACGCGCTCCTGCAGCTCAGCGACCAGCTCCTCGAGCGGCCGTTTGTTGCGTCCCGGAGGAGCCGCGGTCTCGGCCCACGGCTGCGACTTGGGGCTCGACTCCGCGGTGATCAACTCGCCTCCGGGCAGTTCGGGAACGGAGTCGAGGACGCTCCGCAGCGCCCGCGCGATCAGCCGGTCGGCCTCGGCGTCGGCGGGGTTCGCCGGCTCGTCACTCATCGGCTGTCAGGCACCAGCCCGCGAGCGCCAGGCCCGAGACCGTCTTGACGTCGAGCTCACCGGTCCTCCAGAGCGCCTGGACCTCGGCGAGGGTGAACCTGGCCACTTCGATGCGCTCGTCCTCGCCGGTCTCCGGTTCGCCTTCGGTGAGCTCGGCGGCCTCGTAGAAGAGCATGTACTCGCTGGAGTAGCCCGGAGCGAGGAAACCGCCCCCCAGCTCGCGCCACGCTGCGGCGGTGACACCCGTCTCCTCTCGCAGCTCGCGCCGGGCGGTCGCGACGGGGTCCTCGCCCTCGACGTCCCGCGTCCCGGCGGGAAGCTCCCACAGCGTGCGACCGGCAGCCTGGCGCCACTGGCGGACGAGGACGACCCGGTCGGAGGTGTCGCGGGCGACGACCGCGACCGCACCCGGGTGGAGCACGACGTCGCGCGTTGCCATCCTGCCGCCGTCGAGCCTCACCTGGTCGACGACGACGTGCAGGAGCCGGCCCCGGTGGATGTCCCGGCGGTTGACCAGCGTCTCGCGGAGGTGGTCGATCGCCGCGCCCTGGTGCGTGTCCACCCTCGGAGTCTGCCCTACGAGCGGGGCGGTGAGGCGATCGTCCGCCGCCCTCGTCTCAGCGGGTCAGGCGCAGCTCCACTGATAGGCCTGGCCGTGGGCGATCATCTTTGCCGCGATGTTCGCCTGGTCCGTCGGATCCCAGATGTTGGTGCCGCCGTTGTGCACGAACGTCGACATCAGGAACTGGAACAGCCCGTAGTAGGGACCGGACCGGTTGATCGCGTTGGGGCGCAGGCCCGACTCGCAGGACGCGATGCGAAGCAGGAAGTTGGGATCGTCCCCCCAACGCTGCGCGGCGGCCACGATGATCGCGACCACGGTCGTGTGCGGCCACGACGAGGCCGGGACCGCGATGGCGTGGCGCACGGCGGCGGGCCTGGGCTTGGGCGCCGGTGCGGGCGCAGGAGCGACAGGCGCGAAGGGGGCATGGAGTCGGAGCATGGTCGGCCGCAGCGGCACGATCTGGACCGTCCGCTCCAGGGCGGCCAGGTGGGTGCGGATGGGTGCCGTGCCGGCGTACCGAGCGGGGGTCGACGAGGTCAAGACGGCGGCGAGGATCGGAGCGGCGGCCAGGACGGCGAGCCCCATGCCGACGCCGCGTATACGAACGGGCAATCTCAAAGCTTCAGTTTCCTTTCCTTGTTGGAGGGTCTTCCGGCGCCCCTGGCTTGCGCGTCCGCATGCCACGTGCGACGTCTGGTCCTTCTCCACCGCATCGTTGGGGCGGTGGGCCGCGGTGCCTCAGGGCCCTTGACGCTGACCCGAAGCCCCCCACAGGGGTCGCTCGCGATGAGCGCGTCAGCCGCGACCGGGGGACCCTACCACACCGGGTGGGTGGCTCTGCAACCCCGAACGCGTCAGATGGCTCGACCTGGAAGCGCGCCGGTGGGCCGCGAGCTCGTGGCGCGACGCGTCAGCGGGCGTGCCATGGCTGGCTCACCAACCCAGCGAGCTACCAGCCCGTCGAGCCACTCACGCTGCACGAAGCCGGCCGGGCGCGCAGGACCACGGGGACGTCGACCTGCATGGCGGGCGAGCCGGACCAGGTCACCTGCACCGACCCACCGCCGACGATGGCGCCGTGCGCGTCGACGCAGTCGGCAAAGCTCGTGACCACCGCGCTCGCGCCGATGGGCCCGACGGCCGAGAGCGTGGCGAGGACGTCGCCGCTCTCGGGTCCGCCGCACCCAGCGCTGCATCGGTAGCCGAGGCCGCTTCCGCTGAGCAGGATCCCAGAGGACTCCACCCAGCCGCCCACAGTCACCGAGGCGGTCGCGGTGGCGCTCCCGCTGCAGGTTTCCGTGCAGTCGGCGGTGACGATGAGGGTCGCCCGTGGCGGAAGGTTGACCGCGACGGAATCGAGCTCGTGCAGCGGCGTGCCCGCCGCCGACTTCGTCGTGAAGTGCACGACGACGCCGGTGGCTCCGTGTGCCTGAGCCTGGTTCACCAGCACTGCAACCGGAACCGCGACGAGCTGCCACGAACCCACGCCGGTGGCGGTGACCAGGACGGCAAGCGTGTCCGGAGCGGCCGTCCGGGTCGGCGCCGGCGTCGCGCTGTCCGTTGGGGTGTGGGACGACGGTGTGTGCGTCGGACCGGGCCCGGAGCCGCAGGCCGCGGCAGACACTGCGCCGAGCATCGTGACCGTCCACGCGGCGGCGCGCTGATGGCGCATCGCACTCAAGCGTATTCTCTGCGGATGCCGTTCACAGCCGAGCACGACGCGCTTCGCGAGACGATTCGCGACTTCGTTACAAAGGAATTGCGCCCGCACGCGGAGGAGTGGGAGGCCGCCGAGTACTTCCCGGATTCGGTGTTCCGGCGCATGGGGGAGCTGGGATTCCTCGGGCTCCGTTACCCGGAGAAGTACGGCGGCCAGGGCGGCGACTACTTCAGCGCGATCGTGCTCGCGGAGGAGATGGCCCGCTGCCGGTCCGGCGGTGTCGGGATGGCGATCAGCGTTCAGAGCGAGATGGCCACGCCGCCGATCCTGAAGTGGGGAACCGAGGAACAGAAGCAGAAGTACCTGGTGCCTGCGATCAAGGGGAAGAAGATCGCCGCGCTCGGAATCAGCGAGCCCGACGCCGGCAGCGACGTGGCCAACATCCGCACCCGGGCGGACCGCGTGGACGGGCACTGGCGCATCAACGGCAGCAAGCTCTACATCACCAACGGCGTGCGCTGCGACTTCATCCTGCTCGTGGCTCGCACGGGCAAGCAGGAGGACGGCGCGCACGGCATCACGCTGTTCCTCGTCGACAAGAACCTCCCGGGCTTCGCGGTGTCCCGCAAGCTGAAGAAGGTGGGAATGTTCTCGAGCGACACCGCCGAGCTCTCGTTCTCCGACGTCGAGGTGGGCGACGACGCCGTGCTGGGTGAGGTGGGGCAGGGCTTCTACAACATCATGTGGGAGCTGCAGGGCGAGCGCATGATCGGCTCCGCCGGAGCGATCGCCGGCGCCGAGGTCGCGTTCGAGGAAACGTTGCAGTGGTGCAAGGAACGCGAGGCGTTCGGAAGACCGATCGGCAAGTTTCAGGTCAACAAGCACAGGCTCGTGGACATGTTCACGGAGATCACCGTTGCGAAGAACTTCGTGTACGCGATCGCCGAGCGCTGGAACCGCGACGAGTACCCCGTGACGGAGATCTCGATGGCCAAGCTGGTCGTCGGTCGCGTGACGTCGCAGGTGGCGGACACCTGCATGCAGCTCTACGGCGGCATGGGGTACATGGCCGAGACCGGGATCTCGCGCTACTTCCGGGACTCGCGGTTGATCCGGATCGGCGCAGGAACCGACGAGGTGATGAAGGAGATCATCGCCAAGACGTCGCTCGGGCTCTGACCGCCGAGATTCGCTCCGGGCCTGTCTAGACTTGGACTGCTCGGTCCAACCGCACCAGGAGACGCGACATGCAGGAAAAGATCATCGGCACCGTGATGCCCGTGCTCGAGGTCACGCTCGATCCGGGCGAGGCGCTGTTCGCCGAGTCGGGCGAGCTCTCCTGGATGACGTCGAGCATCGTCATGAAGACGTCGACACAGTTCGGTGGCGGCGGAGGGCTGGGCGGCGTCTTCAAGCGTGCGATGGGTGGCAGCTCGCTGTTCATGACCGAGTACAGCGCGCAGGGTGCTCCCGGCGTCGTGGCCTTCGCCACCAAGCTGCCCGGGCAGATATTTCCGATCGACGTCGCGCCGCAGCCGGGCTCGACGTTCATGGCGCACCGCCACGCGTTCGTGTGTGCCAACCACGGCGTCGAGCTGTCCATCGCGTTCCAGCAGCGGTTGGGCGCCGGGTTCTTCGGCGGCGACGGGTTCCGGCTGCAGAAGATCAGCGGTCAGGGCCGCGCGTGGTGCGAGCTGAGCGGCGAGATCGTCACGTACGACCTGCAGCCCGGCGAGGTGCTCCGGGTGCACCCGGGCCACGTCGGTCTGTTTCAGGACACCGTGCAGTTCCAGATCACAACCGTCAGCGGCATCAAGAACAAGATCTTCGGAGGAGACGGGATCTTCCTCGCGCAGATGGTCGGGCCCGGGCGCGTCTGGCTGCAGTCGCTGCCGCTCCAGAAGCTAGCTCAGGCGCTCGCCGAGTTCACCCCGCAGCAGGCCGCTGAGGCCGGAGCCGCCGGCGCGGTGGGCGGTGCCGTGGTGCGCGGCCTCTTCGGAAGGTAGCGCTCGGTCCCCTTCAAATAGCGTCGCGGGCTGCCGCGGCGCTCACGTGAGCTGGCGCAGGGGCTCGATGATCGCGATGCCGCGCTCGCGCAGGAGCCCGTCGATGCTGCGGACCCACTCGATGCGCTCCGTCGCCCGCGTGTACGTCTCCTGGATGTAGTCGTACGTGGGCATGGCCTGGTCGAGCCGCGGCAGGTGCGGCTTGCTCGGCACCTCGTCGGCTGCGATCAGACCCTGTTCGGTCAGGTCCTGGACGGCGACGCTCACCACCGAGATGAGCGCCTCCGCCATCTCCGCGTAGTCCATCTTCGCGTTCTGGACGGCCACGGGATCGCGGCCGTCGCTGCGCGGCTTCGCGCGCGTGGACACGGCGCCGACGTAGGCGTCCAGCTCCGGCAGCATCTGACAGCCGAGCTCCGCTCCCCCGACCACCACGCGGTGATTGTCGACGCCGACTGTGAACACGACCGGTTCGGGCAATGCAGAGCGCCTGCGAAACAACGGCATACCTACCCGGGAGTGTGATCGAAGCGCCAGTCTTCGGCGACGCACACCTGCTCGTACCCGATCGCCCGGTAGATGTGGTTGGACGTGGGATTCGCCAGGTCTGTGTACAGGAAGCAGAACCTCCGACCCGACCCGAGCAGGCGGCGGGTGGTCGCAGCGACGAGCGCGCTCGCGTACCCTCGGCGCCTCGAGCGCTCGGGCGTGTAGACGGGACCGATGCGCGCGCCGTTGGGAGTGGACGTCGCGTAGCCGGTGAGCGACACCACCTCACCACCGGCCTCCCAGAGGTCGACGCCTCCGCCCTCTCCGCGCAGTCGCGACTCCAGCTGACGCTCCAGGATGTGCATCGGCATGTCCATGTGCACCTCGGCTTCGAACGCTCGATACCAATCGAGGACCAGCTCGCGGTCCGCGATCGTCGCGCCGCGCGGCGAGCCGACGACGCTCGCCGGCTCCGTGACGCGCTCGATGCTGTACACGCCCTGCGTGCGGAAGACGCGCGCGCGCCCGGCGCTCCGGCGCCGCCACGCGTCCGACACGAGCTCCGCGTACGGGCGGTTCGCGGTGACGCCGGTGAGGCGTGGATGGTGTTCGAGGAGTGCAGACACGAGCATGTCGACGACCGGCTCGATGTTCGCGCCCTCCTGCACGCGAACATCCGAGACGATCACGTTGAAGGGCGGTGTCATCAGCATCGCCGCCACCGGCTCGCCGTCTGCGTCGGCGGCCGCCAGGAACCTGTCCGGGTACACGTCCGGCTGCGCCTGCAGCGTGTTGATGACGCCGAGCATGAGGTTGTGCCGGTGCTCGTCGGCGAGGAGCAGCGGCGCAACGTGAGCCGAGTACTCGCCGACGTCGTCGTACGTCTGGAGGCTGAGCCTCACCGAGTGCCGCTGGTGCCCGATCCGGCCGGCGCCGGGAAGTCGCTCTTCGTGAAGAGCGCGTGCAGCGGGATGCCGGCCGCCTCCAGCGCCTCGGCGCCACCCTCCTGACGGTCGACGACGCACAGAGCACCGGCGATCGCCGCGCCCGTCGCGGCAACAGAGTCGCGCGCCTGCAGGAACGTGCCTCCGGTGGTCAGGGTGTCGTCCACCAGGAGCGCACGCGCACCGTCGCGAAGCCGGGGCCCCTCGATGGACCTCGACGTGCCGTGCGCCTTCGCCTCCTTGCGCACGATGAACGCCGCCAGCGGTCGGGCGGTGTCACCGCTCAGCGCGGCGACCGCCGCGGCGATCGGATCCGCGCCGAGCGTCAGCCCTCCGATCGCGTCGACTCCGAGGCTGCGGCAGTGCGCCAGCGCCAGGCGCGCCACGAGGTAGAGCCCGCGACCGTCCAGCGTGACCTGCTTGCCGTCGACGTAGTAGTCGCTGCGCCGGCCGCTGGTGAGCAGGAAATCACCGAACTGGAACGCGCGCTCGGCGAGCAGCGTGTGCAACTCGGCGCGCAGCGACGCGAGCTCCTCGGTCACGGCGGGGTCCAGCGCAACACGGGGCGGCGCGCCGCCAGCACCTCGTCGACCTTCCGCACCGGGGTCTCGTGCGGTGCCGCTCGCACGAACTCGAGGTCGCGAGACGCCTCGTCGACGATCGCGGCGAAGATCTCCGCGAGCTCGTCGAGGCTTCGCTTCGACTCGGTCTCTGTGGGCTCGATCATCATCGCCTCGGGCACGGTCAGCGGGAAGTACACGGTCGGCGCGTAGACGCCGTAGTCGAGCAGCCGCTTGGCCACGTCGCCCGCGCGCAAGCCCTCGACGCGCCCGCCCTTGGTGCTCGCGACGAACTCGTGCAGTGACTCCGATTCGACCGCCATGGCGAACAGGCCGCGCAGCTTCTCCTGGAGGTAGCGCGCGTTCAGCACCGCGTCCTGCGCCACCTCCGCGATGGACGAACCGTAGGCGCGGATGTACGCGTAGGCGCGCACCAGCATGCCGAAGTTGCCGTAGAACGAGCGCACCTTGCCGATGCTCTTGGGCCGGTCCTCGTCGAGGTGGAAGCGATCGCCGGCCCGCTCGACGGTCGGCGCGGGGAGAAAATCCACGAGCCGCGCGGCGACGCCGACGGGCCCGGCTCCCGGGCCGCCGCCACCGTGCGGCGTCGAGAACGTCTTGTGCAGGTTGAGGTGCACGACGTCGAACCCCATGTCGCCCGGCCTCGCGACACCGACCAGCGCGTTGAGGTTGGCGCCGTCGTAATAGAGCAGCGCGCCGGACGCGTGCGCGAGCGCGGCGATCTCGATGATGTCCTTCTCGAAGACGCCGAGCGTGTTGGGGTTGGTGAGCATGATCGCGGCCACGTGCTCGTCGAGATGGTCTACGAGGTCGCGCACGTCGACCGTTCCGTCGCGGTTGCTCTTCACGGACACGACGTCGAGACCACAGGCCGCGGCGGAGGCCGGGTTGGTCCCGTGCGCCGAGTCCGGGATCAGCACTGCGCTGCGGCCGCTGTCGCCTCGGTCCGCGTGGTACGACTGGATCATCCGCAGCCCCGTCCACTCGCCGTGCGCACCGGCCGCGGGCTGCAGCGACATCCTGGCCATGCCGGTGATCGACGCGAGCATCTGCTCGAGCTCCCACATCAGCTGGAGCGCGCCCTGCGTGTCGTCCTCGTCCTGATACGGGTGCAGGTTGGCGAAGCCGTCGAGCCAGGCGAGCTGCTCGTCGACGACCGGGTTGTACTTCATCGTGCACGAGCCGAGCGGGTACGGACCCTGGTGCAGGTTGTGGTTCCGCCGTGCCAGCCGGCCGAAGTGGCGCATGAGCGTCGGCTCCGGGACCGCGGGGATCGCGGCGGGAGCCGAGCGCAGCAGGGCCGCGGGCACGATGCTCTCGATCGCAAGAGCGGGCACGCCGGCGGCCGTCACCTGCGGCCCGGCGGTGTAGTCGTCGGCGAGCTCGAACACGAGCGGTTCGGCCGTGGTCCACCCGGGCTGCGCCGCAGCGGACGTCAGGCGCGGGCCGGCAACCTGCCCGTTGGCGGACGCGCGGTCGGCGTCCTGCGCAGTCACACCCGTGCCCCCACCGGACGGCGTGAGTAGGCTGACGCCGCCTGCACGTAGCGGGCGATGCTCTCAGGCGGGCTCAGCTCGGTGCAGCACACGAGCAACCGGTCGGACAACGCGGGATCGATGCTGCCAAGCGGGAGTCCGGCGATGATCCCCTGTGCGCGCAGCGCTCGCGCGAAGTCGGACGCGTCGCCCGGGCAGCGGAGTGTGAACTCCCAGAGATACGCGGCGTCCGCGCCGGCCCGCTCGAAGCCGTCGAGATCGCCGAGCTGCTGGGCGAGGTGGTGCGCGCGCTGCGCGCTGATGACCGCAACTCGGCGCATGCCGCCCGCGCCCATGTGCGCCATGTACGACGTCGCCGCCAGTGCGATCAGCGCGTGGTTGGTGCAGATGTTCGAGGTGGCGTGCTCCCGCCTGATGTGCTGCTCGCGCGCCTGCAGCGTGAGCGTGAACGCGCGCCGTCCCAACGCGTCCATGGTCATGCCCGCGAGCCGGCCCGGGATGCGGCGCGTGAGCTGCTGCGTGACGGCCATGAAGCCCACGTGCGGGCCGCCGAACGACGCGGGAATGCCGAGCGGCTGTCCGTCCCCCACCGCGACGTCGAAACCGACCTCGCCCGGCGAGGCGAGGACGGAGCAGGCGAACAGGTCGGCGCTGCAGATGGCGAGCGCACCAGCAGCGTGCGCCGCCGCGACGGACGGCCGGAAGTCGTGCACCGCGCCGAAGAAGTCCGGCTGCTGCACCAACACCGCCGCGTGTGCGCCGGTCACCGCCGCGCTCAGGGTCGCGACGTCGAGAACGCCGCCGTCGCCGCCGATGACGTCGAGCGTGATGCGGCGGCCGTTCGCGAACGTGCGAAGGACGCGAAGCGTCTCCGGGTGCAGGGTCCCGGCGACCGCGATGCGGTCGCGCCCGGTGGCGGCCGCCGCCAGCACCATCGCCTCGGCGGCGGCGGTCGCGCCGTCGTAGAGCGACGCGTTGGCGACGTCCAGGCCCGTCAGCGCGGCGATCATGGACTGGAATTCGAAGATGGTCTGCAGCGTCCCCTGCGACGCCTCGGCCTGATACGGGGTGTAGGCGGTGTAGAACTCGGGACGCGACACGGTGGCGCGAACGATCGCCGGGCTGAAGCGTTGGTACACGCCGGCGCCCAGGAAGCTCGCATAGCTGGTCAGCGGCGTGTTGCGAGCCGCCAGGCGCTCGAGCTGCGCCACCAGGTCCTGCTCCGCGAGCGGTTCGGGCAGGTCGATGGCCGGGTTGCGCAGCGAGGCCGGCACCGACCGGAAGAGATCGTCGACCGAGTCGACCCCGAGAGCGTCGAGCATCGCGCTTCTTTCGGCGTCGGTGTTTGGCAAATAGCCCACGCTTCAAGTATGCCGAGGACGATTGAAGTCCCGCCGCACAGGGACAGTGCGCCGCGCTGCTGTTTGAGCGAATGAATGGCTGGTAGACTGTAAACAGATGTCCAAGAGAGTGAGTTCGGTGAGCATCGACGACATCGTGGCGTCCATTGAGACGGCGCGGGACAAAGTCATGTCGGACGAGGTCAAGAGCCTTGTCAAGCTGGGGCTGCCCAAGACGGTCGCCTACAAAATGGTTGCCGAGCGGTACCGCCAGAAACCAGAGGGAGAAGAGGCCGACGGGGACGGAGCCGGAACCCCGTGGCCCGACATGTCCTAGGCGCGTTGCGCGCCTGCTCGCTGCTCCTACTCGGCGGCTGAGCGCCCGGTCGCCGCTCGCCTGCCCCGAACGAACCAGGCTACGACGGCGACCACGACGATGACGGCGAGAACGATGGCGGCCTTGCCGATGGCGCCCGAGATCCTGGTGTAGTTGGCGCCGACGCCGTAGCCGATCGCGGTGAGGGCCGAGCACCAGATCGTGATCCCCGCCAGCGTCAGGGCCGCGAAGGCGACTGGTTGAACCCTCGCCAGGCCGGCGGCGAACGGCACGTAGGAGCAGACCACAGGGAGCAGACGGCCGAGGAACACGGCCGGAAACCCGAAGCGCGCGAACCAGCGATCGGCCAGGTCCAGGTGCGAAGCGGAGATGCCGATGTGGCGACCCGGGCCGAGCAGGAGCGTCCGGCCGTAGCGGCGAGACACCGAGTACGCGACCAGGGCGCCCGCGAAGTTCCCGGCGATGCCGGCGAGCACCGCCACCACGACGTTCAGGTGGCCCTGGGACGCGAAGTAGCCCGCGAGGGTCATCACGACCTCGCTGGGGAACGGAATCCCGCAGCCGTTGGCGAGCATCAGCACGAAGATGACGGCGGCGCCGCCGCTGCCCACCCAGGAGTTGATCACGTCTCCCACGGCCGAGGATTCTGACCGCCGGGCCGTCCAGGCGGCTGCCGGGCGGGACTACTCAGGTCGGCGTCGATGACCATGCTCTGCCAGGCCGGCGCGCCGGGAAGGGCGCTGTGGCGCCGCCGGCGCCGAAGGCGCTGCCGGAGAAGTATCGCCGCGACGATGATGGCGGCGGGCGCGAGGGTTCGCCAGTCTCGCGTGCCGAGCAGCAGCCCGGCAGGAACCGAGATGGCAATGACCGAATCGAACGCCCGTCCGCGCATGGAGGTCAGCAGAGCCGCCGGAACGGCGGCGATCGCCGTGATCAAGCCGGCCGTCGGGAGAGCGACGAGGAGGGCCGTCACCAGCGGCAGCAGGCCCCGGCCGCTCCGCCGCAGGCCAACCGGAAACGCGTCGCCGACCACGCATCCCGCCACCGCGACGGCGATGAACCACCCCGCCGAGGAGTAGAGCTGGGCCGCCAGGGCCACGACCGCGCCCTTGGCGCACTCGAGCAGACCGGCCGCCAGCGCCGCCGCCGGACCGGCGACGAACAGCGTGCTCGTGGCGCTCGCGCCGGTGCTGACCCGGTCGCGCAGGTCGACGCCGGACCTGCGCCGGGCGATGACCCACGCGACGGGCAGGGCGCCCACCACGTAGCCGCCAGCAAACGCGATCGCCGCAGCCGTGAGCATCGAGGTCAAGTGTCACTCACCCGGCGTGGCGGCGTGGTCCGAATGCCTACTGTTCGTCCATGCCACGCCGCCCCCGGCCCTCTGCCATCCGCGAATGGGCAGTGCCCTTCGACCCCCCGGCCGAGCTCGACTGGGGGCGCCCCGACTACAGCCGGCGGCTGCTGCGTGAGCACCTCGACCAGGCTCACGACGGCGCCAGCCGGAGGCTCCGGGTGGTGGACACTCAGGTGAGCCGCCTCGCCCGCCTGCTGCCCCGCCCGCCCGCCCGGATCCTCGACGCGGGGTGCGGGCCGGGCCTGTACGCCACGAGGCTTGCCCGCCGCGGGTACGAGGTGGTGGGGGTCGACGTCAGCCCGGCGGCGGTGGCGCACGCCCGGCGGGCGGCCGCGAGCCAGCCCCTGGGCCGGCGCGTCAGCTTCGTCGAGCAGGACCTTCGGAACCTCGCGAGCGGGACGCAATTCGACGCGGCGATCCTCGTGTACTTCGTGCTGGAGGCGTTTCCGCGTATGGAGCAACCCAGGGTCCTGCGCCGCATCGCCGGTGCCTTGGCTCCCGGCGGCCCGCTCGTCGTCGAGATGCGCATCCGTCCCGACCAGCCTCCGGGTCGGACCGCGTGGTGGGACGTGGTCGACGAGTCCGTGTTGGCCGATCGGCGTCACCTGCTGATCGGGGATGCGCAGTACGACCCCCGGCGCCACACGTACGTGCTGCGCGAGATCGCCGTGTTCGACGACGGCACCATCGCCACGCAGCAGACGAGCGGCTGGCTGTGCCCCTTCGACGCGATCCCGAGGCTGTTCGCGCGTGGTGGGCTCGGCGTGCGTCGCATCTACGACGGATGGTCGTCCCAACGCGCCACCGGGCTGTCCGAGACGGTTCTCGTCGTGGCGACCCCGGAGGAGCGCAGACGCGCGCGACCGGGCACGCGACTCAGCAGCGCCGCTGGGGCACGAATCCCACGCTGATCTGCAGCTGGAGCGCCGGCAGGTCGCCGAGCACGAGCTCAACGTCGTATCGCCCGGTCGGAAGCGTCGGGTCGACCGGCCACGCCGTCGTGTAGACCGCGGTCGACCCGACGCGCACCGTGACGGATCCGCAGGGGCTGACCGGCCCGGACGGCGCGCTTGCGGAGTAGACGGCGAACTCGGTCGAGTCCTCGACGCGGAGGTGCAGCGGGTCGGTGCACGGCGCAACGAACCGGCTCCCGGCGTCGGCGACGACGGTGAACGAAACAGTTCCGCCCCGCGGCACGACACCTCGATCGGCGAGGGCCGTCACGCCGCCGTCGGCAGACCGGGGCGGCTTAGGAGAAGCGAACGTCGCGCACGCCCGGGGGTGGCCCGTCGCGACGCCGCAGGCGACGGCCAGCACAGCCATGCACGCAGCAGCGGCGCAGGAAGCACCCGAGCTCCGCGCGCGACGTTCGGACCGGCCCCGTCGCATGCCGCGACGATAAGCGCGCAGCGCCGGAGTGACACGTGGCGGGCGCCACTATTCGAGCCGCTACCATGAGCGGTCTCCCGACGCCCCCGCCGGGGCTGAGTCCTGGAGGAGCCCGTCGATGCCCACGCCTGCACCGGACCGCATTCGGAATGTCGCCATCGTCGGACACAGTCACGACGGCAAGACGACTCTGTCGGAAGCGTTGCTGCACGTGGCGAACGCCACCCAGCGAATGGGGTCGACGGATCAGGGCACATCGGTCTTCGACTACGAGCCGGAGGAGCAGCGACGCTCGATCAGCATCGGCGCCGCGGTCGCGCACTGCGACTGGGAGGGGTACCGGGTCAACCTCATCGACGCGCCGGGTTTCCAGGATTTCGCGGGCGAGGTGGCGCAGGCGCTCGCCGCCGCGGACGCGGCGGTGCTCGTGGTCGCCGCCACCGGAACGGTGCCCGTCGGCGCCGAGCTCGCCTGGGAGATGATCACCGCGCGTGGCATGCCGGCGCTCATCGTCATCAACAAGATGGACAAGGAGAACGCGGCGTACGAGGCCACCGTGGACGCGCTGCGCGAGGCGTTTGGACGCCGGCCGATCGCGGTGGCGGTGGCCATCGGGGCTGCCGACGCTTTTCGCGGATACGTCGACCTCGTCAACGACGTGGCCAAGGAATTCGACGCGCGCGGCGGTGCGCACGAGGCTCCGCTTCCGGAGGATCAGCGCGCCGACGTCGAGCGCGCCCACGCGGCGCTCGTCGACGCCGCGGCGGAGTCCGACGACGCGCTGCTCGAGAAGTACCTCGAGGGCACGGAGTTGACCGAGGACGAGGTGCGCACGGCGCTGCACGCGGCGGCCGCGAGCGGAAGGCTCGTGCCCGTCGTGCCGGACGCCGCGCTCAACGAGAAGGGATCCTCACTCGTGCTGGACTCGATCGTCGGCTACCTGCCGTCGCCGCGCGAACGGCAATGGGCGGGCAAGGACACCAAGGGCAACGACGTCACGATCGAGTGCGATCCGGACGGGAAGCTGTGCGCTCAGGTGTTCAAGACCACGGTGGACGCGTTCGGCAAGGTCTCGTACTTCAAGGTGCTGCGTGGCGTGATGCGTGGCGACAGCCATCCGGTCACCACGCGCCTCAATCACGAGGAGCGGTTCGCGCAACTCGGGCAGCCCTTCGGAAAGACGGTCACGACCGCCGTCGAAGTGGGAGCGGGCGACATCGGCGTCCTCACCAAGCTCGCGCAGACCGAGACGGGCGACACGCTGTGCGCGAAGGACGCGCTGGTCGTGCTGCCTTCGATCGACCCGCCGCCGGCCGCGTTCACGGCGGCGATCACCGCCCGGAGCAAGGGTGACGAGGACAAGATCATGAGCGGCCTCGCGCGGTTGTCCGAGGAGGACATCGCGTTCCGGGCCGACCGCGATCCCGTCACCAACGAGGTGCTCGTGCACGGACTGGGAGACGTGCACCTCGACGTCTCCCTCGAGCGCATGAAGCGCAAGTACGGCGTCGACGCCGCCCTCAGCCCTCCGCGAATCCCCTATCGCGAGACGATCAACGGCACGGCGCGCGTGGCGCACAAGTACAAGAAGCAGTCCGGCGGAGCCGGCCTCTACGGAGACGCGACCATCGAGATCGAGCCGCTGCCGAGGGGCTCCGGCTACGAGTGGGAGGACAAGATTTTCGGCGGATCCATCCCCCAGCAGTTCCGTCCCTCGGTGGAGAAGGGCGTGAAGCAGACGTTGGAACAGGGCGCCATCAGCGGGCATCCCATCGTGGACGTGAGGGTGCGCCTCGTCGACGGGTCGACGCACCCGGTCGACGGCAAGGACATCGCCTTTCAGATCGCGGGTTCGATGGCGATGCGCGAGGCCGTGCAGAAGGCTCAGCCCGTGCTGCTCGAGCCGATCATGGACGTGCGAGTCATCGTGCCCGAGCGCAACACGGGCGACATCATGGGGCTGTTCAACAGCAAACGAGGCCGGGTGGCGGGCATGAACCCGCTCGGCGACGGGCGAGCGGAGGTCACCGCGACGTTGCCGCAGGCGGAGATGTACACGTTCCCCATCGAGCTGCGGGCGATGACGCAGGGCCGTGGTCGGTACTCGATGTCCTTCGCACGCTACGAGGAGATGCCGCCGCAGGCGGCGCAGCAGATCATCGACGCGCGTTCCAAGGAGCACGCACCTGCCGGAGTCTGAACGCGCGAACCGGCGCCGCTGCACGGAGGGGACGCGGCGCCGTGGGTGAGATCGTCGAGTTCGCGAGCGACGGGCGAACCTGCAGTGGGTACCTCGCCGCGCCGAAGGGCGGTCGCGGGCCGGGTGTCGTCGTCATCCAGGAGTGGTGGGGGCTGGTGCCCCACATCGAGGACGTCTGCGACCGGTTCGCGGCGGCGGGCTTTGCCGCGCTCGCTCCCGACCTGTACCACGGGAAGACCGCGGGCGAGCCGGACGAAGCCGGCAAGCTCGTCATGGCGCTGCGCGGCGACGAGGCGGCGCAGGACATCGGCGGCGCCGCCTCCCGGCTGTCTGCCGGCCAGCCGCCGGCGGACACCCGCGTCGGGGTCGTGGGGTTCTGCGTCGGTGGCGGGCTCGCGCTCCGGGCGGCAGCGCGGCATGCCTCGATAGCCGCCGCGGTGACGTTCTACGGGCTCCCACGCGGGGAGTTCGACGCGGCCTCGGTGCACGGGGCCGTTCTGGGGCACTTCGCGGGGAACGACCGCTCGTACACGCGCGACCAGGTCGACGATCTGGAACGCGCTCTTCGCGCCGGCGGCGCGGACGTCGAGGTGCATTGGTACGACGGGGCGGAGCACGCCTTCTTCAACGACACCCGTCCGGAGGTGTTCGCGCCCGAGGCCGCGCGGCTCGCCTGGAGCCGGACGCTCGCCTTTTTCAGGTCCCACCTGGGGGACCCGGCAGCACCCGCGGCCTGAATTCAGCCCCAATTCGAGGAAGAGGGTCGTAGAATGCCCCGCGACCCCGGCCGCGGCGCTAGCCCGGCGGCCTCCAGACCGTCACCGAGGAGTGGTACATGGCCACCGGCTATTGCCTGAAGTGCAAAAAGCAGGTCGAGATCCAGAACGCGCAGGCGATCACGATGAAGAACGGCAAACCCGCCACGACCGGCGTGTGCCCCAACTGCGGGACGAAGATCTTCAAGATCGGCAAGGCCGCCTGACGAGGCGTCCGCTATCCCGCGAGGGAAACGCGGACCTCCTCGACGTCGAGCGTTTTGGAATAGACGATCAGTTCGTCGCGCCGCCGGATCACCTCGTCGGGCGCGGGCATCACCGGGTCGCCGTCCCTGACGATGCACACGACCAGGACCCCGTCGGGAAGACGGACGTCCCGAACGCGCGTCCCGACCAGGGTGGACAGGTCCGGTAGCGCGACGTCCACGAGGCTGGCGCCCGAGGCCTTCACGGCCACCCCCTTCACCATGTCGGACCCGCTGAGCTCAGCCTCGATGAGACCCATGAGCAATTCGGTGGCGGAGATCGGTGCGTCGATTCCGAGCGCCGTGAAGACGTGCACGTTGACGGGGTTGTTGACCCGAGCGATCGTGCGGGGCACCTGGAACTTGCCCTTGGCCAGCTGACAGGCCACGAGGTTGTCCTCGTCGTCACCCGTGCAGGCGATCACGACGGCGGCCCTCTCGATGCCCGTGGTCGCGAGGAACGCCATCTCGTCGCCGTCTCCGACCATGATGCTCACGGTGCCGAGCTGGTGCTGGATCCAGTCGGCACGGTCGTGATCCTTTTCGACGAGCGTGATCTCGTAGTCGCGCTCGATGAGGTGCTTGGCGAGGTGGTAGCCCACCTTCCCGCCGCCGACGATCAGGACGTACGGACGGGGCGCCGCAGCCATCAGGACGCGCGCCCTGCGCCCAGTCGTGCGAGCCGGGCCGCCTCGGCTGCCGGCTCGGCGTGAGCGCGATTCACACCGTCGACGAAGTAGTCGCGCACCAGATCCGCGATGATCCGCGTGGAGCAGACCGTCTCCAGGCCCAGCTCCCGGTACACCTCCTCGCGTATCGGGTCGTAGATCCGGGTGATCACGCGCGGAACCTTGAAGATCTCCTTGGCGATCTGGGCCGCCATGAGGTTGCGGTTGTCGCCGTTGGTGACGGAGGCGAAGCAGTCCGCACGCTCGATGCCCGCTCGCCGCAGCACGCTCTCATCGATGCCCGTGCCGACGATCGCGTCGCCTCTGAAGTCCTCACCGAGGCGGCTGAAGGCGGAAACGCGCTCGTCGATGATGGTCACGTGGTGGCCGGCGGCCTCCATCTCGCGGGCCAGGGTGGAGCCGACCCGCCCGCATCCCACGATGACGACGTTCATCCTGCCGGGTTGCGAAGGCTCTGGGTCCGGCCCTCTCTGGCTCCCCGTCTCTCGATCACGCTCGGCATTCTCTCCCATACGAGTAGGATTGCGGCGCGATGCAGGGCTTCGTTCCGCACCGCATTCTCGTCCCGATAAACGGTTGTCCGACGGACGTCGAGGCGGTTCGGCTGAGCTGCCGCCTCGCCCGCCGCGCGCGAGCCAAAGTCAACGCCGTGACCGTGCTGGAAGTCCGGCGCAGCCTCGCGCTCGGAGAGGTCGCGGACGCCGACATGGAGACGGCCGAGGGGCTTCTCGAGCGCGCGGCGAAGATCGGCGACGAGTTCGAGATCGAGGTGGACACCGAGTTGCTGCAGGCACGGGAAGCGGGCCCGGCGATCGTCGACGAGATCCGCGAGTGGAAGGCCGACCTCGTCGTCATCGGGCTGCCGTTCCGGCAGCGCTTCGGGGAGTTCTACATGGGCAAGACGGCGCCCTACGTGCTTCGCTTCGCACCGTGCCGGGCGCTCCTCTTCCGAGAGCCTCCGCCGCCGTAGGGCGCCGCGTCACACGGCTCCACCCCCGGGGTTCAGTCGTCGTGGCAGAAGTGCACGTGCAGCTCGCAGGTGACCCAGGTTCAGCCGGAGAACGTCCATCGGCAGAAGCTACGCGTCGAGGGCTCCCGCGGCGCCGACGCCGGCGATGGACGCGACGCGATCCCCGTTGTCGAGCCGCATGATGATGACCCCGCGCGTCTGCCGCCCGGAGACACGCACCTGTTCGAGCGGGATGCGGATGACCTGGCCCATCGTGCTGATCACCATCAGCTCCTCGGAGAGGTCTTCCACCACGCGCATGCCGACGATCTCGCCGATCTTCGGAATCGCGTTCTGGTCGACCGTGTAGACGCCCTGGATGTTGCGGCTCTTCACGGGGTAGTCCGCCATCGGCGTGAGCTTGCCGAAGCCCTGCTCGGTGACGACGAGGACGTGGCCCTTCGGGTTGACGATGTCGAAGCCCGCGACCTCGTCGCCGGCACGCAGCCGCATGGCGCCGACGCCCATCGTGTCGCGGCCCATCGGCCGCACCTCCTTCTCGGTGAAGCGCGCCCCCTTGCCCTGGCGCGTGACGACCAGCAGCTGGTCTCCGCCCGACGAGCGGCGCACCCAGTTGAGCTCGTCGGCCCCCTGCAGGTTGATCGCGATGAGCCCGTTGCGGCGGACGGCGGAGTACGCGGCGGCCGGCGTCTTCTTGATCTGGCCCAGCTTGGTGACCATCACCAGGTACTGCTCGTCGCTGAACTTCTCCATGTCGATCAGGGCCGTCACCTTCTCGCCCTGCTCGAGGTCGATGAGGTTGATGACCGGGATACCCTTGGCCTGTCGCTTGACGTCGGGAATCTCGTGCGTGCGCAGGCGGTAGACGCGACCGCGATTGGTGAAGAAGAGCATGTCGCTGTGCGTGCTCGCCGTCGTGGAGTGCTCGATGTAGTCCTCGTCGGTGGACCGGCGCGCGCCGACCACTCCCTTGCCCCCGCGGTGCTGTGCACGGTAGGTGTCGAGCGGCATCCGCTTGATGTAGCTGCGGTGCGTGAGCGTCACGAACACCTGCTCGCGGGGGATGAGGTCCTCCTCGTTCATCTCGACGTCGTCGTGACGGATCTCGGTTCGGCGCGGGTCGGCGAACTTCTTGCGCACGCCGGCGATCTCGTCCTTGACGATGCCGTCCACGAGTCGCGGGTTGGCGAGGATGTCCTCGTACTGGCCGATCAGCTTGATCAGCTCCGTGAACTCGTCCCGGAGCTTGTCGCCCTCGAGGCGCGTGAGGCGTCCGAGGCGCATGTCGACGATCGCCTTCGACTGGCGCTCGGTCAGCTCGAACCGCTGCTCCAACGCCTTCTGCGCGGCCGGCTCGTCGCTGGAACCGCGGATGATCCTGATGGCCTCGTCGAGGTGGTCGAGGAGCTTGAGCAACCCCTCGAGGATGTGCGCTCGTTCGCGGGCCCGCTCGAGCTCGTGGCGCGTGCGCCTTGTGACGACGTTGCGCCGGTGGTCGATGTAGTGCTGCAGCATCGCCTTGAGGCTGAGCACCTGCGGCCGGCCGTCGACGATGGCCAGCATGAGCGCGCCGAAGGTCGTCTGGAGCTGCGTGTGCTTGTAGAGGTTGTTGAGCACCGTGTACGGCCGCGCGTTCGACTTGAGCTCGATGACCACGCGGCACCGGTCGTTGCGGCCGGACTCGTCGCGCAGGTCGCTGATGCCCTCGATCTTGCGATCGTTGACGAGCTCCGCGATGGTCTGCACCAGGCGAGCCTTGTTCACCTGGTAAGGGAGCTCGCGAACGATGATCTGCTCTCTGCCGCTCTTCGACTCCTCGAAGTCGACCTGCGCGCGCACCACGATGCGGCCGTGGCCGGTCCCGTACAGCGTCGATATCTCGCGCGCGTAGATGATGCCGCCGGTGGGGAAGTCGGGGCCGCGGACGATGCGCACGAGGTCCTCGGTGGTGGCTTCGGGATCGTCGACGAGCCGCGTGACGGCGTCGCACACCTCGCCGAGGTTGTGGGGTGGGATGTTCGTCGCCATGCCCACCGCGATCCCGCTGGCGCCGTTCACCAGTAGGTTGGGCAGGAGGCCGGGGAGCACCGAGGGTTCGCGGATGCCGGGGACGTTTGCGAAATTGGGCCCGAAGTCGACCGTGTCCTTCTCGATGTCCTCGACCAGCGCCATCGCCGCGGCCGTCATGCGCGCCTCGGTGTAGCGATACGCGGCCGCTGGGTCACCGTCGATCGAGCCGAAGTTGCCCTGCCCGTCGACGAGCGGATACCGCATCGCCCACGGCTGCGCAAGACGCACCAACGTGTCGTACACCGCACTGTCGCCGTGCGGGTGGTACTTGCCCAGCACCTCGCCGACGACTGCGGCGCACTTCTGGTAGCGCGCCCCGGCCGTCATACCGGTGTCGAACATCGCCCAGAGGATCCGGCGCTGCGCGGGCTTGAGCCCGTCGCGAACATCCGGAAGCGCGCGGCTGATGATCACGCTCATCGCGTAGTCCATGTAGGACTGGCGCATCTCCTGCTCGAGATCGACGGTGTGGATGGCGCCCGGCTCGAACACCGTCATCGTTCGATACCCGCCCGCGCGGGCGAGCCCGCTCCTCCGGCAGCCCGCTCGGGCGCCGACGCCGGAACGTCGCGACGGGCCGGCGCGGAGATCGCCGCGATGGCCCCGCTGACGTCGCGCTCGGAGGCGTCACGCGCGACCCGGATGGCGTTGACGATGGCCTCGGCGTCCGAACGGCCGTGAGCGATCACCACCTCGCCTGCCACGCCCAGCAGGAGCGCACCTCCGGTCTTTCGGTAGTCCACGCTGTCGCGCAGCGGGCGGAGCCGAGGCTTCAGCAGCGCTCCCCCGACCCGGCCCGACACGCTGGCGCGCGCCTCCCGGCTGATCGTCGCGAAGAGAAACTCGGAGACCCCTTCAGCGGTCTTCAGCGCGATGTTGCCGGTGAACCCGTCGGTCACGACCACCTCGCACGTCCCCCTGAAGATGTCCTTGCCCTCGACGTTGCCGATGAAGTGGAGCGGCAGCTTCTCGATGAGCGCCCGGGCGCTGCGCACGAGCTCGGACCCCTTCTCCGCCTCCTCGCCGTTGCTGAGCACCCCGATCCGCGGCCTGGCGACGCCCAGCATCATGCGGGCGTACACCTCGCCCATCAACGCGAACTGGGCGAGCCACTCGGGTTTGCAGTCCGTGTTGGCGCCGACGTCCAGCATGAACGTCTGCCCGCCCGCGCTGGGAAACGCCGCCCCGATCGCGGGGCGGGCCACCCCGTCGATGCGGCGGATCGTGAACAGCGCCGCGGCCAGCATCGCGCCGCTGTTCCCTGCGCTGACGGCCGCGCGCGCGCCGCCCTCGGCGACGAGCGCGCAGGAGCGAACGATCGAGGCGTGGGGCTTCGCGCGCACGGCGTTGGCCGGGTGCTCGTCCATGCCGATGACGTCGGGCGTGTCGATCGGCACGAGGTTGTCATCGGGCGCGGCACCGCACCGGCGGAGCGCTGCGTCCACATTTTCGCGCGGACCGAGCAGCGCCACTCGCACGCCGAGCTCGCGGACGGCGCGGATGGCGCCGGCGACGATCTCGTCCGGAGCATTGTCTCCGCCCATCGCGTCGACGGCGATGGGCAACCCGAGGTCGCGCATCAGATGTCGAGGTTGCGCACGCTCTTGGCGTGCGTCTGGATGAAGCGCTTGCGTGGCTCGACGTCGGAGCCCATCAGGCGATCGAAGATGTCGTCGGCCTTGATCGCGTCCTCCACCGACACGCGGAGCAGGACCCTGCGCGCGGGATCCATCGTCGTCATCCACAGCTCCTCTGACTTCATCTCGCCGAGGCCTTTGTAGCGGGACACCTCCGGCTTGCCACCCATCTCCTTGTACTTTGCGTCGCGCTCCGCGTCGCTGTAGGCGTACTGGGTCTGCTTGCCCTTCTCGAGCTTGTAGAGAGGCGGCTGGGCGAGGTAGAGGTACCCGCCGTCGACGAGCGGCTTGAGGTGGCGCCAGAAGAAGGTGAGCAGCAGCGTGCGAATGTGGGACCCGTCGACGTCGGCGTCCGCCATCAGCACCACTCGGTGATAGCGCAGCTTGTCGAGCGTGAACGTCTCACCGAAACCGGCGCCGAGGGCCGTGATCAGCGTCTTGATCTCCTCGTTGCCGAGAATCTTGTCGGCGCGCGCCTTCTCGACGTTGAGGATCTTGCCCCGCAGCGGCAGGATTGCCTGGTTGCGGCGCTCGCGCGCCTCCTTCGCGGTGCCGCCTGCGGACAGACCCTCGACGATGAAGATCTCGCAGTGCTCCGGGTCACGCTCGCTGCAGTCGACGAGCTTGCCCGGAAGCGTCGCCGACTCGAGCAGCGACTTGCGCTGCACGAGGTCGCGCGCCTTCGCGGCGGCCTGGCGGGCGCGGGCCGCGGTCAACGATTGATCGATGATCCGCCGCCCATCGCCGGGGTTCTCGTCGAGATACTGCATCAGCGCGTCGCTCAGCACGGCGGACACCTGGCCGGCGACCTCGCTGTTGCCGAGCTTCGTCTTGGTCTGGCCTTCGAACTGCGGCTCGCGAAGCTTGACGCTGATGACCGCCGTCAGCCCGTCGCGCACGTCGTCTCCGGTGAGGTTGGGATCCTGCTCGCGAAGGTGCCCGACCTTGCGAGCGTACTTGTTGAGCGTCGCGGTGAGCGCACTCCGGAAGCCGGTGACGTGCGTTCCCCCCTCCTCCGTGTGCACGTTGTTCGCGAATGCGAGGACGTGCTCGGTGAACGTGGTGTTCTGATACTGGAGAGCGACCTCGACAACGTTGCCCTCGATCTCGCGCTCGGCGTACATCGGACGGGCGTTGACGACGTTGCGGTTGGCGTTGAGGTACTTCACGAAGGCCTGGATGCCGCCCTCGAAGTGAAACGTGTACGTGAGGCCGCGGCCCTCGTCCGTGAGCTGGATCGTGATGCCCTTGTTGAGAAACGCGTAGCTGCGCAGCGTGGTGGAAACCGTGTCCCAGGAGAACTCGATCTCCGGGAAGATCTGCGGGTCCGCCCAGAAGCGCACGTACGTGCCGGTGCGGTCGGTCGTTCCGGTGGTGGCGACAGGGCCGTCTGGCACGCCGCGCGTGTACTCCTGCCTGTAAACGCTGCCTTCGCGGTACACCTCGACCTCGAGCCGCTCGCTGAGCGCGTTGACGACGGAGAGGCCGACGCCGTGAAGCCCGCCGGACACCTTGTAGCCGCCGCCGCCGAACTTTCCTCCGGCGTGCAGCTTGGTGAGCACGACCTCGAGCGCCGATTTCTTCGCGGTGGGATGCATGCCGACGGGGATGCCGCGGCCGTTGTCCAGCACGGACACCGACCTGTCCGCGTGCAGGGTGACGTGGATGGTGTCGCACCAACCGGCAAGCGCTTCGTCGATGCTGTTGTCGACGATCTCCACGACGAGGTGGTGCAGGCCTCGGACGTCGGTGGAGCCGATGTACATGCCGGGACGCCGCCGGACAGGATCGAGACCTTCGAGGATCTGGATCTGGTCTGCGGAGTACGAGTCCCTGCCTGATTTGGCCGTGCCGCGACCCTTCCTGGGTCCCACGGCAGTCGCGGCCTGATCGGCGCTCACGATGAGCTGATCGTCGCGTGCTGCGTCAGCGATGCGTGCTGTCTCCGGATGATGAGCGAGTGGTGGGTACCTGCCGGTGAGTGCCGCGACGACTTGCGTGATTTCACCACGGAATCGGGCACCCCGGACATACTCCATTGTACCAGTCCGCGACCCACTGTGGACGCTTGCAAGGGATTGTCCGGCCTCGCATTTGGGCCACTTCCGAGGGTGACGGCGAAGGGCTACGATCGCAGCCGTCGTGCCTCTCGAAGAATACCGGCGCAAGCGCGATTTCACTCGCACCCCGGAGCCGAGCGGCGAGCCGGGCGCCGTCGCGGACAGAGCCTCGGTGTGGGACGAACTGCCTCACGGAAAACGCTTCTGCGTCCAGAAGCACAGGGCGACGCGGATGCATTTCGACTTCCGGCTGGAGCACGACGGCGTGCTGCTTTCCTGGGCCGTCCCGCGTGGACCAACCCTCGATCCGAGCGCCAAACGGCTGGCCGTCCAGACAGAGGACCATCCGATCGACTACGGAGACTTCGAGGGTGTCATCCCGTCGGGGTACGGAGCGGGGGTCGTCATGCTCTGGGACGTCGGCACGTTCGAGTGGGTCCGCGAATCCGCCGACGATTTCGAGGGCTCGCGTCAACGCGGCGACGTCAAGTTCCGCCTGCAGGGGACCAAGCTCTGTGGCGAGTTCGCCATCGTGCACATCGGCGCGCGCGCGACACGGTACGGAGGCAGCAGCGACGAGTCCAAGAACTGGTTGATGATCAAGAAGCGCGACGAGTGCACGGTCGAGAAATACGAAGCGCTCGCCGTCGACGTCTCGGTCAAGACCGGCCGCAGCCTCGAGGAGGTCGCGCGCGACGGCGGCGGTGATCCCCGAGCGCGGCGCACGCGGCAGCCGGACCGGATCGCGACGGCGGACCCTCCGTCGGGCGGGCTTCCCACGGTTCCCAGGCCGATGCTCGCCGTGACGGTCGACGACCCGTTCGTCAGAGAGGGCTGGTTGTTCGAGCTCAAATACGACGGCGTGCGCGCGATGGTGGCGATCGGCGGTGGGCAGATGAGCATCGTGGGTCGCAGCGGCCGGTCCGAGACGGCGCGCTACCCGGAGCTGAGCGCGCTGCCGCGAAGCGTCTCAGCGCGGCAGGCCGTGATCGACGGCGAGATCGTCGTCCTCGACGATCGGGGGCGGCCGTCATTCGAGCGGCTGCAATCCCGCATCAACATCGCGCGCGACAAGGACGTCGAGCGTGCAGCGTCCGAAAACCCCGCCACGTTCGTCGCCTTCGACCTGTTGACGCTCGACCAACGCAACTTGATGCCGACCGAACTGCGCATTCGCAAGAAGACTCTTCGTGACATCCTCACGGTGTCCGGGCCGCTCCTCTACGCCGACCACGTCGAGAACGACGGCGTGACGCTCTACGAGCAGGCGAAGCGCATGCACGTCGAGGGCATCGTTGGCAAGCGAGCGGCGTCACCGTACAGGCCTGGCGTGCGCAGCCCCGATTGGGTGAAGGTGAAGGCCTGGCTGTCTCAGTCCTGCGTGATCGTCGGGTACACGGCGGGCCGAGGACGGAGGATGGAGCATCTCGGAGCGCTGGTGCTCGCGGTCATGCAGGATGGGAACCTCGTGCACTGCGGGCAGGTCGGGACGGGGTTCGACGCGAACATGCTGCGCACGCTGCGCTCCACGTTGACTCCCCTCATCGTCGAGCGCAGCCCGCTCGCCCGGCCGCCCCGGACCATGGAGCCGGCGACGTGGGTGACGCCCCGGATCGTGTGCGACGTGCGTAACGCGGGTTGGACGAGCGCGGGCATCCTGCGTCACCCCGCCTTCCTGGGCCTGCGTCCGGAGCTCACCCCGGCGGACACGGTGCGCGAAACGGTCGCGCCCGTGGAGGCCGTGCTGCACTCGAATCCGTCCACCGGTGCCAGGGGCGACGACGTCGAGCACTCGCTGCGCGCGCTTCGCACGCTGCGTGCGAACGACGCCTGGCAGGTCGGCGGGCGCACGCTGCGGCTCACCAACCTGGACAAGGTGCTCTGGCCGGAGGACGGGATCACCAAACGCGACATGATCGAGTACTACGTCCGGATGGCGCCGTTCCTGCTGCCGTACCTGCGCGATCGCCCCCTGTCGATGCAGGTCTTCCCCGACGGCATTCACGGCAAGTCGTTCTGGCGCAAGGACAAGCCGGCGCACGCCCCGGCGTGGATGGAGTCGTGGACGTACCACGGTGAGAAGACGAAAACGTACATCGTCGTCAACGAGCCGGCGACGCTCGCGTGGGTCGCCAACGCAGGCGTCATCGATCTGCACCCCTGGCACTCGCGGATCGACGAGCCGGACAGGCCCGACTGGGCGGTGTTCGACCTGGACCCCTTCGAGCCGGCGACGTTCGCAGACGTCGTGCACATCGCAAAGCTCGTGAAGGCGGCGCTTGATCACTACCAGCTTCGCGGCGTGGTCAAGACCAGCGGTCAGACCGGCCTGCAGATCTACGTGCCCATCCGTCGCGGGCCGGACTACGCCGCCGTGAGAGGCTGGGTGGAGGACGTCGCGCGGGCCATCGGCAGGGTGGAGCCGCAGCGGATCACGTGGGAGTGGACCGTGTCGCATCGCACCGGGAAGATCCGCATCGACTACACGCAGAACATCATCAACAAGACCCTGGCCGCGCCGTACTCTCTGCGACCGGCGCCCGCCGCGCCGGTCTCCACCCCGATCCGGTGGGAGGAACTGGACGACAAGCGCCTGCGCCCGGACCGCTGGACGATGCGCACGATCGCCGCTCGGGTCCAGCGTGAGGGCGACCTGTTTCTCGGAGTGCTGTCCGGCGACCAGGTCCTTCCGGCCGCGCGCTGACGACCGATCGGCGCTCCGTTTGCCGATGCCACATAGAATTCCACCATGGCGGTGCTCTTGCTGAATGCCTCGCTGCAGCCGCTGAACGTCATCAGCCACCGGCGGCTCGTCGTGCTGCTGAGCAAGGAGCGGGTCGCGTTTCTCGAAGACGACGCTCAGCGATTCGCCGCGGAGGCGATCGCCGGCCGGCGCCTGCCCGACGGCGTGGTGATCGTGCGGTTGCTGCGCACCATCCACGTTCCACGGCGTCTCCTGCGCCCCAACCGTCGCAACCTCCTGCTTCGCGACGACAACACCTGCCAGTACTGTGGGCACGTGGGCACATCGGCCGAGCTCACCGTCGACCACGTCGTTCCGGTGTCGCGGGGCGGCTCCCCGGACCGATGGGAGAACGTCGTCATCGCGTGCAAGCGGTGCAACTGGCGGAAGGCGAACCACCGGCCCGAGGAGGTCGGCCTCCGCGTTCGGCGGGCCCCGGTGCCGCTCACACAGGAATACGCCCACATCATCTTCCTGCGCTATCCGGAGCTGAAGGCCGCCTACGAGCGACTGATCTCCGTCGCCGCCTGAACGGCGGCCGCGGATCCCCGGTCACGGCCGGAATGCCCGCCTATACTCGAAAGCACCATGCCCCGATCGATGTGGCGCGGCGCGATCAGCTTCGGGATGGTCGCGATTCCCGTCCGGCTGTACCTGGCGACCGAGTCCAAGAGCGTCTCGTTCCGTCTTCTCTGCCCGCATGATCTCCAACCGATCCGCAACAAGCGATGGTGCTCGACCGAGGACAAGGAGGTCGCCTGGAACGAGGTGGTGCGCGGTTACGAGGTGGGCAAGGACGAATACGTCGTCATCGAGGACAAGGACCTCGACCAGCTGCCGCTCAGCACCACCCACACCATCGACATCGTCGAGTTCTGCCCCGACAGAGAGATCGAAGCCGGCGTGTACATGAAGAGCGCCTACTACCTCGAGCCGGAACCCGTCGGCGTCAAGCCGTACGCGCTGCTTCGGCAGGCCCTCGAAAAGACGGACAAGGTGGCGATCGGGAAGATCGCGCTGCGAGACCGTGAGCACCTGTGCCGGCTTGCGCTGCACGAGCGGGGTCTGCTCCTCAACACGCTCTACTGGCCCGACGAGATCAGGAGCTCCGCCGAGCTGGCGATTCCCGAGGACGGGGCCGGCGTCGCCGAGCGCGAGCTGGAGATGGCCGTGATGCTGGTGGAGAACCTGAGTGCGCACTTCGACCCGTCGCGACACCACGACCAGTACCGCGAGGCGCTCCTCGAGGTGGTCAACGCCAAGCTGGCCAACCGCCCGCTCGAGCAGGCACCGGTGCCGGAGCCGGCGAAGGCGACCGACCTCATGGCCGCGCTGAAAGCGTCGGTCGAGGCCGCGCAGGCCGGTCGCAGGGAGGAGGCCGAGGCCGACGACGCCGGCGGCGCTCCCGAGTCCGAGGCCGAAGTGCCCGCCCGACGACGCCGGGCCTCGTAGGCCACCCGGGGCGGCGGGCTGATGCCGGCGGGTGGCGCCACCCGGGCGCAACCGGGTCCCTCGGAGGTGCCGCTGCCGCTCGAGCTCCCGGCGCCGTCGCCGCTGCCGGGACGCATCCGTCCCGAGGCGGCGGTGCCGTGCATCGAGGCGTTCGATCATCCGGAGTGGCGCTTCACGGTCGACTGGGAGGGCAGCCGCGCGCTCCTCTTCGCGGGGAGCGGAGCCGTCCGCCTGCAGGACGAGACGCTCGCCGACGTGACGCTTCGGTACCCGGAGATGCAGGCCGCCCGCAGACGTCTCGGCGAGAGGGCTCTGGTTCTCGACGGCGCCGTCGTCGTGCTCGATCCCGACGGGCGGCCGGACCTGACGTCCCTCGGGCTTCGGCTGGCGCTCGGCGCATCCGGCGCGCGTTCGCTGCCCGCCGTCTACCTCGCCAACGACATCCTCTACCTGGACGGCAGCCCCACCCTGTCGTGGCCGCTCGACCGCCGGCTGGCCGTGCTCAGGGAGGTGCTGGAGGGCTGCGAGCCGATCCAGGCACCCGACCACGTGGATTCCAGGGGTCGCGCGCTGGCGGACGCCGCCTCGGCACGGGACCTCAACGCTCTGCTCGCGCGGCGGGGTGACGCGCCCTACCGCCCAGGGATCGCGTCGCCCGACCGGCTGAGAGTTGCGCTCGACCAGCGGACCACGTGCGCCGTCGCTGCCGTCACCAGCGCGGCGCCCGGCAGGTCCCGAGGAATGGTCCTCGCCGAGCTCCAGGGTGCACGCTGGGTGATCGCAGGCTGGGTCGAGGCTCCCGCGGACCGCGTCGTCTCGCGGTGGGTCGAGCGGCTCGCGGAAACGTTGGGGACCGACGCGCCCTTCCTGGACGCTCCGGCGCAGGGCGCGTCAGTGCGGTGGCTGCGACCCGGAATCACCGCCACGGTGGTGCACGAAGGGCGCCACGCGGACGGGACGCTGAGCGCGCCGGCGCTCGTCGCGGTGCGTGACGACTGCGATCCGACGTGGTGCGTGCGCCGAGCCGCGGTCGCCCCTCCGGAGGTCGACGAAGCTCGCCGGGGGTTCGTTCCCACGGTGCTCCTCCCGCTTCCGCTCGACGAGGCGTCGCTCCTTCCGCACGTCTCGCGGTAGCGAATCGGACCCTCCGGCGTCCGGGCGTGTGCCATGATCGAGTCACCGCAGACGGGAGTCCCCGCTCAGGTTCGCGATCGGCCCGGCGCGGCGGAGGATGAGCATGAAGCCCATCCTGATGTGTGATCCCGAGTACTTCGGGATCGAGTACGAGATCAATCCGTGGATGCACGTCGCGGTGAGCGTCGAGCACGAACGGGCCGTGCGGCAGTGGAACGCCCTGTACGAGACGTATCTGCGGCTCGGCGTTGAGGTGGTGCTGAGCACGCCGGTGAAGGGGCTTCCGGACATGGTGTTCACCGCCAACGCCGCGGTGTTGTGGAGGGGTCGGGCGGTGCTCAGCAGCTTCAAGTTCCCGGAGCGGCAGGGGGAGGAGGCGCACTGGCGCTCCGCGCTCGAGGGGTTGGGCTTCGAGGTGTGCGAACTGCCGCGCGCGGTTGCATTCGAGGGCGCCGGCGATGCGCTCTTCGTCGGCGACCGGCTGTTCTGCGGGTTCGGATTCCGCACCGACCGCGAGGCGCACGCGCTGGTCGGGAGGCTCCTCGGCGTGGAGGTGGTGACGCTGGAGCTCGCCGACCCGCGCTTCTACCATCTCGACACGTGCTTCTGTCCGCTCGACGAGCGGACGGTGATCTACGCACCCGAGGCGCTCACCGACGAGTCGGTGCGACGCGTCAGGGAATCGGTGTCGGTCGCCATCGAGGTGCCGATCGACGTCGCGGCCGGGTTCGCCTGCAACGCGATTGCGCTGGGGACGTGTGTGGTCTCGTCCATCGCGTCACTCCGCCTGGAGCACCCACTTCGCGACGCGGGGTTCAGCGTGCTCGGATTCGAGATGAGCGAGTTCATGAAGTCGGGCGGAGGGGTGCGCTGCCTCTCGCTGCCGCTCGACGGCCGGTCCTCCTGACGACCTCCTACTCCTGTCTCCTCGACGGTGTGGCTTCTGTGGAACACCGGTGGACAAACGCGTTGTCGAACCGCGACGCGAGGATCACTGACGCGTCAATCACGCCAACTTAATCTGCCGCCCATCGCGTCATCTCGACCTTGGGGGGCACACCATGGAAGCTGTATCACAGCCACAGCGCCGGGGTCCGGTCTCGATCGCCCGGGAGGCATCGATGCACGCCGTGGGGGCGGCGCACGCTGCCGATCACGCGGATCGGTGGGCTCTGGAGATCACCCGCGTCGCTCAGGAACGCCCGCACGACGGGTTGGGCCGGGTGGCGCCGGTTGCGTTGCGTGCGGCCGAGCTGGCGCAGCGGTCGGCGATGGTCGCCTCAGAGGCCGGCCGGCGCGCGCGCCTGCTGGCGGAGGAGCAGGGCGGGCGGACGCTCACCGACTGGTTGGGCGCCCTACGCCTCCAGCTGCGCGTCGCTGCGCGGGCGCGGGCGACCGCGGAGACGGCGGCGGGAGAGGCCGAGGCCGCAGTCGCGTCGGTGCTGGAGGCAGCCTGAGCGCCGTCTCTCATTCGTCGCTCATCGCCGTCGTGACGGTGCGCACGTACCTGCGGGTGTCCTCGAACAGCCCGTTCTGCGACACGCTGGCGTCCCCTTGGTAGTACGCGGCGAGCGCTGCGCCGACGTCTGCATCGTGGGCGGCGAGGAGGTGGTGCAGCAGCATCGACCCGGCGAGCACGTTGTCGCGCGCGTTCCAGATGTTGAGGCGACGCCCGGCGAGATGACGCGAGACCCAGTCGCCGGCAGAGGGCTCGAGTTGCATCGCCCCCACGGCCCCCGTCGGTGACACGACGCCCTGCTTCCACTCGGATTCCACCCAGGCCACGGCTCGCACGACGCCTTGGTCGATCCCCACGTCGCCAGCGCATTGCATGAGCAGGGCGCTCATCCGAGCCAGACGACCGGGAACCGTCAGCTCGACTCCCTCACGCATCGTCGCGTTCACGCCGATGCCGTTGGTGCGCGCCAGCGCCGTCGGGTCGACACCGTACGACCGGGCGATCTCGAACACGCCCTGACCCGGACGCACGCGATGGGTCTCCGTGTCGTCCGCGTGGCGCGTGTACGCGGGCAGCACGACGCGCTGGTCGGGGATGGTCAGCAGCTGCCCCACTCGCACCGGCTGCGCACCGAGGCGGTTCGCGTCGCGGAGCGCGGAAGTCGTGGTGCCGTGGCGAGCGGCGATGTCTCCGAGGGAGTCGCCGGGCCGGACGACGTACGTCGACGCGACGACTGTGCCCGGGATGGTGGCGACGGCCCCCGCGCTGAGTGCTGCTGCTGCCAGCCGTGTGCGTGTGGGCATCGCGTGTTCCCCATGGATGGATGTGGGCGGGACGTCAGGGATCTGCGCGCTGCGCAGCGAGCGCAGCGTAGGCATACCGCCGCGAAGCGTCAAGCGGCGACGGGCACGGATGTGTCACGGGCCCGGCGGCTCCGACTGGGAGCGGGTGGTACGCTTGTGCATCGTCACCATGCCCGCCCCAGAGTTCAAACGGGCCTCGATCCCGTCTCCGCTGGCGGCGGCCTTCCTCGGTGTCGCGCTGGGGGTGGCCGTGTTCATCGTGGTCGCGGGCCTGTGGCGCGCCGGCGCCACGAACGCGGCGGCACTCACCGCCGAGACGGCGTTCCTGGCGGCGCTGACCGCAATCGCCGGAATCGCGGTGCTGGCCCGCCCGGCGCGCCTGCGCCGCGCGCGCGTCCCGATCAGCCGAGCGCTACCTCGGGCGTGGTGGCCGCGCGACCCCGAGACGTTCCCGCTGCTCCTCGCGTGCGCCGGAGCGCCCCTCGTGATCGGTTCGGGCGCCGCCGTTCTGCTGTTTCGGTAGCGCCGCCCCCGGGATCAGGCGACCCAGCGCCCATTCGGCGGCCTCTCGAACTGCCCCGTCCGGGTCTGTGTCGCGCGCCCGGGTGAGTGACGCCAGCGCCGACTGGTCGCCGGAGTTGCCGAGAGCCACAGCGCAGTTGCGAGCCAGCCCGGCTCGGCCCGTGCGTGAGACGGCGGTGCCGCCGAACCGGGCCGAGAACTGCTCCTCGGTGAGCTCGAGGCACTCCACCAGGTCCGGGTAGGGCACCGGCCCGCTGCGCGTGGAGGCAGGACCACGTTCGAGCGACGCGGGGGCTCGCCGGTGGTTGATGGGACAGGCCTCCTGGCAGAGGTCGCACCCGAACACCCAGTCGCCGATGAGGGGCCGGAGTTCGATCGGGATCGGCCCGCGGTGCTCGATCGTCAGGTACGAGATGCACCGCGTCGAGTCGATGACCCCTGGGCGGACCAGAGCGCCCGTGGGGCACGAGGGGAGGCAGGCCCTGCAGGTCCCGCAGCCCTTTGGCGACGGGGCGTCGGTGGGCAGGTCCACCGACGTGAGCAGCTCGGCCAGGAGCACGTACGACCCCGCCTCACGCGTGATGAGCGTGGTGTTCTTGCCGCAGAAGCCGACTCCTGCACGCTCCGCGACGGCGCGATCCAGCGCCCAGCCGTGGTCGACGAAATGCTTGGTGCGGGCGCCGGGCACCCGCCGGCGCACCCACTCGCCGAGCTCGCGACATCGATCCGCCAGAAGATCGTGATAGTCGACCGCCGTGCCGCCGCCCTCGAGGCATGCGTAGGAGCTGAGGCGACCCCGCGCCGGGGATGGCGGAGACGGCACCGCCCCTGGCTGCGGTCCGGCGGGCATCGCGGGCGCGTACGGCCGGGCGAGCGAGACGATCGACCTCGACCACGGATAGCGGCCGCGCAGGTCCGACGCAGCCCGCACTCGCTCGACGGTGTACCAGGGCATGCCCCGCATGCGCCCCTCGTCGATCGCCCGCAGCGCGCGCTCGCGGTCGCGCTCGAAGGGCTCCACCGAGGCGATGCCGACGGCGGCAAACCCCATGCGCCGGGCCTCCGCCTTGAGGTTGCCCGCGAGCGAGGCGGCGTTCACGCCGTAGAGCATCGCATCACATCCCCGTACGATTCAGGCGTGCAGGCGGAGCGACGGAGCCGGGTGGCGGTGGGGAGTGACACGCGGCACGAGACGGCCACCGCGGTCGCCGACCACCTCGAGCGGCTGGGCCACACGGTGGTCCGGTGCGGCGCAGTCGGTGGTGTCGACACACCCTGGCCCGAAGCTGCAGACGAAGTCGCGCGGCTCGTCGCGCAGAGAGCGGTTGACACCGGCGTCGTCTGCTGCTGGACGGGAACGGGCGTCAGCATCGCGGCGAACAAGGTGCCGGGGATTCGCGCGGCGCTGTGCATCGACGCGGAGACGGCGCGCGGGGCGCGCCGGTGGAACGACGCCAACGTGCTCGCGATCGGCCTCTCCAACACCGACGCGCGGTCGGCGGAGCGCATCGTCGACGCATGGCTGGAGACGCGCGACGTCGATCCGACCGAGGCCGAGAACATCGAGCGCGTAGCGCGGCTCGAGCAGCGCTACACACGGCGGCAGCGGTGACGACGCTGCCCCGGATCCTCTGCATCATGGGGTCCGGCGAGACGGCGCCCACCATGTCGTCGGTGCACGCCGATCTGCTCAGTCGTCTGGGCCCCCCTCCCGTGCCCGCGGTGCTGCTGGACACGCCGTTCGGTTTTCAGGAGAACGCCGACGACATCTCCGAGCGCGCGGTCGAGTACTTCCGTCGGAGCGTCGGCCATCCCATCCAGGTGGCCAGCTTTCGCAACCGGGAGAGCGCGACGCCACGTGAGTACGAGGCCATGATCGCGCGGGTACGCGACGCGCGATACGTGTTCGCAGGTCCCGGAAGTCCGACGTACGCGCTGCGGCAGTGGCGTGACTCGATGGTGCCGGCGCTCCTCGAGGACAAGCTTCGCGAGGGCGGTTGCGTCACGTTCGCAAGTGCGGCTGCGGTGAGCCTGGGAGCGTTCTCGCTGCGCGTCTACGAGGTCTACAAGGTGGGCGAGCCGCCGGGATGGCTCGAGGGCCTCGACCTGCTGCGCGTCGCCGGCCTTCGTGCGGCGGTCGTTCCGCACTACAACAACGCGGAGGGCGGCACCCACGACACGCGTTTCTGCTACATGGGAGAGCGCCGTCTGCGCGCGCTCGAGGACATGCTCCCCGACGACGTCGACATCCTCGGCGTGGACGAGCACACCGCGTGCATCCTGGATCTCGACGAGCGGACGGTGACCGTGCGCGGGCGCGGCGCCGTGACCTGGCGACGTCGCGGACACTCGCGCCGCTTCGAGTCCGGCACGTCGCTGCCGGTCGCCGGGCTCAAAGACGTGGAGTCGGAGACGGAGCTGTTGGGCGCGCCGTGCTCTGCGTCCGACCACGATCATGACGACGCCACAGCTGCGGCGACACCGTTCGCCCAGGACCTGCACACGGTCACGCTGGCCGTCGACAACGCTCTTGCCGCCGGCGACGTCGACGCAGTGGTCGAGGGGCTGCTCGCCATCGACACGCAGCTGCACGACTGGGAGGGCGACACACTCGACTCCGACGAGCGCGACGTCGCGCGGGCGAGCCTGCGTCAGTACGTGGTGCGACTGGGGGAGGTCTCACGAACCGGCACCGCGGACCCGCGCGAGCGGCTCGCGCCGATCGTCGACCGCATGCTCGAGCTTCGGCGCGAACTCAGGCTGGATGGCGAGTACGGCATCGCGGACCGACTTCGCACACTCCTCGTCGACGCCGGGGTCGAGGTGCGCGACACGCCGAGCGGATCCACATGGGACCTCGCCGCCGACGCGTCCGGAGCCTGAGTCAGGCGGCCGTGCTGATGCGGAGCCCGGGCTGCTCGTCCGCCAGCGAGTCGCTCGCCATCGCGGACAGCTCGGCATCGCGACCCTGCCACATCCGGGCGATCATCAGGAAATCGCCGCGCAGCGACCAGAGCGGGTGCCCGAACGTCGCCGGCTTGTTCCTCTCGATCACGAAGTGGCTGAACCAAGCGAGCCCGTAGGAGATCACCGGGGCGGCGGCGACCAACCCGGGCGAGCGCCGGGCGATCCCCAGGGCGGCGGCGGCGACCCCGAGATGGGAGCCGACGAAGTGAAATCGTCGCGTCAGCGGCTTGCTGTGCTGGCTGACGTAGTAGGGGAAGAAGTCGTCGAAGCTCGCAAAGTCGCGCATGGCTGCCCTCCTCCTTGGCGGGCGCCACTAGCCTACGACTCGAACCCCTCGGGACTCACCTCTATCCCGAGACCAGCCGGACGGAACCCACAAGAGCGGTGCCGACCGGCGCGGAGCCCTGGGCGGGTTCGATCGAGACCCGCGCGGACCCCGTCGCCCTGGGTCGCAGGAAGACCTTCACGCTGATGGTGTCCATGCCGTCGAGCGACCCGCCGCAGGCGAGCCCTCGCCGGAACGCGACCGTGTCTTCACCCTGGAAGACGGCGCGGTCCTCGTCGACTGGGCCGGTGATCGTCACCCGCACGCAGACGGGGCTGATGACCGCGGTCCCGACGTTGTCGAGACCCACGTCGAGCTCCAGAGGAGCGCCGACGGTCGCGGTGTCCGGGAAGGCGCCCGCGATCTCCGCGCTGGGAGCCCCGCCCGTGGTGAACAGCGGCGCCACCACGACGAAGAACGCGATGATGAGCGTGACGGCCGCGGCCGCGAGCAGGAAGGGACGCGGGTTGCTACGCAGTCGCTGCACGGCGGATGCGCTGCGCCGGAGCTAGTGTCCGGTCTCAGACGTTTCTTGCATCTTCATCCAGCTGTCCTCGCCGATCTCCGCGTCAGCTCCTGCGCGCGCTCTGTCACGCATCGACAGATGCGCTCCGTCGCGTGCTCGTCGCTTCCTTGACCTCGGCGGTCCATCTGGCGAATATGCTGCGAACCTCGAGACAGGACACTAGATGCTCGCCGGCGCGTGGTACTCGCCGAAGACGTCGCGAAGCGCGCCGCAGATCTCTCCCAGCGTGCACTCCGCCCTGACGGCGTCGACGATGGGCGGCATCAGCTGCCCGGTCCCTCGAGCCACGTCGCGGAGCGCCTCGAGCCTGACGCCCACCGCGTCCTGGTCCCGGTTCTCCCGATGACTCGCAAGACGCTCCAGCTGCTCGCGCATCACCCGCTCGTCCGGGCGGAACAGCAGCGGGGCCGTCTGCTCCTCGGTCTCGGTGTACCTGTTGACGCCAACGATGACCTTTTCACCGGAGGCGACCGCCTGCTCCGCCCTGTACGCCTCGTCCTGGATGAGCTGCTGCATCCATCCCGACTCGATGCAGGCCACCGCCCCACCGCGCTCCTCCACCTCCTCGTAGAGGCGTGTCGCGCGGCGTTCGAGCTCGTCGGTGAGCCACTCGACGAAGTAGGACCCGGCCAGCGGGTCGACCGTGTTGGTCACGCCCACCTCTTCGGCCAGGATCTGCTGCGTTCGGACCGCGATGCGCTGCGCCTTCTCGGTGGGAATCGACAGCGCCTCGTCGTAGCAGGACAGCGCCAGTGACTGGACGCCGCCCAGCACCGCGGCCAGCGCCTCCACCGCCGCGCGCACGATGTTGTTCTCCGGCTGCTGCGCGGTAAGCGTCGAACCGCCGGTCTGCGTGTGCGTGCGCAGCATCATCGAGCGCTGGTCCTTCGCGCCGAAACGGTCCTGCATCACCCGCATCCACATGCGGCGCAGCGCTCGGTACTTGGCGATCTCCTCGAAGAAGTCGATGTGGGTGTTGAAGATCCAAGACAGTTTCGGGCCGAACTCGTCGACCCCAACCCCGCGGTCGATCGCAGCCTGCACGTAGGCGCAGGCGTTGGCGACGGCGAACGCCATCTCCTGCGGGGCCGTGCTGCCGGCCTCGCGAATGTGGTAGCCGGAGAGCGAGATGGGGTTGAACTTCGGGCAGGTGCGCGCGCACCAGGCGATCAGGTCGGCGGCGAGCCGCAGGGACGGCGCCGGCGGGTATATGAACGTGCCGCGGGCGATGTACTCCTTGAGCACGTCGTTCTGCGCCGTGCCCATGACCAGGTGCGGCGCGACGCCCTGCCGCTCCGCGGCGACGACGTACATCGCGACGAGCACCGCGGCGGGAGCGTTGATCGTCATCGAGGTGCTCACGTCGGAGAGCGGGATGCCCTCGAAGAGTTCGTCCACGTCGCGGATGGAGTCGATCGCGACTCCGACCTGCCCCACCTCGCCCGCGCTGCGCGGGTCGTCGCTGTCCAGGCCCATCTGGGTGGGGAGGTCGAACGCCACCGACAGACCCGGCTGACCGTGTGCGAGAAGGTATCGGAAGCGCTGGTTGGCGTCCTTCGCGGTGCCGTAGCCCGCGTACTGCCGGATGCTCCACGTGCGTCCGCGGTACATCGTGGCCTGGATGCCTCGGGTGAACGGGGGCTCGCCGGGGAAGCCTTCGTCGCGCAGGGCGTCGTGCGCCTCGAGGTCGCGGAGCGTGTAGAGCGGCTCGACCGGCACGCCGCTTCCGGTCTCGAACCGCTGCCGTCGCTCCCCCCTACCACGGGCCGGCGCCAGGCGCGACTCCTCCCACTCCTGCAGCGCCACTGCGTAGTCAGCCGCCGTGCTCGAAGCGCGGCGCGCCTCCGAAATCACCTTTCGAGCATACGTCGGCGCCCGCGGCGGCCTGCCGCTATCCGAGGTCGCGCTGATCTGCGTCGCGCGCCCCGACCAGGATCGCCATGTTCCCCATCGGGTGCCGGTTTTCGTACATGAGCTGGTGAGCGAGCCCCACCTCCGAAAACCCGAACGCACGCGACATACAGGGGTCGACCTCCCCGCGGGCCACCATGTCGTTGAGCTCGCGACACTGGTCGTCGTTGGCGAAGTGCGATCCCTGGAGGCGCTTCTGCCGCATCCAAAGGTATCTGAGGTCCACCCCGGCGTGGTAGCCGGTCGTCCCGGCGCAGATCACGACCATGCCGCCGTTGTCGCACACGAAGATCGACGTGGGGATGGTCGCCTCGCCGGGGTGCTCGAACACGATCCGGGGGTTGCGCCGCTCCCCGAGCTGGTCCCAGAGCGCCTTGCCGAACTCGCGCGCCCCCTTGGACCAGCGCGCGTACGCCTCGTCGTCCCTCCAGTCCGGGATCACACCCCAGTGGTCGAAGTTGCGACGGTCGATGAAACCGACGGCCCCGAGCCGTTTGCAGAACTCGCCGCGCTCGTCTCCGGACGCCACCGCAACCGGAATCGCGCCCTTGGCGCGAGCGATCTGGATGGCCTGGGAGCCGAGGCCCCCGCTGCCTCCCCAGACGAGCACGACGTCACCCTCGGCGACCGTGTGCGGAGGCCAGGCGCAGAGCATCCGGTACGCAGTGGCGCCCACCAGCATGTACGCGGCGGCCCGGGCCCAGCTGAGCCCCGCCGGCTTCGGGAGGCACTGATGCGCCTGCACTCGAGTGAACTGGGCGAAGCTGCCGTAGTTGGTCTCGTAGCCCCAGATGCGCGCGCTCGGGGCGACGATCGGGTCGCCCCCGCTCTTCACCCACGGGTCCTCGGGATCCCAGACGCCGCAGTGGACCACCACCTCGTCGCCCACCTTCAGGTGGTCGACCCCATCGCCGACCTCCCACACGATCCCGGAGGCGTCGCTGCCGCCGATGTGGAAGGGCTCGGGCTCTCCGGCCTTCTGGCGCGCCGCAACCACGTCCACCGGTTTGCCGAGCGCGGCCCACACGTTGTTGTAGTTGACGCCGGCCGCCATCACGTAGACGAGCACCTCGCCCCGGCGCGGCCTGGGGGTCTCGACCACCTCTTCGGAGAAGGCCGTGCGCGGCTCGCCGTAACGCTCCGGTCTGATGAGCTGCGCGCGCATGCGCTCGGGAACCTCGCCGAGCGCCGGCATCTCACCGACGGCGCCGGCCTCGCGCAACTCCAATGCCTACCTCCCGAACGCGGTGAAGCGGCTGCTCCCGCTGGTCCGACGCAGCCACCATACGGCATTCCTCGCCGACGAGATCGTCGCGAGCGGCTCAGCCTCCCGAGCCCGCGGGAGCGGCGCGCCCCGACCATTCGAAATCCTGACGCAGCGCAGCGACGTCCGGTGAGCCCAGACCAGTCGCGAAGTCCCACCCCGGTGTCGCCGGGTAGTAAAGGTTCGAGCCGACCGTGACATCGTGAAAAGCCGGCGCCGGCAGGCCCGCGGGGCTGCGCGCGAACTCGTAGAGGGGGGGATTGGCGAAACCCACCGGTGGCAGGCCCTTGGACCGGAGGTCCTGGTCGATGAGCGCCGTGATCGCGGCCCAGAACGGCGCGGCCGCCGAGGTGCCGCCCACCGGCCCCTCTCGACCCAGCGCGAAGATGTCCCAGCCCGACTCCGCGTCGGCATCGGCGCTCACGTCGGGGTTCTGCCGCGCGCCGGTCGAGAACTGGTTGTGGACGCCCGGCCCCGACTGCCAGGCCGGCATCCGCCAGAACATCGACAGGCCGCCGCCGCCGCCCCACTGCTCGAGCGGCTCGCCCCAGGCCGACTCCTGGAAGTAGCCGCCACCGCCGCCGAACAACGCGTACGTTCCGCCGACCGCGGTCACGTCGGGCACGCTCGAGAGCACGTTCGTGGAGAGCGTGTTGACGTCACCGTCCGGGAGGCAGCCGAACGCTCCGCGGTCTCCGGACGCCACGAAGATCGTCCAGCCTTGCGCCGCCGCCCGGGCCGTCTCGTCGTTCACCAGGTTCGCCTCGTCCCGCTCGTCCGGCGTCTCGCACACGCCGATGCTCTCCGTGAGGATCGCGCCGCGCGGATACGCGTCGAAGGCTGCGCGCGCCGCGGCGTCCGCGCTCGATCCTCGCGGCGACGCGTAGTACACGACCTCCCGCGCTGCGGGGGCGATCGCGTGAACGATCTCCAGGTCGAGATCGGCCTCACCGGCCTCCGAGTGCGGGTCTCCCCACGCCGAGGCGTCCTGGCGCACCACCACGTTGAAGCGGGGGAGCGAGTACTTGTCCGCGTAGGCGTCCAGCATGCCCTGGTCGAAGCGGTCGATCTCCACCAGCACCACGGTCATCCCGGCGCCGTCCAGGCCGGAGTCACGGAGCGGGGTCACGTCGTAGAAGCGCTCCATGTTCATGGGCGAGAAGCCAGTCCCGGCGAGCGTCGCCGACGTCCCCGCTCGCGGGTAGTCGTCGAGACCCGACACCGCGTTCACGATCGGACGCAGGTCGCCGGGGATTCGCGGCGCCGAGCGCGGCGCGTAGAACCGTTCCCCGTCGGGACCGACCCGCGAGTCGACACGGACGCCGAAGTACCGGTCCGCGGCTCCTGCGCTGCCGATGGCCGACATCGTCATGGCACCGGGACGCCAGCCGCTCACGAACCCCGCCGCGAGCAACGCGGTCCGCGCGGCCGTCACGAGCGAGGGGTCGGGGCCGAATCTCGTGGCGAAGGCGGCCGGGCTGACGCTGCGACCGGAGGCGAGCGCGGCGTCCAGGCCCGCCGGGTCCCGCGATACCAGCCCGAGGGTCAGGTGGAGCGTGTCGGAGAACGGAAGCGCGCCGAGGTCGCGGCCCTTCGCGATCGCGTCGCCGAGGGGGGCGTGCGCGATGCCGATCACGGAGGGGGCGGCCTCGCTCCGACTCGTGCCGCCTCCTCCGCGGAGCGCCGGCGCACACGCCACGAGCAGCGCACCAGCGGCGATCGCGATAGCGGTCGTCGAGCGCGGCCGTGCTGTCACGCGGTGCTCCATATCGTGTTCGTCACCGAGAAGTCGAAGAGCTGCGAATGGTCGAGCCCGTACGGGGCGTCGCGGATGTCGTCGGTTGCGGCGCTGAACGCGGTCACGGTCATCGTCACCCCTCGCTGCGTCGCCGCCATGACCACGATGCCCACCGGGAGCGCCTGTCCGCTGCCGTCGGGCGGCACGAAGTCCGCCGCGAACGCGACACCCTGACCGGCCACGAGCCCGATCTCGGCTCCTCGCACAGGGCCGATCTGCTGCATGTTCTGGAACTCGGACCCGTCGAGGCTGTTCACAGCGTTCTGCACGGCCGCCGCGGGGTCCGATCCCGCCCGTGCCGTGAAGTCGATCTCACCGTCGCCGTCCTGCGGCTGCAGCTGGACTCCGTTCTGATCCTGCCCGCTTACGGACATGGCGGAGCTGTCGTACTCCACGGCGTACCCCCACTGTTGGTTTCTGTAGAGCGCGCCCGTGATCAGCCGCGGTCCCAGCCGCGGCCCGCAGGTCGCGCCGCACGTCTGCGGCGTCGGGCGGACGTTGACGACGAGAACCGTTGCCGCTATCACGAAGACTGCGATCGTGGAGAGCGCGAGGAACAGAAGCTGGGCGTGTGACCGCTTGTGGTGCGCGGCGTACGAGTCGTCGCGCGTGGCCAACGGATACGTGTACACGCGCGCCCAGGGCGGCTGCCCGATCATGACGGGACGCTCTGCATCGGTTCGTGGGCTCGCTTCGGAGCAGCGGCACGCGCGGCACCACAACTCGGACAGAAGCGCATCGCGGGAACGACTCGGTGGCAGCGGACACAGATCGACGGCGGCCCGACGGCGTGCGCGACGCCCTCGTCGAGCAGTGCGTGGTGCAGCAAGATCCGCAGCCAGAGGAGCAGGGCGACGGCGGCGACCGCCCATACGGCGACGACGAGCGTGAGCGACGAAACGTAGTAGGACACCAGCCCAAGAGCGACCTGCGCGAGGGCGCCCGCGGCGGCGGTCGCAGCGGTGCCGCGCCACGCGCTCGCGTGTCTGCCGCTGCTCGTCGCGCGAACGCGCGACCAGATGGCTGCGCTGATCGCCCCGGTCGTGCTCGCGTTGACGAGCGCGGCGAGGATCCCGACACGCACGATGTTCGCGATCGACTCCGGTGTGAACGTCGCCGGGCCCTGCAGTGGCCCCGTCAGAACATGCCAATACGCGGTGAGCACCGCGGAGAGCGTGTATCCGAGCGCCGACGTGACGCCGAACGTGAGCCCGTCGAGGACGCTGTCGAACTCTCGCAGGCGCGTCAGCAGCAGCGGTCCGGCCAGCATGAGGATCTGAGCACCGACCGGGACGGCCACCGCTGTGACGAATGCGCCCTGACGGGTGCCGGCCAGCGACGGACTGACGAGGCGGCCGAGCACGAACGTGTACGCGAACCCGAGCGCCGCGCCCGCGACGAGCGTCGCGGCGATGACTCTCAGCGGCTGCGACTCGTAGGCGTCCACCTCGTACAGGTAGACGACGCAGAGGGCGGGAAGGACCACGATCGCCACCAGCAGCGCCGGCGCGTAGAGACGCAGCGCGCCGAGGACGAGCGTGGCGAGCAGCGCCGCGCCCAGAGCCTCGCGGAAGACGGCGGCGTGCCGCTCGGGGAGACGGGGGAAGAGCGTCGAGACGACGGCGAGGTGGGCTGTGTGCTCGCGGGGTGTGGCCGCGAAGGAGTCGAAGCGCGAGCCTCGGAAGGGTTCGGCGAGGTGCTCACCGCAGTTGCCACAGAAGCTTCCGGACGGCACCTCGGCGCCGCAGCGGGCGCACTGCACCACGGGCGGATCAACGGGCTGGTCGGGAGGTGGCTCAGTCACACGCGATCCAGGTGGCGAGGCTACCAGGACGCCCGGGCGCGCGACCCTGCGCGCCCCTGTCTGTAGAGTCTGGCGATCGCACCACAGGCCGGAGATCCAAGACCGTGACGGCCGTCGCAGGCGGTGGTGACTCTCCCGGCGACGCGTTGGCGCCGATCGAGGCTGTGCGGCTCGCCGGGTTGAAGATGGTGCCCGTCGAGCCACTCGATCCGGAGCACTTCACGTCCGTTCTCACCGAGCAGCAGATGGGCGAGGTGCGCGAGGTCACCGCCATCGCCAGCGAGATGCTGCGCGGCCGGACGATCTGGCACGTCAACTCCACCGACAAGGGAGGCGGGGTTGCCGAGATGCTCACCGCGCTCCTGCCGTACGCGCGTGGCGCCGCGGTGGATGTGCGCTGGGTGGTCATCGAAGGTGACCCCGAGTTCTTTCGCATCACCAAACGCATTCACAATCATCTGCACGGCCAGGACGGCGACTCCCCGCGCCTGTCCGAGGCGGATCGCCGCCACTACGAGGCGGTGCTCTCCGCCCGAGCGGAGAGCCTCCGGGCGCTGGTGCACCGGGAGGATTTCATCGTCGCCCACGACCCGCAGACCGCCGGCCTGCTGCCGCTGCTCACAGCCGAATGCGGAGGCCTCGCCTGGCGCTGCCACGTGGGGGTCGACACCCCGAACGATCGGGTTCGCGCAGCCTGGGACTTCCTACGCCGCTACGTGCGAAGCGCGGACGCCATCATCTTTTCCCGCAAGCAGTTCGTATGGGACGGTCTCGAGGACTGCCGCGTCGAGATCGTGGCGCCGTCCATCGACCCTTTCACCGCCAAGAACAGGCCCATCTCGGACGCAGGCGTCGCGGCGATCCTCGCCGCAACAGGTCTCATCGAGCAGCCCGTTCCGTCGACAGACCCTGCGACCTTCGAGCGTCGGGACGGCACGACGAGCCCGATCAGGCACCGCGCCGAGGTGACGGAGTCGCGGCGCCTCGAACCCTCGGCGCGGCTGGTCGTGCAGGTGTCGCGGTGGGACACGCTCAAGGACCCCGTCGGCGTCCTGGAGGGATTCCGTCGGCGGGTGATCCCTCGCTGCGACGCCGATCTGGTTCTCGCCGGGCCGTCGGTGGCGGAAGTGGCCGACGATCCCGAGGGATACGGCGTCTACGCGAACGTGCAGGACGCGTGGCGGCGGCTCGACGACCGAGAGCGCGGGCGCGTACATCTCGCGTCGCTTCCCATGGACGACGCTGAGGAGAACGCGGCCATGGTCAACGCGCTGCAGCGCCGCGCCGAGGTCGTCGTGCAGAAGAGCCTCGCCGAAGGATTCGGCCTGACCGTCGCCGAGGCCATGTGGAAGTCGCGACCCGTCGTCGCAAGCGCGGTGGGCGGCATCCAGGACCAGATCGTTGACGGAGTGAGCGGCGTGCTGATTCGCGATCCGCATGATCTGGACGGGTTCGGTGACGCCGTCGGCGACGTGCTGACCGACTCTGCGCGAGCGGCGTCGCTGGGACGCGCCGCGCACGAGCGCGTGCGAGACCACTTCCTCGGGACCCGCTCGCTCCTGCAGTACGCGGAGCTCCTGCTCAGCCTCCGGCGGTAGCGCACCGGATCCAACGGCGCGGCCGGTTGGACGGCGGTCAGAGCTCGATCGGACGCACCACACCGGCGCCGCGAACGCTCGCTGCTCGGTAGCGCCACACGGCGGGAAAGGCGTACGCCGCCGCCACGAGCCCCGCGATGCACAGCACCCCGCCCGACACGATCGAGATCTGCGCGGAGGTCGCCGCGGCGACCGCGCCGGCCTCGACGTCACCGAGATACGGGCCTCCGACGACGACCATGAAGTAAACGGAGGTCAGGCGACCGCGCAACTCGTCCGGCGCGATCGTCTGCAGGATCGTGCTCCGGCACACGGCGCTGAGGCTGTCGGCCGCGCCCGCGACGAGCAGCAGCCCCAGCGCGACCCAGAACGACGTCGCAAAACCGAACGCGACGATCGCCACGCCCCATATGGCGATGGTGACCACGATGACTGCGCCGAGCCGTCGCACCCTGCTGATCCATCCGGTCGTCAGCGCGGCGGCGACCGCGCCCGCGGCGGGAGCAGCGTAGAGAAGGCCGAGCCCCTGCGCCCCGGTGTGAAAAAGCGTTGCGGCGAGCGTCGGGAACAGCGCCCGAGGAAGACCGAAGACCATCGCGCACAGGTCCATGGCGAAGCCGCCGAGGATCACCGGCTGGCCTCGCGCAAACGCGAGTCCCCTGCGGATCGCGGCCAGAGGAGGGTCGTGCTGCCGCGCCGTCGGCCGCTGCGCGGGCAGGAGCACGACACCGACCAGCGCCGCGATGAACGTGGCCACGTCGAGCAGATACGCGACCGGCAGTCCCAGGTGCGCGATGACGAGCCCGCCGAGCGCCGGACCGGCGACGAGCGCGGTCTGAAAGAGCGCGATGTTCAAGGAGAGGGCACCGGGCAGACGCTCCGCGGAGACCAGGCCCGGGATGATCGCCGTGCGCGTCGGCGCGTCGAGCGCGGAGACACCCGCCGCCGCGGCGACGACGAGGTACACGCCGAGCAGAGGTGGACGACCCAGCCAGGCGCCCACGGCGAGCAGCGCCGAGCAGCAGGCAAGGCCGAATTGCGTGGCCAGCAGGATCTTTCGCCTGTCGACGCGATCCGTGATCGCACCCGAACCCAACGACACGGTGACGAGCGGGATCACCTGTGCGATGCCGATGGCGCCCACGGCGAACGCGGAGCGAGTCAGCGTATACACCTGGTACGGCACCGCGACCGTGGTGATCTGCCGGCCCACGAGCGAGATCGATTGACTCAGCCACAGGCGTCGAAAGGGTCGCGACTCGCGCAGGGCGCCCGCGTCCACCGCGACGGCCCGGAGAAGACGGCGCATCGCCTCGTATAGTCCACCAACGTGGTGGCGAGGAATCCGGCGCTCGTCGACGCGGCGGAGAGTCTGCTCGACCGCCGCGAGCACATCGACCGCGCGCTCGCCAAGCGGCTCGCCGCAGTTCCCGATTCGCTGCTTCCTCAACTTCTCGCGCTCGCCCACGAGGTGCGCATCACGTGGATGGGTCCCGCCGTCGAGGTCGAGGGGATCGTGAGCGCCAAGACGGGCGGCTGCCCTGAGGACTGCGTTTTCTGCTCGCAGTCGGCGCGGTTCACGACCGACGTCGTGCGCCAACCAATGCTCGAGACGGAATCGCTGATGCGGATGGCGCGGCGCACGCGGCAACTCGGAGGCACCGAGTTCTGCATCGTCGTTGCGGTGCGCGGGCCGGACGAACGGATGATGGATGCCGTCGTCCAGGCAGCGTCGGCGATAAGGAGAGAGGTCGACATCGAGGTCGCTGCATCGCTCGGTCTGCTCAAGGAGGGTCAGGCGGAGCGCCTCGCGGCCTCGGGGATTCATCGGTACAACCACAACCTCGAAGCTGGACCGCGTTACTTCCCTCGCATCTGCACGACGCACACGTTCGACGACCGCGTCGACACGTGCGTGAGAGCCGCCGCGGCCGGCATGGAACTCTGCAGCGGTGGCATCTTCGGGATGGGCGAGAGCTGGGAAGACCGCCTCGACCTCGCGTTCGTGCTGCGCGACCTCGGGGTCCGAGAGATCCCATGCAACTTCCTCAACCCGCGTCCAGGGACGCCGCTGCAGACGACCGCGTTGCTGCACCCGCTCGAGGCGCTCCGCTGCGTGGCGGTATACCGCTGCATCAATCCCGAGGCCGTTCTGCGCTACGCCGGAGGTCGCGAGGTGGTCCTCCGAGATCTGCAGGCGTACGGGATGCTCGCAGGTGCGAACGCGCTGATCGTCGGTGACTACCTCACGACGATGGGCCGAAGCGCGGAGAGCGACCTGGCCATGCTCGCCGACCTCGGCATGCCTGTTGCAGGCGCTCCGCTCACGGGGACTCGCGGCCGCGCGCCCGCAGTGACGAGCTGACGCCGGACACCTGGAATCCCGCGCAGTACGAGAAGTTCAGGGAGGAGCGCGAGCGGCCGTTCTGGGACCTCGCCGCGCTGATTCGCGCGCGAGCTCCGCGTCGCGTCGTCGACCTCGGCTGCGGCACCGGGGCGCTCACTGCGGCGCTGCACCGCACGCTGAATGCGGAGCAGACGCTCGGGATCGACTCGTCGCGGGCGATGCTCGAGCGTGCGACGGGGTTTGGCGAACCCGGCTTGCGTTTCGTGCAGCAGGACATCGCCGACTTCACGTCCGAGCAACCGTTCGACGTCGTCTTCTCCAACGCGGCGCTGCAATGGGTGCCGGATCACCCGGCGCTGTTCAGGAGGGTGGCGCAGCTCGTTTCGGAGAGTGGAGAGCTCGCCGTGCAGATGCCGGCCAACCACGACCACCCGTCGCACACGATCGCCGCCGACCTTGCCGGCGACGGGGCATTCGCCCGGGAAACGAACGGGTACGTTCGTAAGATCCCAGTGCTGCGCCCGGAGGAGTACGCAGCGATCCTGCACTCGCTTGGGTTCGCCGAGCAGACGGTGCAGCTGCGCGTGTACGGCCATGTGTTGCGTTCCGCTGACGACGTTGTGGAGTGGACGCGGGGGACCCTGCTCACCGACTACGCGGCGCACATGTCCGCCGCCACGTTCGCGCGGTTCCTCGACGAGTACAGGCGTCGCGTTCTCGGCGAGCTGGGAGACGAACGACCATACTTCTACGCGTTCAAGCGCGTCCTGCTGTGGGGTGCGCGCCGTCAGGCCGGCGGCGGCCAGACCGTCAGCTCTGCTCCGCAGCCGCCTTGATGCGCTCCAGGGTCACGAGCATGCCGCGTGCGAACGACTGCTGGTGGTCGTGGATGAGGATGTTCTCGGCGAGGGTGTGCAAGAACGCCTTGCTGAGGCGCCACCGCCGCTCGGTGACCCTCGTCCCGGTGGCGCTGGCTTCGAAGACGTAGCTCCAGCGAGTCCGCTGCCTGCCGAAGATGTACGTCACGAAGGTGAACTCGCGGCCGGGGTCGGCCACCTCGATCTCCCCGATCGTGGTCCAGGTCAGCCATCCGTAACGGTTCCAGCCCTTGAAACGAGCGCCGGGCACCGGGCCGGTGGCGTCCCCGAGCCATCGGTTCCTGAAGTTCTCGGGGCTCCACTTCGGCATGTCAGAGATGTCACTCACGAGCGCCCACACCTTGTCGGGAGCCGAAGAGATTTCGATGGCAACGGAGTCGTCCGGCGCCTTGGTCAGGGTGGGTGCGACGGTGGTTGTCATCGTTCGCTCAGGCCACCGCCCCGACGATCTCGGCCCTGAGGCCCGGGAACCTGTCGAGGTACTTGCGGCGCTCCTCCTTCAGCCGGCTCACGATGCCGGCGTACTCGTCGCCACGCCCCTGGCGCTCGTAGAGCTTGCGCGGTTGCAGGACCTCGATGTCATCGATGCCCGGGACAGCCCTGGCGACCTCGTAGCCGAAGTCCGGATCAGGCTCCCAATCGATCGTGCCCTCCGCGATCGCCTTCACGACCGCGCTCGAGTAGGGGATGGTCACCTTCTTGCTGCGATCGTCCGACTCGGGGCCGCCGACTCTGCCGGTGTTGAGCAGGTAGACCGCGAACCCGCAGGTGTCCATGAGCTCGAGAAACCGGTTGCCCTGCTGCTCGTGACGCAGGGGAAAGAACGGGTTGGTGCCGGGCACTCGGAGGAACTTGCCCTCCTCGTCCTTGCCTCCCGCCGACGTGCCTTGAGTCTCGCCGAGCATGAAGTACAGCGCGGCCTGCTCGCGGGACAGCCGCGCCACGGCCGGGATGATGTTCTCGTTGCGGTTGAGGATGAGCAGGTGGTCGACGGCGCTCACCTCGCGCGCGTCCTTGTGCCAGCCCAACGCGTCCATTCGAAACACCGCGCGGCCGTTCTGCGTGTACGACGTGTCGAAGAAGTCGACCGTGCCCGCGGGGTCCTGGGAGACGTTCTCGAGGTAGGCCTCCGGCTTGCAGACGGCCCCGTGGATCGTCGGCTCGAACTTGGGATCCAGTGCGAACGTCTTCGCGAAGCAGCCGTTCTCGGTGGCCACCACGCGTCCGCCCGGGTAGAGCGCCACGAAGTCGTCCTGCACGGGCTTGCTGTCGTTCTGGCGAGTGAACGTGGTCGTCGTCTTGCCGGTCCCGGACAGACCGATGATCAACATCGCCTGCTCGCCCCGCTGCGTGGGGACGACCTTGCACCCTGCGTGGAGGGACAGCCCGCCGCGGTCGTACGTCAGCTTGTTCCACATCCGCAGACCGCCCTTCTTCGACTCGCCGAAGTAGTCGCTGTTCAGGACGCGGGTGACGCCGCCGTCGAGGTCCACCGCGATGACACGGTCGCTCGGATAGCCCGGAGCGCCGAGGTTGGGCGTGTAGATCACCGTCAGCTGCGGCTCGAACTCCTCACGCGAATCCTCGGCGTCGAAGTAGAGCCAGCGCTGCATGCCCGCGATGTTGGCGTTGGCGGCCTCGATGTACAGCCGCGCGGGCACCCGAAAGGCCGGGTCGTTGCCGATGTAGCCGTCGATGACGATCATCTCCTGCCCGCGGATGTACTCGTCCTGACGCGCCGCGATGCGGTCCCCGTCGGCGCGGCTCATCGTTTGATCCGAATGGTCCTCGGGGTGGTCGGTGACGATGAACGTGCTCCCCTTGCTGCGGGAGACCACGCGGGTCTGGACGTTGTAGTTGTCGAATTCGGTGTGTTTCGCGTTGGGCATTCGCGTCGTCAGGTCCCGCAGCTCGTCGGGCGGAGGATTCCACCTGATCGAACGAGCAGGCGGCAACGTCGCGGAACGGGTCTCGACAACCTCGGCCATGGCACCTCCACATCATGGCCGTCCCGACCCCCTCGCCCCCGCGGGCATGCGGCCAAGTTTGAGGCCGAGCATACCAGCCCGCGCTGTAATCGCATGCTGCGCCTCGGATATCGCGGCGTGGTCCTTCGCGGTCGAGGCTTCTGGATGTACGCTGCGCCCATGGCCCAGACCGCACAGGCTCCGGCGGATCGCGACACCCGGCGCGACAGTGCGTGGGTGTTCTTCAACGGAGAGATCGTCCGCTACAGCGAGGCGAGGGTCGGCCTGCTGACTCACGGCCTCAACTACGGCACCGGTTGCTTCGAGGGGATCAGGGCGTACTGGAACGAAGAGCACGAGCAGCTCTTCGTCGTGCGCTTGCCGGAGCATTACGACCGGCTGCGCGAGAGCGCGAAGGCGCTGCAGATGACGATCCACTGGTCCACCGAGGAATTGTGCGCGGTCACCATCGACCTGCTCCGCAAGAACGGCTATCACGAGAACGCGTACGTGCGGCCGATCCTTTTCAAAGCGGCGGAGGAGATCGGCGTCAAGCTGCACGATGTGCCGGACAGCCTCGGCATCGTCACGGCGCCGATGGGTCCGTACGTCGGCACGGAAGGGATTCGTTGCATGGTCTCGTCCTGGCGTCGTGTCGACGACACGATGATCCCCGCGCGAGCGAAGGTGACGGGGATCTACGTCAACTCCGCGCTGGCCAAGAGCGAAGCGCTCCAGTCCGGTTTCGACGAGGCCATCATGCTCACGGCCGACGGGCACGTCTGCGAGGGGACCGGCGAGAACCTGTTCCTGGTGCGCCGCGGCGAGCTGATCACCCCTGCCGTCAGCGACAACATCCTCGAAGGGATCACGAGAGCCACGATCATCCATCTGGCACGCGAGGAGATGGGCCTCGATGTCGTGGAGCGCTCCGTCGACCGCACCGAGCTCTACATCGCTGAAGAGGTGTTCCTGTGTGGCACCGGCGCTCAGGTGGCGCCGGTCGTGGCCATCGATCGCCGGACGGTGGGTGACGGCGAGCCGGGCCCGATCAGCTCGCGCATCCAGGATCTGTACCTGGCCGCCATGACGGGGCGAACCCCCAAGTACCGGGAGTGGGTCACGCCGGTCCACTGAAGCGGCGAACCGCCAGTGCCGCCGCCGTGCGCAGCAGGTCCCGGGTCGTGGTCCGCGGGTCGGCGCCGCCCGCGAGCTCCGTCAGCGAGTAGACGGCGTCGAACATCCCGGCCGGTGGATCGGTGACGGCGCCGGCGATGGCTGCGCAGAGCAGTCCGCGACGGCGCGACCTCGCGGCGACCTCGGCCGGCGCCTTGCCGGAGGCGGTCTGCGAATCCAGCCGGCCCTCGCCCGTCAGCACAGCGGTCGCTCGATCCAGCTCGGCGTCCAGGCCGACCCGGTCGCAGACCAGCGCCGCTCCGTCGCGGATGTGCGCGCCCAGGAGCGCGAGCGCGTAGCCGCATCCGCCGGCGGCTCCGGAGCCGGGCCGAAGGGCCAGCCCGGCCGCGCCGAGGTCCCGTTCGGCGATCGCCGCCAGGTGACGGAGCGCTCGGTCGAGCGACTCCACCTCGACCGGCGACGCGCCCTTCTGTGCGGCGAAGACGCAGGCGGCGCCGTCTCTGCCGTAGAGAGGGGCGCGCACGTCGGCGGCGACCTCGATCCGGCAGTCGCGGACCGCCGGAGGGACGGAGGCGAGGTCGATGCTCTCCAGGCCCGACAGCGCCGCACCGCCGCGACCGACGTCGCGCCCGCCGCCGTCGAGGAGCCGCGCTCCCACGGCTTGGAGCAGCCCGGCTCCACCGTCGCTGCTCGCGCTCCCGCCGACACCGACGGTGATCTCGCGCGCCCCGCCGGCGACCGCGGCGAGAATCAGCTCGCCGGCGCCGTACGAGGTGGCGCCAAGGGCGTCGCGTTGGGGGCCGAGCTTGCGCAGGCCGACCGCCTCGGCCATCTCGACCACCGCCACGCGTTCTCCGTCGAGCCACCCGAGCCTCGCCGTCGTCGGCCGGCCGAGCGCGTCCGTGACGCGGTGCGCGGTCACGCGCGCGCTCGTCCGGCTCGCGGCGAGCAACACGTCGAGGGTGCCGTCGCCACCGTCGGCGACCGGCAGTCGCACCGCGGCTGCCCCGGCATCCTCGACGCCCCGTGCCATGGCATCCGCGGCCGCCGCAGCGGTGAGCGTTCCCTTGAACGCGTTGGGCGCGCAGACGACGCGGATCAGAGCGCCTGGAGGCTCGCCACGGCGGTTCCGTTCCGACCCACCAGGTCAGCGTGCGGCTCCTCGACCGCGGCGCCCGGAACGAATTGAGCGCGGCACCACGCGCACGTGAGGAGGTGCTCGTCGACGAAGCGGCGCTTTTCCTTGCGCAGGCTCTCGCGCCCGATGGTCGTCATGAGGTAGCCCACCTGCACGCACGGCCCCTCGCTCTCGTGCGGGCTCTCGAGCAGCAGGTACTCGTCACGAAAGCGCTTTCGCGCTCTGTGCAGGAGCGTTTCGACGGCGGCGTCGCTGATGCCCATGACGTGCGCGATGGACGCGTACGAGAGTCCCTGCAGCTCACGGAGTGTCAGCACCATCCGCTGTCGTTCGGGGAGCCTCTTGGACACCTCCCAGACCAGGTGGCGGATGTGGCTCATCTCCAGCGCCGCCTCGGGGCTACCGCGCCGGTCCTTGTCCGGGAGACGCAGCATCCGCTCCTCGGGGTCCCCGCCGCCCTGGTCCGTGTGAGCGGCTCTGCGGCTGCGGCGGCGCAACTCGTCCTGACAGATGTTGACCGCGATGCGATGCACCCAGGCGCCGAAGTTGAACCCCTCGTTCACCCGCCCGAGCGAGCGGAGCACGTTGAAGAAGGTCTCCTGGACGAGGTCCTCCGCGGTGCCCTCATCCCCGACATAGCGCAGGCATACCGAGCGCACCCGGTCGTGATAGCGACCGAAGAGCGTGTCGAAAGCCGCGGCCTCCCCGTCGAGGTACGCCATGATGAGGCTGACGTCGTCGTCGACGCGAGTGGTCAAATGCGGGCTCGCTCCGTCCGGCAGGTGCCTCACATGCGGAGCGTGCGCAGGTCACCTTGCTTCGTTCGATGCGAGTATATCAGCGGCTTTTTTGCGGATCAATCCGCAGGTCGCGGCCGGCCCGCGAAGTGGAACGCAAGATTCGCACCGGCGCGGTCGTCTAACGGATAGGCCGGCGCCATCGGGCGCGACGCCCCGGGTGGCCCGGGACACGGCTCGAAGGACGACACAAAGGGCGGGTCGTTGACCCACCAGGTGCGAGGTGCAGAAATGCGAAGTGCTGTCCTCGTGCGCATGCGCGACGGGGAGTTCATCGAAGGGACGGCGTCGGGGCTCGACCTCGACGCGCCCGACTTCGACGTGCAGCTGAGTGACGAGCTCGCGAACAACAAGCACGTGCTCATTCCCTTCGCCGCCGTGAAGACGGTCATCCTCGAGCGGCGATTCGCCGCCGCCGCGCAGCTGGATGCGCACGCACGCAAGGTCGTGGTGCGCTTCTGGGACGGGGAGCCGCTCAAGGGCTTCGTGGCACAGGCGCCGATCCGCGGTCGCCACGCGATTCAGTTGGAGCTCGGCAATCCCGGGCGAGACCGCGTCGACGTCATGGCCATCCCCCACTGTGCCCTCAAGGGAATCTTCTACGTCAAGAGTTGGGACGGGCGCCTCGATGAAACCGGGTTCGCGCTCAGCGCGGCGTCGAATCACGCCTCCACGCCGCTCGTCGACCTGCTGGGCGAGATACGCAGCCTCGGACGCCTGCGCGAGGACGGCAGCCTGAGTGACGCCGAGTTCGCGCGCCGGCGCCGCTTCGTGATCGACCGTATTTAGAGACTCCGTCGGCGCGCCTCGCATCGTGCGAACAGCGCCGCCAAGCGGGCAACGGAAGGCGCGGCTGCGGGGTCGCGGTCGAGACCCGGTGGGTCTCGCCGCTCGCGCTCGGCGCCCCACAGTGATCACAGGTTCGGTCAGGTGGCGCCTGCGCGACGTCCCCGCAGTCCGTGCCTCCGCCGCCCGTCGCGGCGCCGTTTGCTAGCCCCGTCTCGACGGCGATCACGCAGCCGCGTCTTCTGCTGACCGCAAGCAGCCTGCGCCGTTCTAGACCGCGGGCGGCGTCCGAGCCGGGAGAGCCGCAAGCAGCGCGCTGTCCACGTCGATCTCGAGGCGAAGCAGCAGCGATCCGTACGACTTGCCCAGCGGGTCGCTGCGCAGCGAGCGCGCGGCGCCGCCGTCGAGCGCCTCGTGGAGCACGAAGTTCAGCGCGCGCACGTTGGGCACCTCGTAGCGGTCGACACCGCCGCGCACGAAGCGCCCGAACAGCGCCTTCACGCGCTCGGGGGTGACCTGTGTCTTGAACACCTCGTAGAGATCGTCGTTGGGCGCGAAGAGGGCGACGTTGGCCAGATCGCCCTTGTCGCCGCTGCGCGACTGAGCGACGGCCGCCAGGGGCACTCGCTCGATCACGCCTCGCTCGCGCTCCGCACCGAGACGTTCACGTGAGGCTCGACGAGGTCGCGCGGCACGAGCGTCGGCCACACGCCGAGCAATGCCCGCGGACCGGTGGGGCCCGCCGAACCTCCGATGAAGGGCGGTCCGTTGAGCGCGAGCGGCATCGCCGCGCGTGGAAAGCGAGCTGCCTCCTCCTCACTGGCAAAACGCGCTGCGACCCGCAGGACCACCTCGTTGGCGGCGCCGCCACTCGGTTGCGCCGCGTCGCCGTGCAGGCTGTCCACGCCGACGAGCTCGACCAGGTGCTCGAGTGGCTCGAGGCCGGCGCGCGCCGCGAGCCGGTGCACGAGCCGAGCGGCGCGGCGAGCTTTGGCGACGGCGTCGGGCCAGGAGTAGCCGATCATCGCCGTGCCCATCCAGCCGTCGAGGTAGCCGGCGATCACCTTCAGCGATTCGGGCCTGGGCAGGCCACGCACTCCGGAGACCTCCACCTCCTCGTCGCCGGAGTCGCGCAGGTGCACGGTGGTGAAATCCGCGATCACGTCGGGATTCATGTAGCGGCGCGGGTCCAGTACCTCGTAGAGCAGCTGTTCCTTGACCGTGTCAACACTCACGCGGCCGCCGGTGCCCGGCGGCTTCGTGAGCGTCGCCGTCCCGTCCTCGTGCATCACGCACACGGGATAGCCCACGCGATCGAGGTCTGGAACGTTCCACCAGTCGCCGCTGAAGTTGCCGCCCGTGGCCTGACCGCTGCACTCCATGAGGTGACCCAGAACGGTGCCGGCTGCGAGACGGTCGTGATCCTCGAAGGTCCAACCGAGCTCGTGGACCATCGGGGCCACGAATAGTGAAGCGTCCGCCACGCGCCCGGTGACGATGACGTCCGCCCCCTGCTCCAGCGCGCGGACGAGCGGTCGAGCGCCGAGGTAGGCGACCGCGAAGACGACACGATCACTCACCTCGCCGATGTGCTGACCTGTGTCGAGATGGTCGAGCGAAACACCCTGCTCGCGCAGGTCGTCGAGGCGCGATGTCAGGTCGTCACCGGTGACCACGCCGACGCGAAGGTCGTCCATGCCAAGGTCTCGGGCCACGGACCGGACGGACGTCGCGGCGCCCTCCGGATTCATGCCGCCGGCGTTTGTGATGAGCGTGATGTTCCGCTCGCGAGCCAGCGGAAGAAGCCTCCGCATGAACGCGGGAAGGTCGCGCGTGAAGCCACCCTCCGGATTGCGCATCCTGTCCTTCTGCAGGATGGCCATCGTCAGCTCGGCGAGGGCGTCGAAGCAGATGTACGAGACCGCGGCTTTTGTCGCCACATCGAGCGCGCCGTCAACCGTGTCGCCGTAGAACCCCTGGCCTGCGCCGATCCGAACCGAGCGCACCCCGCACCTCCCGTCAGCGCAGCCGCTCCAGCCAGCGGCTGGGATAGCGCAACTCGTCGATCGTCGGAAGCAAGGCAGGCCCGTCCCAGACGCGGTTGAGCGTCGCAAGCCCGGCTCGATCGGCAACGGCGGTGGCGAACTTCTCGCCCACCTCGTACTGACGCATCTTCATCTCCAGACCGGTGATCATGAAGACGAGCCGCTCGAGTGCGCTCCGCTGCTGGCGGCGCCGGTGCGCCGCTGCCTCGAGCCTGTCCGCATCTTGGATATGACGCCGGCCCACCCTGTGCATCACGAAGTTGCTGTAGCCCTCGAGCACACTCATCACCGCCTGGATCCGCCCCACGCCTCGCAACTGTGCACGGACGGTGCCCGGCAGGCGCTGCAGGAGCTCGCGGTTGCGGAGCAGCGAGCCGTCCGCGTCGGTGATGCCGGTGAGCAGCATCTCTCGCATCTGCGAGGTGATGTAGTCGCCGAGCCACGGGTGCGCCTGGAACTGCCACGCGTGCGTCAGCTCGTGAAGGATCAGCCACCTGCGCAGCGCCTCGCCCGGCAGACCGTTAGCGCGCTGAAAATCGACGAGGTTCGGCTCGACGAGGTAGAGGGCGGGTGCGACCTCAGTGCGTTCCGATGCGGCGCCCAGCATGAGCACGGGGTCGTACTGGCCGAGGACTCGCCGGGACATCAGCCCGAACAGCTCCCCCACGTAGCGATCGATCAACCGCCGCGCGGCAACCGCCACTCGTGAATCCGGAACGGCTGCGCGCAACTCCTCAACGGGGTCCAGGAGACGACGGACGATGATCAGGTTGGCGTCGATGAACCCGCGGCGATCGAGCGCGACGAAGCGTGGAAGGTCTGTGGGGATCGCTCCGCACACCTCTGCGAGCAGCGGCGCGAGCTCGCGCGCGCTCGCGTCGTAGGCGGAGCTGAGACGGGTCGCCTGCTCGAGCGCCGGCGCGTCAGCGCGCTCGCCGCTACGCTGAACCGCCACCCGGCGAACCGTGTCCCAGTCGACCAGCTTCTGCTGGTCGGCCGTGGATCCGCTCTTGAAGAATGCTCTCGCCGAAACCACCGCAGCCGCGCCGACCGCGGCTGCGGTGACGGCGCGCCGGACGACGTCCACTCTCTGATCGTGAGGCACGTCTCGATGATACGTGCGCCGGCAGAGCGGAATGCGATGTGCGAGCGGCGCAGGCGCCGCTACATCGCCGAGCCCGCGCGTCCGTCGATGTAGACGGGTTGCGTGGGCTTGCCTTCCAGCCAGTAGGAGTCGATCTGGTCGTCCGTGTAACCACGTTCTCGCAAGAACGGCTCGTCGAGGATCTCCCGTCCCGTCAGCGTGGGCGGGGTCGTGGTGACGATCTCCAGGGCGGCATCGACGAGGATCTCCGGGGAGCGCCACATGCTGCGATCGCCGACGTTGTAATTGATGGTGGCGAGGCTCTCGATGAGCGTGACGGGCCAGAGCGAGTTGCACGCGATCCCGTCCTTCTCGTGCTCGGCGGCGACGCCGATGGCGAGGCGTGTCATCCCCATCTTCGTCGTCATGTAGCAGACGTATCCCGGGTTCGCCTCCGTGCCGATCGGCGGCGAGCAGTTGATGATGTGGCCCCAGCGCTGCGCGATCATGTGCGGCAGCGCGTAGTAGGTGCACAGGTACGCGGCGCGGACGTTGACCTCCCACATGAGGTCGTAGCGCTTCGGCGGTGTCTCGATCACAGGCTTCCACCAGAGCGCGCCCGCGTTGTTGATCAGAATGTCGAGGCGGCCGAAGCGTTCGACCGTCCGGTCCACCATGGCCTTGACGTCTTCTTCGTGCCGCACGTCGACCCGGACCGGCAGCGCGACTCCGCCAGCCGCGGTGATCTCGTCGGCGACGGAGTGGATGCTCCCAGGGAGCCGCTCCGTCGCCTCCTCGGACTTGCCCGTGACGACGACGGAGGCGCCTTCCCGTGCGAGGCGCAGGGCGAAGGCCCGGCCTATGCCTCGGCTGGAGCCGGTGACAACTGCCACCCTGCCGTCGAGCGGTCGTCCGCGTGCCACGGCGCCGGATGATACGGGGTCGGAGAGGCTCGCTCCCCGTTAGCACTCTCGGGCCGACCCCGCTAGCACTCCCTTGGCGAGAGTGCTAAAATGACGAGGCTCTCCAAGTGCATGGATTCATTGGCTAGAGGAGGAAACATGCCCAAACAGCTGCTGTTCGACGTCGAGGCCCGCACGGAGCTCAAGCGCGGGGTCGACCGGGTGGCCGACGCGGTCAAGATCACGCTCGGTCCCAGGGGCCGCAACGTCGTTCTGGACAAGAAGTTCGGTTCGCCGACCATCACCAACGACGGAGTCACGATCGCCAAGGAGATCGAGCTCGAGGAGCCCTTCGAGAACATGGGCGCCCAGCTCGTGAAGGAGGTCGCGAGCAAGACCAACGACATCGCGGGAGACGGGACCACCACGGCCACGGTGTTGGCCCAGGCGCTGATCACGGCAGGTCTCCAGAACGTGGCCGCAGGCGCAAACCCGATCCAGCTGAAGAAGGGGATCGAGAAGGGCGTCGACGCTGTGGTCGAGGCCATCAAGGCGCAGTCCATCTCGATCACCGAGCGCGAGAAGATCGCCCAGGTCGCCTCGATCTCCGCCGCCGACCCCAGCATCGGCGAGACGGTCGCCAATGCGATGGAGAAGGTGGGCAAGGACGGCGTCATCACCGTCGAGGAGTCGAAGGGCCTCGAAACGGAGCTGGAGCTCGTCGAGGGCATGCAGTTCGACAAGGGCTACATCTCCCCGTACATGGTCACCAACGCGCAGCGGATGGAGGCTGTCCTCGAAGAGCCGTACATCCTCATCACCGACAAGAAGATCTCGGCCATCGCGGACCTCCTCCCCATCCTCGAGAAGGTCGTGCAGAGCGGTAAGCCGCTGCTGATCGTCGCCGAGGACGTCGAGGGCGAGGCGCTCGCGACGCTCATCGTGAACAAGCTGCGCGGCACGTTCAACGCCGTCGCGGCGAAGGCGCCCGGCTTCGGGGATCGCCGCAAGGCGATGCTGCAGGACATCGCGATCCTGACAGGTGGCCAGGTGATCAGCGAAGAGGTCGGGCTCAAGCTCGACACGGCGCAGCTGAGCTCTCTCGGTCGCGCTCGCAGTGTCACCGTTACCAAGGACGACACCACGGTCGTAGAAGGCGCCGGCAGCAAGGACGCGATCAAGGGGCGGATCGAGCAGATCAAGGCCGAGATCGAGAAGTCCACGTCGGACTGGGACAAGGAGAAGCTGCAGGAGCGCCTCGCCAAGCTCTCGGGCGGTGTGGCCGTCATCAAGGTCGGAGCCGCCACCGAGACGGAGCTGAAGGAGAAGAAGCACCGCATGGAGGACGCCGTGTCGGCGACACGTGCGGCCGTCGAAGAGGGCATCGTGCCCGGAGGCGGTGTCGTGCTCATCAACGCGATCCCGGCGCTCGACAAACTCAAGCTGGAGGGCGACGAGGCCACCGGCGCCAACATCCTGCGCCGGGCGCTCGAAGAGCCGTTGCGCCAGATCGCGACAAACGCGGGCGCCGAGGGATCCGTGGTCGTCGAGAAGGTGAAGTCGCTGCCCAAGGGTCACGGCTACGACGCGGCCAAGGGTGAGTACGTCGACATGGTGAAGGCGGGGATCATCGACCCCACCAAGGTCACGCGCTCGGCCGTGCAGAACGCTGCGTCGATCGCCGGCCTGCTCCTCACCACTGAGGCGCTGGTCACGGACATTCCGGAGAAGAAGTCGGCGCCCACGCCGCCGATGCCGGAGTACTGACACGCGCAGCTAAACCCCCGCGACCCCCCAAAAAGGCAGGGGCGAAAAGATCAACTTAGCTGGAATCCAGAGAACGGCCCGGGTGTGACTGGGCCGTCTCTCTATGTACGGGGCCCTGGCCGACGCGGGTTTGGGATCGGGGTTGGTGCTACAATTTTGTGTATGTCGCAGGTCTGCGCCGGGGATGCCGTGCAAGGCTTGGCGAGCCGCGTCGACGAGCTGGTTGCCGTCCACCTCGGAGCCCGGGACGGCGTCACGCTGGGGGAAGACCTCGTCGGCATTCGTCGCCAGATCGATCGGCTCGAGGCCGAGTTCGCGCGCCGGCTCTCCGAGTTCGACAGGAAGCGCGGTTACGTCGCGGATGGAGCCTCGTCCGTGGTCGCGTGGCTTCGGGCGCGGTGCGGCCTCGCCGCCGGCGGGGCAGCCGGCAGGGTTGGGATCGCCCGCGAGCTTTCGGCGCTGCCGGAGGCGGACCGGCTCTTTCGAGAGGGGGAGATTGGGCTCGACAACGCCATCGTCCTGGCTCGCACGGTGAGCGAGGTCGGGGCCGGCGCCGCAAAGAGCGTCGCAGCGGAGCTGGTGGACGCCGCGCAGACACACGACCCCGACCGTCTGAGACAGGAGAGCCGGAGCCTGCGCTTCCGCGTGGACCCGGAGGGCGCCGAGAAGGCGTTTTCTCGAATTCGCGAGCGCCGGTTTCTCAACGTGAACCAGGTGCTCGACGGCGCGTTTCTCATCGACGGTGTCCTGGATCCCGAGGGTGGGGCCACCCTGCGCACGGCGATCGACGCGCTGTGCAAGCCCGTGACGGGCGATTCGCGCACCGGCGGGCAGCGCCGGGCGGACGCCATCGTGGAGCTCGCCACGCGTCAGCTGCTGGGCGGGGCGCTTCCGACCTGCGCCGGCCAGCGCCCCCACATGCTGGTCACAGTCCCCCACACCGCGCTACGAGGCGACTCCGAGGCTGGATCGGGAGAGATCGCCGGCGCAGGTCCGATCCCCAACGCGGTGGCCCAGCGCCTCGCCTGCGACTCCGTGCTGACCGCCGTACGGATCGGCGCCTCTGGTGAGCCTTTGGATGTCGGGCGCGCCCGCCGCACCGCGACCCCGGCCATCCGGCGCGCTCTGATGGCTCGTGACCGGGGCTGCGTGTTTCCGGGGTGCGACCGTCCGCCCGAGTGGACCGACGCGCACCACCTGCAGCCTCACGCGCGCAACGGCGACACGAGCGTCGCCAACATGGTGCTGCTGTGCAGAGTCCATCACCACCTACGTGCATGAGGGCGGCTGGCGCATCGAACGCTCAGAGGACGGCTCGCTGAAAGCGTTTCCTCCGTAGCGTCGACCGGTCGTCGTCAGGCGCAGCGCGTCGCTCGATAGGCCGCGGTGCCGAGATCGGGAGCCGATCGACCGCGCACCGTGATCTGGACACCCCGCTCGGGCGGCCGACACCCAGGCGGAAATTGCACGAACACACTTCGTCCGCCCGCCTGGATGTAGCCGTCGCACGCGTCGAGGTTGCACTGGTACGGCTCGAAAGCCCCCTGGAGCGTTGCAATGCCGCCCCGGCCGACCGTCTTCACGGGATTGCCGGTGAGACCGATGACCCCAACCACGGAGGCTGCCGCCACGGCTGCCAGCGCGAGCACGACCGCGAGTAACGCCCAGGGCGGCTTCCGCCGGCCCTGAGCCGAGGCGGGGGTGAGGTCGGGCGGTGCGGCGAGTGGCGCTGCCATGGCTTGTTACGGTAACGAACCCGATGCGTTCGCCGGTCGTCTTCGTCACCGACTACGGCCGCGACGACACGTATGCCGCGGCACTCGTCGGCGCTGTCCTGAAAGTCGACATGCATGCGCGCTGGGTGCACGGCACGCATGGCGTACCGCCTGGCGATGTGCTCGGGGGCGCGTATCAACTCAAGGCACTGTCCTGCGCCTTCGGGCCGCCGGTCGTGTTCTGTGCGGTAGTCGATCCGGGCGTCGGGACTGACCGCCGCGCCATCGCTATCGATTGCGATGGCACGCTGTGCGTCGCACCGGACAACGGTTTGGCGTCGTTGCTGTGGGTCGAGGCCTCCGAGGCCACGAGACGAGCGGTTGAGCTCCCCATACCCGATGACACGTCGTCGACATTCCACGGTCGCGACGTCTTCGCGCCCGCGGCCGCGTTCCTGGCGTCGGGCGCGAAGCTCGGCGACATCGGGCGCCCGATCGCCGCTCCGTTGATTCTGGACGACGCGTTTGCGAAGGATGTCGGCGGCGCGTTGGTTGGCAGAGTCACTGCCGTCGACCATTTCGGCAACGCAATCACCACGGTGCGAATGGCGGACTTGAAGGGCCGGACGGTTGCGCACGCAACCTGGCCGGGTGGCGAGACGTCTGCCGTCGTGAAGACCTACGAGGACATTGGGGCCGGTGTCGCGGTCCTCATCGGTAGCGCGGGCCACCTCGAGTTTGCTTCTCGCGGGCGCAGGTCCATCGATGCAGGCGGCCCCCGTCTCCACGCCGCAGTGACGTTTCTACTGGCATGAATGCGGTGGGTGACCTGCGAAGGCGATACGGTGCCCTGACGTCAGATGACGTCGCTCGCCTCGACCGGGCAAGCGTCGAATGCGGTGTCTCCGTGACCCAGCTCATGGAGGTGGCGGGCTGGCAGGTGGCCCGCTGCGCTTGGAGGTGGGTCGGCGAGACGCCGGTGGCGGTCGCCGTGGTGGCCGGGCACGGCAACAACGGTGGTGATGCGCTCGTCGCCGCGCGGCACCTCCGGACCTGGGGGTGCGACGTGCACATACACGTGGTCTCGAGCCGCGACCGCATCGTTGGTCTGGTGGCGACACACCTTGCTGCGGCCGAGCGGTGCGAGATCCCGACCACTGTCGGTACCGACGCAGACGCGATCGCGCCGGCTGCGCGAGTCGCGGTGCTGGTGCTGGACGGTCTCCTCGGCACGGGTTTGAGCGGGGAACCCCGCGAACCGGCGCGATCGGCGATTCGAGTCATCAACGCCGCGTCACGGAGCGTGCTCAGCATCGACGTGCCGAGCGGGCTGGACGCAACGTCCGGCTTCACGCCGGACACGTGCGTCAGGGCCACCGTCACGTGCACGCTCGCAGCCATGAAAGCCGGGCTGTGGGCCGCCTCGGCGAGAGACATTGCCGGCCGGATCGAGGTCGCCGACATCGGACTGCCCGCCGCCGCCTGGAAACGTTGCGGCCTCGAGCAGCCCACGGAGGTCCGTGGGGCCGGGTTTTCGTCCCTTCCGTCTCTAACTGCTTGACCGCCGCATTTGCGGCGGTTATGCTTCGCTGACCTGGACCGCGTTCTCCACGCGCAGCCGTCATGATCAACGTCGCAGCAAACGTCCAAGCCGAGTCGGATGAGCTCGCAGGTCTCGTGCGAGAGCATCTATCCGAACTCGTGTCGTACGCTGCACACCTCGTCGGAAACGCCGGTGACGCGGTGGAGTACGCCGCAGGCGGGGTTCATCATGCCAGCCGGTATCCACCTGCGCGTCTTCAGGCTGACGGCCGCGCAGCGCTCTACCGATCGGTGACGCGAGCGTGTCGCACGGATCAACGCTATCCACCGCGCCCGCGCGGGCCGGCGCGCTGGTTCACGAAGAGAGAGCGTCCATTCGATGCCGAGCTCGAAACAGGTCAGACGGGGCGAATGAACACCGCCAAGCGCGCTCTCGCCACGCTCAGCTTCGACCGGCGTGCGGCGCTGTTGCTTCGCGACCACATCGGACTGGACTACCGCGAAATGTCCCGCGTCCTCGAGTGCTCGCCCGACGCCGTCGCCCGTCTCGTGGCCGCAGCGCGCCGTGAATTCGGCTCCATCTATCGAGAGATCGCGATATGAGGTGCAGCCTGCTCCTGCTGAGCACATACCTCGACGGCGAGCTGAACGACCGGCGCGTCGCCGAGCTCGACGCGCACCTCATCGCCTGTGAGCGCTGCCAAGCGGGCCTCAGCTACCTGCGTGAGGAGTCCCAGCGGATCTCTGCGCTGGCGCGAGTGCGAGTGAGTGAGGAATCCACCAGGAGGCTCCTCGGGCACCTGGGGCTGGCCCCGTCGACAGAAGACGTGTCGTTGACGGCAGACGTGCAACCCAATGAACGCGAGCGCCCGCAGACTACGCCCTGGTTCGAGCCGAGGCCCGGAAAGGCGCTGCCATGGTCGCCCGGTCCTAGACAGGTCCCTCAACCGCCCCCACTGCCCGGTTCGCGCACGCCGGCACTGGCATCGGCACCCGTCGCAACAATCGATCGTCCGGGTTCGCCGAGCCCCCCCATGGTCGGCCGCCATTTCGATGCCCCAAGCCCAGAAGCCGCGCAGCTCGAGGTGCCGGGTATCGCGGTAAACGCCCCGGCGCACCCGCGGCAGGCTTCGCTCGAAGCCGTTGTCGAGGACCCGCCTCCCACCTTGGGGGTTTCGGCTCCCACGGCTCCCCCGGCGGGTCCTCCTCATCGGGTGCCCTCCTCAGGTGTCGCCGACCCGCTGCGCCGGCTTCGCGACGCCGTCGCACTGCGCTGGGCCTTGATGCGCTCCGCGCCGCGCGATCCGGATTCCCTGGCGATCACGACGACGTCAGGCGAGGCGACGGGTGACCGTGTGTTCGCAGAGCCGCGCCCCGACGACGCCAGGCTCGCACACGTCGACCCGCCGCAACCGATGGACTCCGTCCGCGGCGACGAGTCGCGCCACGTGGCTTCGGTCGCAGCCGGTTCGGCGGACTGGGAGATGTCGGACGACTTCGAGCTCCAGACCGACGCCGTACCGTCACGCCCGACAGCGGATGGTGAACACGCCCCCGGCCGTCATGTCCGCGGGATCTCGCAGAGGAGGGCCGGCGTCGCCGACTCTCTCCTGGGTCCGGCTCGCGCGCCCGTGCGCCTGCCGAGATTTGTTCGAGCGCTCCCCGCAGCCGGGACAGGAGATCGCCGCCTCTGGGCGTTCGCGGCGGTCACCGCGCTGCTCATGGTCGTCGGTCTGCTGGTGGGGAAAAGCGTTCAGGTCCGACCGCTGGATGCGCAGTCGCACGTTCCGGTACCGCCGATTCACACCGAAGCGCCGCGCACCTCGATCGCGCCGACGAGTGCACCCGCCGCCGCGCCAGCGACGGCGCCTTCCCCGGAGCAGTTGACCGGCGCGCAGACCATAGGAAGCGGTGCCGCGGGTTACGCCGTCGGCGGTCTCAGGTACGGGGATCATCCGGGCGACTTCCGGATCGTGATCGACCTCGCGCCGGTGAGCGTCGGCACGCCGGCGGGGTCTCCGACCGCGACCGCCGGATTCGGCAATCCGACGACCCTCTACCTCATCCTCGCCGACGTGGTACCTGCTGCGGCCGCCACACCTCCGCCTGGGAGCCTGGTGACGGGCGTCAGTCTGCTGCCGCACTCACCCATCGCCGGACACGTGGTCTATCAGATCTCGCTCACACGAGCCGTCCGGCTGTCAATGCTGTACCTCGCCGGGCCGACCAGGCTCGTGATCGACCTGCGCTGACGCTCCGCCTCCGGCGCTAGGTCGCCTGCTTGGCCGGTTCGGGTCGCTCTGACGCCGCGGTCGCGTCGTCCGGCATCGGATGCCCGTACTTCTCCCGGAGCTCGAACTTGATCACCTTGCCGGCCGGATTGCGTGGCAGCAGGTCTGCGAACACCACGGATTTTGGCTGCTTGTACCGCGCGAGCCTGTTCTGCGTGAACTCGATCACGTCGGCCTCGGTCAGCGTTGCACCTTCTTTCACGACCACCACGGCTCGCACCGTCTCCCCCCAGCGCGGGTGTTCCACACCGATCACCGCCACCTCTTTGATCGCGTCGTGCTGATAGAGGGCGTCCTCGACCTCGGCGGGATAGATGTTCTCGCCGCCGCTGATGATCATGTCCTTCTTTCGGTCGACGATGAAGAAATAGCCATCCTCGTCTCGGATACCCACGTCGCCGGTGTGGAACCAGCCGTCCACGATCACCTCGGCCGTAGCGTCGGGCCGGTTCCAGTAACCCTTCATGACGTTCGGGCCCCGGACGACGATCTCCCCCCGCTCCCCGTCGGGCACCTCGTGACCGTCGTCGTCGACGACCTTGACGTCGGTGAAGAACGGAGCGATCCCGGCCGAGCCGAGCTTGTCGATCGCGTGCTCTGAGGGGAGGAAGCAGGCGAACGGGGCCGTCTCGGTCAACCCGTATCCCTGCGCGAACGGGATCCCTCGCTCCCCGTAGGTCTTGATCAGAGCTTCCGGGACGGGTGCGCCACCGACGACGAACAGCCTGACACTGCTGAGATCACGCGTTCCAAACTCCGGGTGTTGAGCCATGAACAAGAACATCGCCGGCACGCCGAACATGGTGTTGATGCGATGCCGTTCGATCAGCTCGAGAACGAGCCCCGGCTCGAAGAGCTGTTCGAGCACCACGGTGCCGCCCTTCATGAACAGGGCGAGCGGCGTGACGTTGAGCCCGCCGATGTGAAACAGCGGAGCCACAACGAGGGTCTTGTCGTCCGCGGGCGCGTCGAATGCAAGCGACGCGTTGATGTTGTTCCACAGGAGGTTCCCGTGGGTGAGCATCGCCCCCTTGGGGCGACCCGTCGTGCCTGACGTGTACATGATCCATGCGACGTCGTCGAAGCTCACCGGATAGTCGAGGTCGGAGTCGCGCTGATCGTGAACCAGATCGTCGAACGACCGCGATCCTTCACGCTCGCTGCTGCAGACGTACTCGCGGATCGGAAGGTCGCGGCGGATCTCGTCGACGATCGATGAGAAGTGCTCTTCGTAGACGAGTGTGTGCAGGCCGGCGTCCCGGATGATGAAGGTCAGCTCCGGCCCTGTGAGCCTGAAGTTGAGCGGCACGAACAGCGCGCCGAGCTTTGCAGTTCCGAAGAGGGTGAAGAAGAACCTCGGGTGATTGAGCCCGAGAAAGCCGACCCGGTCTCCAGGATTGACGCCGAGGGAGTGCAACCCGTGTGCGACGCGATTGGTCAGACGGTTCAGGTCGGCGTACGTCCAGCTCTCGTCTCGGAAGATCAGGGCAGTTCGCTCAGGGCTGAGAGCCGCCCTCCTGGTCAACACGAAACCGACGCCACGGTCGTATGCCATCGCCTACCTCCTTGCTCGCAGAGCCATATTGTGCCTGCAGCGAGGCGGTTCGCGGTCCCGCGGCGTTCAGGCCGTCCAGCCTCCGTCGACCACCAGGACGCTCCCGGTCACGAAGGACGAGGCGTCCGAGGCGAGGTAGAGGGCCGCGCCCGCGATCTCGTCCGGAGTGGCGTGGCGGCGAAGCGCCGTCTGACCGACGATGTGGTCGTGGATCTCGGGCGTATCCACCAGCACGCGAGACAGCCGGGTCTCGACCAGACCAGGCGCGATCGCGTTGACACGAACTCCAGCCGAGCCGAGCTCGCGCGCCAGCGTACGGGTGATGCTGATGAGCGCCGCTTTGCTCGCGTTGTAGGCGCCGGTCATCGCGTCCGGCTTGATTCCTGCGACGGACGACATGTTGACAATGCTGCCCCCGTGCTCGCGCATCCACGAGTCCACCGCCGCCCGGGTGAGTCGCAGCGGCCCCATGACGTTGACCTCCCAGATCTTCGCAATGGCGCTCTCCTCAGCGTCCAGCAGGGGCCCGAACTGCGGATTCGTGCCGGCGTTGTTCACCAGCACGTCGAGACGGCCCGCCTCGCTCATGACACGAGCGACCACGGACGCGCAGGCCGCCGGATCGCCGACGTGGCCCGGCACCGCGATCGCTCTTCCTCCGCGTTCCAGGATCTCGGCCGCGGCGGCCTCACAGGCGTCGGCGTGGCGCGCACAGATGGCCACCACCGCTCCCGCGGCTGCGAACGTGTCGGCGATCGCCCTTCCGATTCCGCGGGTCGCCCCACTGATCAGCGCGACGCGGCCGTCCAGGGCGAACGTCTGCTGCGACGTGATATTCGCGGCGTTCAATTGAGCGACACCGCGCCGGCTCGCTCTTTCGTAGCCAGGTTTCGGTCCAAGAATCCGTGCTCGCGACGTAGCACGCTCAAGCAGCCTCGCAAGCGCTCCTCTGTCATGTTCATCTCGAGCAGGGCCTGTCGCTCAGCGCGCTCCACCCTCAGAGACGCGGCAACGATATAGGAGAGAAGCTCCGGCTCCTCAGGTGGTACCCCTTCATCACGCGCTTCGTAACCGTGCCCTCGAAGACTCGCGGCGTACCGGGCAAACGCGGCACGCAACGACCGGGCCCGTGATTCGGCGTCGTCGCGCGAGGCGGCACCATCCTCCAGGTAGCTGATCCTGCCACGCAGATATGGTCTGTCCCGGAGGAGCGACTGGATGCGAAAGCGAGAAGCGCCGACCACCAGCAGCGCCCATCTGCCATCGGGCAGCCGTTCGGCGTCCCGGATCTGCGCGAGGGTCCCGACGCCGTAGGGGATCGCTTCGCGCCCCACCTCCAGACCTTCGCGTATCGCGACGACGCCGAAACTGGTGCCGGAGGCCCGACAGTCCTGGAGCATCTGCTTGTATCGGTCCTCGAAAACGTGCAAGCCGAGGGGCATGTGTGGAAAGAGCACCGTTTCGAGGGGAAACAGTGGCAGCTCGACGGCCATCGTCGCGTCTACGCGGCTTTGCAGTTCTTGCTGTGTTTGATGATCCGCTGACGGCGGGGCTCACCGGGGCGCCGGCTGTGTCGGAATGCGATCTCCACACTGATCTCATTCTGTCGCATGAGGTTGTGGCAGATGGGGCAGCGGACGTGGGTCTCGATGTCCTTCTGCGAGGCAATCCCCTTGGATTCCTTGATTGTGTTGGCCATTGCGTCCTGCTCCTCGTTCCGTGTGTGCAAATTCGATTGTAGCTGTGCACCCCGTGCCAAACGCTACGATTGCACGCCGTCATGAACCCTTCGGCGCGACTGCTCAGGCCCACCCTGGCGGTGGCGACGCTCGTCGCCCTGGTTGGTGCGTGCGCGTCGTGTGGCGACGCCGTCTCCGTGCCGGCCGGCCAACCGGCGCCACTGTGCACCCAGTCGGCCGCCCCGATCAGCCCGGACAGTTTCAACGAGGCCATCGATCTGGTGACCACATCGAGCGGGGTCCAGTACGGCGACCTTCGGTCTGGATGCGGTGCACTGGCTGTTCTCGGCAAGCGACTGACAATTGCTTACTCGTTCTGGCTGCAGAACGGCAAGCTGTTCGCCTCCTCGAACCAGCAGGGGGCCGGCCCCGGGGTGTTCACGCTCGGAAGCGGTCAGCCGTTCCCCGGTTTCGACTTCGGCTTCGCGAACATGCGGGTGGGTGGCAAGCGCAGGATCGTGGTCCCGGCGCGGCTCGCGTACGGCTCACAGGGCCTGCCTCCGGAGATCCCGCCGGGCGCCACGTTGTACGTCGACGTGCAGCTTCTGTCGGTCAGCTGGTCGGCGTCGTAGGTCCTTCGCCGTCCGAGCGCTCGGACTTCCTCTGAAGGCGTCCCCAGATCAGGAACGTCCCTATCGCGAAGCTGGCGCAGCCCAGGAGCAGCGCGACCGGTAAGCCGAGGACCAGGTCGAGGCTGGGGTACGGGGTGAGCGTCATGAGCCGCGGCCGAGTGTAGCCGACGAACTCTTGGAATTCGTCCCTGTCGCTTGTTACAGTGGGACAGCTGATGTCACGGAGACACACAGACGTGGAGCTCCTCGAGGCCGCCCGAGGCTGCGCAGCCTCCGTGGGCGTCCGCAGGACGACCGTCGCAGACGTCGCACGCCGGGCCGGGGCGAGCCGCATGACGGTGTATCGCCTGTTTCCCGACGCGAGGACGCTCTGGTCGACGCTCATGACGAGGGAGTTCGCCGATGTCGTCCGCGACGCCGAAGCCCAGGCACAGTTCCTGCCCAGCGCGCTCGAGCGCCTGGTGGAGACGACCGTCACGGCCGTGCAGCGCGTCTCTGACGACCCCCTCGTGCGTCGTGTGCTTGAAGTGGACGCAGATCTCCTCGTTCCGTACATCGTCGAGCGGCTCGGGCAGAGTCAGCGGCACGCGGCCGCAACGTTTCGTCGACTGCTGGCCGAGGGACGAGCAGACGGGTCGATCCGGGCGCTCGACGAGGGCACAGTTGCCTACGTGCTCCAGCTCGTGGTCGGGAGCTTCGTGCTCGCCGCTCGGGTCACCGAGCGCGAATCGGACCCGCCCGCGGTCCTGGACGAGTTGCGCCGGCTGCTCACCGCGTATCTGCAGGCCGGCCCGGCGAGGCAGTCGTGATCCGCTCAGCCTCGCTGAATCAGGAGCGGCGACGGGAGGACATCGAACGGCTCGCCGATGGCGAGGTGGTGGATGTCGTCGTGGTGGGGGGAGGAATCACCGGAGCGGGCATAGCTCTCGATGCCGCGACGCGGGGACTGCGCGTGGCCCTGCTCGAGCGTCGCGACCTCGCCAACGGCACGAGCCGGTGGAGCAGCAAGCTCGCACACGGCGGGCTTCGGTATCTGCGCCAGCTCGAGATCGGGGTTGCGTGGGAGTCGGCGCGGGAGCGCCACCTCCTCATGTCCACGACAGCGACGCATCTCGTGCGCCCGCTCGCCTTCGTGGCCCCGCTCAACGACGCCATTCCTCCCATGCACGGCGTGCTGACGGAGATGGGGATTCGCGTCGGAGATCTGATGCGCATCGCATCAGGCACACGAGGCGACCTGCTCCCGCCACCGCGGCGCATCAGCAGCCAAGAGGCGATTCGGCGGGTCCCGTCGCTGCGAGCAGATGGACTCCGCGGCGCCATCCTGTTCTGGGACGGTCAGATCGAGGACGATGCCCGGTTGGTCGTCGCCATCGCCCGGACGGCGGCCGCGCACGGCGCGCGCATTCTCACGTACTGCGACGTCGGCGCCGTGCACGGCGATAGGGTCGCCGTTCGGGACGCTCTCAGCGGCGAGAGCTTCGAGGTCAGATGCCGCCGAGTTGTCAACGCGACCGGCGTCTGGGCTGGACAGTTCGCCGAGTCCGTCCGCCTCACGCCCAGCAAGGGGTCGCACGTGATCGTGGATTCCCGGACGATGAACGACCCGCAGGCCGCGCTCGTCGTGCCCGTCGCCGGTGAATCAGCGCGATGGGTGGGCGCGACGCCGTCTGGGGATGGCCGCGTCATCATCGGCGTCACCGACATCGGTCACGCGGGTCCGATCGACGACGATCCAACCGTCACCGATGCTGAGGAGCGTTTCCTGCTGACAACGGCGTCCAAAGCGCTCGCGCGCCCACTCGAATCCAGCGACGTCATCGGACGGTTCGCAGGCTACCGGCCGCTGCTCGCCGGTCGCGAGGGCTCGACCGCCGATCTGAGCAGAAGGCACGCGATCGTCGAGGACCCCGCGACGCGCGCGCTTACGATCGTCGGCGGCAAGCTGACGACCTACCGAAAAATGGCGCAGGACGTCGTCGATCTGATCGTCGCCGGACAGCGCCGGCCGGCGCGCACGGCCTCACTGCCGCTGGTCGGCGCCGCCCCTCGGGCCGTGCTCCACAGTGTGAATGCGATTCCGCGGCTCGTTCGCCGCTACGGCATGGAGGCGCCTTCCGTGGAAGCGCTGGCGGCCTCGGATCCACGTCTGCTGGACCCCATTGCGGACGGGCTGCAGGTGCTCGGGGTGGAACTGCTCTTCGGGGTCCGCCACGAGGGCGCGCTCAGCGTCGATGACCTGCTCGACCGTCGCGTCCGGCTCGGCCTCGTCCCGCGCGACCGCCGAGCCGCCCAGGACCGAGTGGATGCACTGATGCGCGGGCTCGCCGCGTGACCGTCGCCGAACCGCCGCCCCTTCGATGGTGGGGGTGGGGTGACCGCGAGACGAGGATACCGCCCGGCCTCGCAGCCCTTCTCGAGGAACGGTTCGGAACCGGGGCACATGACGCGATGCGCCCTCCGCCTCTCGATCGGGTACGGCTGCCGGAGGCCCGGCTCACCACCGCCCTGCGCCGAAGTCTGGTCGAGGCCGTCGGCGGGTTTCACGTGCGTGACGACGCCGAGACGCGCGTCCGCCACGCAGCTGGACGGAGCTACGTGGATCTGCTCCGGCTTCGATCGGGCACGCTGGATTCCGCGCCGGACGCCGTCGCGTACCCGGGGAACGCGGCTGAGGTGCTCGCCGTGCTTCGAGCCTGCACCGAGCACGAATGTGCTGTCGTTCCCTTCGGCGGTGGGACGAGTGTCGTCGGCGGCGTCGCACCGTTGCGAGACGGCATGCGATGCGTCATCGCGGTGGACGTCGAGCGCCTCGACTCGGCAAGCGGAGTGGATGCCATCGGGATGACGGCGACGCTCCAGGCGGGTATGCGCGGTCCGCACATCGAAGCTGTGCTGAACGCTCGAGGAATGACGTTGGGTCACTTCCCTCAGTCGTTCGAGTACGCGACAGCAGGCGGGTTCGCCGCCACCCGCTCAGCCGGTCAGGCGTCTTCGCAGTACGGCCGGTTCGACGAGATGGCCGCCGGCCTCGCGATGCAGTCGCCCAGCGGAGAGCTGATCACCGACGCCCTGCCGCCGGCCGCGACGGGTCCATCGCTCCTGCAGGCGTTGCTCGGTTCGGAGGGCACGCTCGGCGTCATCACCGAGGTCACCGTGCGCGTCCACCCGCTGCCGCACGTCGAACACTATGCGGCGTGGTCGCTGCCCGACCTGGCTCACGGGCTCGACGTCATGCGACAGCTGGCTCAGGACGGCGGGAAGCCGCACGTGGCGCGGCTGTCGGACGCCGACGAGACGCGAGCGGCCTTCGCGATGAGCAGCGGGCGCGCCACTCCGGTCGCGCGCCGGTACCTTCGTGTGCGCGGGCAGCCGGCTCCGTGTCTGATGGTGCTGGGGTGGGAGGGCGACGGTGACGTCGTCGGACAGCGAGTGCGTGTCGCATCGCGAGTGTTGCGGCGTGCGGGGGCGGTGGGTCTCGGCGCCGCACCTGCCCGCGCGTGGCGCCGCGACCGCTTCCAGGCGCCGTACCTCCGCGACGCCCTCCTCGATCGCGGCGTCCTGGTGGAGACGCTCGAGACGGTGACCCGGTGGTCAGCGGTCGACGCGGTCCGCAGGGCGGTGCGCGGCGCCCTGATCTCGAGTCTCTCCGAACGTGCGCAGCCGCTGATCGGTTGTCATGTTTCGCATATCTATCGCGACGGGGCGTCGCTCTATTTCACCGTACTGGCTGAACAGCGTCGCGGGGATGCCGTCGAGCAGTGGGTCGCCGCGAAACGAGCAGCCACCGATGCGCTCCTGGCTCAGGGCGCGGCGCTGTCACACCATCACGGCGTGGGCGTCGATCACTCGCGGTGGATGCCCTCCGCGGTCGGAGAGCGAGGCATGGCACTGCTCCAGGCGCTCAAGCGCGAACTCGATCCGACCGGCGTCATGAACCCCGGGAAGCTCCTCGTCGCGTCAGAGCCCGAGCTCACAACCTTCTGACGACCGCTGGGCGCCTACCCCGTATCGGATTCGAACCGATGATCTCCGCCTTGAGAGGGCGGTGTCCTGGGCCACTAGACGAACGGGGCTGGGCCTCGAATTATATGGGCAGCCTAAATCCGTTCGAGTGCGGCGATACCGAGCGTGCGCAACGCGTCTGCGAGGGTCGCTGCGGCTGCTGCCACCAGCGCCCGGCGGAACCGCCTCAGCATCGGATCGTCCTCGCGAACAACTGGAGCGGTGTGTTCGTAGAAGTCGCTGAGCGTGCTCGCCAGCGAATAGGCGTATGTCGTCAACAGCGAAGGTGAGAGCGCCTGCGCAGCCGCGAGGACCTCGCGCGCGTACGCGTCGATGCGGTGGACGAGCGCCCGTTCGACGGGCTCGAGGCGGGGAGGGATCACCAACTCACCGGTATCCTCATCGACCTTGCGGAGGATCCCCATCGCTCGGGCGTGCGCGTATTGCACGTAGACACCCGTGTCACCGTTGACGCGCAGAGCCTCTTCGAAGTCGAACGCGATGCGCTGATTCAGGGTGAACTTCAGTAGGTAGTAGCGGATTGCCCCCGCCGCCACGTCGCGGGCGGTCCGCTCGTCTGCAGCCTTCCCGGACAACCGCGCGATCGTTCGATCCAGGAGGTCGTCGGCGCGCACCTCGATCCCTCGCCGGCCACTCAATGCCTGGACGCCGCTGCCGCCCCCGCCGTCCACGTCGAGCTCCCTGGCGGCCGAAGCGGAGAGAGCGACCACCTCGTACGCGAGGTGGATCGAGCTGTTCGCCTCCTGCTCGTAACCGAGCCGGCGCAGCGCCCGCTGGACGATGTGCTGCGGATACGCCTGCCGCGAGTCGATGACGTTGATCACCTCCCGCGCCCTTCCGTAGACGGGAGGGAGAGCGTCGGGCGTCTCCCGAGACGATGTGGTGGCGGGTGGACGCCCGGTCACGCTCCACGGCCGGTAGTGAAAGTCGAGGCCGAGCAACCCGAACTTCCAGAGCTGGTATGCGATGTCCTTCGCCGTGTACGTGGCGATGCCGTTGGACTTGACGAGCACCTTGGTGTCGTCCTCCTCGTCCGCGTCGCCCGTGGCGTCGGCGGGCATGACCCAACACCCGCGGAATTTGCCATCTGTGGCGAGAACGATCGCCCCATTGTCGCGCAGCAGCTCGAACGCACGCTTCCAGAAGCCGAGGGCGATGATGTCTGACTCCCAGGTCAGAAGGTCGTAGCCGATGCCGAATCGGCCCATGGTGGCCAGGTGGCACTCCACCACTCGTGTCGCGATTGCCTTCACGAACGGGCCGATCTCTGCGTCGCCGAGCTCGATGTCGTGCAAGATCGTGTTGCGCCGCTCTAGCAGAGCGGGGTCCTCGTCGCTGCGCCGCGAGACCTCGACGTAGACCCGCGAGCAGTATTGGTCGTAGGGCTCGCCCTCGCGCTGCAGGATGCCGAGGTCTCGGATGCCGACCGCGACGTCGGCCACCTGCACTCCGGTGTCGTCGATGTAGTTGTTGACCTCGAGCCGCTGACCCGTGCGGGCGAGCATCCGCGCGACGGAGTCGCCGATGCACGCATTGCGCAGATGTCCAACGTGCGCCGCCTTGTTCGGGTTGGTTGCGGTGTGCTCGACGAGCACCTTCCCGTGGGGGGCGGCGAACTCGGAGGGGATGTCCAGCGGGCGGTCGACATCCAGGGCTCGCGCGCGCGCCAGCACCTGGGGCACCCACACGTCGTCACGAAGCCGGGCGTTGACGTAACCGGCAGACGTGGTCCATTCGGCGACCAGGTCGAGGCTCGCGGCGTCCAGCGACGCGCGAAGCCGTTCCGCGATCTCCACGGGTGGGCGTTTGAGGAAACGCGCGGCACGCAGCGGCACGGGAGTCGAGTAGTCGCCGAACTCAGGTCGCGCCGAGGGTGCGACCACCACCTCGACCTCGTCGCCGAGCCCGAGCTCCCGCACGGCTTGCCTCACCGCGGTGATCAGCGTCCCGAGCGCGTCTGCCATCGGCGGCAAGCCTAGCCGCAGCGCGAGTCGCGCCAGACCGTGGACCGGCGACAATGCCGGGCCGTGGACCTGCGCACGTGTGTCATCCCCGCCGCGGGCCTCGGCACCCGGTTTCTGCCGGCCACGAAGGCGCTCCCGAAGGAGCTCCTGCCCGTGCTCGATCGCCCCGTCATTCAGTGGGCCGCCGAGGAAGCCGTTGCCGCTGGAGCGGCGGAGATCGTCCTGGTGCTCGCGGAGGGAAAGGACGCGGTCGCGGACCACCTGCGCCCCGACCCGCGCCTCGAGGGGCTCCTCGAGGAGCGGCACAAGTTCCACGAGCTGGAGGCCGTCCGCCACGCGTCGTCGCTGGCCGAGGTCACCGTGGTCCGGCAGCAGAACCCGAACGGGCTGGGCGATGCCGTGCTCTGCGCTGCCGAGGCGGTCGGCGATCGATCGTTTCTGTGCATGCTGCCCGACGACCTCTCTCATGGGGGCCCGCCCGTTCTCGGTCAGCTTCGCGAGACCTTCCTCGAAACCGGGACACCGGTGCTCGCACTGGCTCGCAAGCCGGGCGACGACATCTCGCGCTACGGCTGTGCGGACGTCGCGGAGCGGAACGGGAGGGCTCACCGGGTTCGCGGGCTCGTCGAGAAGCCGAGGCCCGAGGAGGCAAAAAGCGACCTGGCCGTCATGGGTCGCTACGTCCTGCCTCCGTCAATATTCGACGCGTTGCGTAAGACCAGGCCGGGCGCCCTTGGCGAGATCCAGCTGACCGACGCCCTCGCCGCCTTGCTGGACACCGGCGACATGTGGGGCGTGGAGTTCGAGGGAGAGCTCCTCGACGTGGGGACCCCGGAGGGCTGGCTGGCCACCAACGTTCGCCTTGGCCTGCAAGACGCGCGGCTCAGCCGGGCCATCGCCCTCGCGGAAGCGGCGTCGCCGGCATGAGGGCAGCGCTGATGCGTGAATGGGGGGCGGTGACCTTCGTCGTGACGGTCCTGCTCGGCGCGATCGCCGTGGCCATCTCGCTCGTCGTCTCCGGTGCGCATGCGCCGCCGCCCACCCCTCTTCCCACGTGCCCTTCGTACACGCCGTACGCGACCACGCCGACGCCGTCGGCATCCACGACGCCTTCGGCCACACCTTCCCCGACCCCCTTCAACCCTGCTCTCGCCGGTTGTCCGACGCCGCCGTTGCCGCCCACGGCCAAGCCCACGCCGACGCCCAAACCCGGCACGACCCCCACGCCGGCGCCGACGGCGCCCCCCACGCCGATCGTCCCGACGCCGCTCCCGACGTAGCCGCGGCCGGTCGGCCTCAGGAGCGTTTGAGGACCAGGCTACCGTTCACCGGCGATATCGACGTGCGCTGCATGGTCAGATCCACCAGGGGTGGTGCGCCGGTGTCCAGGACGATGTCGATCCGCTCAGCCAGGCACAGGCCGCCGATACGCACACAGTCACGCAGAAACGTGAACGCGAGCGGCCGGATCAGATTCCAAATGTACCCGCGACTGACGGCGACGACGTCCTCGGCCCGGCGCGCACGCTGCGACCCGGCGCCGGTGCTCCGGTCCTTGAACGCCATGACGCACACCTCGTCGGTGAGCTGCACCGGCGCCGTCCACGAATACGCGTCGTCTTCAGCCACGCCCTGAATGAGGGCGTCCTTCTGGGCGAAGAGAGCCAGGCGCTCGACGAGCATGCCCATCGCTCTCGGCGGACCCTCCACGATGACCGGGACGTCACGCAGCGGCTCGCTCCGATCCTGTGCCGGGTAGCGAGCACTGAAGCCCAGATCGTCGATGCCGCTGAACGGAGCGGGGACCTTGATGACGAACTCGTGCATGGTCAGACGGCGCGCCGCGCGACGTGCCGGCGTGCGCGTACGTCGAACGCGCTCGTGCCCTCGATCTCCAGCCGGCCACCGATGCGCACCGGCGTCCGCGCGACTTCAGCGTTGCTGACCATTGCA